>Ga0335081_10003051_pt1 | contig 26326 bp, 20 predicted proteins | sample Lox_Sample_35_FD_206713 | JGI IMG/M metagenome (GOLD analysis project Ga0335081, IMG submission 206713) | Soil microbial communities from Loxahatchee National Wildlife Refuge, Florida, United States - Lox_Sample_3.5 | ecosystem: Environmental > Terrestrial > Soil > Wetlands | place: USA...
CCTTGGCGTACATGGCCGGCACGTTGCGCGACAGGAAGCCGAGCAGCGCCTGCTGGCTTTCGGCAAGCTCGGCCTTGAGCGCGCTGTCGGCCCCCGCGCGCGTGGCGGCCAGCATCATGGCGGCGCCCAGCGCGGTGAAGCCCTTGGTGATGCCGGCGTAGGACATTTTCAGCGCGGAGGCCGCCGTCAGCGGGCCATCGAGCACGCGCACGATCAGGCCGAAGTCGTTGAGCCGCGCGAAATCCTTGGCCGCCGCGCCCGAGGCGTAGATGCGGGTGTTGTTCGAGCCGGGCTTGGGCGGCGGGCCGATGATGCCGGCGCCGACGAAGGGGCAGCCCGTCTTGGCGATGACGTCGGCGATCGTCAGCATGGTCTGCGGGCTGACCGCGTTGCATTCGACATAGACCGGCTTCTTGTTGGCGGCGGTGAGCGTGGGCGCAAGCCGCTGTGCCAGCGCCAGCGCTTCGCCCGGCGGCACGATGGACAGGAAGAAATCGGCCTCCGTGAGCGCGCGCTCGTCGACGGCGGTCATGCCGGCCGCGCGCGCCCGCTTGGCGCTCGCCTCGCTGCGGCCGGCGAGCGAGGTGAGCACCGTCACCTTGTTCTCGGTCAGGCGCTGCGCGACGCCCGCGCCCATGGCACCCTGCGCGATGATGGCGACGGTCGGGGGCATTGGAGGTTCCATATTCCTCAGCTGTCATCATCCGCGAAAGCGGACGATCCAGTAAACACAAGCTTGGCGACTATACGACATGCTGCGGCGTACTGGATGCCCGCTTTCGCGGGCATGACAGCGCTAGGGATGCGTGGCGCCGCCGTCGGCGTTGACGATCTGCCCGGTGACGAAGGCGGAGGCCTCGGAGGCGAGGAACAGCGCAACGCCCACCAGGTCCTCCGGCGTCTGCGCGCGCGGGATGCACTGCATGGCGATGATGCGCTCCTTCTGCTGCGGCGTCACGGTCTTGCGCTCGATCTCGGTGAAGGTCGCGCCCGGCAGGATGGCGTTGACCGTGATGCCGTCGCTGCCCAGTTCGCGCGCCATCGAGCGGCTCATGCCGATCAGCGCAGATTTGCTGGCGATGTAGTGCAGATAGCCGGGCCGGCCGAGCGACACCGCGCCCGAAGCCATGTTGATGATGCGGCCCCATTGCGCCCGCCGCATGGCCGGCAGCACCGCGCGCGCGCACAGCATCGCGCCGGTGATGTTGATTCGGAGCACGCGCTCCCATTCCTCCAGCGGAATCTGCTCGAATGGCCGCATTTCCAGCGTGGAGAAGATCGCGGCGTTGTTGATCAACACGTCGATACGGCCGTATTCACCGGTGACGATCTCCACCATCTCGGCGATCGAGGCCGGATCGCCGACGTCGGTGGTCACCGCCAGCGCCTCGCCGCCGGCCTCCAGGATGTCGGCGGCGACGTGGGCCGCCTTGTCCTCGTTGATCTCGGCGATGACGGCGCGCGCGCCGGCTTTCGCGAAAGCGTGGGCGAAGACGCGGCCGATGCCCTGCCCCGCCCCGGTGATGATGACGACGCGCTCCTTGAGCGAGGGGAAGACGAGATTGTCGAGATCGGTCATGTGATGCTCAACAAATGGCAGCCGATTCCAATCTTGTCCCTCATGGTGAGGAGCGCCGAAGGCGCGTCTCGAACCATGAGGCCGAGGCGGCGCCGGTCCTTGTGGACATCCTTCGAGACGCCCGCCGGAGCCTGCCATCGGGCCGCGCTTCGCGCGGACCCGTTGGGCGGGCTCCTCAGGATGAGGCCGAGCGTCATGCCGCGCCCTTTTCCAGCGCCGGCAACTGTTCGAGCGCGGCGCGCGCATCCCACGGCCGCCACCACGGCTTGATGTCGAGATCGCGCGCGATGAGGGAGGCCGCAATGTAGCCGGCGCCGCCCGAGATGGCGCCGCCCGGATGACCGGCCGAGCCCGCGTTGTAGAGATTGGGAATCGGCGAGCGGTAGCCGAAATGATTGTACATCACCTGTTCGGCGTTGAAGGCGCCCATGAAGATGTCGCCGCCGCGCATGTTGATCATCTCCTGCACGTATTCGCGGCCGGTATAGATGTAGCGCCCGAGGATGTTCTTGCGCGTCATGTTCGGGCAGTAGCGCGCGAAGGTCTCGACGATCCGGTCGGCGAACTCCTCTTTCCAGTCCTCGTAGTTCTTGGCCCCGATGTCGGGATCAAGCGGCATCACGTGCCAGCAATAGGTGGTGTGCTTGCCGGGCGGCGCCTGCGTCGGATCGATCAGGCTCAAGGGGCCGGAGCCGAACTGCACGATCTTCGGCACGCGCCCGGCCATCACGTCCTGATGGGCGGAGAACAGGTCTTCCATGGTTTCGGCGCCGATCGACCATTTCAGCGCGCGGTTGATGTTGGGGTCGGATGTCTCCGCGGCGAAGCGCGGGCTCTCGTCGAGCGCCAGATGCAAGCCGAACAGGCTCCAGGCGGTGTACTGGAAGCCGTCGAGCTTCTTGAGGAACGCCGCCGGCAATTGCGCGCGCCCGACCAGCGTCTCGAAAGTCTGGTGGACGTCGAGCGTGGAGGCGACGAACTGGCGTGCGCGCACGGTGCGGCCATCGGCCAACTCGATGCCGGTGGCCTTGCCGTTCTCGATCACGATGCGCTCGATGTTGACCTGCGGCTGATAGGCCCCGCCGGCGGCGATGAAGCACTCCATCAACCCGCGCGCCAGATTGAACGAGCCGCCCTGGCAGAGCTGGTAGCCGCTCTCCAGGTCGAAGGCGCGGATCACCGAACCCATCGGCGAGGTCTTCGACAGCGTATCGACCAGCCAGGTGCCGAACAGCGACACCTTGAACAAAAACAGCAGCCGCACGTGCTCGTTCTCGAACAGCTCGCGCACCACGTCGAGCGGCTGCCGGTTCGACACATCGAGGAAGTCGCGGCCGAGCGCGGTGCGCGACAGCAGCGCCTCGCGCTCCGCCTTCGGCAGCGGCTCGGCATAGCGCTCGGGCAGGAAAATCTCGCGCGTGATCTTTTCCGCCTTGCGGTTCCAGTCGCGGAAGGTCTGCGCATCCTTCTTGGAGAAGCGCGCGATATTGGCGACCGACTCCTCGAGCTCGCGCCCGAGCACCAGCGCCGAGCCGTCGCGATGCGCCTGGCCGAATTCGTAGCGCGGCGTGATGTAGGTGACGCGCTCGTCGAGGCCGAGGTCCTTGAACCAGGGCGTCTCGCTGATGTGGAAATGGTTGATCGAGTGCAGGTTGTGATAGAAGCCGGGCAGGGTGATTTCGCGCGTGCACAGTCCGCCGCCATAGGTCAGCCGCCGCTCGACCAGCAGGATGTCGAGCCCGGCGCGGGCGAGATAGGCGGCCAGGATCAGCCCGTGATGGCCGGCGCCGATCACGATGCCGTCGTAGGTTTTCTCCAGCGCCTTGGACAAAGTGGGACCTTTCCCGTTGGAATTATTTTTCCATAGCAGCACGGAACCGAAAAGCTACACTGCTAAAGCCTCGGCGCGCCGGTCAACCGGTGGAATAGAGCATCATTTTATAGTGTTGGCCGCTGTGTCCATTGGCAACGGTTTCGGCTCGGATGGACCTTTCCCGGCCGAAGCCGCTAGACTAGGGCCATCAAAGACAAAGGGCCATCAGGTCCAGGGGGAGGATGCAAATGCGTAAAGCGTTTTTGGTTGCAGGCGCCGCGCTGCTGCTCGCGGCAGGATCCGCCGCGGCGCAGGACAATCCGGTCAAGATCGGCTTCATCTCGACCTTCAGCGGTCCGGTCGCGGTGATCGGCAACAACATGCGCGACTCATTCGAGCTTGCGCTCGATCACATGGGCCACAAGATGGGCGGCCGGCCGGTGCAGGTGATCTACGAGGACGACGGCTTCAAGCCGGATGTCGGACTGCAGAAAACCCAGAAGCTGATCGAATCCGATCACGTCGACTTCATTGCCGGCTACATCTGGTCGAACGTGCTGCTCGCCTCGATCAAGCCGGCGGTCGACTCCAAGACCTTCCTGATCACCGCCAATGCCGGTCCCTCGCAGATCGCCGGCGAACTGTGCTCGCCCTACATCTTCTCGACCTCGTGGCAGAACGACCAGACGCCGCAGGCCATGGGTCTCTACATGAACCAGAAGGGCGTGAAGAGCGTGTTCCTGATCGGCCCGAACTACGCGGCCGGCAAGGACATGCTGGCGGGCGTTGCCTCCACCTTCAAGGGCAAGGTGATCGGGCAGGAGCTGACCAAGTGGCCGACGCAGCTCGATTTCTCCGCCGAGCTGGCGAAGGCGAAAGCGGCCAATCCCGACGCCATCTTCGTGTTCTATCCGGGCAAGGCCGGCGTGCAGTTCCTGGCGCAATACGCGCAGGCCGGCTTGAAGGGCAAGATCCCGCTCTACACCGCCTTCACCATCGACGAGCTGTCGCTGCCCCTGCAGAAAGATCTGGCGCTCGGCGTGCCGGGCGCGCAGGAATGGGTCAACGACCTGCCGAACGAAACCAACAAGAAGTTCGTCGCCGACTTCGAGAAGAAGTATCCCGGCAAGAAGCCGTCGTTCTACGGCGCGCAGAGCTACGACGCCGCCAACCTGATCGCCTCGGCGGTCAACGCCGTGCACGGCAACCTGTCCGACAAGGCGGCGGTGCAGAAGGCGCTGGAGAAGGCGGACTTCAAGTCGGTGCGCGGCGGCTTCAAGTTCGGCAACAACCACATGCCGATCCAGAACTTCTATCTGCAGGACGTGGTGAAGCAGGGCAACGACTACGTGCTCAAGACCGTCGCCACCATCGTCAAGGACGACCAGGATCGCTTCCACGACAAGTGCCCGATGAAGTGATCCTGCGCGGATGCGCTTGATCCCTCCCCCGAAGGGGGAGGGTGGCGAGCGCTCGCGAGAGCGAAGCGCGAGCCGGGTGGGGTATGGCAAACCAGGTCGCGAGGCGTCTGCGTAAAAATCTGACGCCGCAAGAGGTCAAAGTATGGAATCATCTCCGCGCCTGGAGAGCGCGAGGGTTTCATTTTCGACGGCAATCGCCACGCAGGGGCTTCATCGTCGATTTCGCTTGCCTGAAGCACGGCTTGGTAGTCGAGATCGATGGAGGTCAACACAATCTAGAAACGCACGCGGATCGAGATCGCGAGCGTGATGAGGACCTATCGCGTGCGGGATTTCGCATTTTGCGCTTTTGGAATAGCGATATAGATCGAAACCTCGACGGTGTCCTACAGACAATCGACGCTGCGCTGAGGGAAGGCAAACCCCACCCGGCCGCCTTCGGCGGCCACCCTCCCCTTGCAGGGGAGGGATAAGAACGTGCGCACCGCACTACCGCCATGACCCTCTTCCTCGAGCAATGCCTCAACGGCCTGCAATTCGGCCTGCTGCTGTTCCTGCTGGCGGCCGGGTTGACGCTGGTGTTCGGCATCATGGACCTGGTCAACCTGGCGCACGGCTCGCTCTACATGATCGGCGCCTATTTCGCCGCCACCTTCGCGGACTGGACCGGCAGCTTCCTGATCGGCGCCGCGCTCGCGCTCGGCGCCACGCTGCTGGTCGGCATGGCGGTCGAGGTGATCGTGATGCGCAGGCTTTACGGCCGCGACCATCTCGATCACGTGCTCGGCACCTTCGGCCTGATCCTGTTCTTCAACGAGGCGGTGCGGCTGATTTGGGGGCCGGAAGGCCTCTCGCTGCCGCTGCCGTCCTGGCTCAATACGGCGTTGCCGATCCTGCCCGGCTTCGACTACTCGGCCTACAAGTTCTCCATCATCGTGGTGACGCTCGCCGTCGCCATATTCCTTTACGTGCTGGTGATGCGCACGCGCCTCGGCATGCTGATCCGCGCCGGCGCCAGTAACCGGGAAATGGTCGGCGCGCTCGGCGTCAACATCAAGCTGCTCTACACGCTGGTGTTCGGGCTGGGCGCCGCGCTCGCAGGACTTGCCGGCCTGATGCAGGCGCCGATTCTCACCGTGCAGATCGGCATGGGCGAGAACATCCTGATTCTCGCCTTCGTCATCACCGTGATCGGCGGCATCGGCTCGGTGCGCGGCGCCTTCGTGGCGGCGATCTTCGTCGGCGTGGTCGACACGCTCGGCCGCGCCTATCTGCCCGACATGCTGGACGCCGTGCTCAGCCCCGACGCAGCGTCAACGGCGGGTCCGGCGCTCTCCTCCATGCTGATCTACCTGCTGATGGCGGTCGTGCTGGTGGTCAAGCCCGAGGGCATGTTCTCGGCAGGCGGGCGATGAAGCGCGCGAGCCTGCACGATATCGCCGCCGCTGCGCTGTTGCTCGCCCTGGCGCTGCTGCCGGCCTATACGCAGCTCACCGGCAATCTCTTTTTGCTCACGCTGTTCACGCGCATCGTCATCCTGGCGCTCGCCGCCGCCAGCCTCAATCTCATCCTCGGCTACGGCGGCATGATGAGCTTCGGCCACGCCGCCTATCTCGGCATCGGCGGCTACGCGGTCGGCATCCTCGCCTATGAGCACGTCTATAGCGGCTTCGTGCAGTGGCCGGTGGCGCTTTTGGCCTCGGCGCTGTTCGCGCTGGTGATCGGCGCGCTTTCGCTGCGCACGCGCGGCGTCTATTTCATCATGATCACGCTCGCCTTCGCACAGATGGCCTATTATCTGATCGCGGGCCTGGCGCGCTACGGCGGCGATGACGGCCTCACCATCCAGAAACCCAGCCGGTTCTTTGCGCCCATCGACCTGACCGACAAGACGCAGTTCTATTACCTCTGCCTCGTGCTGCTCTACGCGTCGATCTACCTGGTGTGGCGGCTCACCAACTCGCGCTTCGGCATGGTGATCCAGGGCGCGCGCTCCAACGACACGCGCATGCGCGCGATCGGCTTTCCCACCTATCGCTACAAGCTCGCCTGCTTCGTGATCGCCGGCACGCTGTGCGGGCTTGCCGGCGCGCTGCTCGCCAACCAGGCGAACTTCGTCAGCCCGGCGATGCTCTATTGGACGCGCTCGGGCGATCTCATCATCATGGTGGTGCTCGGCGGCATGGCCTCGCCGTTCGGCGCCGTGTTCGGGGCGGTGGCGCTGCTGGTGCTGGAGGAGGCGCTCTCCGGCATCACCGAATACTGGCAGATCATCCTCGGCCCGCTGCTGCTGCTGGTCGTGCTGTTCGCGCGCGGTGGCATCGACGGGCTGCTCCACTCGCTCGGACGCCGATTGAACTTGCAGGCGAAGGCAGAGCCATGAGCGCGCCGCTGCTGCAGGTCGAGGGTCTCGCCAAGCGCTTCGGCGGCATCGTCGCCACCGACGACCTGACGCTCGAGGTCGCTGCAGGCGAACTGCACGCGGTGATCGGGCCGAACGGCGCCGGCAAGACCACGCTGATCGCCCAGCTTGCCGGCCAGCTCAAGCCGGATGCCGGCCGCATCCACTTCGACGGCCGCGATATCACGGCGCTGCCGATGCATCGACGCAGTACGCTCGGGCTGGCGCGCTCGTTCCAGATCACCTCGCTGTTTCTCGACTTCAGCGTGCTCGACAACGTGGCCTTGGCGGTGCAGGCGCATGCCGGGCATTCTTTTCGCTTTTGGCGCAATGCGCGCGGCGAGGAGGAATTGCGCCAACCTGCCCGCGCGGCGCTCGAGCGCGTGGGCTTGAGCGCGCGCGCCGACCGGCCGGCCTCCGCCCTGAGCCACGGCGAGCATCGCCAGCTCGAATTGGCCATGGCGCTTGCGGGTAATCCGCGCATGCTGCTGCTGGACGAGCCGATGGCGGGTCTGGGTCCGGAGGAATCCGTAGCGATGGTGGCGATGCTGCGCGAACTGAAGAAGGAGCTCACCATTCTGCTGGTCGAGCACGATATGGAAGCCGTGTTCGCGCTCGCCGACCGCATCACCGTGCTGGTCTACGGCCGCGTGATCGCCTCGGGCGAGCCTTCCGACATCCGCGCCAACGCGGCCGTGCGCGAGGCCTATCTCGGCGAGCAGGAGGCCGCCCATGGCTGACTGCCTGCTCGAAGTCGACCGCATCGAGACCTGTTACGGCCTTTCCCAGGTGCTGTTCGGCGTTTCGCTTGCGGTGGCGCCCGGCGAGATGGTGACGCTCATGGGACGCAACGGCATGGGCAAGACCACCACCGTGCGCTCGATCATGGGATTGACGCCGGCGCGCGTCGGCACGATCCGCTTTGCCGGCGGCGATATCCGCGGCTTGCCCGCCTACAGGGTCGCCAAGCTCGGCATCGGGCTGGTGCCGGAGGGCCGGCAGATTTTCCCCAACCTGACGCTGCGCGAAAATCTCTCCGCCACCGCGCGCGACGGCACGCAGTGGACGCTGAATGCGGTCTACGACCTGTTCCCGCGTCTTTCCGAGCGCGCCGGCAGCATGGGCAACCAACTCTCCGGCGGCGAGCAGCAGATGCTGGCGATCGGCCGCGCGCTGATGACCAATCCGCGGCTGTTGATCCTGGACGAGGCGACCGAAGGGCTGGCGCCGCTGATCCGCGCCGAGATCTGGCGCTGCCTGGCGCGCCTGAAGGCGTCCGGATTGGCCATTCTGGTGATCGACAAGAACGTCGGCGCGCTCATGCGGGTCGCCGACCGCCATTTTCTCCTCGAACGCGGGCGGGTGGTGTGGTCGGGCTCATCGCGCGAACTCGCCGCCGCGCCGGACGTGCAGCACCGCTATCTAGGTGTTTGAGATTACAGCCGGCACCGCGCGCGGCCGCGAAGCCTAATATTCCACGCCGATGAAGTGCAGCCATTCGCTTCCCATGTTGTCGTCGGTGACGATCGCCAGGCCGGCCGTGCGCCGCAACAGGTCGGGGCACGGCTCGATGGGTCTATTGCGAACGCCCGCGCTCTCGGGCGCCAGGCTCGTCTGCCATGAGATGAGCTCATCGAGGACGGCGCGGTCTTTCTGGCGGGCGAGGTCGAAGATCGGTTGCCCGTCGATGCGGTAGGTTTCGAGCTTCTGCTTCCATCGGGAAAAATTCCAGTCGATCGGCGTGTCGGACAAGACCACGTGATTTGTAAACCGCGCCCCATAGGGGAAGATCGAGCAGCCGGTTCGCTGCACGCGGTCGGACTCGGTCGTGTTGTAAAAAACGATGCCGCCGGCGTTGAGATGCCGACGGGCCAGTCGGAGAAATTCCACCGACAAGAGATTGGTGACGCTCGCACGAAAGTGCCAGGTCGTATTCGAGACGACGGCGTCGAAGCGCCTGTCGGGGTTGGCTCTTAGCCACCTGCGTCCATCGTCGGTGATAATTCTTACTTTGGGATTCTTCAAAAGGCTTGCGACTTCCGGCCGGCTTTTGATGAGCGAAACGTAGCCGGGATTGATTTCGACGATAGTGAGCGATTGAACGTCCGGGTCGTGCGCGATCACCTGCGCCCAAGAGCCGGAGGAAAGGCCGATCATCAGCACGTCGCGCGGCGCCGCGTGAAATAGGCTCAAGGCGTAAGCGCGAACGATGCCATTGGTGTCGTGCTTTAGGTCGGTATTGAACCGGCCGTCATACATGCCGTCGCCATACACGATGCCATCGTCGGTTACGGTTATGATGCCGTTGCGATTTTCGAGAATGTCGGTGAGGGGTCGGGCGTAGGGCGCGCCCTTCCATTGCAGTTTGGTCAGGGCCTCATGCGCGTTCAATGGCACCACCAGTGACGCGACAATTCCAATACCGACCGCCAGCGCGGCGCGCTGCATCTTCGCGGCGTGCGGAACGGCAACGCGGTCGCCGAGCATCAACGCAAAGACGACGGTGGCGACGACGAGCATTGCCGCAATTGCGCCGATCCCGAAGTAGTTCATCAGAACAAATCCCGTGAACACCGATCCGGAGGCGGAACCCAGGATATTGGCCAAGTAAAGCAATGCGGTGCGCATGCCGGCTTCGCGGTCGGGCGCTATCGCAAGCGCGGCAAAATACGGAAGCAGCGATCCCCACGCGCGCGCGATCACGAAAATAATAGGGGTCGCCAGGGCCAGAATCTGGCTGTCGAGCCAGGCGAAGTATCCCAGAACCGGGAGGAACGCCGTGCCCAGAGCGGCCGCAACAATCAGCCCGGACACAAGCCGTCGCATTGCATCGGTTTGATTAAGCGCTCGGCAGTGGTCGCCTGCCTCGCGCGATCCAAACGCGATACCGAGCAGGAACACGCCGAGCATCAAAGCAAATGCCGCCGGGCTGGAGCCGGTGGCGAAAGCTATCGTGCGGAAAAAGACGATTTCATACGAGAGAGAGATGAACCCGCCCACGGCCGTGAGCAAGAGGACCAAGGGGAAGCTGAATGCCAGTCGTGCTCCCGGCGACGCCTGCTCGAGGACCCGCGCCACGGCGTCGCTTTTGTGAGCCGCGAATTTCTGAGCGACGATGGCAGCGAGGCCAACCGCCGCGTTGATGGCGACCGCTACGTCGATCGATCCGGTCAGACCGAGGAAGGGGAACAAAAAGAAGGCGCACAGAAAGCATGCAAAACCAGCGCCGAGCGTGTTGACGAAATAGAGCGTTCCGACCGCGTTGCCGACGTTGCGGGAACGGCGGGCGACGTGCTCGACCAGCAGCGGCAGAGTCGCGCCCATCAACATTGTCGGTATGACAACGAGCGCGAATGAAACAATCGCGGTCTCGGGCAGGCTCAACCCGGCGGTAAAATTGCCGGCTTCATCGAAGATCCTGAGAGAAACGACCCCAAAGGCCGCCGTGAGAAACTCGATCGCCGCGATGGCGGTAAGGATCGGAACTCCATCTCTTTTGGAGAACCAGCCGCCCGCAAGACTGCCAAAGCCCAACCCGACCATGAAGGCGGTGACGACGATCGTCACGGACTCGATGTTCACGCCGAAAATGAGAAAGAGAGACCGTTGCCAGCTCAGTTGATAAATGAGCGCGGGAAATCCGGACAGGAAAAACAAAGCGTAGAGCGCGCGCGTTTGCCAGCCGGTGCGGGCAATTGACTGACCGGATGCCAGTTCCAAGCTTGTCATAGCCCGGAGCCTATGAAACGAACCTTACCGGACGATGAATTGCTGACGATCCGTTAAAATGACCGATGACGCCTTAATTATTTGAGCCGCGAAATCCGGGCCCAGGCCGCGTCATCTGCGCTTTGCGCCTGCGCCAAAGAACAGCGATGATCGAGCCGGCTATTCGGCCGGCAGCGCGCGGCTGCGCCGAACGAAGCTCGGCATGGCGCCGCCGAGCTTGCGGTGCAGGCCGTCGAGCAGGAGATAGATCGCCGGCGTGGTGTAGAGCGTGAGCACCTGCGACACCAGCAAGCCGCCGATGATGGTGATGCCGAGCGGGCGGCGCAGTTCGGAGCCCGGTCCCGAAGCGATCACCAGCGGCAGCGCGCCCAGCATGGCGGCGAGCGTGGTCATCAGGATCGGCCGGAAGCGCTCGAGGCAAGCCTCATGGATCGCGCGCTGCGGCGGCAGCCTCAGCCTGCGCTCGGCGTCGAGCGCGAAGTCGACCATCATGATGCCGTTCTTCTTCACGATGCCGATCAAGAGAATAATGCCGATGAAGGCGATCACCGTCAGCTCGCTGCCCGACACCTGCAGCGCCAGCAGCGCGCCCAGGCCCGCCGAGGGCAACGTGGAGATGATGGTGAGCGGGTGCGCCAGGCTCTCGTACAGCACGCCGAGCACGATGTAGACGGCGACCAGCGCCGCCAGCAGCAACAGCGGCTCCGCGCCGGCGCTCTGCTGGAATACTTTGACGTCGCCGGCAAAGTCGGTGCGGATCGCGTCGGGCAGGTGCATGGCGCCGACCGTCTGCGCGATGGCCGCGGTCGCCTGCCCGATGGTGGTGCCGGGCGCGAGATTGTAAGTAATGGTGGTGGCCGGGAACTGGCCTTGGTGGTTGACCACCAGAGGCGCGATGCCGCGCGTGACGCTCGCCACTGACGATAGCGGCACCTGCGTATTGCCTCGTCCCGCCACGTAGATCTGGCTGAGGTCGTTGGGATCGCGCTGACGGCGCTGGTCGACCTCGAGCACGACGCGATACTGGTTGCGCGCGCGATAGATGGTCGAGATCTGCCGTTGCGAGAACGCGTCGTTGAGTGCGCTGTCGATGTCCTGCATGCGCACGCCGAGCCGCGCCGCCTGTTTGCGGTCGATATCGATGGTGGCCTGCAGGCCGCCTTGCTCGCGGTCGGTGGTGACGTCGACGATGCCCGGGATCGCCTTCACGCGTTCGAGCACGAGCGGCACCCAGTGCTGCAATTCCTCGATGTCCGAGCTCCACAGCGTGAACTGATATTGCGAGCTGCTCTGGCGGCTGCCGGCGCGCAGGTCCTGCGCCGCCACCATGAACACGCTGATGCCGGGGATGCGGGTCAGCCGCGGGCGCAAGCGCGCCACCACCTGCTGCGTGGTCAAGCCGCCGCGCTCGGCCAGCGACTTCAGGCTGATGAACATGCGGCCGCGGTTGACCGAGGCGTTGTAGTAGGAGGCGCCGACCGAGGAGCCGAGACCCTGCACCGCCGGATCGGACAGCACCACGTCCATGGCCTTCAGTTGCAGCGCTTTCATGGCGTCGAAGGAAATGTCGGTGGAGGCTTCGGTGGCGGCGAAGATCAGCCCGCTGTCGTCCTGCGGCACGTAGCCCTTGGGCGTGCGGATGAACAGCCCGACCGTGAGCGCGATGGTGGCGAGGAACACCATGAGCGTGAAGTAACGGTGTTCGAGCGCGGCCGTCAGGCTGCGGTCGTAGAAGCGCAGCATGCGCGAGAGCGTGCCCTGCATCACACGGTCGAGCCAGGTGGCGTTGGCGCTCGGCGGAACACGTACGAAATAGGCGCAGATCATTGGTGTTACCGTCAGCGACACCGCCGTGGATACCGCGATGGCGAAGGCGAGCGTTACCGAGAATTCGCGGAACAGGCGCCCGACGATGCCGCCCATCAGCAGCAGCGGAATGAAGGCCGCAATCAGCGACACCGAAATCGACATCACGGTGAAGCCGATCTGGCGCGCGCCCATCAGCGCGGCGCGCAGCGGCGAATGGCCGAGCTCGAGATTGCGGAACACGTTCTCGATCATCACGATGGCGTCGTCGACCACGAAGCCGACCGAAACCGCCAGCGCCATCAGCGACAGATTGTCGATCGAGAAGCCCGCCGCCCACATCGCCGCGCAGGTGCCGGCGAGCGCGAGCGGCACGGTGACGCCGGCGGCCGCGGTCGGCGCCGCCCGGCGCAGGAACAGAAACACCACCAGCATGACCAGCACCACGGTGGCGGTGAGCGTGAGCTGCATGTCGGCGACGCTCGCGCGGATGGTCTGCGTGCGGTCGGCGAGCACCGATATTCGCAGGCCAGCCGGCACCCACTCCTTGAGCTCAGGCAACACCGCATAGATGCGGTCGATGGTGTCGAGCACGTTGGCGTCGCCGCGCTTGGTGATAATCAGGATCACCGAAGGCTGTTTGTTGTACCAGCCGGCCGCCATCGTATTGCGCACGCCGGCCTGGACATTGGCGATGTTGGACAGCCGGATCACCGTGCCGTCCACGGTCTTGACCACGATCGGGTCGTAATCCGAGGCGTCGTCGAGCTGGCCGTCGGTGGCGATGCTGCTGTTGCGGCCGTCGCCGTCGAAGGCGCCGAGCGGGCCGACGGCGTTGGCGTTGGCGATGGCGGTGCGCACGTCTTCCAGGCTGACGCCGGCGGCGGCGAGCCGGGTCGGATCGACGCGCACGCGGATCGCGGGCTGCTCGGACCCGGCCACCGTCACGTCGGCGACGCCGTCCACCTGCGCCAGACGCTGCGCAATCACGCTGTCGGCGGCGTCGAAGATCGCGCTGCCCTGCATGGTCTTCGAGGTGAGCGCCAGGATCAGGATGGGGGCGGCCGCCGGGTTATATTTGCGGAAGGTCGGCAGCGTCGGCATGTCCAAGGGTAGGTCGCTGAGCGCGGCATTGATCGCGGCCTGCACGTCGCGCGCCGCGCCATCGAGGCTGCGCGAGAGATCGAACTGCACGGTGATGCGCGACAAGCCGAGCGAGGAGACCGAGGTGAGCTCGGTGACGCCGGAAATCTCGGCCAGCCGGCGCTCGAGCGGCGCGGCCACCGACGCCGCCATGGTGTTGGGATCGGCGCCCGGCCGGTTGGCGGTCACCGCGATGGTCGCGAGATCGACATTGGGCAGGCTGGAAACCGGCAAGAAGGCGTAGGCGACCGCGCCCACAAGAAACAGGCCGATCGCCATCAGCGTGGTGCCGATCGGCCGGCGGATGAACGGCCGCGAAATATTCACGGCGGGCTCCCGGCCGGCAGCCTGCGATGCCGCCGCGGCCGGGCCGGGAAGAGCCGCGCGCGCAGCCGCTCCATATAGAGATAGATGACCGGGGTGGTGTAGAGCGTGAGCAGCTGCGACAGCAGCAGGCCGCCGATGATGGTGATGCCGAGCGGGTTGCGCAGCTCGGAGCCGGTGCCGCTTTCGAATGCCAGCGGCAGCGCGCCGAACAGGGCGGCGAGCGTCGTCATCATGATCGGGCGGAAGCGCAGCAGCGCCGCCTGCACGATCGCCTCTTCGTAGGAGAGGCCCTGCCGGCGCTCGGCCTCGAGCGCGAAGTCGATCATCAGAATGGCGTTCTTCTTCACGATGCCCATCAGCAGCACGATGCCGATGAGCGCAATCACCGACAGGTCGTAGCCGAACAGCATCAGCGCCAGGAGCGCGCCGACGCCGGCCGAGGGCAGGGTGGACAGGATGGTGAGCGGGTGGATGAAGCTTTCGTACAGCACGCCCAGCACGATGTAGATCGCGATCGCCGCGGCCAGGATCAGCCACGGCTCGCCGGCGAGCGAACGGGCGAATTCGGCGGCGTCGCCCGAGAAGCTGCCGTTGACGCTCGGCGGCATGGCGATCGCCTGCTCGGCTTGGCTGATGGCGGTGAGGGCGTCGCTCAACGCGTAGCCCGGCGCCAGGTCGAAGCTGACGGTGACGGCGGGGAACTGCTCCTGGTGCGCGATCGCCAGCGGCGCCGTGGTGCGCTCGAAATGCGCGACGGCGGAGAGCGGGACCTGGTTGCTGTTGGTGACGGTGTTGGGGGTGGCGGTGGTGTTGCTGTTGGTGCCGCCGATGACGGTGTTGCCGGCGGTGGCGACGGTGCCGGTCGAGGTGTTGGCGCCGGTGACGAACAGGCGCGACAGCGAGTCCGGGTCGCGCTGGTAATGCGGCTGCGCCTCCAGCACCACGCGATACTGATTGGCCTGGCCGTAAATGGTGGAAATCTGCCGTTGGCCGAAGGCGTCGTTGAGCGTGTCGGTCACGCTCTGCATGGAGACGCCCAGCCGGCCGGCCTGCTCGCGGTCGACTTTGACCAGGATGCGCGGGCCGCCCTCCTGCGCCTCCGACGCGATGTCGCGCAGCGCCGGCGATTGCTTGAGCGCCTGCGTCAGCTTGTCGGCCCACTCCAGCAGGTCTTTGCGGTCGGTCGAAACCAGCGTGTATTGGTACTGCGCGCGGCTCGAGCGCGTGGAAATCTGGACGTCCTGCGCGGCTTGGAAATAGACCGTCATGCCGGGAATGCCGGCGACCTCGCGCTGGAGCCGCGCGATGATGTCGCCCGCCAAGTCCTCGCGCTCGTCGCGTGGGATTAGCGTGATCGCCATGCGCCCGGCATTGGGCGTGGCGTTGACGGGGGAAACGCCGAGCACGGAAACGACGCCGGTGACGTCGGGATCGGCGCGGACGATGTCCTCGATCGCGCGCTGGCGGCGCTGCATCTCGGCGAAGGAGACGTCCGAGCTCGCTTCCGTCACCGCGGTGATCAGGCCGGTGTCCTGCAGCGGCAGGAAGCCCTTCGGCATGACCACATAGAGCGCGACGGTGGCGGCGAGCGTCGCCAGCATGACCGCGAGCGTTCCTCCCTGGTGGCGCAGCACCCATTGCAGGCTGCGGTGATAAAAGTCGACGGTGCGCTCGACCAGGGCGGAGAAGCGGCGGCCGAGCGCGCCCTGCGGGCGTTCCTCGCCGCTCTCGCGCAGCAGGCGGCCGCACATCATCGGCGTCAGCGTCAGCGAGATCACCGCCGAAGCGACGACCGCGATGGTGAGCGTGAGCGCGAATTCGCGGAACATGCGCCCGACCAGCCCAGTCATGAACAGGAGTGGAATGAACACCGCGATCAGCGACATGGTCAGCGAGATGACCGTGAAGCCGATCTCGCCGGCGCCGCGCAGCGCCGCGCGCAGCGGCGGCTCGCCGTTCTCCATGTGGCGCACGATGTTCTCGATCATGACGATGGCGTCGTCGACCACGAAGCCGGTGCCGATGGTCAGCGCCATCAGCGACAGGTTGTCGAGCGAAAAGCCGCAGAACCACATCACCCCGAAGGTCGCGATCAGCGACAACGGCAGCGCCACGCCCGCGATGAGGGTGGCGCGCAGGGTGCGCAGGAAGATCAGCACCACCAGAACCACCAGCGCGACGCTCAGCACCAGCGTGAACTGCACGTCATGGATCGAGGCGCGGATGGTATTGGTGCGGTCGTTGACGACGATGAGGCTGATGCCCGCCGGCATGGCGCGCTGCAGGCGCGGCAGCGCGGCGCGCACGCGCGCGACGGTCTCGATCACATTGGCGCCGGGCTGGCGCTGCACGTCGATGACGATCGCCGGCTGGCCCTGATACCAGGCGCCGACCTTGTCGTTCTCCAGCCCGTCGATCACGTCGGCGACGTCGGACAGCAGCACGGGCGCGCCGTTGCGATAGGCCACCACCACCGGCTTGTAGGCCTGCGCGCTCAGGATCTGGTCGTTGGCGGCGATGGTATAGGACTGCTGCGCGCCTTCGAGCGCGCCTTTCGGCCCCGCCACATTGGCGCCGACGATGGCCGTGCGCAGGTCGTCCAGCCCGATGCCGTAGGCGGCGAGCCGCGACAGGTCGGCCTGGATGCGTATGGCCGGGCGAATGCCGCCCTCGATCTCGACATGGCCGACGCCGCTCACTTCCGAGAGCCGCGGCACCATGATGGTGTCGGCAAGATCGCTCAGGTGGCGCAGGTCGCTGCTCTTGGAGATGAGCGCCAGCGTCATGATCGGCACGTCGGCCGGGTTCACCTTCGAATAGAGCGGCGGGTAGGGCAGGTTGCGCGGCAGCGCGGAGCCGGCAGCGTTGATCGCCGACTGCACGTCCTGCGCGGCGGCGTCGATGTCTCGGTTGAGGTCGAATTGCAGCGTGACCTGGCTCACGCCGTAGGAGCTCGACGAGGTCATCACCTGCAGCGCCGGGATCTGGCCGAACTGGCGCTCGAGCGGCGCCGTCACCAACGCGGCGATGGTGTCGGGATTGGCGCCCGGCAGCTGGGTGACGACTTGAATCGTGGGGAAGTCTACCTGCGGCAGCGCGGAGACCGGCAGCCACCAATAGCCGAGCAGGCCTCCCAGCATCACGGCGACGCCGAGCAGCGACGTGGCGATCGGCCGATGGATGAACGGAGAGGAGACGCTCATCGCGCCGCGTGCGGCCTGCCGCGCCGCTCATGCGCCTGCGCGCCGTCGCGCCGGGCTCCGTGCGGCCGCTCGCTCGACGGCTTTGCCGGCGGCGCGCCGGCGCCCGGAGCGCCGGTGCCAACGATGACGCTGGCGCCATCGGTCAGCCGCGTAAAGCCGGTGGTGACCACGCGGTCGGGCGGGGCAACGCCGCTCTTGACCACCGTGCGCGTCTCGTCCTGCTGCTGCACGACGATCGGGCGCATGGCCGCGGTGTTGTCCGGCTGGACTACGTAGATGAAGGTGCCGTCGGGCCCGCGCTGCACCGCGCCGGTCGGAATCACCACCACGTTCTGCAGCGTGTCGATCAACAGCCGCACATTGACGAACTGGCCGGGCCAAAGCGCCAGATTGCCGTTGGCGAACTCGGCCCTGAGCTTGACCGTGCCGGTTGAGGGATCGACCTGGTTGTCGATTACCGTGAGCGCGCCGCGCTCGATCACCGAATTGTCGGCCGGGCGCAGCGCGTCGACCGCCAGCCGGCCCTTGGCGAAGGCGGCATTCACGCGGTCGAGCTCCTGTTGCGGCAGGTTGAAGATCACCGAGATCGGCTTGAGCTGCGTGATGGTGACGATCGCCGACGAAGCGTCGGAGGCGCGCACGATATTGCCTTCGTCCACCATGCGGATGCCGGTGCGGCCGGAGAGCGGTGCGGTGATGGTGGTGTAGCCGAGCGTGGCCTTCGCGTTCTCGATCACGCCCTGGTCGCCCTCGATTTGCGCGGTGTATTGCGCAACCAGCGCCCGCTGGGTGTCGGCCTGCTGCTTGTTGATCGCGTTGGTGGCGGCGAGCTTCTCGTAGCGGGCGAGGTCGTTCTTGCCATTGGCGAGCAGCGCCTCGTCCTGCGCCTTCTTGGCCACGGCCTGATCGTACTGCGCCTTGTAAATGGTGGGATCGATGCGCGCCAGCACGTCACCCTGCTTGACGTCCTGGCCTTCCTTGAAATTGACGCTGATCAGTTTGCCGTCGACTTGCGGCCGCACAGTCACGGTATTGAGCGGCCGCGTGGTGCCGACGGCATCGATATAGACCGGCACGTCGGCGCGCGCGGTCTCGGTCACCAGCACCGGAACGGGACCCTCGGCGGCGAAGCGGCGGAAATGCTTTTGCTGCGGCACCGGCATGCCGAACACGTAATAGAGCGCGGCTGCGAGGGCGATCGCGATCAGCGCGCCGACCGCGTAGCGGCGGCCGCGCCTTGCGCCCTGTGTCAGCAGCCGCTTCGGCAGCTCACCGTGCATTGGAAGCTTCCACGGGGTTCGGCTTCGGCAGCCAGCCGCCCCCGAGCGCCTGATAAAGGCTCACCACCGCCTGCAAGCGCCCAAGCTGGGCCTGCGTCAGCGCATCCTCTGCCTGGAACAGTGTCTGCTGCGTCTGCAACACGGTGACGAGGTCGATCGTTCCCTCGCGCAAGCGCTCTTCCGAAATGTCGTAGGCTTGGCGCGAGCTCTTCACCACTTCCATTTGCAGCGTCACAAGCTGGTTGGTCTGACGCACGTTGTCGAGCGCGTTCTCGACGTCGGCGAAGGCCGAAATCACCGCCTTGCGGTAATCCTGCAGCAGCTCGTCCTGCTTGCCCTTCTGCAGGTCGAGATTGCCGAGCAGCTGGCCGCCGTGGAAGATCGGCTGCGTGATGCCGGCGGTCAGCGAATAGATCGCCGATTCCGGCCGCAGCAGCAGCCGGAGCACGGCGCTCTCGTAGCCGCCATCGCCGGTGAGCGTGATCGAGGGCAGGAAGGCCGCGCGCGCGTTGTAGACGTCGGCGTCGGCGGCGGCGAGATTGGCTTCCGCCTCACGGATGTCGGGCCGCTGCGTCAGCAGCTCCGACGGCAGGCCCGGCGTCACGTGCGGGATGGCGATCTGGGTCAACGAGCCGCCGCGGATGCGGACCTGCTCGGGCGAGCGGCCCATCAATGTGGCGAGAGTAATGCGGTTCTGCCTGAGCGTCTGATTGAGCGGCGGGATCGTCGCGCGCTGCGTGTCGACCACGCTTTGCTGCTGGGCAATCTCGAGTGCGGAGGCGGTGCCGGCGGCGGCGCGCTGCTTGATCAGATTGAGCACGCGCGTGGCGCTCGTCAGATTGTCCTGCGCGGCCTTCAGCCGGTCCTGCGCGGCCAGCACCTGAAAATAGGCGTTGGCGGCCGCCGCCGCCGTGGAAAGGCCGATGACCTCGGCGTCGTAGCGCGCGGCCACCGCGGTTTCCTCGGCCGCCTGCAGCGCCGCGCGGTTCTTGCCCCAGAAGTCGATCTCGTAGCTGGCTGTGAGCGTGCCTTGCACGCTGCTTTTGACCTGATCGGGCGGCGCGCGGCAGCCGGTCAGCGGGCTACACGATCTGATCGCCTGAAGCCGGGTGGAGTTGGACTGCGGGTAAAGCGTGTTCGGGTTGGTGTTGCCCCTGATCAGCGTCTGCGAGGTGCGCGCGCGCGTGGTGTTGCCGTTGAAGTCGATGGCCGGCAGCAGCGCGGCGCCGGTGATGCGCGCCTGCGCGTCGGCCTGCACGATGCGGGCGACCGCGGCGGCGATGTCCAGGTTGGCGGCGTGCGCCTGTTCGATGACCGCGCTGAGTTCGCGCGAGCGGAATTGCTTCCACCAGTCATAGGGCGGCGTGCGCGATTCCGCGACCGCCGGACTGCGCGGGCCGTTATCGTAGGATGCCGGGACGACCAAGTTCGGTTCCGGCAGGTCCTGCTTCAGCAGGCAGCCCGCGAGGGGCAGCGCGATCGAAAAAGTCTGCAGCATGGTCACCAATAGGCGCGCGTTTTGCCGCTTTGCCGCGCGCGAGGCCTTTGCACTGTGACGCATACCGACAACTTTCACTGAGGACCGGGGAGGGAACCGCTAAGACTCTGGTTAGCCTACCCTATTGTCGGCTGCGTTTGGAACTCCCGCCGTTGCGCCAATCGGCCAGGGCGTGCCGGCCGGCGGACGACATCTTGGGGGCCGCGTCGGCGAACACACCCTGGATGATCTGATCGAAGCTCTGCCGCGCCGCCCGCATCTTGGCCATGGCGGCACGCATGTCCTCGATCTTGAACGGGTCTTGCCGCAGCGTTTCGTGGATCTCGTGGCGGGCGTCGTAATACTTGTTTTGTGCGTCGTCGATCGCCGCGTGGTTGGCCTGCATGGCGTCGCGCACGATGGCCGCATCGGCCGGCGGCAGGGTGGCGGCGATGCGCTCGACCCGCACGAACACATTGGGGTCCCACCGCGGCGGGGGCGCCGGTCCGCGCACGGCCATGGCCACAGCCACGCCGATGAAGAACAGATTGAGCGCGAGCGAGCCGAGCAGGAGCCAGCGCGGCCCGCTGCGCGTCGCGACGGGAACGGCCTGCGCAATGCTCATGGCCGGGCTCCGGTCAGCGCCTCGGCCTCGAACACCGCGGAGCTCAGATCGCCGCCGGAGGCCGACACGCCGCCGACACGATCGAGCGGCCGATCGAGCCCGGCGATGCCGATGCCGAAGCCGAGCATCAGACAGGCGGCCAGTGCCGCCACGCGCGGCCAGGCCGGCGCGAATTGCCAGTCGAGCAGCACCGTGGGCAGCCGCCAGAGCGGGTGTTTCTGCCGTGGTAGCTCCCCGGCGAGCCGCCTGAGCACGCGCGCGGCCGCGGCCTCCTCGCCCGGCGTGGCGGCCTCGCGCTTGAGCGCGCGGCTGAGAAACTTGTCGAACGCCTCGTTGTTCATTTTATTGTTCCCCGTCGATCACTCTTCCCTGATTACTGGGGCCAGCGCCCGGCGCAGATTCTGCTTGCCGCGCACCAGCAAAGTCTCCACCGCGGACACGGTGGTATCGAGTATGTCCGCCACTTGCGCATTGCTCATGCCCTCGCTGTAGCTGAGCACGATGGCGGCGCGTTGGCGCGCCGGCAGCCCGGCGATGGCGCCGGCGAGCAGCCGCTCGCGTTCGGCCGCTTCGGCAGCCTCGCCGGCGAGCGGGGCAGGATCGGCGATCTCGCCGGCCGCTTCCAGCTCGACCCAGGCCGCCTTGCGCTTGCGGTCGAGGCAGAGATTGACCACCACGCGGCTGAGCCAGGTGCGGAACAGCGCCAGCGGCTGCCAGCGTGGCGCGTGCGTCCAGACCCGCAGCATGGCCTCCTGCGCCACGTCCTCGGCGTCGGCTGCGCTGCCCAGGATGCGGCGGGAAAGGCCGAGCATCGCCGGCAGATGACGGCGGGCGAGCTCGCGGAACGCCCGCTCATCGCCGCGCGCCACCCGGGCCATGAGCGCTTCGTCGCTGTCATCCATCGAAGGGCGGTCGCCATGCGGAAGGCCGATCCATTCTACCCCGAACCTCTCTATTGAACGGGCCAGGTTGGCGAATCCTGTGCGCCGGGAAGCTGAAAGCTGCCGCCGGCGCCGGCATTGTCAAGCGAACTAAGACTCTGGAACTATGTATCTTTTGCGGGCAAGGTCGGCCCGTTCAGGCAACGCGGCCTTGGCCGCTGGCAAACGGGAGGAGGCAGGGACATGGACAAGGCACTCTACGACAAGGGCATGGCGATGCGGCGGAAGGTGCTGGGCGACGACTATGTCGACCGCGCCGTCGCCAATACCGACGACTTCAATCGCAAGTTCCAGGACATGCTGAACGAGTTCTGCTGGGGCCTGGTGTGGACCGACGAGGACCTGAAGCCGCGCGACCGCAGCCTGCTCAATATCGGCATGATCGCCTGCCTCGGCCGCATGCACGAGTTCGAGGCGCATTTCCGCGGCGCCTTGCGCAATGGCTTGACGCCGACGGAGCTGGCGGCGGCGCTGCGCCAGGTTGCGATCTATTGCGGCTTCCCGGCCGCGGTCGACGCCTTCCGTACGGCCAAGCAGGTGCTGGCGGCGGAGGCCAAGAAGGGCTGAGCGCAGGTCCGGTCGGGCTGGCGGCGCGCAAATGGCGGCGCAAAAGGCGCGCCGAAACCGCATTATTGTCTTGAATGTGCCGTCATCCCGGGGCAATCCATTGCTTCGGCTATTCGGGCGCGCCGGCCGCCGGCCGGGCATGGGGTAGCGAATGATCCGACCTTTGGCGGCCTTTCTGCTGACGCTGCCGCTGGCGGCGGGCCTGGGCGCAGCTTCGGCCCTGGCGCAGGCCGGCGAGCCGCTGCAGCTGGCTCAGGTCGGGGCCAATTCCGCGCAGGAAAACGCCGCCCAGCAGCCGTCGTCCTCGCCGTTCACGCCGCTGTTCGGCCATCAGCTCGACAGCCAGCAAAGCGACCCTAACGCCATCCGCCCGCCGGGATCGATCGGGGCCCCACCGGCGCCCGCGACCGCCGCCGGTCAGCCGCCCGCCGACCAAAGCGTGATGCAGCTGCCGCCGGAGGACCGGCCGGAAACCGGCGCGCCCAAGGAACTGCCGCCCAATCTCAAGCGCCAGCTCGTCAGTTTCCAGACCAAGGAACCGGCCGGCACCATCATCATCGATACCCCGCACACGTATCTTTATCTGATCCTCGGTCATGGCCAGGCCATGCGTTACGGCATCGGCGTCGGGCGCGAAGGCTTCACCTGGGCGGGCACCGAACGCATCTCCAGGATGAAGGAATGGCCGGACTGGTTCCCGCCGGCGGAGATGATCGACCGCCAGCCCTATCTGCCGCGCATGATGGCGGGCGGACCGGGCAATCCGCTGGGGGCGCGCGCACTCTATCTCGGCCACACGCTTTACCGCATCCACGGCACCAACCAGCCCTCGACCATCGGGCAGTTCGTGTCGTCCGGCTGCATCCGGCTGCTGAACGGGGACATCGAGGATCTCTACGGCCGCGTGCAGGTCGGTACCCGCGTGGTGGTGTTGCCAGGCGAGCTGCCGCGTGAGGCATCTGGCGGCGGCGTGGTGCCGGCGGCGGCTCAATCTCCGGCGCAGGCCTATGCGCCGGCCGCGGCGCCGGCCATGCACCGCGCCCGCGACGATGTGCGCCCGCGCGAGGACACTTCCGGCCCGCACAGCGGCATGACGCTGTTCGGCGGCCCGCTGCCGCCCGCCCGCTGACGATCGTCATTCCGGGGCGCCGCGAAGCGGCGAACCCGGAATCCAGACGCGACCTCCGAACTCATTTCTGGAATCCGGTCCGCGCCGGAGTTTACCGTCGGGCCGGCCTTCGGCCGGACCCGGTGGGCGCGTCCCGGAATGACGAGTGTTTGATTGCTATGCCGAAACGCCGACTTTCGCCAGCCGCGTAACCGCCTCGATGATGGCGCCCGGATCGGCCACGCCCTGGCCGGCGATGTCGTGCGCCGAGCCGTGCGCCACCGAGGAGAACAGGATAGGCGAGCCGATCGACAGGCCGGCGGTGCGGTTGAAGGCTTGCAGCTTGGCGGCGATGTGGCCCTGGTCGTGCAGCATCACGATGAAGGCGTCGCAGCCTTTCTTGCGGAACATGGTGTCGGCGCCGAACGGCCCTGAGACGTCGATGCCGCGCGCGGCAGCCGCGGCGATCGCAGGCTGAATGATCTCGATCTCCTCGCGGCCGAACAATCCCTCCTCGCCGGCATGCGGATTGAGCCCGGAGACGAAAATCTTCGGCCGCGCCACGCCGAGCTTTTTGAGCGAGGCATCGGTGACGCGGATGACGCGTCCGACGTGCTCGGCGGTGATGAGATCGAGCGCCGCGCGCACGCTAAGATGCAAAGTGGCGTGCACGATGCGCGAAGTATCGAAGCAGATCATCAGATAGACGTCCTGCGCCGGCGTGCCGGTCTCGCGCGCAACGAACGAGGGATAGCCGTCGAAGGAAATGCCGGCGGCATGGATCGAGCGCTCGGTCTGCGGCGCCGCCACCACCGCCTCCACCGCGCCGGCGAGCGCCGCTTTGATCGCGCGCCGTGCGCTGGCGAGCGAGGCGCGGCCGTAAGATGCATCGACCTTGCCGAATTCGACCGGCGCATTGCTTCCTTCGCGCGCGTCGAGCAGATTGAGCGCGCCGTCGGACCAGTCGGCCTCGCCGGCGTCGGCGATCACGTGCAGTGCGGGCGACAGCCCGGCGGCCGTGGCATGCATCGCGACCGCGCCCGGATCGCCCACCAGCAGCGGCCGCGCCACCGCGGTCACGCGCCGATCGAGCGCCGCTTTCAGCGCGATCTCCGGCCCGATCCCGGCCGGGTCTCCGGTTGCAATGGCGATGCGCGGCAGCGGCATGGCACTTGGCTTCCTTAAGCGTTGGGTGGCGGCCTATAATCGCCCCAACAATAGCAAGTCACCGAGGAAACGTCGCCATGATGTCGCGTGAACAGAACGACCAGCTCTGCCGCACCGGCCCCGGCACGCTGATGGGCAAATTGCTGCGCCGCTATTGGGCGCCGTTTCTGCTCGCCTCGGAAATCCCCGAGCCGGATTGCCCGCCGGTGCGCGTCAAGCTGATGGGCGAGCAATTGATCGCCTTCCGCGACTCGGAGGGGCGCATCGGCCTGATCGACGAATTCTGCGCCCACCGCGGCGCCTCACTCTGGTTCGGCGAGAACGCCGATTGCGGCATCCGCTGCCACTATCACGGCTGGAAATACGACGTGACCGGGCAATGCGTCGACCTGCCGTCGGAGCCGGAGGAGTCGGGCTTCCGCAAGAACATCAAGATGAAAGCCTACCCCTGCATCGAGAAGGCCGGCGTGATCTGGACCTATATGGGCCCGCCCGAGCTCAAGCCGCCGGAGCCGGCGCTGGAGTGGACCGACGTCCAGCCTGCGCAGCGCTTCGTGTCGAAGCGCCTGCAGGAATGCAATTACCTGCAGGCTTTGGAAGGCGGCATCGATTCGAGCCACGTGTCATGGCTGCACGGCTCCGAGCTCAACAAGGACCCGCTGTTCAAGGGATCGAAGGCCAATGCCTATAACGAGCAGGACCGCATGCCGCAGTTCGAGGTCGAGGAATTCGCCGGCGGTCTGTTGATCGGCGCGCGCCGCAACGGCTCGAACGGCAATCACTATTGGCGCATCACGCCATGGATCATGCCCTGGCACACCATCATCCCGCCGCGCGCCGGCCATCCTTTAGGGGCACATGCCTGGGTGCCGATCGACGACGAGAACTGCTGGGCCTGGAGCATCAACTATCACCCCAAGCGCGCGCTCACCAATTCGGAAGTGGCGGCGATGCAGGACGGCGAGGGCATCCACGTCAAATACGTGCCCGGCACTTTCATCCCGCTCGCCAACAAGGGCAACAACTACCTGATGGACCGCGAAGCGCAGGCCGCCGGCCACTCGGCAACCGGCGTCGACGGCATCGCCATGCAGGACGCTTCGATCCAGGAGAGCATGGGCGCGATCCAGGACCGCACCAAGGAGCACCTGTGCGCGACCGACAAGGGCATCGTCGCCACGCGCCGCATGCTGCTGCAGGCGGCGAAAGCGGCGGGCGACAACGCGGCGGTGCCGGCGACCGAGCCGCAGGCGCAGCGCGTGCGCTCGGCCGCGATCGAATTGCCGCAGGGCGCGCCGTTTGCGCAAGGCGCCCACCACGGGCTCTATCGCGAGCTGGGTACCGATCCGCTGTCGGTCTAGTTTTCACGGGCGTCGCGAAGATTTCGGTGTCATTGCCCGCGCAGGCGGGCAATCCAGTAACCCCGGTCTGCTTTTGAGCCGACGCGCCTGCGTTTACTGGGTCCCCGCTTTCGCGGGGACGAACGGATCAGAACGTTACTCCGCCGCCGCGCTCGCGGACTTGGCCGTAGCCGCATTGACGCGCGGCATCACCTGCTCCGCCATCAGTTGCATCGAGCGCTTGGCAAGCGCCGGGTCGAGCCAGTCCATGCCGGCATAGACCAGCTCGCCGAAATCGCCGGTTTCCTCGCGCATCTTCAAGATATCGTCGACCACCTTGTTGACGGACCCGAAGGTCACACAGTTCTCCATGACATAGTCGAGCGTGATCTCCTGGTC
>Ga0335081_10003053_pt1 | contig 26316 bp, 21 predicted proteins | sample Lox_Sample_35_FD_206713 | JGI IMG/M metagenome (GOLD analysis project Ga0335081, IMG submission 206713) | Soil microbial communities from Loxahatchee National Wildlife Refuge, Florida, United States - Lox_Sample_3.5 | ecosystem: Environmental > Terrestrial > Soil > Wetlands | place: USA...
TCGATCAGCCCGCCGTCGGCCCCGGCGTCCCAGGGCCGCCTGGCGGCTGCTGACCCCGCCAGCTCCGCCGTTCACCCTGTCAGCCCCGCCGTCCACCCGTCAGCCCTGCCGTCCATCCGTCAGCCCCGCCGTCCATCCGTCAGCCCCGCCGTCCACCCGTCAGCCCTGCCGTCCATCCCACCCCCGCCGGGTCCCGTGCGCGCGGTATCGCGCAGGCGTCGTGCACGCATAGACTGCGCACGATTGCGCATTACTGCGCAGATGGCTTGCGCATTTCCCGGAGGTGCGATCGCGTGTCCAGGTACCAGCGCTGGAATGCCCTGCTCGACCTGCTGCCCGGCGACGGGCAGCTCACCGTAGCCGAAGCCGCCCGGGCCCTGGGTGTGTCCGAGGCCACCATCCGCCGTGACCTGGACCAGCTGGCCAGGCAGCAGCTGGTGACCAGGACGCGGGGCGGCGCCATGGCCGGCCACGTCTCCTACGACCTGCCGCTGCGCTACAAGACCGCGCGGCATGCCCCGGAGAAGCAGCGCATCGGCCGGGCCGCGGCCGCCCTCGTCGCCCCGGGCGCGACGGTGGCGCTGAACGGCGGCACCACCACCAGCGAGGTCGCCCGGGCTCTGGCCACCCGGCCTGACCTGCAAGATGGCACCGACGCGCCGACCGTCACCGTGGTGACGAACGCGATGAACATCGCCAACGAACTCGCGGTCCGTCAGCACATCAAGATCGTGGTGACCGGCGGGGTGACGCGCGGCCAGTCGTACGAGCTGATCGGCCCGCTCGCCTCCCTGGTGCTGGCCGAGCTGACCCTTGACTGGGCCATCCTTGGCGTCGACGCGCTGGACCCGCGGGTCGGGGCGACCGCCCACCACGAGGGTGAGGCCAGCATCAACCATCTCATGGCCACCCGCGCGGAGCAGGTGATGATCGTGACCGACAGCTCCAAGCTCGGCCGGCGCGCGTTCGCCCGGGTGTGCTCCGCGGACGAGATCGGCGTGATCGTCACCGATCGCGACGCCAGCCCGGACGTACTGGCCGCGTTCACCGAGCGCGGCATCCGCGTCGTCACCGCCTAGGGTCCCGGTCAGGCAGCGCGCCCGATCCACCGCCCGGCCCTGATCCACCGCCCGGGGGCCCCGATCCCTTGCCCCGGACCAGCATCGTTCCCCAGCCGCTCATCCATGCCGTAACCCCGCTCGTCGTTTACCGCTCACTTAAGTTGATCTATAATGCTCATATAAGGCATATAGCGATCAAAAACGTGCACAAGACTTGATCGATAGGAGTCCGTGATGAGCTACTTGACGGACGAGATCGCCAGCCAGCCGGAATGCTGGTCCAAGGCGATCGAGCTGGCGGGGTCGGCGGAATCCGCGCTGCCCCGGCCGGGGGAGCGGGTCGCCGCGGTCGGCTGCGGATCGTCGCTCAACGTCGCGCGCTGCTACGCGGCCCTGCGCGAGGCCGCGGGCCAGGGCGAGACCGACGCCTTCCCCGCGTCGGAGGTACCGGGCACCCGGCGCTACGACCGCTTGCTGTACATCTCCCGTACCGGTACCACCACCGAAGTGCTCGACGCCCTGCGCCGCGCCCCCAGGGACACGCCGGCGACCGCCGTGACCGCCGACCCGGGCGCGCCGCTCGCCCGCGAGGCCCGCGACGTGGTCCTGCTCGATTTCGCCGATGAGCGTTCGGTGGTGTCCAGCCGGTTCATCACCAGCTCGGTTGTGCTCCTCCGGGCTCACCTGGCCATCGGCCCCGGTATCCCGGCCGGGGTGGACGTCCGCGCGCTACCCGGCGCGGCCGCGCGCGAGCTGGCGCGTCCGCTGCCGCCGGAACTCGCCGAGCGCACCGAGTTCACCTTCCTCGGTCGCGGCTGGGCCGCCGCGGTGGCCGACGAGGCGGCGCTGAAACTGCGCGAGGCCTCGCGCACCTGGGCCGAATCGTACCCGGCGATGGAGTACCGGCACGGCCCCATCAGCGTCAGCGACCAGAACACCGTCGTCTGGGCCCTCGGCGAGGTGCCCGCCGGGCTGCTCGCGGACGCCCGCCGCACCGGCGCCGCGGTGATCGCCTCCGATGCCGACCCGCTCGCCGGGCTGATCGGAGCGCAGCGCCTCGCCGCCGCGCTCGCCGAGCGGAAAGGCATCGACCCGGACCAGCCGCGAGCCCTGTCGCGTTCCGTCATCCTGGCATAATGTGCCCGGTGCCGGCTCCCGCCAGGACACCGTCTTCTTACCGCCTGCTGACCGGCGGTCATGTGGTAATACCCGAGGGGGTATTCAGCCCCGGCTGGATCCGGCTGGCCGGGAGCACGATCGACGCGGTCGGGGCTGGCGATGCCCCGGAGCAGCGCGGCCTTGTCGCTACCGACCTGCGCGGGTACTGGGTGCTGCCGGGATTCGTCGACATGCATGTACACGGGGGCGGTGGCACGTCGTTCACCGAGGGTCCGGCCGATGACGCCAGGCGCGCCGCGGAGTTCCACCGCAGGCATGGCAGCACGACCATCGTGGCCAGCCTGGTCACCGCGCCGCTCGATGACCTTGAGGCCCGGACCGCGATGCTGGCCGGCCTGGCCGGGGAGGGCATCCTCGCCGGGATCCACCTGGAGGGGCCGTTCCTGTCCGCGGCCAGGTGCGGCGCCCAGGATCCGCGCTATATGGCCGCTCCCGACGTGGCCGCCTTCGAGCGCCTGCACGCGGCGGCCGCGGGTCACCTGCGCGTCATCACCCTCGCACCCGAACTTTCCGGGGCGGCCGGCCTGATCACGGCGGCGGCGCGAGGCGGGGTGACCGTTGCCGTGGGGCACACCGATGCCACCGCGGACATCACCGCCGCGGCCGTCGATGTCGGCGCGACCCACGCGACCCACCTGTTCAACGGCATGCGGCCCCTGCATCACCGCGAGCCGGGCCCGGTCGGCGTGCTGCTCGACCGGTCCGAGGTCACCTGCGAGGTGATCGCCGACGGCGTGCACCTGCACGACATCGCGATCCGCCTGGCGGCCCGGGCGGCCGGTCCAGGCCGGCTGGTCCTGATCACCGACGCGATGGCGGCGGCCGGCATGCCGGAGGGCAGCTACCGGCTCGGGTCGAGGCAGGTGAATGTGGCCGGGGGGGTGGCGCGTCTCGCCGCGGCCGATGAGCCCGGGACGGCCGGCGCCGGGCCGGGGAACGCCAGGACGGCGGGTGCGATCGCCGGCTCGACCGCCACCATGGCCACGGTAGTAAGGCACGCGATCGCCGCGGGCCTGCCGGTGACCGAGGCGGCCGCCGCGGCGAGCACCACCCCGGCCCGGGTACTCGGCCTCGGCGATCGGACTGGCGCCCTGCGCGCGGGCCTGGCCGCGGACCTCGTCGTCTGCGATGAGGAGTTCCGGCTGCGGGCCGTGATGCGGCACGGCGAGTGGCTGACCGGGAACCCGTGATACCCGGCCGGGATCAGCCCTTCGCGCGGACCGAACCCGTGAGCGGCCCGCTCACCGCGCTGACCTCGCACACCACGGTGCGCTCCCCGGCCTGCCAGGCGGTCCGGTCCGGGTAGACGTACTGCTGCGTCAGGTCGGCCGTCGCGAGCTGCGGGTTCAGGTAGCTGCTGAGCCGGCTTCCGCAGCCGTTGCCCGCGTCCTGCCGTACGGCCGCGGCACCGGGCCAGGCACCGGCCGGCAGGGTGAACGTGGCGAACACCTCGGCGTCATGCGGGACCGCGCAGGACAGCACGGTAGCGGAGAGGCCGTTCGCCCCGACGTTCACGCACTCGCCCGGCCGCAGTCCGAACACGGCGGCCGGCCGGTAGGTGATCACGGTCTTCGGCCGGAACCCGTGCGTGACCACGGCCAGCACCCCTGCCGCCACCCCGACCAGCGCGATAATCCCGACGATGATGCCCGCCACCGCGAGCAGGCTGACATCCCGGCCGTGCTCCTCGGCGTCCCCGCCCGGCTCGCGCGCTTCAGCCGGCTCCGCTTCCGCGGTCACTGCCTCCGCGGACTCCGCTACCGCGGACTCCGTTTCTGCAGGCTCGCCCCCCGTCTCCGCGACTGCCGGGGCGACTTCCCCCTCCGCGGCTCCAGCCGCCGAGATCCCTTCCCCAGCCAGCCCTTCTCCGGGCGGCCCTGCCTCAGCGGGCACTGCCCCGGCCGCCGCAGCCGCTACCGTCACCCCCTCGGCCGCTGGCCGCATGACCGGCACCGCCATGACCGGCGCCCCCTCGGCCACCGTCCCCTCGGCTGGCGCCGCCTCGGCCGGTTCTGCCTCCGCGAGCTCAACAGGCGCCACCCCGGCCTTCGCCGGTTCTTGAGGAGTTCCCTCGCTCACCCCCGCAGGCGCAACCATCCGCCCTCCATCACGCGCATTGCCCGCCATGGCCGGCCCCGCTAGCCGGCTCTGGTCGGACGGCGCACAACCAGATCACGAAGTGCGCCTTGCTCCCACTCCCACTATTTCCCACGTATTTAATAACGACACATCGGGCAAAACGTCGCCAGGGTGCTCCTGTGCCGTCGATCAGCGCTGCTTCGTCCGCTGAGCAGGCCGGTCCCGGGTCGGCAGTACTCTGGGCGGCGTGCGGCTGACGGAATTCTGGGACCTGATGAGGGCGCAGTTCGGCGAGGTGTACGCGCAGAGCGTGGCCAAGGACTTCGTGTTCGGCGAACTCGGCGGGCGCACCGTCGAACGCGCCCTCGCGGACGGCCTGGACCCCAAAATTGTCTGGCGCGCCGTCTGCGACACCTTCAAGGTGCCGGAGAACCTGCGCTAGCGTCCCGGCCAGCCCTCCCGATCCGCCCGATCACGAGCTACTGACAGCAGCGAGGTGCCTGGTACCTGGCAGACGTCAGCGGGCGAGCAGGCGCGGGGTGTTGACCTTATCCGGTGTGATCTTGAGGATTACCCGGCCCCGCGGGCCGACGGGAGGGGCGTAGTCCTTGCCGGTGTACTTGCGAGCCAGTTCGTCGATGTGTCGCCGGGCCTCGTCGCCGGTGACGGTCTCCACCACGTGTCCCCGGACCTCGGCCCAGTCGTACGGATTGTCTTCGCTGCGGATGAGCACGGTGACGCGCGGGTCGCGGGCGACGTTCCTGGCTCGCTGCCGCTGCGGTTCCGTGTTGACCAGGACGTGCTCGTCGTCGACATCGACCCAGGTGAGCAGCGCCTGGGGCTGCCCGCTCGGCATCAGGGTCACCACGGTGGCCAGGTTCTTACCCTGGGCGAGCCGGACCACGTCCTCATCGAGCGGCATCGCTGATCTCCTTGCTCCGGCAGTTCTGGCTCGTGCCCGATGTTAGCCCGCCGCCGGTTCCGGCCCGCCGCCGGTCCCCCCGGGTCGGCTCCCAGCCCTCTGGCCTGCATTTCCTGAATTTCTGGCCCGCTTTCGGCGTGTCGCTCATGGTCGAATACACGTTCGTTCTATAGTGGTCGGGTGACGGTGATCGCTGGCCTCGTAGGCTGGGGAAAACAGCCGCGAAGAACCCCTCGGGCCAGGCGTAGCGTGGTGCCAGGTGGAAATGTCGGTGGCGGCGCGTAGCGTGTCCACCGGTAACCGGCCGGGGATGTCCGGCGGGACCGAAACTCAGACGACCTGGGCGGTGCGGGAGGTGCCCGCAGGCCCTTTACCCGGCAGGGAGTCCTCATGGCAGCAAACAGCAGGCCGAGCGTCGAGCGGGCAGGCGACAGGGAGAAATCCCTTGAGGCTGCGCTCCTCCAGATCGAGCGGCAGTTCGGCAAGGGCTCAGTCATGCGCCTCGGCGAGGAGACGCGGACGCCGGTCGAGGTGATCCCGACCGGTTCGATCGCGCTGGACGTGGCGCTGGGCCTAGGCGGCCTGCCGCGCGGCCGCATCGTTGAAATATACGGTCCCGAATCGTCCGGAAAAACTACGGTGGCGCTGCACGCCGTGGCCAACGCGCAGAAGGCGGGAGGCATCGCGGCGTTCATCGACACCGAGCACGCGCTGGACCCGGAGTACGCCAAGAGGCTGGGCGTGGACACCGACGCGATGCTGGTGTCCCAGCCGGACACCGGCGAGCAGGCCCTCGAGATCGCGGACATGCTCATCAGGTCCGGTGCCCTGGATGTCATCGTCATCGACTCGGTCGCCGCACTGGTGCCCAAGGCGGAGATCGAGGGCGAGATGGGGGACAGCCACGTCGGACTCCAGGCCCGGCTCATGTCCCAGGCCCTGCGCAAGATCACCGGCGCACTGAGCCAGGCCAAGACCACCGCGATCTTCACCAACCAGCTCCGGGAGAAGGTCGGGGTCATGTTCGGCTGCATGGCTTATACCACCCGGGTAACCCTGGCGGACGGTACCCAGGAAAAGATAGGGAAGATTGTCAACCAGCGAATGGACGTCGAGGTCCTCTCGTACGATCCGGAGACCGACAAGATGGTTCCGCGCCGGATCGTGAACTGGTTCAACAACGGGCCTGCCGAGAAGTTCCTCCAGTTCAGCGTCGCGAAGTCAGGAAAGAACGGGCTGGCCCAGTTCGCCGCGACCGAGAATCACCTCATCCGGACGCCCGGCGGATGGCGCCAGGCAGGAGAACTGATCCCCGGCGACCGCGTCATGGTCGTCGAAGAGCAGCATCTGGGCCAGCAGCAGTTTCAGCTGATCCTCGGTTCGCTCATGGGGGACGGGAACCTGTCCCCGAACCGCAGGGGCAGGTCTGGGACCCGCTTCCGGATGGGGCACGGTGCCAAGCAGGCGGCCTACCTGGACTGGAAAGCGTCGCTGCTAGGCAACATCCCGCACGCGAGGACGATAAACGCCAAGGGTGCTGTCTTCGCCGATTTCACGCCGCTTCCTGAGCTGGGCGAACTGCATGATGCGGTTTACTTTGGCGATGGCAAGAAGCACCTTAGCTGGGACTACCTCAAGAGCCTCACGCCGCTGGCACTGGCGGTCTGGTACATGGACGACGGCAGCTTCACCCTTCGCTCGAAGGGCGTCCAGGAGCGTACGGCAGGGGGTACAGGCCGGATCGAGATCTGCGTCGAGGCGATGAGCCCTGGTTCCCGGGATCGCCTTACGAATTATCTGCAAGACACGTACGGGCTGGACGTCAAGCTCGGATGCCGGGGAACGAGGCAGGTAAGCGTGCTCCGGTTCAGCACCGCCGCGTCGGAAAAGTTCCAGAAGCTCATCGCGCCCTATGTGCACCCGTCGATGGAGTACAAACTGCTGCCGTGGTTCCGCGGCGAGTTCAGCGTGACGGAGGAACTCATGCCCGTGACGCAACGGATGATCCCGGCGCGGATCCTGGATGTTCATGTCAAGCCGCCCACCCGGTCCATGAACCGCTTCGATATCGAGGTGGAAGGATCCCATAACTACTTTGTGGACGGGGTGATGGTCCACAACAGCCCGGAGACCACTAGCGGCGGCAAGGCGCTCAAGTTCTACGCCTCGATCCGGCTGGACGTGCGCCGGATCGAGACGCTCAAGGACGGCACCGAGGCGGTCGGCAACAGGACCCGCGTCAAGGTCGTGAAGAACAAGATGTCGCCGCCGTTCAAGGTCGCCGAGTTCGACATCCTCTACGGCGTCGGGATCAGCCGGGAAGGCAGCCTGATCGACCTCGGCGTGGAGCAGGGGATCGTGCGCAAGTCGGGCGCCTGGTACACCTACGAGGGTGACCAGCTCGGCCAGGGCAAGGAGAACGCCCGCAACTTCCTGCGGGACAACCCGGACCTGGCCAACGAGATCGAGAAGCGGATCAAGGAGAAGCTCGGCGTGGGCCCGCGCCTCGACGTCGAGGCGGGCAGCTCCGGCGCGAACGGCAGCAGCGGCCCCAACGGCGGTGGCGGGCCAAACGGCCACGGCCCGGCCCCATCGGTACCGTCCCGGACCGCCGCTACCGTCCCGGGTGCCGCGGTCTAGCCCATGACCCGCAACGGCCGGGCTTCAGGGTCCGGGGAAGCAGCGGCGTCCGAGGCCACGGCCCGCGACGTCCAGGACCCTGAAGCCCGTGCCAGGCAGATCTGCCTGCGGCTGCTGACGGCTGCGCCGCGGACCCGGACGCAGCTGGCCCAGGAGATGCGCCGCGGTGGCATCCCGGCCGAAGCTGCCGAGGCCATTCTCGTCCGCTTTACCGACGCCGGGCTGATCGACGACGCCGCGTTCGCCCGGGCCTGGGTCGAGTCCAGGCATCACAGCCGCGGTCTGTCCAAGCGATCCCTCTCCGCCGAGCTCAGGCGCCAGGGCATCCAGGCCGAGGAGATCCGCGAGGCGGTCGATACCCTCGATCCCGAGCAGGAAGTGGCCACCGCCAGGCATCTGGTCGAGCGGAAGATGGCGAGCACCCGCGGCCGGCCGCCGGAAACCCGCGCCCGGCAGGCAGCGAGCATGCTCGCCAGGAAGGGCTACCCGCCCGGGCTGGTCTTCAGGCTGATCAGAGAGGTCATGGAACGGGAAGGCTCAGGCGAGCCCATCGGCTTCGAGCTGGACCCCGACCAGTACCTGGACCCAGACGCCGACCCGGACGAAGCCGGCGGCTAGAAGCCAGCCGCTGGAAGCCAGCCGCTGGAAGCCAGCGGTATTCAGCGGTATTCCGGTACCGCTTGGGGTTCGGTCATCTTCCCCCGCTGGATAGCGTAGACGGGGATGCCGAGCAGGAGGGCCCCTCCTGCTAGGAGGAACGGGGCCCAGTACACAAAGAAGCTGTGACCGGTGTTGCGCGAGTACCAGATGAACAGGATCGAGAACACCAGCGAAAGCACGGCGACGATCATGTCACGAGCGAATCGCTGGGCATGGACCGCCCGGCGGTCGACAATACGCCATTTGATCTGAGCCAACGCCGAGAACCCGTACGGGAGGGCGACGGTGATGCCGGTCATCAGGATCAGCGTCGTGAAGACGGTGGCGCCGCCGGAGCCGAGATAGTTAATCGCCATCGCGATCGACGCCAGCACGGTGGCGGCGATGATGCCGAAGGCGGGCACCCCGTTCTTGGACAAGCGCTTGAAACGGTCGGGGAAGAGCCCGTCCTTGGCCGCCGCCAGCGGCATCTCCGCGCAGATCATGGTCCAGCCGTTCAGTGCCCCGAAGCCGGAGATGATGACGACGACGGCCATGACGTAACCCGCCCACGTACCGCCGAACATGGTGTTGAGCGCGGTCGAGAACGGCGCGTTGGACTTCGAGAGCTCAGAGGATGGCACGATGCCGAACACAGCCGTCAGCGACAGCATGTAGACCACGGCGGTGGCCAGCGTGCCGAAGACCGTCCCGCGCCAGGCGGTTCTGGCTGGGGGCCCTCCCCCTCGGGCTGGGGCTGCACGACAGCCGGGGTTTCGGTCATGGCCTTACCCCTCTCGGTGAGGAGCGGAGCGCTCACCAGCGAGCAGACATTCACCGCTTCGAGGCGCGATAGGCCGATAATAACGCGTACGCGGCAGGGGCTATAGCCCCGGAAAGCACAGTAATCGAAATTAAGATGACTAGAAGGTTATTTTGAGGTGGCGCGGGGGCGGACAATAAATGAACAGGACCTTTCTGGTCCGGTGTCCGTTCGCCAGGCGGCGGTGCGCGATATTATCACCCTCGCCACAGCCGTTCGGTTCCTACCCGGGAAGATTTATAGTCCATGGCCGGCTGGCGATCAGTTTATGGAGCGGACTCTGGTCCTAGCCGGCCCATCCACTGATCAAATAGCATGCCTCGTATGAGGGGAACATCATGAGAGTCGTGGTGGCCCTCGGCGGGAATGCGCTACTGCGCCGGGGACAGCCGATGACGGTGGAGAACCAGCGCGAGAACGTCCGGGTGGCGTGTGACCACCTGGCGCCCATCGGCGAGCAGCACGAGCTGATCATCTCGCACGGGAACGGCCCGCAGATCGGGCTGCTGGCCCTGGAAGAGGCAGCCTACGAAGAGGTGCCTGAATCTCCGCTCGACGTACTGGGCGCGGAGACCCAGGGGATGATCGGTTACCTCATCGAGCAGGAACTCGGGAACCGGCTCCCGTTCGAGAAGCCGCTCGCGTCGCTGCTCACGATGATCGAGGTCGATCCGGACGATCCGGCCTTCACCGACCCGAGCAAGCCGATCGGCCCGCTTTACGACAGGTCCGAGGCGGACAAGCTGGCGGCCGAACGGGGCTGGACGTTCAAGCGCGACGGGAACCATATGCGCCGCGTGGTGCCCTCGCCGGTACCACGGCGGATCTTCGAGCGCCGGCCCATCATGTGGCTGCTCCAGCAAGGCTGTGTCGTGGTCTGCGCCGGCGGCGGCGGCATCCCCACCGCCTACCGGCCAGGCCGGCAGCTGGTGGGCATCGAGGCGGTCATCGACAAGGACCGGGCCAGCGCCCTGCTCGGCCGCGACGTCGGCGCCGACATCCTCATCATGGCCACCGACGCGTCCGCGGCCTTCGTGGGGTTCGGTACCCCCAGGCAGCAGGCCATCGCGCAGGCCCATCCTGATGTCCTGCTCACCGAGTACGGAGCGGAGTTCGCGGCGGGATCGATGCTCCCCAAGGTGGTAGCCGCGTGCGAGTTCGCCAAGACGACGGGAAAGCCCGCGATGATCGGTGCGCTGGCCGACATCGACGCGATGCTCGCCGGAACGGCGGGTACCCGGGTGGCGACCGACGTCACAGGCGTCGTGTTCGCCTCCAGCTGACCGCCCCGGGAACAGGCCCCGGCCTGGCGTTTGCGCGCCGTTCATCCGGTACGCATCCTTCGCGGCGGTTCAGGGCGCCTCGCCTTGATAAAAAGGTTATCAAGCCTTAACCTCACGGCAGCGAGATGTTGTCCCATCCTGCACAGAAAATCAGCGGAGGATAGTCGAGCGATCACTTAAAGTAACCAAAGTTGACGACAGGTCAGCGGCGGGCGGACGCGGCGTGCGACCGCCCGCGCCCGGGCATAAACCCCGGGTGCCGGGACAGTAACAACACAGGGGTGCCCCGAGGGCTATGAACGGAAAGGGGTGACCGTGAGCAGCGGATTGTCGCTCGCGTTCATGGTGATCGGGTTGCTCGCGGTGGTATTCGCGCTCGTGGTGGTGTGGCGCCGGACCCCGGGCGCGCCGAAGACCCCGATAACAGCGGATAACAGCCAGCTGGCTGGCGTCACCCGCGAAGCCGAGCACATCCGCACCCGCGCCGAAACCGAGGCCACCGGGATCCTGGAGCGAGCCCGCCAGGAAGCCGAACAGGCCGCCCAGGGCCGCCGCGAGGTCGAAGAAGAGATCCGCGCGGTCAAGGACGAGGTGCGCGAGCTGCGCGGCGACCTCGAGCGCCGGGAAACCCGGCTGGCCGACCGTGAGCAGCGGCTCGACGAGGAGCTCAAGCGCATCGAGGAGCGTGCCCAGGTCCTGAGCCAGAAGAAGCACGACCTCGACCGCCGTGCCGCCGAGCTGGACAAGCTGGACGCCGACCGGAACAAGGAGCTCGAACGCGTCGCCGGCCTCACCGCGGACCAGGCCAAGGCCGAGCTCATGGCCACGATCGAGAACCAGGCCAAGCGCGAGGCGGCGCTCATCGTCAGGGACGTCGAGCACGAGGCCAGGTCGGAAGGCGACAAACGGGCCCGCAAGATCATCACCCTGGCCATCCAGCGGGTGGCCACCGAACAGACCAGCGAGTCCGTGGTCTCGGTCCTGCACCTGCCCGGGGACGAGATGAAGGGCCGCATCATCGGCCGCGAGGGCCGGAACATCCGGGCCTTCGAGTCGGTGACCGGCGTCAACCTGATCATCGACGACACCCCCGAGGCGGTCCTGCTCTCCTGCTTTGATCCAGTAAGAAGAGAGATCGCCCGGCTCACCCTGGAGCGGCTGATCCTGGACGGCCGCATCCACCCGCAGCGGATCGAGGACGCCTACGAGCGCGGCAAGGCGGAGATCGAGCAGCTGTGCCGGAGGGCCGGCGAGGACGCGCTGGTCGAGCTGGGCATCACCGACATGCACGAGGAACTCGTCGACCTCCTCGGCCGCCTGCGGTACCGCACCTCCTACGGGCAGAACGTGCTCCGGCACCTGGTCGAGTCTGCGCACATCGCCGGCATGATGGCCAGCGAGCTGCGGATCGATCCGGCGCTGCTCAAGCGCTGCACGGTGCTGCACGACATCGGCAAGGCGCTCACCCACGAGGTCGAGGGCAGCCACGCGCTGATCGGCGCCGAGATCGCCCGCCGCTACGGCGAGTCCGAGGACGTGGTGCACGCCATCGAAGCGCACCACAACGAGGTCGAGGTCCGCACCGTGGAGGCGGTGCTCACCCAGGCCGCGGACGCGATCAGCGGCGGCCGGCCGGGCGCCCGCCGCGAGTCGCTGGAGATGTACGTGAAGCGCCTGGAGCGCCTGGAGCAGATCGCCGGCGGCCACGAGGGCGTCGAGAAGGTCTTCGCCATGCAGGCCGGCCGCGAGATCCGGGTCATGGTCAAGCCCGACCGGATCGACGACATCCAGGCCCAGGTGATCGCCCGCGACATCGCCAAGCAGGTCGAGGAGGAGCTCACCTACCCCGGCCAGATCCGCATCACCGTGGTCCGCGAGTCCCGCGCCACCGAGTTCGCCCGCTAAAAGATCAAGACCTTTGATCCCGAACGGGCGTACTGCGTGCCCTCAGCCTCCCGCCAGCGGCACCGGCGGGACGCCCGGCGGGACGAAGCCCATGATCTGGCCGTAGAACGAAAGCTCAGCCTCCAGGCTGGTCACGATGTTCTCCGCTTTCCGGAACCCGTGCGCCTCGCCCTCGAAGGCGAGGTACGCGTACGGGATGCCGTGCGCGGCCAGGTCCGCCGCGATGGATTCGGCCTGTGCGGGCGGGACGACCGGGTCGTCGAGCCCCTGCAGCAGCAGCACCGGGCAGGTCGCGTCGTTCACGTGGCCCACTGGTGCCCGCTCGGTGTACAGCGCGTCGCATTCGGGCAGGGGCCCGATCAGCCCGTCCAGGTACCGTGACTCGAAGTCGTGCGTGTGCGCCGCGAACCCCCGCAGGTCGGCCACGCCGAAGTAGGAGGCCGCCGCCGCGAACACGCCTCCGTCCCGGAACCCGTTCGCTCCCGCCCCGATGCCGGAGGTAATGGCGGCCAGCGCGGTCCAGCCGCCCGCGGACCCGCCGCGGATGCCGAGCCGCTTCCCGTCCGCCTCGCCCGCCTCGGCCAGGGCCAGCGCGGCCGTCATCACGTCGGCCACGTCTACCACGCCCCACTGGCCGCGCAGCCGCTCGCGGTAGGCGCGGCCGTACCCGCTCGACCCGCCGTAGTTCACGTCGATGATGCCGATGCCGCGGCTGGTGAAGAAGGCCTTCTCCAGGTCGAGCCGGGGAACGACCTGCGCCGTGGGGCCGCCGTGCACCCAGACGATGTAGGGCGGCCGCTCGCCGTCCGGCCCCCTGGCCGCGGGGTTGGCCGGCGGGTAGACCAGCGCGTGCACCACCGAGCCCGAGGGATCGGTCAGCCGGGCCGCCCGCGGCACCGGCAGGTACGCGGCATCTGGTAGCGAGTCCGTGCTGCGGCTCAGCTCGCGGGCCGCCACGGCCCTTAGGTCCTGACCCGGAGGGGGCACGTCGACGCCGATCACGGTCATCGGCACCGTCGGCCCGCCCGCGATGGTGGCGATGCTCTGGCCGGCCGCGGACAGCCCGAGGACGAACACGTTGTAGGGCAGGCCCAAGTCGGTGAGCTGGCCCGTTTCCGGGTCGAGCACGCCCAGCCGGGTTTCTCCGGTGCCGTACGCGACGGCGATGCGGCCGTCGCCGAGCACCGCGTACGGGCTCAGGCCCAGCTGCCACAGCGGGCTGGCGAACTCCTCCTCCCGCGGGCACAGCGCGGTAAGCCGCCCCGCCAGGTCGGCCAGGTAGAGGTTCCACCACCCGGACCGGTCGGAGATCACGTACAGGCTGCGGTCGTCACGCCAGACCGGGGCCAGCACGGATTCGGCGTCTCCGCCCATGATCAGCTGCTGCTGGCTCTTGTCGCTGACCGGTCCGGCGTCATCGAGCGCCGCGACCCGGAGCTCGGTGCCGTCCCATGGCATCCGGGGGTGGTCCCAGCAGATCCAGGCCAGCCGGGTGCCGTCCGGCGACGGACTCGGATAGGCATAGAAGTCCGAACCGCTGACCAGGACCCGCACCGCGGCGGGGGCGTCAGCGGCCGACCCGTCCAGCGGGACGGCGACGATCGCGCGGGTGATCCGGCTGCTCCCGTCCTGGCCGGCCCCGTCCTGGCCGGCCCCGTCCTGGCTGGCCCCGTCCTGGCTGGCCCCGTCCTGGCTGGCAGAGTGCCGCTCCCGCACGCACCACACCTCGTCCCCGGCAGGGGAGAGCACGAAATCGGCGAACCGGTCGGCGGCGTCCTGAACCGGCGCCGGGGTCAGCGGCTCGGGGTCCCCGGTCCCGTTGCACCGGTACAGCCGCTGATCGGCGAAGTTCGCGAAGATGAGCCCGCCCGGCACCGGCAGGTACGACTTGCCGCCGTACTCGTGCACCCGGGTCCTGGCGTTCCACGGCGCCGGGAGCCGGTCGCGGCTCACCCCGTCCGGCCCCCGGCAGACGATGACCAGCCGCCCGCCCTGCTCGGGCCGCGACTCCTGCCACCAGACCCCGGCATCGTCGATGACGGGAAACGCCAGGCCAACCTGCTTGCGCGCCACCTCGGCGGCGTCGATGGGCGAGGGCCATTCGCCGTAGATGTGCGTTTCTGTAGCCATCCGCATACAGATATCATGCCGGATTAGGGCGCTGATATCACCAGGCACTCTGCTATCGGATTTCTGGTCCCTGCAATCGATCGCCGGCAGGCCCGGCGCTGACCGCCCCTATCCTGGTGCTGTGACAGCGAGCAGCCGGACCTACCAGATCCGCACCTACGGGTGCCAGATGAATGCGCACGATTCCGAGCGCCTGGCGGGCCTGCTCGACGAGGCGGGCTACCAGCCCGCCGGTGACGGCGAGACCCCGGACGTGGTGGTATTCAACACCTGCGCGGTGCGGGAGAACGCGGCCGACCGGCTGTACGGCAACCTCGGTCACCTGCTGCCACAGAAGAAGAAGGGGATGCAGATCGCGGTGGGCGGCTGCCTGGCCCAGATGGAGCGCACCCGGATCACCCAGCGCGCGCCGTGGGTCGACGTGGTCTATGGCACCCACAACATGGGCTCGCTGCCCGCGCTGCTCGAGCAGGCCCGGGTCAGGAACGAGGCGCAGGCCGAGTTCGCCGAGACGCTGGAGACGTTCCCCTCGCTGCTGCCCGCGCGGCGTGAGTCGGTCTACTCGGCCTGGGTCGCCATCTCGGTGGGCTGCAACAACACCTGCACCTTCTGCATCGTGCCGAGCCTGCGCGGCAAGGAGAAGGACCGCCGTCCCGGCGACATCCTCGGCGAGATCCGCGCGCTGGCCGCCGACGGGGTGCTCGAGGTCACCCTGCTCGGCCAGAACGTGAACTCCTACGGCGCGGAGTTCGGGGACCGGAACGCGTTCGGCAAACTGCTGCGCGGCTGCGGTGAGATCGAGGGCCTGGAGCGCGTCCGCTTCACCTCACCGCATCCCCGGGACTTCACCGACGACGTCATCGACGCCATGGCACAGACCCCGAACGTCATGCCCAGCCTGCACATGCCGCTGCAGTCCGGTTCCGACCGCATCCTGAAGGCCATGCGCCGCGCCTACCGCCGGGACCGCTACCTGGCCATCCTGGACCGGGTCCGGGCCAGCATCCCCGACGCCGCCATCACCACCGACATCATCGTCGGCTTCCCCGGCGAGACCGGGCAGGACTTCGAGGACACCCTGGACCTGGTGCGCCAGGCCAGGTTCGCCGGCGCGTTCACCTTCCGCTACTCCATCCGCCCGGGCACCCCGGCCGCCACCATGGCGGACCAGGTGCCCGCGGCGGTCGTGCAGGAGCGCTACGAGCGGCTCGCCGCCCTGGTCGAGGAGACCACCTACGCGGAGAACCGGAAGCTGACCGGCGCGACCGTGGAGGTCCTGGTGGCCGAGGGGGAGGGCCGCAAGGACGCCGCCACGCACCGGATGTCCGGCCGCGCCCGGGACAACCGCCTGGTGCACTTCACCCCGGGCGCCCAGCCGCCGACGCCGACGCCGGGGCCGCCGACGCCGGGGCCGCCGACGCCGGGCGCGCCGCGTCCTGGCGACGTTGTCACCGTGACCGTCACCCGCGCCGCCCCCCACTACCTGCTGTCCGACGCCGCCCCGCTGTCCGTCCGCCGCACCCGCGCCGGCGACGTCTGGCAGGCCGTCGCCGCGGCGTCCCCGGCGGCAGCACCCTCGGTCCCCGCGACCGGAGCCGGCTCCGCGGCTTCCGTCCTGCTCGGCATGCCCGCGCGCCACCCGCTGGCGTGAAGGACCCCGTTCCGCCGGTAAACGGTCGGCAATCTCACGTGGCCGGTAAGCCAGCCTGTTTGGATGATAGCTCACTGAAGTATACTTCAGTGAAGTACAGTTCATCAATCTGGATGCGGATCCCATGGCACATGGTCTTGACAAACCCGATCATGTCTTCGATCGGGACCGGGAGTGGAAGGCGCTAACCGACTTCGCCACTGACCCGCGCCCGGAGGCCACCCTGGGCATCGTCAGCGGGCGGCGGCGTCAGGGGAAGACCTACCTGCTCCGCTCGCTCGCCACCGTGACCAGCGGCTTCTTCTTCGAGGCAGCCGAGGCCACGGAGGCCGAGTCGCTGCGGATGTTCGGCGCGGCGCTGGCCCGGCAGGCGGGCTCGGCCGCGGATTTTTCCTTTCCCGGCTGGGAGGACGCGCTCAGGTACTTCGTCACCCTGGCCGGTCAGGCCCCGGTCCCGCTGATCATCGACGAGTTTCCCTACCTGGTGAAGGCCAGTCCCGCGCTCCCCTCGCTGCTGCGGCGCGAGATCGACAGCCGCGGACCTTCCCAGGGCGGCGGAAGCCGCGCGCGCATCCTGCTCTGCGGCTCGGCGATGTCCGTGATGGGTGGCCTGCTGGCGGGCAACGCGCCACTGCGCGGGCGGGCCGGCCTGGAGATGGTCATCAAGCCGTTCGGCTACCGTGATGCGGCCCGGTTCTGGGGCGTGAGCGATCCCGGGCTCGCCGCGCAGCTGCACGCGATCGCCGGCGGCACGCCCGCGTACCGCCGGCAGTTTGTCCGTGACGATGCCCCGGCAGGCCCGGATGATTTCGGCGACTGGGTGGTGCGCACGGTGCTCAACCCGGATCGCCCGCTACTGCGTGAGGCGCGGTACCTGCTCGCCGAGGAGACAGATATCCGCGACCCGGCGCTCTACCACTCGGTGCTGGCGGCGATAGCCGCGAGGAACGAGACGTGGGGCGGCATAGCGAACTACATTGGCCGCCGGGCTTCGGACATCGCACATCCGCTCAATGTGCTGGAGGACGCTGGCCTTGTGGCCAAGGAGACCGACGTATTCCGGGCCGGCCGGACGCGCTACCGCATCACCGAGCCGCTCATCACGTTCTACGAGACGGTCATGCGGCCGCGGTGGGCTGACCTGGAACTCGGGCTGGGCGCCGAGGTCTGGGCCGACACCGCGCCGACGTTCGGCTCGCAGGTCGCCGGGCCGCATTTCGAGGGGCTGTGCCGGGAGTTCGCCCGCGCCGAAGGACGGCATGTGTTCGGTACGCCGGTGGGGGAGGTGGCCTCGGGCACCGTTGCCGATCCGGAGAACAAGACGCAGATCGAGATCGACGTGGCCGTCCTGGGCCCGGCTGGGCCCGGTGAGCCGCGTCAGGTCATCTCGCTCGGCGAAGCGAAGTGGGGCAAGGTCATGGGCCTGCGCCACGTCGAGCGCCTGCGCCGCGCCCGCGCGCTGCTGACCGTCAAGGGCTACGACACGGCCGGTGCCAGCCTGGCGTGCTATTCCGGCGCGGGTTTCGATCCGGCCCTCCAGGCCGCCACCGCGGGCGGCGACGTGCTCCTGGTGGGCGTGGACCGGCTCTACCAGCCGTAGCCCTCCCCGTCAGCGGACCGCCATCCCGAGCAGGTCGCGGACGGCCTGGACGACGGCGTCCGGGCCGTCGATGGTCAACACGACTTTGTGTTATCTCAGTCGAGCAGCGCCTCGGTGATCATCCCGAGGGTGGCCCAGTCCACCAGGCGGTTCCTGCGGATCTCAGCGAAGGTGGTGACCTCGGTCCAGGTCCGTTCGGTATCGCCGGCTCCGTGCGGCGTCGCCTGGGTCGTGCGCAGCCGGGCGAGCTCGTCGTCGGTGAGCTCGGCCGAGAACAGGTGGGCGTGATGGGCGGACACGGTGGCCGCGAGCTGGCGGCTGCCGTAGGCCCGTATCCGCCGGACGTCGATGGCGAGCCCGGTTTCCTCCTCGGTTTCCGTGATGGCCTGGCCAAGAGCATCTCCTGAGTCCCCCGAGCCGCCGGGCAGCTCGTGCACGAAGCCGTCCGGGGTGACCGCCGGGCTGCGGAATTCCCGGACGAGCACGACGGCCGTGTCATCGATGGTGGTACCGCGCCGGTAGAGAGCCATGACGGAGATATCGGGCCTGGAGATCACCACCTCGTTGGACTTGACCCGGTCCTCCGCCCGGACGTGAACGCGGACCTGCAAGGCCCAGTAGAGCAGGACAGGTTGCCGTGACCCGGCGCTGAACGTCCACACCTGCCGCGCGCCGAGCAGCGTGTTCCCCGCGGAGACCTGCGCGGAATACCAGCGCTGGAAGCTCTCGGCCTGCCATACGGGCAGCGGGACCTCGCGCTCGCCGCTGGTGCGGCGCGATCCGGAGCCGATCTTGCCGAGCGCGAGGCTGACCATGCCGGGCAGCGTGACCGCCGCGGGCAGCCCGTGGCTGTCGGCGTATTCGAGCAGGTAACGGCTATGCGGTGCGTCTGGCGGCACGCCGTGCACCACCCGCTGACGGTCATTCCAGGCCGCCAGGCTTCCCCGAACCGAGCCTGCCTCCTCGTCCGGCCACCAGCGCATCAGCACATCGGCGATCCCGAAGGCAAGGTCATACCAGCCGGCCAGCCCGGCCACGTCATCACCGGTCCGCCCGGGCGGCCCGGCGGCGAATACCACGAGCCGCCCGTCACCCGTCCATCCCCGCTCGAGCAGGACGATCACCTCGGCCTGCCGTGAAGCGGATCCCTCGACGAGCACGCAGGCGTCCCAGGAGCCAGGCGGCTGCTGGCCGGGATACACCGTGATGACCTCGCCCCTCATGGCGCATCCTCCCGTGGCCTGGTCTCGTCCCGGGGTCTTGGCCTGCGGGCCCGGCTAGGAGCCTTCGAGGCCGTGCAGGAAATCGATGAGGCCGGCGAAGTACACCGCCTGGTCGTCGTACATGGCCATGTGGCTGCCGTCCGGGCAGTACAGGTAGCGCCCCTGCGGCAGGCGGCCGGCCATCATCTCCATGTGGCCCGGGTCCATCGTGTCGTGGCGCGCCCCGATGACCAGCGCCGGCACGTCGATCGAGGCCAGCTCCTCGGTCCGGTCCCAGTGGGCCAGGCTGGCCTCGGCGCTGATGCCCAGCTCGCTGGGTCCCTGCATGGACACGTAGATGGCCGGGTTGATGCGCGCGAAGGCACGCACCACCGGATCGGGCCAGTCCTCGACCGGCATGCGCAGCACGTGGTGGACGTAGTGCTGCTCGTTCAGCAGCTCCATGTACCGCGGGTTCTCGGTCTCGCCTTTCGCCTCGAAGGACTTGATCTCGGCCAGCTTCGCCTGGTCCATCTCTGGCATCAGCACCTGCTCGGCGTAGGCGTTATAGGCCGGGACGCTGGACATCATGCTCGAGATGACCAGCCCGCGCAGGTGCTCCTGGTGGCGCAGCGCGTACTCCATGGCCAGGAGCCCGCCCCAGGAGTGACCGAACAGGACGAAGTTGCCCCGGTCCAGGCCCAGCGCCCGGCGGACCTGCTCCACCTCGTCGACGAAGCGGTCCAGGTCCCACAGCGACGGCTCGTCCGGCTGGTCGCTGCGGCCCGAGCCGAGCTGGTCGTAGTAGTAGTACTCGATGCCCGCGCCGGGCAGGTAGCTGTCGCAGGCCTCCAGGTACTCATGCGTCGCCCCCGGCCCGCCGTGCAGCAGCAGCACCCGCAGGCCAGGGTTGTTGCCGGTCCGCTTCACCCACACCCGGTAAGGACCCTTCGGCGTGTCCACCCCGATCATCCGGGCGCCCCCGCTCAGCACGTCCTCCCGGCCGGTGTTGTCCAGGTACCCGCTCATGCTCTGCCTCCCGCTCGCTCCGGCGCCCCCGGGCGCCGGAGAAACCTATGAGAGTGGCGCTGTACTGAATCTATCGCGCAGAGCGCCACGTTCATTGAATCGGACCAGGTGCTGCTGTGACTGGGGGGAGGGCTGGGGCGTTACCGTCCCCGGTCACCGCGAGGGCGTCAGTACGCGACCCTGCGATCTTCGCCACCGGTCCGGCCGCGGGAGCCGCACCCCCGTACTCCCTGCGGAGTAGCCAGGCCGCCTACCGGGGGAGGGCGACGAAAACGCCCGGTGTGCTTAGTCTTGCGGCATGGAAGGTGTGACGGCGGCAGGGGGGCGATCGTTCAGCCCGGCCGTCAGGGATGCGGTCCTCGCCCTGGCGGTGACCGTCGTGCTGGGCTACGGCGCCTACGGCGAGGCCCATCCCAGCACGACCGCCTACTTCAGCGGCGGCCATCACCTGCCACACACTCCTACGGCCGCGCTCGTCCTCGTCGCCGTGGCCTGCTTGGCGCTTGCCTGGCGACGCCGGTGGCCGGTCGCGGTGCTCGGCGTCTCCGTGGCGGCCACGACGATTTACACCCTGCTCGGCTACGTGAACGGCGCGATCCTGGTGGCCCCGATGGTCGCCCTCTACACGGTGGCCAGCCAGTCCGGCGTCCGCCGGGCGGTGGCGTACGGGCTAGGGACGCTGGCCGTGCTCGGCCTGGCCAGCATCGCGGTCAACCCTTTCGGGCCGTTCGGCGGCGGCGTGGACGTCCTTCCCTTCATGGTCGCCGTGGTGGTGGTCGCCGGGATCGCGGTGGCGAACCGGCGTGCCTACGTGGAGTCCATCCACGACCGGGCCGAACAGGACGCACGCCGGCGCATCGACGAGGAACGGCTGCGCATCGCCCGCGAACTGCATGACGTCGTGGCCCACACCATGGCCACCATCAACGTGCAGGCCGGGGTGGCCGCCCACGTCCTGTCCACCCGCCCCGAGGTGGCCGCCGAATCCCTGCAGGCGATCAAGGCCGCGAGCAAGGAGGGGCTCAGGGAACTGCGTGCCATCCTCGACGTACTGCGCCAGGCCGACGACGCCGACCCCACCCAGCCGGCCCCGGGCACCGCTCAGCTCGAGGCCCTCATCGACGGGGCCCGCCGGGCCGGCCTGGAGACGACGTGCACCGTGACCGGGGAGCCGGTCCCGCTGCCGGCCGCCGTGGATCTGGCCGCGTACCGCATCGTCCAGGAGTCGCTGACCAATGCCATCCGGCACGCCGGCCCAGCGACCGCCGCGGTCTCGCTCGGCTATCACCACGACGAACTGCGGATCGAGGTGACCGACACCGGTCGCGGCCAGCCGGCCGGCGCGGTCGCGGGCCAGAGCGGCGGCCACGGCCTGGCCGGGATGCGCGAGCGCGCGGCCACCGTGGGCGGCATCGTCGAGACCGGCCCCGGCCCCCGCGGCGGCTTCCGGGTCGCGGCCCGGCTTCCCCTGGGCGGCCACCCCGCCGACACGCTGCCAGGCTCCCCGCCCGGCACAGCGCCCTCGCCCGGCACAGCGCCTTCGCCCGGCACGCCGCCTTCGCCTGCGGCCGGACCGGCAGCCGCCGCGGCCCGCGAAGGGGTGCGCCCATGATTCGTGTCCTGCTCGCCGACGACCAGGCGCTGATCCGCGCCGGGTTCCGCGTGCTGATCGACGCCGCCGGCGACCTCGAGGTGGTCGGCGAGGCCACCGACGGGGCGCAGGCCGTGGACCTGGCCCGCCGCGAGCGAGCCGACGTGGTGCTGATGGACATCCGGATGCCCGGCGTGGACGGCCTGGAAGCTACCCGGCGCATCTCCGCCGACGACGACCTCGCCGGGGTCAAGGTGATCATCTTGACCACGTTCGAGTCCGACGAGTACGTCTACCAGGCGATCCGCGCCGGGGCCAGCGGCTTCCTGGTCAAGGACACCGAGCCGGCCGACCTCATCCAGGCCGTGCGGGTGGTGGCCAGGGGCGACGCGCTGCTGTCGCCGAGCGTGACCCGGCGGCTCATCACCGACCTGGCCAGCCGCCCCGAACGGCCGCCGCCCAGCGACCGGGCCCTGGCCGGGCTGACCGACCGGGAGCGCGAGGTACTGGCGCTGGTCGCCGAGGGCCTGTCCAACGACGAGATCGCGGCCCGCCTGTTCCTCAGCCCGCTGACCTCCAAGACCCATGTCAGCCGCATCATGACCAAGCTGAACGCGCGCGACCGCGCCCAGCTCGTCGTCATGGCCTACGAGAGCGGGCTAGTGACCCCGGGCGCCCGCGAGCGCCGCTAGCAACAGAGGCAGGGCGCCCGGTGAGGCCGGACGGACGTGCAGGAAGTGCACCCGCTGCCCGTCGATCGTGGTGGTGAACTGGCCGGATTCGTTCAGCCGCGTCTCGTGGACCCGCCAGTGCTGTGGATGCCCATGACCGCGTTCTACCATCCGCAGAGGCCGATGACTGGCCGGGCTGTCCGCAGTCTGTATAGAAGAGCACGTATTTATGCCTTCGCGGTCGGCTCTGAACGGCTAAAGGGCCACTGGCCGGTGTAAGGGGGACCACCATGCATCCGATGTTCGTGAAGCTGTACCTGGAGACCGAAGCCGACGATCAGGAGGAGGAGAAGCGCCGCCGGGCCAACCGGGCCAGGCGCCTCCGGTCACGCGCGACCGTGCAGGTCGCCGTGCGCGACCGTGACCGTCAGCCGCGACGGTGACGGGCCGGCCCCTCAGGTAGCCTCCTAGTCGTCTCCTAGCGGACGGACTACGAGGTGAACGGTCTCCGCGTCCCTGACACCAGGGTGAGCCGATGCTGATCGCGGCCGCGGTCTGAGGGCACACTAAAGGGCATGGGGACGCACGTCATCGCCGTGGTGGGGGCGACTGCCACCGGGAAGTCCGGGCTGGCCGTCCAGCTGGCCCGCGCCCTCGGCGGCGAGATCGTGAACGCCGACTCGATGCAGCTCTACCAGGGCATGGACATCGGCACCGCCAAGGAGCCCCAAACCGCCTGGCAGGGCGTCCCGCACCACCTGCTCGACATCTGGCCGGTGACCCAGAGCGCGAACGTGGCCGACTATGCCAAGCTCGCCCGCGCCGCGATCGACGAGATCATCGCCCGCGGCCGGGTGCCCATCCTGGCCGGCGGCTCGGGCCTGTACGTCCGGGCCGCGCTCGACGACCTGGATTTCCCCGGAACGGACCCGGTGACCCGCGCTCGCCTCGAGGACGAGCTGGCCTGCCTGGGCGCCCCGGCCCTGCACGCAAGGCTGGCCGGGCTCGACCCGGCCGCGGCCAGCGCGATCCTGCCCAGCAACGGGCGCCGGATCGTGCGCGCCCTGGAGGTGATCGAGATATCGGGGCGCCCGTTCACCGCGACCCTGCCCGCGTACCAGCAGAACCGCCCGGCCGTCCAGATCGGCCTCACCCTGCCCCGGCCCGAGCTCGACCTGCGGATCGCCGCCCGGGTCGACCGGATGTGGCGGGCGGGCCTGGAAGCCGAGGTGCGCAACCTGGTGGACCAGGGCCTGCGCGATGGCAAGACCGCCGGCCGCGCGCTGGGCTACCAGCAGCTGCTCCGCTACCTGGACGGCGAGTGGACCCTCGAGCAGGCCCGCCTGGAGACGATCAAAGCGACCAGGCGGTTCGCCCGCCGCCAGGAATCCTGGTTTCGCCGTGACCCCCGTGTCCGGTGGCTGGACGCCGCCCGCGACACCCTCCTCCACGACGCCCTCCGCCTCGCGGATACGTAAACCCGCTACATCTGGCTGCCCAGCTGGTAGGCGCGCTTCGCATTGTCCGCGCAGAACATCCGGGTCAGGCGGATCGCGGTCCGTTCGGTATAAAGCTCCTCGGAAAGCCCCGAGCGCAGGAACGCAGACAGCGCGGACCGGAACAGCGCCGCGCCCAGGTAATACAGCTCGGGCAGCCCGAACGCGTCCGACGAATACAGGAACTTTCCGAACGGCGCCAGCTCGAGCGCCTCGGCCAGCAGCGCGGGTGCCCGGGAACCAAGGTTGTGCGTGGCCAGCCCGGCGTCGACGTACACGTGCGGGAACACCTGCGCCAGGTAGCCGGCCTCGCGGTGGTACGGGTAGTTGTGCAGCAGCATCACCGGGACCCCGGTGGGCTGGATGGCCCGCAGCAGCGGCGTGAGCAGCAGCGGGTTGCAGCGGTGCAGGTCGACGTCGCTGTCCCCGTAGCCGACGTGGAACTGCACCGGCAGCCGCAGGTCCACGCCGCACCAGATGAGGAACCGCGCCACGGTCTCGTCGGCCAGCCGCGGCGCGCCAGGCCCGTCCGCGGCAGAAAGCCACCGCCCGGCCGCGGCCGTGACCTCGAAGTCAGACGGCCGTTCGGCCAGCAGGCCGAGCCCGGTCCGGTACGCGGCGATCGACTTCACGCCCGCCGCCGACGCGGTCCGGGTGGCCAGCGCGGACCGTACCGCGTCGGCGAACCCGGCCGCGCCCACCCCGGCCGCGGCCACGTCCTCGGCCACCCGCTCGAGCCGGACGATCTCGTGCGCGGTCGCGCCCGCCAGGTCGGCCAGCTCGCTCGGGGAGGTGATCGGCTCCGGGGTGTAGCCGGTGTCCACGCACAGCACGGAGGTCCCGGTCAGCGACAGGAACCGCTTGCTCACCTCGGCGGCGCCCAGCTCGGCCCGGCGGGCCGCGTAGCCGCCGGGCTCGGCGTGCGGCGGCAGGCCGAGCACCGGCGGGCAGAGCCGCCGGAACGCGAACCCGGCCTGCGAGTCGAACACCGAGCCGCCCGGCCACCCGACGCCCTCGTTCAGCATCGACTCCAGCGTGGCCTCGTCCGCGTCCCGGTACAGCACCCCGTGGCAGTGATGGTCGACCAGGGACTGTTCGGCGACGAACGGGAGCAGGTCCGGCACTAAGACGACGCCTCGTCGCGTACCGGCGCCAGCCGGCGCCCCGCCGCCTCCTCGGCGCCCGGCGCCGCGATGCCCTCGCGGGCGGCCAGCGCCGCGCCGAGCTTGCGCGCCGTGCCCGGCGCGAAGATCACCGCGATCACCGCCACCACCAGCCAGATGCCGGACACCACGGGGAACCACGCGGCGTCGCCGGTCGGGTACGGGATCACGTTGCGGTACAGCGTGTAGCCCAGCACGATCAGCCCCGCGATCGGCACCACGATCTGCCACGTCGGCACCGGCAGCTTGTGCCGCACGAACACCAGCATGATGCAGCCCACCGTGGCCAGCACGTACACGACCAGCAGGATCAGCGTGCCGATGGTGCCGGACCACAGGAAGCTGTTGAAGGCGGCGGGCGGGGAGGACACGGCGGCCTGGATGGCGACGATGACGCCCGCGGCCACCACGACCACCAGGGTGGCCCAGGCCGGGGTGCCCCAGCGCGAGTTGCTCCGGCCAAGCCCGCGCGGCCCGGCCGTGTCCCGGGACAGCGCGTAGAGCAGCCGGGCCGCCCCGACCACGCAGGCCAGGCAGCAGCCGAAGGCGCTGACCGTGGTGCCCAGCGTGATCACGTCGCCGACCCAGCTGCCGACGTAGGTGGAACCGAGGTCGCCGAGCAGCGACGGCGAGGTGGTGAACGCCTTGATGCCCGCCGCGTCCGTGCCGAAGCCCATCACCTCGACCGCGGTGACGATCACGAAGTACAGGCCGCCGAAGATCGCGGTGAACAGGATCGCCCGCGGGATGTCCCGGGTGGGCCGGTTGGCCTCCTCGCCCAGGGTGGCCGCCGCCTCGAAACCGGCGAACGACAGGAAGCCGAACACCACGCCCAGGAACACGTCGTTGGTAGCCGTCCCCGGCGCCACCGTGAACACGCTCAGGGTGAAGGTGTGCCCGCCCGGCGCGTTCCCGGCCAGCAGCCGGACCAGCACCACCGCGGTGACGACCAGGATCAGGGCGACCGTGGTGCCCTCCACGCTCAGCAGCACGTGCCCGCCGCGCCTGACCGGCATGATCGCCAGCACCAGCGCCAGCAGCAGCGCCACCGCGAGCAGCACGAACGGTGCCCACGACGGCGGGTTGTGCCAGATGCCGACCTCCTGCAGGAACGCGGTGCCGAAAATGCCGGCCGCGGCCGAGGTGACCACCGCGTAGAAGGTGTAGGTGCCGAGCAGGCCCCAGCCGGCCACCACCCCGGTCCGCGGGCCCAGCGTCGCGCCGACGAACGCGTACACCGAACCCGAGTGGT
>Ga0335081_10003054_pt1 | contig 26312 bp, 25 predicted proteins | sample Lox_Sample_35_FD_206713 | JGI IMG/M metagenome (GOLD analysis project Ga0335081, IMG submission 206713) | Soil microbial communities from Loxahatchee National Wildlife Refuge, Florida, United States - Lox_Sample_3.5 | ecosystem: Environmental > Terrestrial > Soil > Wetlands | place: USA...
CAGCGCCAACCCGGTCACGGTGGGTTGCCGCGTCATCAAGTCTCCCGCCGAAATCGCCCTCTTGCAGCGCGCCAACGATATCACCATCGCGGCCTATAAGGCCGCATTCTCCACCCTCAAGGAGGGCATGACGAACCGCGAACTGAGCCAGATCATCGCCGCGGCCTATCGCATGCTCGGTGTGCAAGGCGGCGCCATGGCGATCTTCGGCTCCTACACCGCGTTTCCACACGGCAGCGTGCAGCCGCAGCAGTTGCGCGAAGGCGACATGGTGCTGATCGACGACGGGTGCAGCGTGGAAGGATACCAGAGCGACATCACCCGCACCACCGTTTTCGGCAAGGCCACTGCCCGCCAGCGCGAAATCTGGAACCTGGAGCGCAAGGCGCAGGATGCGGCACTGGCTGCCGCCCGCGTGGGCGCCACCTGCGAATCGGTGGATGCGGCCGCGCGCAAGGTGATTACCGATGCCGGTTTCGGCCCCGGCTACAAGGTGCCCGGCCTGCCGCACCGCACCGGCCACGGCATCGGCCTGGAAGGCCACGAATGGACCAACCTGGTGAAGGGCAACCAGACCCGCCTCCAGCCGGGCATGTGTTTCAGCGATGAGCCCACCATCGCCATCTATGGCGAGTTCGGCGTGCGCCTGGAGGATTGCATGTACATTGCTGAAAGCGGCGCGCGCATGTTCACCCGCCAGAGCCCGGCTATCGATCAGCCTTTCGGATAACCTATGCAGACCACCGCGACCACCCCCGCCACTTACCGCGAGCGCCTCGTGCGCCTGCGGGCGGCCATGAAAGAATTCGGCCTGCGGGCCGTAGTACTGGAACCCGGACCCGCCATGCTTTACCTCACCGGTGTGCGCTGGGGCAAAAGCGAGCGCACGTTTGCCGTGGTGCTGCCGGCCTCTGGCGAGCCGGTCTGGGTATTGCCCGGCTTTGAAGAGATGCGCGCGCGGGAACTGATTCGGCCGGGCGATGAAATCCGCGTGTGGCAGGAAGACGAGAGCCCCTATGAGCGCATCGTGGCCGGTCTTCACGACCGTGGCGTGACCGGCGGCAAAGTGGGCATCGACGATGCCGCGCGCTTCTTCGTCTTCGATGGCATCCGTAAGTTGGCGCCCAAGCTGGAATACGTCAGCGCCGCGGCCGTGCTGCGGGCGGCGCAGCGATAAAGCCAGCCCACCGGCCTGGACTCGTCGTTTTTCGTCCGCCTCCCCTCCGCAAGGCCCCCCATCTCCCCTATCGACGGGAGTTACCGCAGCCCCTCCCGAATCATCTGATAGGTGCAGGCCAACAGATGGATACGGAGTCCGGGATCGGAACCGCGGCCGCAAGTTCTAGATTTTTAAGGAGAAATTCAATGACGAAGAAATCGCTTTTGATGACCGGTGCGCTGGTTCTTTCCAGCTTCTCGATGATGTATGCGAAGAGCTACGATCTGGTGTTCAGCAACCCCGTGATGGCGGGCAACACGCAGTTGAAGGCGGGCGAGTACAAGCTGACCGTAAAGGGAAACACCGCCCAATTCACCAATGTCGAGACTGACAAGATCTATACCGCACCGGTGAAGGTTGAAAATGCCACCAAGAAGCACGACGTGACCGCGGTCGACACCAACAAGCAGAATGGCGCTGATCAGATCCAGAAGATCGAGCTGGGCGGTTCCATGACCGACCTCGAATTCGGCGAGTAATCCAACCGGAATAGGGCGTAAAGGCTCAAGACCTGAGGCACAAGCGCCGCGCCGCGCGCGGGTTCGTGCTTAAGCCTTGGGCCTTCAGCCTTACGCCTAATGAATGGTGGACGTCACCATTGAACCGATCTTGGAGAAAACGTTGCTGATCACGTTCGTAAGTTGTGGCATCACGGCCACGGCTGCCACCGCCACCAGGCCGGCCGCCAGAGCGTACTCGACCAGATCCTGCCCGTCGGAATCCCGCCAAAATCCTGAAATGTAGTTCTTCGAAAACATCGCGTCCGCCTTTCAGTTCACGCTCGACGTGATCATCGAGCCGATTTTTGAAAACACGTTGCTGACCACCGAGCTGAGCGTCGGCATTACCGCGACTGCCGCCACCGCGACCATGCCGGCCGCCAGCGCATATTCCACCAGGTCCTGCCCTTCATCCTCGCGCCATAAATTCGCTGCAAAGCCTCTCATGTTTGATCCTTTCCAGTACTGCTGTTTTGGTATATCTCTACGTTACGCGGGCCTTGGTGCGGCTCCTATTCGACAATCGATCTAGTTACACGGGCAAACCGCGCGCGCTTTCCAGGCAATTCCCCCTACTTCCGCCGGCTTAAAAACCCGAGCCATCCGCCGCTTCTGGCGGGGGCCGCTGTCTCCTGCTTGCAACTGCACAGGTTGCGCGCCAGGGCGGCGACGCTGCGGCTGAACGACACCGCTTCCGGCATGGGCCTGCCTTCCAGAATGGCGCTTTGAATCGCGTTGTAATCGTTGGCCAGGGCGGCCATCGGATCCAGCCGCAGCACGGTGCGCACGTCTTCGCGCTTGATTCCGGTGTGGGGAGTGTAGCGGTTCAGAACCAGCCTGATGCGCTCGCGGCCAATGCCGGCGCGTTCCAGGTACTCGATGGCGCGGCGCGTGGCGTGCAGCGCGCTGAGCTCATTGGTAGTCACCAGAATCAGATCTCCGGCTAACTGGGCCAGGCCCGTTTCCACGGCCACGGCCGGCCCAGGCAAATCGAACACCACAATTTCGTAGCGGTCGCGCAGGAACGAGAGCAGGTCGCTTGCCTCGCACCGGCTCATGGCGAGCGGCGTCGAGCAGTCCTCGGGGCCCAGCAGTACATCCACCCCCTGGCACGGGACCGTGAGCCTGCCCCACAAGTCTCCGTCTATACGTTTCAAATCGCGCAGCGCGTCTCCCAAGTGGAAATCGGACCGTAGCTTGAGCTGGAAGGCGAGGCTGGCCGTCAAAAAGTCGCCGTCGATCAGCAGTACCCGCGCAATCCCAAGTCGGCGCGCCTCTATGGCGAATTGTGCCGCCAGCGTGCTGGCTCCGCAGCCCGGTTTGCCGGGCATGACGCAGTAGACGGCGCCCACCGCCCGTGCCTGCGGCGCACTTCTGCTCTTGCGCAAACGTTCCAGAACATCGGCCACCTGATCGGCCGCAAGGTCCGAAAGAAAATCCGACGAGCCGCGCCGCAGCGCTCGCAGAATCAGCTCGGCATCGTGCTGCGGGTGCAGCGCCACCACCGCCATCTCCACCGCGGCTTCCGCCACCAGCAGAAGCGCGTGCTGCTGGTTCGAAAGCAGGTCCAAGAAACAAATGTTGGCGTGATGTTCCGCCCCCAGGGCGCTCATCGCGCCCGTACGCGGGTATTCCGACACGTGCGCCGCGTGGCCCAGGCCCAATTCCGTGAGCGACGCCAGCAGCCGGCGTGCGAGCTCGGGGTCGGGACAGACTACCAGCGGTCTCCAAATGTTTGGGTCGACCGGTTTGGCCAGCGGAGAGACGGGCATTGTGTTTCCGTATCCACTCTCTAGATCGGCCGCTCGTGCGAAAAGGATTAGCGCCGGGCGGCGGCGGGTCGCCAGGCGGCACCGCCGTCCCTGGGTGAAACTCCTTCGGAAATAAGCCATTCGCCGCATGGCCGGCAACCGTCCGGGGCTCATACAATCGGCTTGGGAACCAGATGCGAAAGGGATTCGTTCTGTCGACTTCGGCCCTGTGCATGGCCGGTCTTCTCGCGCTGGTAGGGCTCGCTACCGATGTGGTGCGGCTTTACGTTTCGCGCGACCAGCTGCAGGCGTTCCTGGACGAGAAGGCGCTGGCGGCCAGCTTCGAGTTGGACGGCACCAGCCACGGCATCGCGCGCGCGCGAACGGTGGCTAGCCAGACGATGAGCGGCGTCACCGTGCAATTCGCCTCGGCGCCCGCCGGTCCTTTCAACTCCGCGCCGCCCTCCGCGGCGGGCCAGCGTTTTGTCAAGGTGCAGGCCAGTGCCCTCGCAAACTTGTACTTCCTGCCATTCGTTCCGGGCGTGCCCGCGGTCGGGACCCTCACCGCATTCGCGGTTGCCGGACAAGGCCAATCCTCCGGCCTGGGCGACGGGCTGGCGCCCCTGTCCGCCGACGGCCCCGATGCCGGCGATGCCAGTTTCGGCTTGGTTGCGGGACGCTGCCTTATGCCAACCTGGCCGCAATCGCCGCCACGTTCCACGCCACGCACACCGCAAACATCAGATTGATTCTGCCCAGCAGGCGGCGCCGTCCGCTCCTCCAGGCATACCAGCCGCAAGCCAATCCGGCCGCCTTCAGCGCCAGCAGAGCGGCCGCCGGATTCCCCCGCCCCAGGCCGAGCGCCAGCCGCACAACCGGGTTGGCTTCCGCCACTCCGAAGCTGAGAAACACCAGGGTGGTCAGAAGATCGCAGATCTGAAGAAAAACAAACTGAACGAGGAGCACGGAAATACCTTAGCTGGTGCGAATGAGCTGTGTCGATAGTACCAGTCATGGTACGAAAACAGCTATGAGCTATGAGCTGAGAGCCAAGGCCGGGCGCGCCAAAAGCCCAGAGCTCATGGCTCAAGTCTCATCGCTCGCCTTGGTCGATAAGCTCTGCGAAGCCCATGACCGTCCGCAAACTGCCTCTGCCGTCCTTTCCCGACCTGTTGTTCGCCGCGCTGCTGGCCGTGGTCTGCGGGCGCGCGGGCAGTCTGGAGATGCTGCTGGCCGACGGCGATACCGGCTGGCATATCCGCACCGGGGAGTGGATTTTGCGGTGCGGCGCCGTGCCTCGCTACGACCTGTTCTCGTTCTCCCGGCCGCACGCGCCCTGGATGGCCTGGGAATGGTTGGCGGATGTGCTGTTTGCCCGCCTTTATGCCTGGCACGGCTTGACGGCGGTGGCTGCCGGTTGTGCGGCCGCGTTGTGCCTGGCCGCTGGCCTGCTGGCAGCCTGGCTGCTGGACCGCGGGGCTGGATTGTGGCTGGCGGCGGGCCTCGCGCTAGCGGCAGCCAGCGCTTCCACGGTCCATTACCTGGCGCGGCCGCATGTCTTTTCCATCCTTTTTTTCACCGCCGGCGGGTGGGTGCTGGACCGCGACCGCCACCGTCCCACGCGCCTCCTGTGGGCTCTGCCGGCGCTCACCGCTTTATGGGCCAACGTGCATGGCGGCTTCATCCTCTGGCTGGCGGTCCTGTGGCTGCGGGCGGCAGCCTCCGCGCTCGAGCGCGACCGCGCGGCTTGCCGGCGGTATTCGCGGCTGGCGGCGCTTTGTTCCGCGGCCACGCTGGTGAACCCTTACGGCTGGAACCTGCACCGCCATATTGCCGGGTATCTGGCGTCCGGGTGGATTCAGAGCCACGTGCAGGAATTCCAGCCGCCGGAGATCCGCACCGAGAACATGCTGGTGTTCGCCCTGCTGCTGGCCGCCGGACTGGCGTTGGCCGGACGCGCGGCGGCGCGCGGCCGCTGGTTCGAACCGCTGCTGGTGTGGGGGCTGGCGCTGGCAGCGCTGCGCTCGGCCCGACACGTGCCGTTCTATGCCATCGGGGCTGCTCCGCTGATCGCCGGCGAATGCGCCCGGTGGTGGCGCGCGGCGGCCATCCGCCGCGCGGCGCGTTCCCCCGTCCGCATCCTGTGGGAGTTGGGCCGGCAGTTGGGGGAGCGCCGGGCGCTTACCGCCTGGGCGCCGCTGCTGGGCGCGCTGGTTTGCGCGTCCGCGATCTCACCGGTGGCGGACTTCCCCGCGGCCCGGTTCCCGGTTCACGCCGTGGCCGCCGCCGGCAATGTGCTGGCGCCTCCCGGTGCGGCGCCGCGCCTGCTGACCTCCGATCAGTGGGCGGATTACGTGATCTTCCGGCTCGACTCGCGCCCGCGGGTGTTTTTTGACGGCCGCAGCGATTTTTATGGCGAAGTTGTAGGCAACGACTACCAGGCGTTGCTGGACGCTTCGCCCCGCGCCCGGGAAGTGCTGGCGCGCTACCGGTTCGATGTGGCGCTGCTGCCGCACGAATGGCCGCTCGAACGGGTGCTGGAAGGTGACGGCGGTTGGGAGCGGGTCTACCGCGATCCGCTGGCCTCCCTTTTCGTGCGCCGGGCTAAAGAAAATGGCGCCGCCTGCCGAAAGAGGTAATGAGCGATCTCATGCGGCTGGACCGGCGTTTCGCAATCGTGATGGTGCTCAGCTTGTTCTGGGCCTTACTGGTTTCGGCGGTATTTTACCGCCTGGCGCGCGGCCCGCAAGCGGGCGCGGCGTATTCGAGAAATCACAAGCCGCTGGTGGTTGCTACCCGGGCGCTGCCCCTGGGCGATATCATCGCGCGCGACTCCGTGCGCACACGCAGCGTCCCGGAAGATCTGTTTCCCAAGGGAGCGTTTTCGCGCGTGGAGGATGTGCTGGACCGGCCGGTGGTCAGCCCCGTCCTGGCGGACGAGCCGGTCATGGAGTCCCGCCTGGCGTCACGCGGATCGGGCCCCGGACTGGCGCCCATGATTCCCGATGGCATGCGCGCCATTTCCGTTCGTGTCAATGATGTGGTGGGGGTGGCGGGCTTTGTCCTGCCGGGCATGCATGTGGACGTGCTGTCCACCGGCCGCGTTCCCGGCCGCGAGGAAATGGTAACCCGCACGGTGCTGGAGAACATCACCGTCCTGTCGGTCGGGCAGACAATCCAGGTGGACGCCCGCAGCCAGGCAATCAACGCCGCCGTGGTCACCCTGCTGGTGAGTCCGGAGCAGGCCGAAGGGCTCACCCTGGCCAACAGCGAGGGCCGCATCCAACTGGTGCTGCGCAACTCCACCGACCTGCGGCAGCACCGCCCGCCGGGGCGGGAATCGCACGAACTGTTCGCCGCCTCGGGCGACCCGGAGCGAAAAGAGCCGGAGCCGCCGGCGCGCCCGCTACGCGCCGCTTCCGTGGCGGCGGTGGCGGTCGAAACCGCGCCGCCGGCCAGGACGGAGGGGATCGCCGCGCCGCGGGTAAACGCCGGCGGGGAACAGATGGTGATCATTCGCGGCAGCAAGAAAACGGTGGAGCAGTTTGGCGGCGGAAGGACGGGCCAATGACGGCCGCCCCCGAAAACGGCCGCGCGGACGCGAGTTGGGAGCAGCGTCTGCTCGGCCTCTCTCCCCGCCGTGCCCAACTGAAACCCGAATACCAGGAGCTGAAGTTCAAGCTGCACCGCAAGCTGCTCGAACAGATCAACCTGGACGCGCTGGCCACCATCGACAACGATCGCATTCGCGCGGAGGTGCAGCAGGCCGTGCTGGGCATCCTGGCCACCGAGCCTAACCTGCTCACCGGCGCGGAGAAGCGGGAGATCAGCGAAGAGGTTCTGCACGAAGTGTTCGGCCTCGGCCCGCTCGAACCGCTGCTTGCCGACCCCGGCATTTCGGACATCCTGGTAAACGGGTACCGCCAGGTTTACGTGGAGCGCCAGGGCATGCTGGAGTTGACCGGCGTGCGCTTCCGCGACAATGCGCACCTGTTGCGCATCATTGACAAGATCGTTTCCCAGGTGGGGCGGAGGGTAGACGAGTCGAACCCCATGGTGGACGCGCGGTTGAGCGACGGTTCGCGCGTGAACGCCATCATTCCGCCGCTGGCGGTGGATGGCCCGCTGCTTTCCATACGCCGCTTCGGCACCGACAAGCTGGCTCCCGAGGACCTGGTGACCAGAGGCTCGCTGACGCCGGGCATGCTGTGCCTGCTGGAAGCGGCCGTGAAGGCGCGGTTGAACCTGGTGATTTCGGGTGGTACCGGAGCGGGGAAGACCACGCTGCTGAACGCGCTTTCCCTCTTCATCTCGCCCAAGGAACGGATCGTCACCATCGAGGACGCCGCCGAACTGCAGCTCCGCCAGCCGCACCTGGCACGCCTGGAAACGCGGCCCGCCAACCTGGAAGGGCAGGGCGCGGTACGCCAGCGGCAGTTGCTGATCAATGCCCTGCGCATGCGGCCGGACCGCATTATTGTGGGTGAGGTCCGCGGCGAGGAAGCGCTCGATATGCTGCAGGCCATGAATACCGGCCACGACGGATCGCTCACCACGGTGCATGCCAACAGCCCGCGGGATGCCATTTCACGGCTCGAGGTGATGATCACGCTGGCCAACGCCAATATGCATCTGGCGGCCATCCGGCAGCAGGTGGCTTCGGCCGTTCACATCATCGTGCAGGCGGCGCGGTTAAGCGACGGCCGCCGGCTGGTCACGCATGTCACGGAAGTGACCGGTATCGAAGGCGAAACTGTTACGTTGCAGGATATTTTCGCGTTTGAAAAACGCGGCATCGCCGCCGACGGACGGGTGCTGGGGCGTCTGGCCGCCACCGGCATTTTGCCGAAGTTCAGTGAAAAGCTGGTAGCCGCCGGAATCCGCCTGCCCCTTGATCTGTTCGACGAGTCGATGGAGCTGGGGGAAGCATGAGGGCTGTCCTGTTCCTGCTGGCGGCCCTCAACGCGGCGCTGGCATATGCCGCCATAGGGGTCGGGTGGGAGCGGTGGCAGCGCGGATCTTTGGTGCGCCGCCTGGCGCGCCGTGGCGGGAACCCGGCTGGCGCTGTGGCGGATCGCCAGCCCCGCCTGATTCGCAGCGACGATCGCTCCGGCCGGTTGATGGCCACGCGCGCGCTGCAGCAGTTGCGCATGAAACCGGCGGTGGAGCGCCTGCTCGAAACCGCGGCTCTGAAGTGGGGCGCGGCCGGGCTGCTGCACCGCTCGGCTGCCCTCTGGCTGGCCGGCTTTCTGGCCATCACCATCGCGGCGCACGACCGGCAGCCCTGGCTGGCGCTGGCGGCCGGGCTGTCGCTCTCGGTCTTACCGCTGGCCTACGTGCGCCGCCGGGCGAGCGCGCGTATAGGCCGGTTCGAAGAGCAGTTTCCGGACTGTCTCGAATTCCTGTCGCGCTCCATGCGGGCGGGCCATGCGTTTTCGGTGGCGCTGGAAATCGTTCACCAGGAGTTCGCCGACCCTCTGGCCTCGGAAATGCGGCGCACTTTCGAAGAACAAAATCTGGGGCAGCCGCTCGATGTTGTGCTGCGAAAACTGGCGGAACGCATTCCGTCGCTGGACGTGTCGCTGTTTGTTTCCGCCGTGCTGTTGCAAAAGCGCACCGGCGGCAATCTGGCGGAGTTGCTGGACAAGCTCGCCCACATCATACGCGATCGCTTCAAGCTGCGGGCCAGGGTCCGCGCCGTAAGCGCCCAGGGGATCATGTCGGGCCGTATTCTGTCGGCCATCCCGGCGGGCGTGGCGGTGCTCATGTTTCTGGTAAACCCACGCTATGCGCGTTTCTTTGTGGACGACCCCATGGGTCATGAGATGGTCGCGGCCGGGCTGGGAGTACAATTCGTGGGCTATCTGATTATTCGCAAAATCGTGCATATCGAGGCCTAGAAAGATGCTGCTGCCCGCCACCGCCATGGTCTTCGTGCTGGTGACCGTCCTGACCACCTTCACCGGCGTCCGCTTGTGGGCGCGGGCGGCGCGGTCCATGGCCCGTTTGGGGGCTCCTACGCGGTATGCGGAAGCCCTGTTGCCGTCCGCCAGCCTGGTCTGGCAGGAACTGGTGGAGTGGGCCGGCGCTTTTTTGCCGGCTTCCCCGCGCGGTGCGCCTCTGCTGCGGCGCAGGTTGACCCGGGCAGGCTTCCGGCATCCTTCCGCCGTCCGCTACTTCCGCGGCCTCGAGGTGCTGGCCGCCATTTCTCTGGGAGCGGCAGCGGCGTTGGCCGGTTGGGATCTCTATTTGCCGCAAGAACGGCTGGCGATGCTCGCCGCGGCCGGGGGTCTGGTGGGATACGTGGCGCCTACCCGCTGCCTGCTGTGGCGCATCGGCGGCCGCAAGCATGCCATCGAGTGCGGCCTGCCCAACGCGCTCGATCTGATGGTGGTGTGCGTGGAGTCCGGTCTCGGTTTGGATCAAACCATCCTCCAGGTGGCGCACGAGCTGCATGCGCCCTTCCCCGCTATTGCCGACGAGTTCACGGTCGTCAACCTGGAGTTGCGTGCCGGCAAGCGGAGGGCGGATGCATTACACGACCTGGGGGAGAGGACCGGGGTGGAAGACCTGAAAAAACTGGTGGCAGTGTTGATTCAGGCCGATCGTTTCGGCACCGGAATCGCTCAAAGCCTGCGCGGCCATGCGGACTACATGCGTGCCATGGCCCGGCAGCGGGCCGAAGAGAAGGCGGCCAAAATCGCCGTGAAGCTGGTCTTCCCGATCTTCTTCTGCATCCTGCCCTCGCTGTTCCTGGTGACGGTCGGCCCGGTCGCGGTCAAGCTGGTACGCGATCTGTTGCCTATGATCGAGAACATGTAAAGCTTTGGCCCGCCCCCGCCGATAAAGTTAGCAGGTACAAGTTGCTACCTGTTAGTTATAGCTCTCGGCTTGAGAGGTATGACCGGGAAAGGAGACGGAAGAGGATATGGATATTGTTCGTATCGTATGTGCCGCCCTGGCGGCGGGAATATGCATCCTGCTGATCGTGCGCCGCCGTCGGCGAATCACCGATTAGGAGCGTCTCCAGCCAGCGAGGTCATCCAGGGCGGGAACCGATATCGGTCCCGGATCTGGACCGGGCGCGGGAGGATGCTGTCATCGGGTGGAGGACTGCCCCGCCACTCATGCTAAAATGCATTTCTCGCATGGGGACAGCTCAGGCAAGCGTGGGTTCGAGCCCGAAATCTCCTTCGCGCGTGCCGCGGATCTTGCTTGGAGTTTGCCTCGCCTGGCTGGCGGTCCTCACAGCAGTCACATACACTTATCGCGGCGTCAGATATCCCATCGGCGGCGGCGGCGAGACGGTCGCGATCATGAACAGCCTGCTGCGGGACGGAACGTTTGCCAATCCCTTCAATGCCGGTTGGACCGGGCCGAGCGCCTTTCTGCCTCCCCTATATCCGCTATTCCGCGCCGGCATGATGAAGCTGTTCGGACCTTTCGGTCTAACCAGCCTGATCATAGTTACCCTCCTCATGCACGGCCTCCATGCCGCTCTTCTACCCAGTGTCTCGCGCTTGTTGTTCAGCCGTCCCGGACCGGGTATCTGGGGGGCCTTGCTGGTCATCGCCCTTCCGCTGATCGATGTCATCCACTGGGACGCCATCTACGTCGCTACCGGCATTCTGATTTTCTACCTTTGCGCGGCTCGCGTTTTTGGAGCGGGCGCCCCCGCCGGCCTGCTTCGGGGCGCCGCTCTCGGGCTGTTGGCGGCACTCCTCCTACTCACCAACCCGGTTTCCGCCCTGGCTTTCGGACCGTGGCTGATTGCGTTGGTTTGGCGGCGCCGGTTCGATGTCCCCGTCCGCCGGGCCGCCGCCGGCGTGCTCATCGCTGCCTGCTTGGGATGCGTGCCCTGGACGATCCGCAATTATCGGCAGTTCGGTCGCTTCATCTTCATTCGAGACAATTTCGGCCTCGTGCTCTATTCTTCCAACAACGATTGCGCGGCACCTACCTTACTGGAAAACCTCCGCAATGGCTGCAACGACCGCGTACACCCAATCGTAAACACTTCGGAGGTGGAACTGATTCGCCGCCTCGGGGAGGTGGAGTACAACCGCAACCGGCTTTCCGTCGCACTGGCCTGGATCCGGCGGGAGCCACGCCGGTTTCTGGAGCTGACGGGCGCGCGCTTCGTGGAGTTCTGGTTTCCCAGCGAAGCGTACTCATTCTGGCTCATCACGGCGCTGTCCATCCCAGGAGCCCTATGGATGGTCGGAAAACGTTGCTGGACCGGAGCGGTTCTGCTTGCCGTCTGCGCTCTCTATCCTCTCGTCTTCTACATTGCGGAGACCACGCCCCGATACCGCTATCCGATCGTGTGGGTTTCCCTTCTGCAGGCAGGGTATTTTCTGAATGAGGCTGGAGCGCGCCTGCGGCGACTGCGTCCCAGTCGAGCCCTGTTGCCGCCGGCGCGCAAAGAAGCCGCCGGTTAGTAGCTGAACTCGACCTTCGTCTTCGAGCCGCCCAGCTCGATGTCCTGGATCACATCCGTGCCGTTGTCCTTGGTGGCATCCACACGGGTCTGGTCGAACTTGGTCCCGGTGCTTTCTACCTTGACCGGTACGCTAACCGATTTGTCATTGTCCACCGCCGTGAATACCGCGTTGGAACCGTCAATCTTCAAGCGGTAAAGTCCGGGTTTGAGCTGCGCGTTCCCCGCTTTCGTGGGGGCGGCAAGGGTAATCTCGTAGCTCTTGGCGCTTGCGATAGACAGGCAAGACAGAGCCAATACGCCTAATAGTGCCAGCTTCTTCATAGAAACCGTATACTCCTAAAGTGGTAAGATTTGCCAAAAAATGTGGCTTCGTATGTAAGGCGTGCCCCCGAAGGCGGAGGTTACGCCATGCCGCGCGGTGAAACCATTTTCGCTTTAAAGGCCTGATTCGCCTTGATTTTCTCGCTATACGCTTATCGGTTCGAGTTTCAAGCGGTGGAAGCCGTGCGGTTCGCTCCCGGAAGCGCGGGCAACGCTTTCCGCGGCGCTTTCGGCCATATCCTGCGCCATATCGCCTGCCGCCCGGAATGTCAAAGCGCCAGATCCTGTCGATGGCGGGCTCAGTGCGCCTATGCCCGGCTTTTCGAGCCTGTCTGGCTGGATGGCCCCAGTGGCTTTGCCGATGCCCCGCGTCCGTTCGTAATCCGCGCCGCCGCCCTGGACGGCCGCCGCTGTCTTCCCGGCGCCGTTTTTCCGGTGGATGTGCACGTTTTCGATCTTGCCGAGCCCGTCCTCGAATACCTGGTGCTGGCGTTCCTCCAACTGGCGGCCGAAGGCATCGGCGCCCGAAGGGGACGGGTCGCACTCCATCGCGTCTACAGTCTGACGGCCTCCCGCCAACCCGGTATTTGTGTTTACGAACAAGGCCGGGGCCTCGCTGCGGACGCGCACACGCTCATCGAACTGCCGCTGCTCCCGGCCACGGACGCCCCCGCGCAGGGCGTGACCCTGCGATTCACCACCCCCACGGAGTTGAAGAGCGGAGGCGCGGTGCTGCGAACCGCTCCCTTTGGGGCCGTCTTCGCCCGCGCCCGCGATCGCGTGTGCACCATCGCCTCGCTCTACTCCCATCCCCTGCTCGATCTCGACCTCGATTTTCTTGCGCTGACCAAGCACGCCGCGGCGGTGGAAACGGTGAGCGCCAATCTCCGTTGGATCGCCGCCCGCCGGCTCAGCAGCCGTACCGGCCAGGCGCATCCGTTGGGCGGATTTGTCGGCGAGGTGAGCTATGCCGGCGATGTGAGTGAATTCCTGCCGATTCTGCGGGCCGCCTATTGGACGGGAATCGGCCGCCAGACCGTTTGGGGTAAAGGTGTGGTCGAGACAACGCCGATTCCGTAACGAACCACGACATTTCCGCCGATATGATTGCGAGAGACTGGAAGCGGGATTCCGGCGGCCCCTCCGCCGCCGGTTAGTCCCAACCAGTCCGTCACTCATGGCAAAAGTGCTGCTGGCCGACGACAATGAATTCAGACGCGATATGTTGGCGTGCCGCCTCGTGCGGCACGGTTACGAGGTAATCACGGCGGCGAACGGCGGCGCCGCCCTTGCGGCCGCGCGAGGACAGCGTCCCGACCTGATCCTGCTGGATATCGACATGCCGGTAATGGAAGGCGGTGCCGCCATGCGGAGTCTGAAGAACGATCCGCGCACCTTTCGTATTCCCGTGATCGCGTTGGCCGCGGAAGCCTCCCTCGAAAAGGTCACCCAGGCTGCCGCCGAGGGCTGCCAGGCCTGCGAAGCCAAACCGGTGGTGATGGGCCGGCTGCTGGAACGGATCGAAGAAGTGCTGGCGGCGAAGAAGACGAAAAAGAATCGGGCCGCCGCGGAAGGCCAGTCTTTCCGCCGGTGACTCAACCGCCTGGCGGATTCATCTCACTTCCGGTAGATCGGCCGCACCCGCCTCCGCTAGGCCGAATCGTTCGAGCAGCGCGCGCGGATCGGGATCGCGGCCCATGAACCGGCGATACAGCTCGGCTGGATCGTCGCTGTCGCCGCGCGAAAGAATATGCGTGCGGAATTCGGAGCCCACTTCCCGGCTGAAGATCCCTTTGTCGCGGAAGCGCGTGAAGGCGTCGGCATCCAGAACCTCGGCCCACTTGTAGGAATAATAGCCGGCGCCGTAACCCACCGGGCTGGCGAACAGGTGAGTGAACGCGGCGATCATGGCGTGGTTGGGCGCGAGCGGCGCGGGGCTGAACTCCTGGATGATACGGCGCGTGTACTCCACCGCATCGCCATCGCGCTCGGGGGAATAGGCGGTGTGCAGCAGCAGGTCGACAAAACCGAAGCCGAGTTGCCGCATCTGCGAGTTCGCCGCCCGAAACGTGCGCGCGCGCTTCATCTTCTGGAACAGGACCTCGGGAATCGGCTCGCCGGTTTCATAATGGCGCGCGAACAGATCCAGCGACGGCCGCTCCCAGCACCAGTTCTCCATGATTTGCGAGGGTAATTCCACAAAGTCCCAAGCCACGCTGGTGCCGGCCAGCGAGCGGACTTCCACCCTGCTCAGTAAATGATGAAGCAGATGGCCGAACTCGTGAAAGATGGTTTCCACTTCGCGGTGAGTCAGCAGCGCGGGTTTGCCCGCGGCCGGCAGAGTGAGATTTCCGCAGATGAGGCCGAGGTGAGGCCGGAAACCGGCCGCCGAAGGGCCGCCCGTGATGAGAGCCTCCATCCAGGCACCGCCCCGCTTGTTTTCGCGCGGATACCAGTCGGCGTACAACCCGCCGAGAAACTCACCCGATTCGTCGTGAACGTTGTAGTAACGCGTTTGCGGGTCCCAAACCGGCACCCCGCTTTCGCCGGTCACGCGCAGCCCATAGAGCCGGCCCACCAGTTCGAACAGCCCCGCGGAAACGCTTTCCAGCGGGAAGTAGGGGCGCAAGGCCTCTTCGTCGAAATCATAAAGGGCGGCGCGCTGCTTTTCGGCGTAGTAGGCCACGTCCCAAGGCTCGAGCGCGGGTGCTGCCGCGCCTTCCACTGACCGCCGGAACTCCATCAACTCTTCGTTCTCGCGGTGAAAGCGCTCTTCGGTTTTGCTTCGCAGTTCGCGCAGGAATTCCATGGCGCGTCCGGAATCGTGCGCCATGCGGTCCTCCAGCACCAGGTCGGCGAAGTTGGCGAATCCCAGCAGAGCGGCTTTCTGCCGCCGCAATTCCAGAATGCGCGCGATCAGCGGCCGGTTATCGTGCTGGCTCTCAGTCCCGCGAATGGAATAGGCGTTGTACACCTGCCGGCGAACCGCGGCATTGTCCAGGTACGTCATCACGGCGAAATAGTCCGGCGCCTGCAGGGTGAAGCGCCAGCCGTCTTTGCCCTTGCGCGCGGCGCTCTCGCGGGCCGAAGCCACGGCCGTGGGAGGCAGTCCCGCCAGATCCGCCTGGCTGGTCAGCATCAGCTCGTAGGCATTGGTGGAATCGAGAACGTTTTCGGCGAACTTGGTAGTCAGACTGGTCAGCTCGACATCGATGGCTTCGAGTTGCTGTTTGCCGGCCGGGTCGAGATCCGCGCCGTGACGGCGAAACTCGTCCATCGTTTTGCTCAGATAGCGCCGGCGCTCACGGTCGAGGGATGCGCCTTCCGCTGTGGCTGCAAACGTCTTGATCGCTTGCCAGAGCCCCGAATCAAGCGGGATCCCGGTGTAAAACGCGCTGACCGCCGGTTGAACGGCGTTGAAGGCGGCGCGCAATTCCGGATAGGTGGCCACCGACTCCAGATGCCGCACCACCGCCATGGCGAAATCCAACGGCTCGGTAAGTTCGTCGAGCGCTCGCATAGTGTTGTCGTATGTGCGCGGCCCGGCCTCGCCGGCAATGGCAGCCAGCCGCACGCGAGCGTCACGCAGTAACTCGGCAACGGCGGGTTCTACGTCTTCGGCGCGGATCTGATCGAAGGGAACACGGAACTGAACGCTCGTGAGTGGGTTAGTACCCCTATTACCAGCCATTGATTCCAGCGTAGCAGGGAGGGAAGCCTCGCAGAATTGGGAATGGGGCACCGGCTGCAAATAAGGCGTTCTCCTCGGGTATGATAGAAACGCATGAGTTTTGAGCCCAACGGGACGCGGGGCTGCGTCCCGCCTGCTGAGTGTGTGAATGTTTTTGCCCTGGTTATCTATATTCCCGATCCGCTGGGGAAATTCCTGGACGAGCTGCGCCGTAAGCTGGTGCCGCACTACAATCCACACGCGCACGTCAGCGTGTTGCCTCCGCGGCCGCTCCGGGTCGACTGGCAGCACGCTTCCGCGGCTGCCCGCGCTGTGCTGGAGGCCTGCCCACCCTTCGACGTCGAACTGTCCGAAGTACACAGCTTTCCCGTTACCGACGTGATTTATCTGGACGTGAGCGCCGGCGCCTCCGAGCTGCGGCGCCTCCATCGCACCATGTGCAACGGCCCCTTGTTCTTCGACGAGCCTTTTCCCTATTGTCCGCATGTCACCCTCGCCCAGGAGATTCCGCACGATCGCGCGCGCGAGACGGAAGCAATCGCCCGCCGCTCCTGGAACGAGTTTCGCGGCGAGCGCCGGTTTCGCGTGGAGCGCGCGGTTTTCGTCCAGAACACCGTCCAGGACCGCTGGGTCGACCTCGCCGAATACGAGCTGGGCGCCATGGCCGCGAAACTTTGAGCCAATCCCTCGCGTAAGCCCCAGAGCGCTCTCATCCCTAAACTGTGGCTGAATTTCCACCGATAGAAGAGTGAGCGTGCGGGAAGTTCTTGGCACGCCGGCTAGGGTGAAACTTTGTATACGGTATTGCTGTGCGATACGGAACCGATTGCCATGGAGGGACTACGCCGCCTTTTCGAATCGGCCGGCGGGCTGCGCGTCGACGCCGCCGAATCCTCGCTGCTGGAAGCGATGGACGCTGCCCGCGAGCTGCGCCCGTCCCTGATTGTGCTCGATAAGGCTTTGGGAACGCAGGCGCTGCTGGATTGCATAAGCGCTCTACGGCGTACCGCATCGCCTCCCGGCGTGATTGTATGGGGCGCTGCGCTTTCCGAATCGGAAGCTCTGCGTTTCCTGCATGCGGGAGCGGCGGGCGCCATGCGCAAAACCTCGAAGCTGAATGCAATTCTGCACTGTATCCACACCGTAGCGGCCGGCGGCACCTGGATGGAGGATGACATGCTGCGCCAGCTTGACCGCCCGTCGCGGTCGGCGCGTTCCCCGCTCACCGTGCGCGAGATCGAAGTGAAGGAATTGGTGCAGCAAGGCATGACGAACAAGGAGATTGCGCTTGCTTTGGGAATCTGCGCCGGCACCGTAAAGATCCACCTGAAGCATATTTTCGAAAAGACCGGCATCCACGGCCGTTATGGTTTGGCCATCGCCGGCTTGACAGAGAAGGACTCGCCCGTCGCGTTGGCGGTGTAACACCGGCGCCGCTGCCCGCGTGCGGCACTCATAGTTCACAGCTCGTAGCTCGTAGCTGTTGGGTGATATCCTGAGAGCTTGATCCGCTTATTTCTTTTCCGCTTTGCCCTTGTTGTGGCCGTGGTGTCTGTGGCCGCGGCGCAGCCCCCGGTTTTGTTGGACATCATGTCCGGGGAGCTCAACCGCAATTTCAGCGTGTTGAAGGAGAAGGGCGATCCACCGCCCTATTTCCTCAGTTACGAAATCACCGAAGAGGAGCATCAGTCCGTCTCCGCTTCGCTCGGCACCGTCGATTTTTCGGGCGGCGGCAAATCGCGCGTGCTGGATGTTTCCGTGCGCGTCGGCTCGCCCAAGCTGGATAACTATCACCACGTGCGCGGCGGACGGGGGGGCGGCGCTGCGCAGTTCACCGCCGGCGCTCTGGTCACCTTCGAAAACAATGCGAACTCCATTGATCGCCGGCTCTGGCTCGAGACCGACCGCGCCTACCGCACGGCCGCCGAACGTCTCATTCAGATCAAGACCAACAGCCAGGTGAGAACGGCGGAGCAGGATACTTCGGACGATTTTTCGATCGAGCCGGCGGCTGTTTCCCGGCAAGCGCCGCTCAAATTGCAATTCGACTCCGCGTCATGGGAGGCGCGCGCGCGCAAACTTTCCGCGCGCTTCGGCAACTACCCCAGCGTGCTCACATCGCGCGTTTCCATCACCACCCAAACCGACACCCGCTATTTCGTGAACACGGAGGGTTCTCGCCTCCAATTTGGCCGCGGCTACGCCCGCGTGTTCATTTCCGCTTCCGCGCGCGCCGCCGACGGCACGGACGTGAGCTCCTTTGACAGCTTTGAGGCGGAGGATGCCGCCGGCCTGCCCGACGACAAAGCGATCCAGGCGGCGATCGACCACGTGGCCAGCGACGTTTCCAACTTGTTGAAAGCTCCCGAGGCCGAACCCTTCGTCGGACCCGCGATTTTTTCCGGCCGTGCCGCCGGCGTCTTCTTCCATGAGATTTTCGGCCACCGCGTGGAGGGCCACCGGCAGAAGGACGAAAACGAGGGCCAGACCTTTACCAAGAGCGTCGGCACGAAGGTGCTGCCGGATTTTCTTTCCGTGCAGTTTGACCCCACCCGCCACAGCGTCAACGGCGAAGACCTCTATGGCTGGTACGATTACGACGACGAAGGGGTGAAGGCCCGGCCCGTTACCGCGGTCGAAAACGGCGTTCTGAAAAGCTTCCTCATGTCGCGCTCGCCCATCCAGGGCTTCGACCATTCCAATGGCCACGGGCGGCGGCAGCCCGGGTTGGAACCGGTGTCACGCCAGTCGAATTTGATCGTGGAGTCCTCCAAAGCGGTTCCGGAAGCCAGGCTGCGGCAGATGCTGATCGACGAGGTAAAGCGTCAGAACAAACCGTACGGGCTGTATTTCCGCGACATCACCGGCGGATTCACCACCACCCAGCGCGCCGGGTTGCAGGCGTTCAAAGTGATTCCCGTCATCGTTTACCGCGTCTATGCCGACGGCCGTCCCGACGAGTTGGTACGCGGGACGGACATCGTGGGCACCCCGTTGGCGAGCTTCGCGAAAATTCTCGCGACCGGCGACAAACCGGAAGTCTTCAACGGCTATTGCGGCGCCGAATCGGGTAGCGTGCCGGTTTCGGCGGTCGCTCCGTCGATTCTCGTCTCCGAAATCGAAATCGAAAAGAAAGCCAAATCGAATAACCGGCCGCCGCTGCTGCCGGAGCCCACATCCATGGAATCCAAAGGGGGTGCGCAATGAGGCTACGCATCCTTTTCGTTCTGGCAGCCGTTGCCGGGGGCGTGGCCGCGCTGGTGGCGCAGCCGCCGACCGAAACTGCTGACCCCGTGCTGCGCGCCATGCACGACGAAATCGAGCGCTCGCGCAAGCTGACCGTCCCCAACCTGGAAGCTCCCTACTTCATTCAGTACCTGCTTGACGAAGCCGATATGTTCGCTGCTAGCGCCAGCCTCGGCGGGTTGATGGCCGAGCGGCAGGAGCACCTGCGGCAGCCTGAGGTGGAGGTGCGGGTCGGCGACTACAAGTTCGACAACACCAATTTCGTGGGAGGCATGGGGTTCGGCTCGCGCTATGTCCTGGGCCGCTTTCCGCTGGAGAACTCCTATCCGGTTCTGCGCCGCTATTTCTGGCTGGCCACCGATTCGGCGTATAAGGGCGCCGTAGAAGCCATCTCCCGCAAGCGCGCGGCTCTGCGCAACCTCGAGCAGAACGGTGTGCCCGACGACCTGGCGCACGCCGAGCCGGTCCATTTCATCCGCGATTTCCACCCGTTGGCCCTTGACCGGGATGCCTGGAGCAGCCGCGTACGCGCTCTCTCGGCATTGTTCGCCGATTTCCCGGCCGTCAAGGATTCGCGGGTGGAACTGGAAGCCAGCGCCGGCGGCTATTACCTGGTGAACTCCGAAGGCACGGAAGTGAAGGCGCCGGAAGACGTGGTGGTGCTGCGAGTCCGCGCCATGGCGCAGGCCTCCGATGGAATGGCAGTGCGGGACACATTATCCTTTCAAGCGCTGGATGCCGCGCGCATGCCGCCGGCCACGGAGATGGAACATAGCGTGAAGGAAATGGCCGCCCACGTCACTGACCTGGCGTCCGCGCCCAAGGGCGAAGACTATAGCGGGCCGGTCCTGTTTGAAGACGTAGCCAGCCCGCAGCTTTTCGCGGAACTTCTGGGCGCGAACCTGGCGCTGGGACGCCGGCCCGAAGGCGGGCGCGGCGGCTCTGGGCCGACCAGCGAACTGGAAGGCCGCATGGGTGCGCGCATTCTGCCCGACTCTTTCACCGTGGTGGACGACCCCACCCAGAAGGAATGGCGCGGGCGGCCGCTATTCGGCAGCTACGACGTGGATCGCGAGGGCGTTCCCGCTCTCCCGCTGCGCCTGGTGGAAAAGGGCGTGCTCAAATCCTATCTGCTCACTCGCCAGCCGGTGCGCGGTTTCTCCGCTTCCAACGGGCGGGCGCGCATGGACGGCGCCTTCGGTGCTTCCACCGCCGGCATCAGCAACCTGTTTGTCTCGTCCAGCGATTCCGTGCCCGCCGCCGACATGAAAAAGAAGCTGATCGAACTCATCCAGCAGCGCGGCAAACCGTATGGCATTGTGGTGCGCAAGCTCGATTTTCCGGCCGCCGCGCCCACCGACGAGCTGCGCCGCCTGGTGGCGGCTTCGCCCGGCTCCGTCCATCCGTTGAGCGCGCCCACGCTCCTGTACAAGGTCTTTCCCGACGGCCACGAGGAACTGCTGCGCGGCATGCGCTTCCACGGTGTGAACGTGCGCTCCCTGAAAGATATCCTGAGCGCGGGCGACGATAACATAGTGTTCGACTTCATGAACAACGCCGCGCCGTTCGCCATGATCGGCGCCGGCGGCTTTACCTCCGAAGCCTGCGTGGTGGCGCCTTCCATCATCGTGGACGACCTCGAGCTTCAGCCCATCGACGACGAGCAGCCGAAGCTGCCGCTGGTGTCCGCGCCGGCCATGGTTCGTTAGGAATTGCCTGTGTTTCGCCTGCTGAGCCGCTACGTTTTCCGCGAGATTCTGACCAGCGCGGTTTTGGGCACGCTGCTCGCCACCTTCGTTATCTTTCTTCAGGAAGCGGCCAGCAAGCTGTTCGAGGTGCTGGTCAACAGCACCAATGTCGCTCCCCGCACGGTGTTGGAGTTGTTCGGGTGGGCCATGCCGCCGGTGCTGCCGCTCACCATTCCGTTTGGCGTGCTGGTGGGGATTTTGATCGGCCTCGGCCGCATGGCGAGCGATGGCGAAATCACCGCCATGCGCGCTGCCGGCGTTTCCAGCCGCAGAGTGATTCTGCCGGTGCTGGTGTTCGCCGGGTTGGGCATGGCGCTGGCCGCTTTCGCTTCCCTGCGGCTGGCGCCGCTCTCCATGCGGGAAACCGCTCGCATCATCCAGGAACTGGCCGAAACGCAGCTTTCCGCCCAAATTGAGCCGCGTGTTTTCAACGAAGACTTCCCCAATAAGATCCTCTACGTGCTCGATGTCGGCCCCGGGCCGGTCGTCAAATGGAATCACGTCTTCATTGCCGACGTCACGCCGCCCGCGCAGCGCCAGTCGGGCATGCGCGATAAGGCCGTGGGTCCGCTGATCACGGTGGCGCGCGAGGCCATCGCCGTGTCCGACCCGCACCACAACCGCATCGAGCTCACCTTGCACGACTACTCCACTCACGAGATGGGCAAGGACATGGTGGCCAACGACACCACCGCGCCCCTGGGCACACAGGGCCTCGACGCGTCCCCGCCCAAGCAGGAATCGCTCCGCTCCATCGCCATGAACACGCGGCAATTGATGGCGTATCCCCGCAACGGTCCGGATTACACCGAGACCCGCATCGAGCTCCACCGCCGCTTCGCCCTGCCGCTGGCCTGCATCACGCTGGCGTTGGTGGGCATTCCGCTGGGTATCGCCACGCGCAAGGGTGGCAAATCGGCCGGCTACGTCATCGGGTTCTTCCTGGGGTTCTTCTGCTACAACCTTTCTTCGGTGGCATTGATCGGTGTCGCCAAACAGAAGACGCTGCCCGTGCCGGTGGCCGTCTGGCTGCCCAATTTCGCGTTTCTCATCGCCGGCCTGATTCTGCTCTACCGCATGGAGCGGCCGGGCGACCGCGACTTGCTGGGGGCGTTCAGCCGTTTCTCCGGTCGCTTCGCCAAGGCCTTCACCGACCGCTTTGGCGGAAGGCCCGGGGCGCCGCGCGTCCGCCGCGTTCGCCTGGCGCGCCTGCCGTTGCTACCCCAGCTCATCGATACCTACATTCTTTCCAATTTCGTCTTTTACCTGGTCGTGGTGCTGGCCAGCCTGGTTTCCATGATCCTGGTGTACAACTTCTTCGAGCTGATGGGGGATATGATTCGCAATCAAATTCCCCTTTCCGAGATGTTCACCTACCTGTTTTTCCTCACGCCGGAGATGATCTACGAGATGCTGCCGTTCAGCGTGCTGGTGGCCGCGTTGATCCAGCTCGGCGTGTTGAGCAAGCAGAACGAGATCACGGCTTTCAAAGCCTGCGGCGTGAGCCTTTACCGACTGGCTACGCCGGTGCTGCTGGGCTGCACGCTTTTCAGCGCCGCGCTCTTCGCCTTCGATTATTCTTATGTTCCCAACGCCAACGTGCGGCAGGACGCGCTGCGCGACGAAATCAAGGGCAAGCCCAAGCAGACGTATCTGCGGCTGGATCACAAGTGGATCATGGGCCACGACTCCCGGCGCATTTATTACTACGTCTATTTCGACCCCACGGCCCACACCATGGCCGGCGTCAACGTTTTCGATGTAGACCCGGTTTCCTTCCGCCTGCGCCGCGAAATCGTTGCGGAACGCGCGCAGTGGGACCCGTACATCCGGAAATGGCTTTTCGAAAACGGCTGGAGCTGCGAGTTTGAGGCGCAATCCTGCTCGAACTTCAAGAGCTTCGCGTCCGAAACCGCTACGTTCGCCGATTTGACCGAAACGCCGGACTATTTCCTCACCGAAGTGACGAAGGAACAGCAGATGAACTTCCTGCAACTCGATCGCTACATCAGCAACCTGCAGGAGCGCGGGTTTCGTACGGCCAAGCTGCAGGTGCAGTACTACCTGAAGTTCGCCATCCCGCTGTTCGCGCTCATCATGGCGATGATCGCCGTGCCCTTTGGCTTTCTGGTGGGCAGCCGCGGCGCCATGACCGGCATCGGCATCAGCCTGGCGATTGGAATTTCGTACAAAGGCCTGGGCATCCTCTTCGAAAAGCTGGGCGATGCCGGCCTGCTGTGGCCCACCATGGCCGCCTGGTCGCCCGACGTGCTGTTCGCATTAGGCGGCGCGTACCTGCTGCTGCGGATGCGAAGTTAGTACCGCCGCCAGGCTTGCTGGCGGCGAGGCTGCCGGCGGCTAGGGGGTGCCCACTGGGCCCGGCGCTACCAGGTTCACACGGCTTCACTCTTCATCTTTCTCGCAATCAAAAACGCCAGTTCCAGCGCCTGCTCGTAATTCAACCGCGGGTCCACCTGCGACTCGTAGGCGCGCTCCAGGTCGGTCTCGCTCAAGCCATTGGCGCCGCCCGTGCATTCGGTGACGTTTTCGCCCGTGAGCTCGATGTGCACTCCGCCCAGTTGGCCGCCCATGGCGCGGTGAATGTCGAAAGCCTGCTCCACTTCCGCATAGATATCCTCGAAGCGACGCGTCTTGATGCCCCTGGCGGTGGTGTGGGTGTTGCCGTGCATGGGATCGCAAATCCACAGCACGCGGCCGCCCTCTGCGCGCACTGCCTCAACCACCCGCGGCAAACCGTCGGCGATGCGGCATGCGCCGAAGCGGTGGATCATCGTCAGCCGGCCCGGCCTCCGTTGCGGGTCGAGCGCGTCCAGCCATCGGCCCACACCCTCGCGGGTTGCGCTCGCGTCCACCTTTATGCCAACGGGGTTTTCGATGCCGCGCAGGTATTCGATGTGCGCGCCCTCGGGCTGGTTGGTTCGCAGGCCGGCCCAGGGAAAGTGGGTGGTGAGGTTGAAAAAGCCGGGGCGGCGCGGCACGCGGCGCGTTTGCGCCTCTTCGTAGGGCAGGTGGAGGGCCTCGTGGGCGGTGAAGAAATCGATGCGGTCGGTGGCGCCCGCGCGCACCCCCAGCACGTTTTCCGTGAACCGCAGCGATTCACTGATGGTTTCCACCATGCGGTGATACTCGGCGGCCATGGGGGTGTTCTCGGCCCAGTCGAGATCGAAATATTCGGGATGGTGCAGGTCGGCGAATCCGCCCTTCACCAGCGCACGCACGAAATTCAGCGTCAGCGCTGCGCGCTCGTAGCCGCGCAACAGAAGCTGCGGATCGGGCGTGCGCGCGGCCGGGCTGAATTCCGGGCCATTGATGATGTCGCCGCGGTAACTGGGAAGCGTGCGGCCGTCGCGCGTTTCGTCGGCAGCCGAACGCGGCTTGGCATACTGCCCGGCGAACCGGCCGATGCGGATCACCGGCTTCTGCGCGCCCACCACCAGCACCAGGCTCATCTGCAGCAGAATTTTGAGCCCGTTGGTGATGCGGGCGGGCCGGCAATCGATGAAGCGCTCGGCGCAATCGCCGCCCTGTAGAACGAATCTCTGCCCCGCCGTCGCGTCCGCCAACTGCTGGTGCAAGTCGAGAATTTCCCAACTGGTCACCAGCGGCGGAAGCTGGCGCAGTTCGGCCAGCACGCTTTCGAGCGCGGCGCTATCGGGATAATCGGGCTGTTGCAGCGCTGTACGGGCGCGCCACGACTGCGGAGACCACTCCAGGGGCATGAAAGATCACGGTAACACACGGCGGTCTACGGCTCTCTCCAGTTGAGAAGGATCAGTGGAGCGTGGCCGCCGAGAGCATCAGCCAATCGACGTAAAGGTCGCCGAACGCAGGGTCCTCAACACGAAGGCTCGCTTCCACCGATGAAGCTAATCTCTCCTTTGCGTGCCAGCTTTATAGTTCTCACGAGGTCTGGCACCAAGGGAAGGAGATCTGCAAGCCGATTTGATTTGCCGCGCAAGATCAGAATCGCGATGCATCTGCCTGCAAGGTTCTGCTGGTATTCCAGCCCTCTATCCATGGTTATGAAGATCTCGAACCCGGCTTTCTCCGCGAGCTCGAGCAGAACGCCGCTCTTTTTTCCGGCCAGCCCCGCTTCGGGTACAGTGTGGCACTCAGGATCCGGCAGGCTGTACTTGAGCTTGCGTGGGAGGCACTCGTCAAGGAGAGTCTTCATCCAAGCTGGCCGACGAGTAGGGACTTGGCACGTTCCAGTGCGGAGATCGCGGCCTCCAGGGTTACGGTGGGGAAGTCGTCGATGAACTCACCCAGGGTTTGCCCACCTTCTAAGTAATCCAGTAACGCCTGAAAAGGCACACGTGTGCCGCGGAAGACTGGGGTCCCCCCAAGGACATCGGGGTCCTTCACAATTACTTCGTCGCCAGGATTCACAGTACCTCCGGGCCGGCTTGCCCACCAACACCAGTTTACTCTCAGCGTGGCTGCGGAGTGGACATCGCCCCTACTGAATCTGCACCAGCCCCTGCCCCGCCGGCTCTCCCACCGCCGCCGGCGTCAGGTCTTGCTCGCCTCTCCAGAAGTCGATATACGAAATCTGGTGCACGCAAGCGACGGTGCAGCGCGGCGCGCAGCTTTTGGCGGTGCGGTATTCGCGGCGGATGTCCTCCACCGTGTACTCCATCAGCGGCTTGGCAGGGTACCCGCGCTGCTGGGAGCAGTAGTGCACCAGGCCATCCTCGCAGATGTAGAGATAACGCGAACCGGCGCGGCAGCGCCAGCGATTTTCGCGGCCGTGAGCGATGTTGTCCTGAAAATAATTGATCTGCGCGTAGCTGGATTTCTCCATCGCCCGCATGGTCGTGTAGACTTCGCGCTCCTGGTCGCGCAGCGGCTGCAACTGGCCTTCGCCATCGTGAATAATCCCCACCGTCGAAGTAAAACCCAGTTCCAGCGCGCGCCCGCCAACCACCAGCGCATCATGCGGATTGTGAATGCCGCCGCCCACAACGGAATTGATGTTCACGTGAAATTCGGCGTGCTCGGCCAGAAGCTGCAGCTTTTTGTCGAGCACCTTCAAACTCTTTTTGGAAACTTCGTCCGGCATCACGTTGTCGATGGAAATCTGCAGATGCTCCAGGCCCGCACGGTTGAGCCGCTGGATGCGTTCGGCGGTCAGCAGGTAGCCGTTGGTGATCATGCCGGCGATCATGCCGCGGCGGCGGATACGGGCGATGATCAGGTCCAGGTCCGGGTGCAGCAACGGTTCGCCGCCGCTGATGGTGATGATGTTCGTCCCCAGGTCGGCCAGCCGGTCCAGGCGCTGGTGCATCGTTTCGAGCGGCACCGGCTTGGAATGGTCGTCGTATTCGTTGCAGTAGGCGCAGGCAAGATTGCAGCGGCGCATGGGAATGACA
>Ga0335081_10003055_pt1 | contig 26312 bp, 32 predicted proteins | sample Lox_Sample_35_FD_206713 | JGI IMG/M metagenome (GOLD analysis project Ga0335081, IMG submission 206713) | Soil microbial communities from Loxahatchee National Wildlife Refuge, Florida, United States - Lox_Sample_3.5 | ecosystem: Environmental > Terrestrial > Soil > Wetlands | place: USA...
GGGGGTGGCCGAGCAGCTGAGCAACCGCGTGGCGTTCCGCCGCGCGATGCGCAAGGCCATCCAGTCGGCGATGCGTCAGCCGAACGTGAAGGGTATCCGGGTGCAGTGCTCGGGCCGCCTCGGCGGCGCGGAGATGAGCCGCTCCGAGTTCTACCGCGAGGGGCGGGTCCCGCTGCACACGTTGCGCGCCGACATCGACTACGGCCTGTACGAAGCAAAGACCACGTTCGGTCGCATCGGCGTGAAGGTCTGGATCTACAAGGGTGACATCGTCGGTGGCAAGCGGGAGCAGACCGCCGCCGCCCCGACCGGCGCCGAGCGTCCGCGACGCGAGCGCCCGTCCGGCACCCGTCCACGCCGCAGCGGTGCGTCGGGGACCACGGCCACCGGCACCGAGGCCGGCCGCGCCGCCACCAGCGCAGATGAGGCTCCCGCCGCGGTGGAGGCGCCCGCCGAGGCGACGGCCACGGTCGAGACTGAGAGCACGGAGAGCTGAGTCATGCTGATTCCACGGAAAGTCAAGCACCGCAAGCAACATCACCCGAAGCAGCGCGGTGTCGCCAGCGGCGGCACCACCGTCAGCTTCGGCGACTACGGCATCCAGGCGCTGGAGCACGCCTACATCACCAACCGGCAGATCGAGTCGGCCCGTATCGCGATCAACCGGCACATCAAGCGTGGCGGCAAGGTGTGGATCAACATCTTCCCGGACCGTCCGCTGACCAAGAAGCCGGCTGAGACCCGGATGGGGTCGGGCAAGGGATCGCCCGAGTGGTGGGTCGCCAACGTCAAGCCCGGCCGGATCCTGTTCGAGCTGAGCTACCCCAACGAAGAAACCGCGCGGGCGGCGTTGACCCGTGCGATCCACAAGTTGCCGATCAAGGCACGCATCGTGACCCGAGAGGAGCAGTTCTGATGGCAGTGGGAGTTTCCGCCGGCGAACTGCGCGAGCTTACCGAGGAAGAGTTGATCGAGCGCCTGCGCGAATCGAAGGAAGAGCTGTTCAACCTGCGCTTCCAGATGGCGACCGGTCAGCTTGACAACAACCGTCGGCTGCGCATTGTGCGCCGCGAGATTGCCCGGGTCTACACGATACTGCGCGAGCGCGAGCTGGGCCTGGCCTCCGGCCCCGGCGGTGAGGAATCGTAATGGCAGACAAGACAACAACCGCCGCCGGGACGAAGGGCCCTCGGCGCACCCCTCGTGCTGAGAAGCCGCGGGCCCGTCGCAAGACCGCCATCGGCTACGTGGTCTCCGACAAGATGCAGAAGACCATCGTGGTCGAGCTCGAGGACCGGGTGAAGCATCCCTTGTACGGCAAGATCATCCGCACCACGAAGAAGGTCAAGGCGCACGACGAGAACGGCATCGCCGGCATCGGCGACCGCGTGTCGCTGATGGAGACGCGGCCCTTGTCGGCGACAAAGCGCTGGCGGCTGGTCGAAATTCTCGAAAAGGCCAAGTAACGCGCGGGCTCAGCTCGTTCGCCGCCGCGAAACTGAACAGACTGCGGCCCGGCTCGGCGCGTTGCGCAGCAGCGTCAGTGTCGCGCAACTCTTGGCCCGACTGTCGGGTGTTGAGGCCCCTCCGGCGTCAAGGATCGCTTTCTCAGCTGACTTCCACTCGTCGGGTGTAGTGTCCACGCCAGGTCGAGCACAAGCGAGGGTGACGAGAACGGGAGCCAAGAATGGCAACGGAGTTTCGCGGCAAGATCGAGCTGGATATTCGTGATTCCGAACCGGATTGGGGTCCCTACGCCGCGCCGACGGCACCCCGGGGAGCACCCAACGTGCTCTACATTGTTTGGGATGACACCGGCATCGCCACCTGGGACTGCTTCGGCGGTCTGGTCGATATGCCGACCATGCGCCGCATCGCCGACCGCGGCGTGCGGCTGACACAGTTCCACACCACGGCCCTGTGCTCGCCCACACGGGCCTCGTTGCTGACTGGTCGCAACGCCACGACGGTGGGAATGGCGACGATCGAAGAGTTCACCGACGGCTTCCCGAACTGCAGCGGCCGCATCCCGTTCGAGGCGGCGCTGATGTCGGAGGTGCTCGCTGAGCGCGGCTGGAACACATACTGCGTCGGCAAGTGGCATCTGACCCCGCTCGAAGAATCCAATCTCGCTTCAACCAAACGGCATTGGCCGCTGTCCCGCGGCTTTGAACGGTTCTACGGCTTCATGGGCGGCGAGACCGACCAGTGGTACCCCGACCTCGTCTACGACAACCATCCGGTCGCCCCTCCCGGCACGCCGGAGGACGGCTACCACCTGTCAAAGGACATCGCCGACAAGACGATCGAGTTCATTCGCGACGCGAAGGTCATCGCCCCGGACCGGCCCTGGTTCTCCTACGTCTGCCCCGGTGCCGGTCACGCGCCGCACCACGTGTTCAAGGAGTGGGCCGACAACTACGCGGGCCGCTTCGACATGGGCTACGAGAAATACCGCGAGATCGTGCTTGAGAACCAGAAGAAGATGGGCATCGTCCCGCCGGACACCGAACTCTCGCCGATCAACCCGTATCTGGACGTGAAGGGGCCCAACGGCGAGCCGTGGCCGCTGCAGGACACCGTGCGACCGTGGGAATCGCTGAACGACGAAGAGAAGCGGCTGTTCTGCCGGATGGCTGAGGTGTTTGCCGGCTTCCTGAGCTACACCGACCACCAGCTGGGCCGCATCCTGGATTACCTCGACGACTCGGGTCAGCTCGACAACACGATCATCGTGGTCATCTCCGACAACGGCGCCAGCGGTGAGGGCGGTCCCAACGGTTCGGTCAACGAGGTCAAGTTCTTCAACGGCTACATCGACACCGTCGAGGAGAGCATGAAGTTCTACGACAACCTTGGCGGCCCCGAGACATACAACCACTACCCGATCGGGTGGGCGATGGCGTTCAACACCCCCTACAAGCTGTTCAAGCGGTACGCCTCACATGAGGGCGGTATCGCCGACACGGCGATCATCAGCTGGCCCGACGGCATTGCGGCGCACGGTGAAGTGCGCGACAACTACATCAACGTCTGCGACATCACTCCGACCGTGTACGACCTACTGGGCATCACGCCGCCGGAAAAGGTGAAGGGCATCGCACAGCGGCCGCTCGACGGGGTGAGCTTCAAAGCGGCACTGGCGGATTCCGCCGCCGAAACCGGCAAGGACACTCAGTACTACGAGATGCTCGGCACCCGCGGGATCTGGCACAAGGGCTGGTTCGCCAACACCGTCCATGCCGCGACCCCGTCGGGTTGGTCACACTTCGACCGGGACCGCTGGGAGCTGTTCCACATCGAGGCCGACCGCAGTCAGTGCCACGACCTGGCAGCCGAGCAGCCGGACAGGCTCGACGAGATGAAGCAGCTGTGGTTCAGTGAGGCCGCCAGGTACAACGGGCTGCCGTTGGCCGACCTCAATATTCTCGAGACCATCACGCGGTGGCGGCCTTATCTCGTCGGCGAGCGAACCAGGTTCGTCTACTACCCCGACACCGCCGAGGTCGGAATCGGTGCTTCCGCCGATATTCGGGGGCGGTCGTTCTCGGTGCTTGCCGAGGTCACGGTCGACACCACGGGCGCGGAGGGTGTGCTGTTCAAGCAGGGCGGTGCGCACGGCGGCAACGTCGTATTCATCCAAGACGGTCGCCTGCACTACGTGTACAACTTCATGGGCGAGGAGGAGCAGAAAGTCTCCTCGTCCGGAGCGGTGCCGTTGGGCCGGCACATCTTCGGCGTGCGCTACCACCGAGCGGGAACCGTCGAGGGCAGCCACACGCCGCTGGGGGAAGCGACGTTGTACATCGACGAGGTGGCCGTCGGCGCGCTGGCGAACATGAAGGCCCATCCGGGCACCTTCGGCCTGGCCGGTGCGAGCCTGAGTGTCGGGCGCAATAGCGGCTCGGCGGTATCGCGCGCCTACAAGGCGCCGTTCGCGTTCACCGGTGGCACGATCGCGCAGGTCGTCGTCGATGTCTCCGGCGAGCCCTATGAGAACGTGGAAAAGGAACTGGCGCTTGCGTTCGCCAAGGACTGAGGCGCCTACCCTGGTGGCATGCTGACCGAGCTCATCGACGTGCCGGGCGGATCGTTCCGCATGGGCTCGACGAGCTTTTATCCCGAAGAGGCGCCGGTGCACACCGTGACGGTCGCCGGTTTCTCGATCGAGCGCCATCCGGTGACCAACGCACAGTTCCGCGAATTCGTCTCGCAGACCGGCTATGTGACAGTCGCCGAGCAGCCGCTGGATCCCACGCTGTACAGAGGCGTCGCGGAGGCCGACCTTCAGCCCGGGGGGCTGGTGTTCCGGCCCACCGCCGGTCCGGTCGACCTGAGAAACTGGCGCCAGTGGTGGGCCTGGATGCCCGGTGCGACCTGGCGGCATCCGTTTGGGCCCGATAGCGACGTCGACGCCAAGCCGGACCATCCCGTCGTGCAGGTCGCCTATCCGGACGCGCTGGCCTACGCGCGCTGGGCCGGGCGGCGGCTGCCGACCGAGGGCGAATGGGAGTACGCCGCCAAAGCGGGCTCGGCAACGGTCTATCCGTGGGGTGACGACGCCGCCCCGGGCGGCCGGCTGATGGCCAACACCTGGCAGGGCAGGTTCCCGTACCGCAACGACGGCGCGCTGGGGTGGTTGGGCACGTCACCGGTCGCGACGTTCCCGCCCAATGGATTCGGACTCGTCGACATGATCGGCAACGTGTGGGAGTGGACGACGACGCGGTTCTCGGCCCACCACCGGTTGGGACGGGACCAACCCTCGCCGTGCTGCGCACCGATCGCCGCGGCCGACCCGGCCGTGAACCAGACGCTCAAGGGTGGCTCGCACCTGTGCGCCCCCGAGTACTGCCACCGCTACCGGGCGCCGGCCCGGTCACCGCAGTCGCAGGACAGCGCGACCACCCACATCGGGTTCCGCTGCGTGGCCGATCGGTAACTCAGGTGCCCGACCAAGATCCGGGTCGGGCATACCGCCGTGTTCGTGTCAGCGACGCGCGGACGCGGTCAGAGGTCCGCCGTTCGCGGCTTGGAGCAGACAGATGAGGGTACTTGGGGCGGGATCCGACGAGGTTCGATCTTGATCAGAGTCGACGAGATATGTCATAGCGAAGGGGCTGCCGTCGATGCGTCGCCCCGTGTATTGGAAAAATCCCGCGACACAGTCTCGATTGGCGACGTCGGCGATGGCGGCGTTAACCGCCATCGGCGCGCGAAGATAAACCTCCGCCTGGTGGTGTCTCGCACAGTCGACGATGGTGACGGTGACCACACTCGGATCGGTCGGCGGCGGATCAGCCAGGCAATCACCGACGTCGAGGTCAATCCACTTCTTGGTCCGGTTACCTTGCGTGGTGGCTGGCGCGGCGATGGCTGCGCTGGTGGTAGCCACCGTCGCGGGGTTCGCTGTCGGTGCTTTGCTTGCCGACGTCGTGCCTGAGTGGACGCCGTTCGTACCGCAGGCCGGCAGCAGTGCCATGGCGGTCAGCAAAGCGGACAGGCCCCGTAACACTCGACGCCTTCGCACCCGCATCGCGGCCTCCTCGATCTCTATCCGATCGGCTCGCGACGCAGTTTAGACATGTGGACTCCGGGAGGACGGCGTTCGTGTAAGTGGGTCGTCCCCGGGTCCGGTGCGCCTGGTCCAGGCAACCGATAGCTGCGACGGATTTCAGGCACAGAATGTTAGGGCCCGTTCAGCAGTCCACGCTCGATGATGTCGAGCACTCGACCCACCGAGAATTTGATGCCCGCGGCGCTCTTGGGTAACGGTCCGTCGAGCAGCAGGCCGGCCACGCCATGCACCGCCGACCAGGCGGCGATCTCGGCTCCGGGTCTGCGGTGCGGGTCCAGCAGACCGGCGGCCTCGCATTGGTCGAGCACTTTGCCGAGAACGTCAAATGGTTCGGCGCCATTGGGGTCTGGGCCGGTCGGTCGATCTTGACGATCGTTGCTAAAAGTCGCGGGATGGGAAACGAATGCGGTGCGGAACAGTCCGGGCTGGGTCAGTGCGAAGTCGATGTAGGCGGTGCCGACTGCTCGCAATCGCCGGCGGGGACCCTTGGCGCGGCTGACACGTCGGCGCATCTCAGCGCCGAGCTCGTTGCGCGCGTAGCGCGACACTTCGGCCAAAAGTGCTTCGCGATCGCTGAAATGGCGGTAAGCGGCCGCATGCGATACGCCGGCCGCGCGGGCGGCCTCGCGCAGGATCACCCGATCGGGGCCGCCCTCACGGGCCAGTGCGATGCTCGCGTCGACGAGGGCCGAATGAAGGGCACCGTGATGGTACGGCTTGCGGCGAGGGCGGTCCGCATTGTCGGAGCTCATGCCGTCAGCATCCCACGTGGACGCGGATGTTAACAACGGTCACATAAAAAATGCATACTGGCCGAAGTGACCAATGGTAACATCTAAATGTGTCCGACTGGAAGGTAATCCGATGGCAAACACTCGCGTGCTCGTAACCGGCGCCACGGGCAAGATCGGCGGCGCGGTTGCCGCACAACTATTGGAGAAGGGCGTGACGACCAGGGCCTTGGTGCATCGTGGGGATGGGCGCAGCGCCCGTCTGCGCGCCTTGGGCGCTGAAGTCGTCGTCGGCGACATGTTCGACATCCAGCACGTTCAGGCCGCTCTGGACGGGGTCGACCGGCTCTATTTCAACCCTCCGTACCACCCTCATGCACTCGACAGCGCGGTCGCCTTTGCCGTGGGTGCGCGGCGCTCAGGTGTGCAAGCCGTGGTGGCGTTGGGGCAGTGGCTCGCGAGCCCAGAGCATCCGTCGCTGATGACCCGCCACGCCTGGTTGACAGACAAGTTGTTCCGGCTGCTGCCGGACACCGCTCACGTCGCGGTGGATCCCGGATTCTTCGCCGACAACTACCTCCGGCTGATCCCTGTCGCCGCCCAGCTCGGGGTATTGCCAACGCCGACGGGCGCGGGCCGCAACGCACCACCCTCCAACGAAGACATCGCCCGAGTTGCGGTGGGTGCACTGCTCGACCCCCACCGTCACGACGGTCGCGCCTACCGCCCGACCGGGCCCACGATGTTGTCCGGAGCCGACATCGCCGAAGCCGTGGGTACCGCGTTGGGCCGACGGGTACCCCACATCGATATTCCCCCATGGATGTTCATGCGGGCCGTGCGTGTGTACGCCAAACGACTCGGAGCCGACACGTTCTGGGAGTCCGGTTTGCGCCACTACCTGCCCGAGCACGCCTTGGGAACGTGGGAGGTAGGCGGCCCGACGACTCATGTCCGTGATGTCGCCGGTGTCGAACCAGAAGACTTTCTGACCATCGCACGCCGCTATGTCGGCGGGCCGGAATCGCGAAGCACCGCCGGCGATCTCATCCGCGAAATCTGGGCATTCACGCTGATCGGACTGGTGCCGATGCACCGCCTTGACAGGTTCGACCGGCGCCAGCAGCATCCCCGGCCCGCCCATCCGCGGCTTTCGGGCCAATCCGCCGTCTGGCGAAACGAGCACACTGAACCAGTTGAAGCAATCGAGTACGCCGAGTAAACGAAATGCCGTTACATCCCTTCGAATTGCGCCAGCTCGATCGCAGCGGGGGCCCGGCGACCATGGCCGGACTAGCCCGATCCGCACCGGCTGCCGACCGGAAAGAGCAGAAATGAAAGACACCCAGACCCATGCCCAGTACTCGACTGGGCTGGCCCGGAGCGACATTGAGCGGGCCCTTATTGCCGCCGGAAAGGACCTCGACCATCTTCAACCCGCGGACCCCGGGCTGCTCGAGGAGTTCCACACGATGGGCCGCTATGCCACCAGCCAACTGGTGGACCTCATCGAAATCACGAGGGACGACGAGGTGCTCGACGCGGGCAGCGGAATCGGTGGTACCGCGCGCTTCGTAGCCGACCGGTGTCGCTGCCGGGTGACCGCAGCCGATCTGACCGAGGAGTACTGCGAAACGGCCCGTTGGCTCAATCGACTCGTGGGGCTTGACGAACAGATTTCCGTCCATCAGGCAGACGTCACCGAACTGCCCCTCGCTGACGCCACCTTCCACGCCGTTTTCAGCCAACACGTCCAGATGAACGTGGCTGACAAAACCCGCCTCTACCGGGAGGCACGCCGGGTCCTGGTCCCGGGGGGCCGCCTCGCCATGTGGGACATCACTACCGGTGCTGGTGGCGACCTCGCCTATCTACTTCCATGGGCCGACCGACCAGAATTCAGCAACCTGGTCACGGCGGACCAATTACGCGCTGTCGTCGAGTCCGCGGGGTTCGCGATCGAGCACTGGAACGATCTGACCGACCAGGCCGCGGCGATAAGACACTGCCTCCCAGCCCACTCGGACTGCACGCCTTCGTCACCCGCTTCGCCGAAAAAGCCAACAACCTCGCTGCCGCCCTCGCCGATGGTCGGCTGCGAGCGATCCAGGGCATCGCACGAGCAGCAACGCCGACCGCATCGTGAGCAGGCGTCCGGAAGGAAGGCGGTGGTCGTCTTGGAATTCGCCGTCGATCGCACGTCGCGGCACTCCCTTGGGCGTGTCGATCACGATGTCGTCGTCGATGCTGACTCGGCCGAGTCCGGCCAGGGCATGCACTAGCTTCGGAAACGTCTACCATGGCGGCCCGGCATCTCACCCGCTCGGTGGGCGGCCGACCGATCGCCGACGAGCTCGCGCAGGGCCTCTGCCATGGCGGCCACCAGGGAATCGGCGTCGAGGAATCTGGAATCGACGGTAAGGCCGATCGCCAGCACACCGGACCAGCTCAGCGCCCCGAGAGCCAGAGGCGCGCCGGGCGCCAGTGGCAGGATCGGAACGACGCGCTCGAAGGGCACCCCGGCGATCGACATCCGCTCCGTCGGACCGGGCATGTTCGACACGATCCCCTGGACGAATGCGGGCCCATATACCGCGCGCGCGAACCAACGCGCAACGGGATTGGGAACTACCGCCAGCACATCGGTCATTACGAACCGCGAAGCCAACGCCCTCGTCGGAGTGCGCAATCCGGCGCTGCTCTTACAGATCGCGACGAACCGGTCGTTGGCGTTCATACCGGCAAGCGGCAGGTCGATCATCGCCGCCGCGGTCACGTTGCCCTCTGCCGCGGAGCCCGGCTCCCGAAGCATGATCGGCACCGATACCCGGAGCCGGTGTCCGACCGCGGCGGCGAATTCCGGGTGTGTCCGGTCGACAGCGGTGGCCAGCAGGCTCAGCACCAGATCCGTGACACGGGCCCCCAGGACGCGGGCGACCGAACGCACGGTGTCGAGGTCGAATCCCGCGGCGGCGAACCCTCGAAGCGGTGAACCTGCGGGCAACCTGGCTTCCGGTCTGCCGTCGGTGGCCAGCTGCGCCAACCCGACAACGGTCTCCACGGCCTTCTTGATCCCGCCGGGCGGGGGACGGCTGTCGGCGGGTAAGTCGAGGCGGGGTCGCAGGATGTTGAGCGCGTGCGCGACCGTGCCAATGCCGTCGGCCACGCAGTGGTGGACCATGAACAGAAAGCCGGTACGACCGGGAGTGATCTCTCGCACGAACACCATCCGCCACATCGGCCTGTCGCGCGGCATGCGCTCGGTTGCCACGTCGGCGACCGTGCGGCACAACGCGACTGATGCCGATTCGATGTCGTCGTCTGTGCTGCCCGGCAGGGCAGCCCGCTCGCTGACATGCCACTCCCACTCCATGTCTCGGGTGTCGACCTCGACCCACCGCCAGCGACGCCGGATCGGCGACTGTTCGGGCCGTTGCCGGAACCGGGGCATGTTCAACAGCTCGTCGCGAACGAGGGCGCGGATCTCGTCGAGTGCAGGCACGCCGGGTCCGCCGCGAGCCAGCACGACCATGCCGCCGACATGCTGTGGCGCCGAATCAGTCTCGACATGCAGGAAGAACGCATCCGCCGACGACATCGGCATGGGCCGTGACCGTCGCCAGTCGACGACAGCCACGGCGGCCCAGACGAACGGGATCGCGGCGATCGCATCCACCGCAAAGTGATTCGCGGTCGCGACGATAACGAAGAACGTCACGGCGACGTGCACGGCGCTCACGATCTGCACTGCTAATCCGCGGGCCAGCCAGGCCAGCACCACACTGACCCACAAGGCCCACGCCAACTGCAGCGACGGAATCGCCGCGTGCTGGTTGGCCGCCGAGACCAGCGGCGTCCCCCAGGAGCCGAACATTGAGTCTTTTGCAACGGTGTCGACGTAACCGAGTTGCGACATCAGCCGTGGGGGCGTGAGCGAGAACAGTGCGAAACACAGGATCGCCAGTCCGTTCAGTACGATGAAAGAGCTGCGCGCCCGGCGGTAATCGTCAGGGAAGCGAACGTACAACCAGGTCAGCGCGCCAGAGCGCTGAGGATGTATGTGTAGGCGTATTCGTAGTTCGCCGGCACGCTCAGCACCGGGTGCGGGGCCAGCCCCCGGTTGAGCGTCTTCTCGAAATCAATGTGCGCCCATTGCTCGAACACGAGCACCGCGTCGGCATTGCGCTCGGCGACGTCCCGCCGACCCGGCGTGACGAGGGCGGCGACCAGGATGTAGACAGCGAAGGTTGCAAGTCCGATCGCCGTCTCCCGCCAAAGCGGCGGACGTATCGACTGACGCGTCGGTTCGAGCGTCATATCTTCCGTATTAGCACGTCTTAGCACGTCGCGACGCACTTGGCCCACCCACACCACGCGCCGAGTGTGCGCTCAGCGACACCCTGCCCCACTCGGTCGTCCATCGAGATTGAAGTGGTGCACAGCCTCTCTCGCACTTCCGCTGCGCAGCCTCAATCTCGGCGCATTCACCGGCTGGCTTGCTGGCTCGACCACGCCGTCGGCCCCCCGGCCCGCCCACCGCCCAACAACGCCCCCGGCCCGCCCGACCACGCGGCCCTCAACACCCGCGACACGCCACCCCAGCCGCTCGGCCGAGATCAGGCAAACCTGAACGTGACTCCGGGCACCTGCCGCATCCGCCGCCAGCCCCACAACGCACACCCGGCGATGGTTGTCACTGTCAGCAGGGTGCTCAACACTCCGCGTGACAGCAGCCCGGCGTCCAGCCCGAAGTGCAGGCTAGTAGGTTGCCGCGCTGCGCCACGCCTGTACATCTGCTGAGTCGCGAGCGCATAACCCGGCCAGTCGGCGGCAGTGCCACCCACGCCGACGCCGAGGAGGTCGGCGGTGGTGAACTTGATGAAGACCGCGTTCATGGCGTGACACAGACCCGCGGTGACGCCGACGAGCATGCCTGCCGGCCACGCGGCAGTCAGCCGGCTGACGAGCAAGAGAATCACGATCAGCCCGCCAGCGCATGCCGTCGCGAGCAGTACTTTCGGTCGCTGCGGGGAGCCCCTCAACGGCGAGCCTCCCAGGGTCTTTCAGGAACAGCACCACGCCGGCGCAGACCGCGAATGCCGAGGGCCAGTCACGCACTCGCGGCCATCGGCGCTGCTCGGCCGACGCCATCCCCAAGACGAACAGCAACTGCGTCGACATCAGCGGTTGGACCGCCGCCACGGACCCCACCTGCAGGGCCGCCGCCCGGGCGAGCGGGCCGCACAGGTTCACCAACCAACCCCTCAGCCAGGTCCTGCTGCGTGGCAGCATGCGCGCCAGGCGCCTGACTTCCGACGATTCCCTCAGCGACACGGTGTGGCCGCCGACCGACTCGCGCGCGGCTCGCTGCTGAGATTTGGCGCTCTGCAGGTCTTCCCCTAGAATCTAGGGGTTGCCTTGGGCAGACCTCGGCCGGCGGCGCCCAGCTCGTCGGCCCCGCGTGCTCTTCGGTGACACAAGACCGCGCACGTCGGGTCGCTTGTCTCCGGTATGTGGACACCCGCTGGCGTGCACACAGTAACCACGTCAGGAGCTCTTGTGATTCAGCAAGAATCGCGGCTGAAGGTCGCCGACAACACCGGCGCCAAGGAGATCTTGTGCATCCGTGTGCTCGGCGGGTCGTCGCGGCGCTACGCCGGGATCGGCGATGTCATCGTCGCCACGGTCAAGGACGCCATCCCGGGCGGCAACGTCAAGCGTGGTGACGTGGTCAAGGCAGTCGTGGTACGCACCGCCAAGGAGCGCAGGCGCCCCGATGGCAGCTACATCAAGTTCGACGAGAACGCCGCGGTGCTCCTGCGGCCCGACAACGACCCGCGCGGAACCCGCATCTTCGGGCCCGTCGGCCGCGAACTCCGCGAGAAGCGGTTCATGAAGATCGTTTCGCTGGCCCCGGAGGTGCTGTAGATGAAGATCCACAAGGGCGACACCGTGCTCGTGATCTCCGGCAAGGACAAGGGGGCCAAGGGCAAGGTCCTCAAGGCCTACCCGGCGACCAACAAGGTGCTGGTCGAGGGCGTCAACCGGATCAAGAAGCACACCCCGATCTCGACGAATCAGCGCGGCGCCAAGTCCGGTGGCATCGTCACGCAGGAGGCGCCGATCCACGTGTCCAACGTGATGATCGTCGACTCCGACGGCAAGCCGGCCCGCGTCGGATATCGCATCGATGAAGAGACCGGCAAGAAGGTCCGCGTTTCCCGCCGCAACGGCAAGGACATTTGATGACTACCGCAGAAAAAGTTCAGCCCCGGCTCAAGCTTCGCTACCGCAACGAGATCCGCGATTCGCTGAAGTCGCAGTTCGGCTACGCCAATGTGATGCAGATCCCGGATGTGGTCAAAGTCGTCGTCAACATGGGCGTCGGCGAGGCCGCGCGCGACGCGAAGCTGATCAACGGCGCGGTCAACGATCTTGCGGCGATTACCGGCCAGAAGCCCGAAGTGCGGCGCGCCCGCAAGTCGATCGCGCAGTTCAAGCTGCGTGAGGGCATGCCGATCGGGGTGCGGGTCACGTTGCGCGGCGACCGGATGTGGGAGTTCCTCGACCGGTTGATCTCGATCGCGCTGCCACGTATTCGTGACTTCCGCGGGTTGTCACCCAAGCAGTTCGACGGCTCTGGGAACTACACATTCGGGTTGACCGAGCAGTCGGTGTTCCACGAGATCGACGTCGACTCGATCGACCGGCCGCGCGGCATGGACATCACCGTCGTCACCTCGGCGACGACCGACGACGAAGGGCGGGCGCTGTTGCGGCAACTCGGCTTTCCGTTCAAGGAGAACTGACCAGATGGCAAAGAAGGCTCTGATCATCAAGGCGCGGCGCAAGCCGAAGTTCAAGGTGCGCGCGTACACCAGGTGCAGCAGGTGCGGCCGACCGCACGCGGTGTATCGCAAGTTCGGCCTGTGCCGGATCTGCCTGCGTGAGATGGCACACGCCGGCGAGCTGCCCGGCGTGCAGAAGAGCAGCTGGTGATTGCAACGAGAGTATCCAGACCCACGGAGAGACCCACGGAGAAAGGTGCGCGGAAGGCCCGGATCAGGGGAACCACCGCGAGGAAGGTGACACGGCTGTCATGACGATGACGGACCCGATCGCAGACTTCTTGACACGTCTGCGCAACGCCAATTCGGCGTACCACGATGAGGTGGAACTACCGCACAGCAAGCTCAAGGCCAACATCGCCGAAATCCTCAAGACCGAGGGCTACATCGCCGACTACCACGTCGAGGACGCGCGCGTCGGCACGAGGCTTGTCGTGCAGCTGAAGTATGGCCCGAGCCGCGAGCGCAGCATCGCGGGGCTGCGCCGGGTGTCCAAGCCCGGCCTGCGGGTGTACGCGAAGTCGACCAACCTGCCGCGAGTGCTCGGCGGCCTCGGCGTGGCGATCATCTCCACGTCGTCGGGCCTGCTTACCGACCGCCAGGCAGCCAGACAGGGCGTGGGCGGCGAAGTCCTCGCTTACGTGTGGTGAGGGAGGGATAGACATGTCGCGTATTGGCAAGCGGCCGATCCCGGTACCGTCCGGGGTCGACGTGGCGATCAACGGGCAGAACATCTCCGTCAAGGGCCCCAAGGGCACCCTGGAGCTGGCTGTGGCCGAGCCGATCAGGGTGTCGCGTGACGACGATGGCGCGATCGTGGTCAGCCGACCCGACGACGAACGGCACAACCGCTCGTTGCACGGCCTGTCCCGCACGCTGGTGTCGAACCTGGTGACCGGTGTGACACAGGGCTACACCACCAAGATGGAGATCTTCGGCGTCGGTTACCGCGTTCAGCTGCGCGGGTCCAACCTGGAGTTCTCGCTGGGTTACAGCCACCCGGTGGTGATCGAGGCGCCGGAGGGCATCACGTTCGCGGTTGAGACACCGACCAAGTTCTCGGTGTCGGGCATCGACAAACAGAAGGTCGGCCAGATCTCGGCGAACATCCGCCGCCTGCGCCGCCCCGACCCGTACAAGGGCAAGGGTGTGCGATACGAGGGCGAGCAGATCCGCCGCAAGGTCGGAAAGACGGGCAAGTAGACATGGCGGCAACGGAAACCCACAAGCCGGTGGGACGAAACGTTTCGGCTACTCGCCGGGACGCCCGGGTGCGCAGGCACGAGCGGTTGCGCAAGAAGGTGGCCGGTACCGCGGAACGGCCCCGGCTGGTGGTGCACCGCTCCTCGCGGCACATCCACGTGCAACTGGTCAACGACCTCAACGGCACCACGTTGGCCGCCGCGTCGACCATCGAACCGGATGTCCGCGCGGTCGAGGGCGACAAGAAGGCCCACAGCGTGCGGGTCGGCCAGCTGATCGCCGAGCGCGCCAAGGCCGCCGGCATCGACACGGTGGTGTTCGACCGCGGTGGTTACACCTACGGCGGTCGGATCGCGGCGCTTGCCGATGCGGCGCGGGGAGGCGGGCTCAAGTTCTGATGACGGATGACGGAAGGATTGCATGATGGCGGAACAGGCGTTTGGAGCCGCCCGCTCGGCGAGGTCGGCCGGCGCATCGGCGACATCCGGCGGCGGACCCGCCGCGACATCGGCCGAGGCCCGCACCGAGGCGCGCGGCGAGCCCCGTGAGGGCCGAGGCCGGCGCGACAGTCGCGGCCGGGACAGCGGCGAGAAGAGCAACTACCTGGAGCGCGTGGTTGCGATCAACCGCGTGTCGAAGGTCGTCAAGGGCGGTCGGCGGTTCAGCTTCACCGCGCTGGTGATCGTCGGCGACGGCCACGGCATGGTCGGCGTCGGATACGGCAAGGCCAAGGAAGTGCCGGCCGCCATCGCCAAGGGTGTGGAGGAAGCGCGCAAGAACTTCTTCCGGGTTCCGCTCATCGGCGGCACCATCACCCATCCCGTCCAGGGTGAGGCCGCCGCGGGCGTGGTGCTGCTGCGACCGGCCAGCCCCGGTACCGGTGTGATCGCCGGCGGCGCCGCCCGCGCTGTCCTGGAATGCGCTGGTGTGCATGACATTTTGGCCAAGTCACTGGGCAGCGACAACGCGATCAACGTGGTGCATGCCACCGTGGCGGCGCTCAGGCTGTTGCAGCGTCCCGAGGAAGTCGCGGCACGCCGCGGCCTGCCGATCGAGGACGTCGCCCCGGCCGGCATGCTGCGGGCCCGCAGGGAGAGCGCCTCGCTGGCCGCTTCTGCGCCCCGGGAAGGAACGGCGTAACGATGGCGGAGTTGAAGATCACTCAGGTGCGCAGCACCATCGGCGCCCGGTGGAAGCAGCGCGAGAGCCTGCGCACGCTGGGGCTGCGCCGGATCCGGCATTCCGTTGTCCGCGAGGACACCCCGCAGGTTCGTGGGCTGATCGCGCTGGTGAACCACCTCGTCGAGGTTGAGCCGGTCGGCAGCGTCGAGAACCCAACGGCAAAGGGTGGCAACAAGTGACGATCAAACTGCACGACCTGCGCCCGGCGTCCGGGTCGAAGACGAAGCGCACCCGCGTCGGCCGCGGCGAGGGTTCCAAAGGCAAGACCGCGGGTCGCGGCACCAAGGGCACGAAGGCACGCAAAGGCGTGCCGGCCACCTTCGAGGGCGGCCAGATGCCGATCCACATGCGGCTGCCCAAGCTGAAGGGCTTCCGCAACCGGTTCCGCACCGAGTACGCCATCGTCAACGTCGGCGACATCAACCGGCTGTTCCCGGACGGCGGCGAGGTCAACGCCGAGAACCTGGTGAAAAAGGGCGCGGTCCGCAAGAACACCTTGGTCAAGGTTCTCGGGGACGGCAAGCTGACCGCCAAGGTCAACGTCACCGCGCACAAGTTCAGCGCCACCGCACGCGAGAAGATCACCGCGGCCGGCGGCTCGGTCAGCGAATTGAGCTGACGCTCAACTCGTCACCGGGTTGAGCTGACGCCCAGTCGCGGGATCACCTCCGCAGCAAGGCGTTCCATCTGCTCGCGGTCCTCCGCGACGTTCTCGCCGACCGGGTTGAGCAGCACGGCCTCGGCACCTGCGTCGATGATTTCGTGCACCCCATGCACCACGTCGTCAGGCGTGCCCGATACCGGAACGTCTTCGATGCCGGGCATCTGGCCGTAAATCCGGTGCAGCCCGGCTACCACGCGTTCACGCGCGCGTGTGGCGTCGTCGTCGACGATCAGGTACACCCGCTTGCCGATCGTGAAGCCCGCGGGGTCTTTAGCCTGGTCCGCCAGCGCCTCGCGCAACGTCCGGACCGCCGTGGTGAAGCTGGCCGTGGTGGCGGACCCGGCGCCCATGAACGCGTCACCCAGCCGTACGGCCCGGGCGAGCGCGGCCGGCGCGTTGCCACCGAACCAGATCGGCGGGTGCGGGCGCTGCACCGGCTTGGGCTCGATGGGAAGGTTGTCAACCTCGCGAAAACGCCCATGAAACGTCACGTTCGGCTCATCCGACCAGGCGGCCTTCATCAGTTCGAGGCCTTCGGTGAAGCTCGCGATGAACGTGGCCTTTTCCACACCGAATGCCGCGAACGGCCGGAAGCCGCCGCCGGGTGCCACCCCCAAATCCAGCCGCCCGTGGCTGAGCCGGTCCACGGCGGTGGCGGCCGCGGCCAGTTGCAGCGGGTCGTGCAGCGACGCGATCATCACCGCGACGCCCAGGCGCAGCCGAGTGGTGCACGCGGCTGCCCAGGAGAGCAGTTCCATCGGCGCGATCAGCGGCGCCGGACCGATGACCTGTTCCAGCACCCAGCCCCCTTCGAAGCCGAGCTCCTCGGCACGCACCAGATACGCGCGCACCCCCTCGCTTTCGAAGCCATTGGTGTCACGTTGCGGGATGGAAATCGAAAATTTCACCAGACCACGGTAGGCCGACGTGGCGCGCGCTCACCAGACCGCGGTACGCCGACGCGGCGCGCGCTCACCAGACCACGGTGGGCCGACGCGCCGCCGCCGGTCAGCTGTAGGCTCGCCAGCATGTTCGCTTTCTCGCCGGGCATTCCCGGGATCGACGGCGTGCGCGCGGCGGTGCGTCGCATCGACACCGCACGCCATCACGGCGTGCCGAACGGCTGTGTGCTCGAACTCGACCTGCTTTCGGTGCCACCGGAAACCGGCGGCCTTGACCCATTCGCGATCATTTCCGGCGGCGGCCGGCCGCTCGTGCTGCGCGACACCGTCGCCGCGATCCACCGCGCCGCCGAGGACCCACGGGTGGCGGGCCTGATCGCCCGCATTCAGATCCCGACCGCCGCTGCCGGGCCGGTGCAGGAGCTGCGCGAGGCGATCGCCGCATTCACGGCGGCCAAACCGTCTTTGGCCTGGGCGGAAACCTACCCCGGCACGTTGTCCTACTACTTGGCCTCGGCGTTCGGGGAGGTGTGGATGCAGCCGTCGGGCACGGTCGGGCTCGTCGGCTTCGCCACCAACGCGCTGTTTCTGCGGGGCGCGCTGGACAAGGCCGGAGTCGAGGCACAGTTCGTCGCGCGCGGGGAATACAAGTCCTCGGCAAATCTTTTCACTCAGGACAGCTACACCGAGGCGCATCGTGAGGTCGACACCCGGCTGTTGCAAAGCCTGCACGGTCAGGTGTGGCAGGCCGTCGCCGAGTCGCGTCGCCTCGACCCCGCGGCGGTCGACGCGCTGGCCGATCGGGCGCCGCTGCTTCGCGACGACGCCGTGACCGGCGGGCTCGTCGACCGGATCGGCTTTCGTGACGAGGCGTATGCGCGGATCGCCGAACTCGTTGGCACCGAGGGCGTCTCGCCGGAAACCGACACCGACGACAAGCCGCCCCGGCTGTATCTCGCCCGGTACGCGAAGGCCACCGCGGGCCGCCCCGGCCTTCCGACGCCCAGGGTGCCGGGCCGCAAAGCCAGGCCCACCGTCGCGGTCGTCACGGTGGCCGGTCCGATCGTCAGCGGACGGGGCGGCCCACACGTGCTGCCGCTCGGCACCAGCAGCGTCGGCGGCGACACCATTGCGGCGGGCCTGCGGGAAGCAGCTGCCGACGACGCGGTGGCCGCGGTGGTGCTGCGCGTCGACAGCCCGGGTGGATCGGTCACCGGGTCCGAGACCATATGGCGCGAGGTCGGCCGCATCCGCGACGGCGGTAAGCCGATCGTCGCGTCGATGGGCGCCGTCGCGGCTTCCGGCGGCTACTACGTCTCGATGAGTGCCGACGCGATCGTCGCCAACCCGGGCACGATCACCGGCTCGATCGGCGTGGTGACCGGCAAGCTGGTGGCCCGGGGCCTCAAGGAGCGCCTGGGAGTCGGCTCTGATGCGGTGCGCACCAACGCAAACGCCGACGCGTGGTCCACGAACGCACCGTTCACACCCGAGCAGCACGCCCAGGTCGAGGCGGAAGCGGACCTGTTCTACCAGGACTTCGTGCGCCGCGTCGCCGCGGGGCGGGGCATGTCCGTCGAGGATGTCGATGCGGTGGCTCGGGGACGGATCTGGACCGGCGCCGATGCACTCGAGCGGGGCCTGGTCGACGAGCTCGGTGGGCTGCGCACCGCGATTGCCCGGGCCAAGATCCTGGCGGGTTTCGACGTGGACGAAGATGTGCGAATCGTCAGCTACCCCGGATCGTCGCTGATGGAACTGCTACGGCCCCGGCCCTCGTCGCAACCGGCGGCGGCGTCACTGCCCGAGGCGGTCGGCGCTGTCGTCGGCCGGTCGCTGGCGCACGTGCTCGACACCACCGCGCGTGCGTTCGACGGCGCGACCGCGCTGCTGCTCGGCGATTACCGGTTCTGATCGACTATTTCAGCACCGCGCTGACATAGCTGAGGTTGGTGAACGGGGCGGTGGTTTCGTCGTCGGGAAACTCGAACCCGTCGGCCGCGTACGCCTCCTTCATCGTCAGCGCCGACACTTCCCAACCATGGGATGTCAGGTATTCGATGACGTGGCTGCGCTCGCCCTGATAAACCAGGTCGGCCATCTCGATGTCGTGCCCGTACTTCCTCAGCCGCTCCGAGATGCGTTTGGACCGCTCGTCGGTGAAGACGGCCACGTCCGGCACGTGTTCGGTGGCCACCCGGCTGCCCGGTGCGCTCAGTGCGGTGATGTTGTCGAACAGCCTGTCCTGCGCCTCCGGCGGCAGATAGATCAGTAACCCCTCCGCACTCCACGCCGTCGGCCGTGTCCGATCAAAGCCGCTGCCCTCCAATGCCTTCGGCCAATCGTCACGCAGGTCGATCGCCACCTGGCGCCGCGTCGCGGTGGGCTGCGAGCCCAGAGCGGCCAACGTCTTGGTCTTGAACTCGATGACGTCCGGCTGGTCGATCTCGTAGACGACGGTGCCCTTCGGCCACCCAAGCCGGTAGGCACGCGCGTCGAGCCCCGAGGCCAAGATGACGGCTTGCCGCACGCCCGCGGCGGCGGCGTCGGTGAACAGCCGGTCGAAGAAACGCGTGCGAACGGCCATCCCCTCGGCCGCCCGGTGCACGCTGAATTCCGGATCCACGTCGGCCAGGTCGATCTCGCCGTCCAGCAGCCGGGTGAACAAATCGAGGCCGACAGCACGCACCAGTGGATCCGCGAACGGATCGTCGATCAGCCGTTCGCGAGATGCCAGCGCGCGTTGCGTGGCCACCATCGTGGCGGTCGCCCCCGCACTGGACGCCAGATCCCAGGTGTCGTCGTCGGTTCGGGCCATCGTGCTTCCTCCGGTTCTTCGTCGCGCTCACCGCGATTTGATCGCAGTCACCGCGATCACTTCTTGATCGCAGTCACCGCGATCGAGTTCCGCAACGCCCCCGCCTCCACGGGATCCAAGCCGGCGGCGGCGAACAAGTCGGCGCGGGTCCGCGCGGACACATCCCAGCCCCGGCCGGCAAGGTACTCGACGACGTGGCTTCGCTCGCCGGTGTACCAGAGCGTCCGCAGGTCGACATCGAACCCTTGCTCACCCCACTTGCTGGTCATCGCCGTCATGCGGGTATTCACCAGAGCGATGGGGTCCGGATGGAACTCGGTGGCCAGCCGGCTGCCGGACGCGCTGAGCTCGCTGATGTGGTCGAACAGCCGGTCCTGGGCATCGGGCGGCAGATACATCAGCAAGCCCTCGGCGCTCCAGGCGGTCCGGGCGGCGTCGTCAAAACCACTGCGCCGCAGCGCGGCAGGCCAGTCGTCACGCAGGTCGACGGCGACCGTGCGGCGCTCGGCCCTCGGCTGCGCGCCCAGCCCGGCCAGCGTCGTGGTCTTGAACTCGATCACCTCAGGCATGTCGACCTCGTAGACGACGGTGCCCTTCGGCCACCCAAGCCGGTAGGCACGCGCGTCCAGCCCCGAGGCCAGGATCACCGCCTGGCGAACACCCGAACGCCCCGAGGAGGTGAAGAAATCGTCGAAGAACCGCGTACGCACGGCCATCGCGTGAACCATCTGCTGAACGTTGAACTCGGCCTCCTCAACCTCCGAGTCGTCGACCTCCGACGCGGGCAGCTCGCCATCGACCAGACGGCGAAAGAATTCGACGCCGACCGCCTTGACCAGCGGCTCGGCGAACGGGTCTTCGATCAGCGGCTCCGGTTCCTTGGTCGCGAGCGCGCGGGCGGCGGCGACCATTGTCGCCGTCGCGCCGACACTCGACGCCAGGTCCCAGCTGTCGTCATCGGTTCGCACGATGGCGTTCCCCTTGGTTCAGCTTTGCGCTGACGTAGATGATGTCACCGAACGGCAACGCATCGTCGTCGAACGGTTCCAGGCCGTAGGCGGTGACCAGGTCCGTGCTGCTGCTGCCCGTCGTCTCCCAGCCGTGGGCGGTGAGGTATGCCGCCGCCTCGTTGCGGTCGCCGAAATACATCAGGCTGGTCATGTCCAAGTCGAAGCCGTGGTCGCGCCAGCGGGCCGAGACCTGCTCGATCCGCTCCCTGATCTCGTCCTCGTCGCGCTCGGTCATGCCGGCCACGGTCTCGGTGGCGAAGCGGCTGCCTTCGGCCGACAACGCGGTGACGTTGTCGAGCAACCTGTCCTGGGCCTCGGGCGGCAGGTAGCCGAGCAGCCCCTCGGCGCTCCACGCCGTCGGCCGGTCCGGGTCGAACCCCGCCGCTCTCAGTGCCGTCGGCCAGTCGTCGCGCAGGTCGATGGGGACGGCCCGGCGCTGCGCGGTCGGACGGGCACCCAGGCGAGCCAGCGTGTCGGTCTTGAACTCGATGACCCGCGGCTGGTCGATCTCGTAGACGACGGTGCCCTTCGGCCACCCGAGCCGGTAGGCCCGCGCGTCGAGCCCGGAAGCAAGGATCACGGCCTGCCGGATCCCGGCCGCCGCGGCGTCGAGGAAGAAGTCGTCGAAGAACTTGGTCCTGACCGCCATGTGGTCGCTCATCCGCGCCGCGTGTTTCGGGTCGGCGTCGACCCCCGCCGGGTCCAGCTCGCCGCGCGCCAGGCGGGCCAGGGGATCGATGCCGACCGCCTCCACCAGTGGTTCGGCATACGGGTCGCTGATCAGCGGGTCCTGTCCGCGCGAGGCCAGCGCCCGGGAGGCGGCCACCATCGTCGCCGTGGCTCCCACGCTGGACGCGAGGTCCCACGTGTCGTTGTCCGTACGCGCCATTCCCGACCCTTTCAACCCCAAAATGACGGTTCCGAACCCCGATACTTAGTTGATGTAACGAGACAACCCGACTTTACGCTTCCAAGCCGGCGGCAGTTGCCCAGCGATGAGCGCTTGCCGCGAAGAGCAGAAGGCGGGCGTGCGTCCAAAGCGCCCGGTCCGGATTTTTTCTCATGAACTGTTACTCTCGTAGACTGTTTGAAGCCTGACTCGAGCCGTGGACCTGCGGCGGGTCGGCGCGACACTGACCTAACCCGACGCTGGTGTCTGACCAGCCCATTTGGCACGCCGCGGACGAGATCTCGGCTGCGCAGGAGGATAGAGTGCTCTCGGCTTTCATCTCATCACTGCGGACAGCCGACCTGCGAAGCAAGATCCTGTTCACGCTCGGGATCGTCGTTCTGTTCCGGGTCGGCGCCTCGTTGCCGTCTCCCGGCGTCAACTACGGCAACGTGCAAAAGTGCATCCAGCAGGTCAGCGGGGGACAGGCCGGGCAGATCTACTCCCTGATCAACCTGTTCTCCGGCGGCGCGCTGCTGAAGCTGACGGTGTTCGCCGTCGGGGTGATGCCCTACATCACGGCCAGCATCATCGTGCAGCTGCTGACCGTGGTCATCCCGCGGTTCGAGCAGCTGCGCAAGGAAGGCCAGTCCGGCCAGGCCAAGATGACCCAGTACACCCGCTACCTGGCGATTGCGCTGGCCATGCTGCAGGCCACCAGCATCGTCGCGCTGGCCGCCAACGGCGGACTGCTGCAGGGCTGCAACCTCGACATCATCGCCGACCAGTCGATCTTCACGCTGGTCGTCATCGTGGTGGTGATGACCGCGGGCGCGGCGCTGGTGATGTGGATGGGTGAGCTGGTCACCGAGCGGGGCATCGGCAACGGCATGTCGCTGCTGATCTTCGCGGGTATCGCCGCCCGCATCCCCAGCGAGGGGAAGACGATCCTCGACACCCGCGGCGGGCTGGTGTTCGCCGCGGTCTGCGTCGCGGCGCTGATCATCATCGTCGGTGTCGTCTTCGTCGAGCAGGGCCAGCGCCGGATTCCGGTCCAGTACGCCAAACGGATGGTGGGCCGACGCATGTACGGCGGGACGTCGACCTACTTGCCGCTGAAGGTCAACCAGGCGGGCGTCATCCCGGTCATCTTCGCGTCGTCGCTGATCTACATCCCGCACCTGATCACCCAGCTGATCCGCAGCGGCAGCTCCACACCGCGCAACAGCTGGTGGGACAAGTTCGTCGGCACCTATCTCTCGGACCCGGGCAACTGGGTGTACATCGGCATCTACTTCGGGTTGATCATCTTCTTCACGTACTTCTACGTGTCGATCACGTTCAACCCCGACGAGCGGGCCGACGAGATGAAGAAGTTCGGCGGCTTCATCCCGGGTATCCGGCCCGGAAAGCCGACCGCGGATTATCTCCGCTATGTGTTGAACCGGATCACCCTTCCCGGCTCGATCTACCTCGGTGTGATCGCGGTGTTGCCTAATCTCTTCCTCGAGATCGGCAATACCGGCGGCGTCCAGAACTTGCCGTTCGGCGGTACCGCGGTTCTGATCATGATCGGGGTTGGTTTGGATACGGTCAAACAGATCGAGAGCCAGCTCATGCAGCGCAACTATGAAGGGTTCCTGAAGTGAGAGTTGTTTTGCTCGGCCCGCCCGGCGCCGGTAAGGGCACCCAGGCGGCGAAGCTCGCCGACAAGCTCGGGGTCCCGCAGATCTCCACCGGTGAGCTGTTCCGGCAGAACATCCAGGACGGTACCGAGCTGGGCCTTGAGGCCAAGCGGTACCTCAACGCCGGCGATCTGGTGCCGTCGGACGTGACGAACAAGCTGGTCGAGGACCGGATCAGCCAGCCCGACGCCGCCACCGGTTTCATCCTCGACGGCTACCCGCGTTCGGTCGATCAGGCCAAGGCGTTGCAGCGCATGCTCGAGGCCCGCAACGCCAAGGTGGACGCGGTGCTGGAGTTTCGGGTCTGCGAGGAGGAGCTGTTCAAACGGCTCGAGGAACGCGGGCGCGCGGACGACACCGAAGAGGTCATCCGCAACCGGATGAACGTCTACCGCGACGAAACCGCGCCGCTTTTGGACTACTACCGCAACGTGCTCAAGCCCGTCGACGCCGTAGGCGGCCTCGACGAAGTCTTCGCGCGCGCCGTAGCGGCCCTGGGCCGCTAGCGTGATTGCCCTGCCGGGGCTGCGAAACCGCAAAGTGGTCGCCCAGCGCAGCGCCGCTGAACTGGACGCGATGGCAGCAGCGGGGTCGCTGGTGGCCGCCGCGCTCGACGCCGTGCGACGGGCGGCCGCCACCGGCGTGTCGACGCTCACCCTCGACGAGATCGCCGAGGCGGTGATCCGCGACGGCGGTGGCATCCCATCGTTTCTCGGCTACCACGGCTATCCGGCAACGATCTGCTCATCGGTCAACGACAGGGTGGTGCACGGCATCCCGTCGGCGTCCGAGATCCTGGCCCCGGGTGACCTGGTGTCGATCGACTGCGGCGCAATCTTCGACGGCTGGCACGGCGACGCGGCCATCACGTTCGGCGTGGGCACCCTCATCCCGATGGACGAGGCCCTGTCCCAGGTGACCAGGGCGGCGATGGAGGCCGGGATCGCCGCGATGCGGCCCGGCAACCGCCTCACCGACGTCTCGCACGCGATCGAGCAGGCCACACGGGCCGCCGAGCAGCGCTACGGCCGTGCGTTCGGCATCGTCGAAGGCTACGGCGGTCACGGCATCGGCAGGCAGATGCACATGGACCCGTTCCTGCCCAATGAGGGGTCTCCCGGGCGCGGCCCGCTGCTGGCGCCCGGCTCCGTCCTGGCTATCGAGCCGATGCTGACGCTGGGCTCCACCAAGACCGTCATCCTCGACGACCAGTGGACTGTGGCTACGGCCGACGGTTCCCGCGCGGCACACTGGGAGCACAGCGTTGCGGTGACCGAGGACGAGCCGCGCATCCTGACGGTGTGACCGTCCCCGGAACTCTGAGGCACTGTGAACTGACTGAGCAGCCCATTCGTATCACCACCGGGAGGTCGGTGATGAGAAACCCGGTGCCTGGCGTCAGCGCTCACGCCGCGCAGGAGACCGAGCTGATGCGTGTCCTCTATGACCAGCACGCGCCGGCGCTGTGGCGGTATGCCCTCCGGCTCACCGGCGACCAGGCACGCGCCGAGGACGTGGTTCAGGAAACGTTGCTGCGCGCCTGGCAGCACCCCGAGGTCGCCGACGACAGCGAACGCTCGGCGCGGGCCTGGCTGTTCACCGTCGCGCGTAACATGATCATCGACGAGCGCCGCAGCGCGCGTTTCCGCAACGAAGTCGGGACCGTCGACGGGACCGGCACGCCGCAGAAGGCCGGACCCGACGAAGTCGACTTGGCCCTCGATCGGCTGCTGATCGGCGATGCGATCGCCCAGCTGTCGTCGGAGCATCGGGCCGTGATCCGCCGCTCCTACCACCTGGGCTGGTCGACCGCGCAGATCGCCGCCGACCTCGACATCGCCGAGGGCACTGTCAAGTCGAGGCTGCACTACGCGGTTCGCGCGCTGCGGCTGACACTGCAGGAGATGGGGGTGACGCGATGACCCAATTCGGTGGATCCGCCGCGCCATTCCGAGGGGGACTGTCATCGGTGGGCGACTACGACGAGTACGCGCTGTGGGATGCCGCGTACGTGCTGGGCTCCCTCTCGGGTGCCGAGCGGCGGGAATACGAGGCGCATCTCACGACGTGTTCGTCCTGCCGCGAGGCGGTGGCGGAACTCGGCGGGATGCCGGCGTTGCTGTCTCGGCTCAGCCGCGACGATGTCGCGGGGATCGACGAGGGCGGTCAAGCCGCGAGCGCGCCCCCGCCACTGCGGCCCCAGCTGCTGGCGTCGCTGCTGGCCAAAGTGAGCCGACGGCGCCGCCGTTCCCGGCTGATGACGTGGACGGTGGCCGCCACCGCGGCCGCGGTCCTGGTGGTCGGTGCATTCGTCGCGCTACGGTCCCACCCGGCGATACCGATCTCCACGCCCCCGGCTCAGGCGCAGTCGACGGCGCTGCCGATGACTCGCGTGACGCCGAACGGGTTGAACGCGAGCGTGAGCCTCGGTAGCCACGGGTGGGGCACGCGCATCGACATGACGTGCACCTACGGCGTGTGGCCCGAGAGCGCCGGTCGCGACGAGGACGGCGAGGCAGGCGACAAGTTGGCGATGGTGGTGATGGGGCGTGACGGCAGCCGCGTCCAGTTGGCGACGTGGGTCGCGCTGACCGGGGTCACCGCTACGCCGGGCGGCAGCACATCGATGCCTCTCGACCAGATCGCGGCCGTGCAGGTGGTATCGCCTGATAACGGTGAGGTCCTACTGCAGCGCAGCTTCTGACGGTTAGCGCGGGGTGCTGTTCGTACCAAGGATTCCGTTGCCGGGTGGTTAACGGATTCTGAATTAACGATGCGGGCGAGCGTTCCGCGAATCCCGTT
>Ga0335081_10003056_pt1 | contig 26308 bp, 26 predicted proteins | sample Lox_Sample_35_FD_206713 | JGI IMG/M metagenome (GOLD analysis project Ga0335081, IMG submission 206713) | Soil microbial communities from Loxahatchee National Wildlife Refuge, Florida, United States - Lox_Sample_3.5 | ecosystem: Environmental > Terrestrial > Soil > Wetlands | place: USA...
TGCAGAGATCGCAAGCGCGGTGCGTACTCTCGAAATCGTGAACCAATATGACATTATTACCATAGGATCCGCCTGCCTGAATGGCGAGCAGGGTACTGGTGCTTATCTCGCTGGCGCGCTCTCGAGAACACATTACCGGAAAACGCGTTTTTTGGCCCGTCCTGATGGATTGGGTCTAGAGCGCATTGCTCCACCGGCCGTACTCAGCATCTCCGAGATTACTGCTGCCTCGTCTGCGCAGGATATTAAGACGACCGTGGCAGCGACATTCGCGCACATCGTGGTGATCAATCTTCCTGCTCAAGCCGCCGTGGCAAGCGCGCCGCTATTCGAGCGTCCTGCGGAAGTCGCTACTGCGACTGTAAAAATTACCACGGTACAGGCTGCTGCGGAATATCTCGATAACTATGCTGCCCAGGCCCGTTCGGAGCAGGTGGAGGAATATCACGGAGAAATGGTCCGGGGTAGGTTGTCTGACGACCACGCGATTTGGGCAATTCTCGATCCGTTCGAGCAGAACGCCAATTTCGCGATCCTTCGGGCGGGCAGGGAAATTGCTGATGGTTTCAACAGGTCGATGAATGCCGTCATAGCCGCCCCAAGGGCGTTCTGGCCCGCACTGCTTGGTCTGGCGCACGTGAATGGGGCTGACCGCGCTTTTTGCCTCGACACCACAGACAGTATGCTGTCTATCGATGGAAAGGAGGAACTGCTTCGCATCATCACCAAATCATCTCATAAGCCGGTAGTTGTGGGAAGTGCCTACTGGCTCGATGCTTTCGGCGTTGTTGCCGGTCAACTATCTTCTGCAGGAAAGCATGTTTATGTTTATGGGGACATCAGGTCGATTGTTCAACAGGGGGACCGATCCATAACACTTTCAATAGCCGTCTATGACAACAGGCTCATCAGAAAAGAGCGTCTGGGAGAAGAAATGGCATTCATGACCATTCCCCGGGATGCCGAATTTGGTGCCCCGAAGATGCGGAGAGATTTAACCGCTGTTGTCCTGGATTATCCTCTCGAAAAGGAGTGGCTTATGCCTCTCCCCTCTGCGGCACTGCCCACGCTGTCGCTAGCCGACATAATCATTGACCTCGGGTATGGCATCAGGGACCGCGCAGGATTTGAACTGGCGCAGGAGCTCAAAAAAATGCTGGAAGTACGGGGTCTCGCGCCGATGTTCGGTGCAACGCGAAAAGTCACTCAGGACTTAAAGCTCCTCCCGCTTGATGCGCAGATAGGCCAGACCGGCATCCGCGTGAACCCGAAACTCATTATCGCCCTGGGCATCTCAGGAGCGCCTCAGCATATAGACTATGTGGGAACTCGTGCCGAGATCCTTTGTTTCAATAAGGACCCTTATGCGCCGCTGATGAAGCTGAACCGGCCTGCTCCGCGAGTTCATCCTATCGTGGGAGATCTTTTCGTTACGGTGAGGGCGTTGATCGAGAAACTGGGATAATGCATTCCTTCTGCCTTACGGCCAAGAGCTCAGACCAGCTTCATATTACAAAGGAAATACTTTCGAAGGAAAGTCCATCCATTTCGCCCAGACCGCCTTCTATCTATTTTCGAGACAATGTGATTCCAGTACCGATGGACCTATGCTCTATTGCAGGGTCTGCGTGATATTTTTTCCCACATCTCGTCGTCGATTTCTTGAATATATTCTTTGATCGAGAATTCCTTGCCGCACGCCGTGCAGCGAAATGTTACGGCTCGTCAGCCGATCCGAAGATCAATTTTCTTGCCACAATTTTTGCACTTCATATTTTGCATAAAGCATGGGCCAAAAAGCAGGAAAAACAAGGAGGCTAACTCTCAGGCTTGCCGATTGTGTTCCCCTTATACGCTTTTTGTATTGCTTATTCCACAATATCCAGTTTGATCGACAGCTCTCGGAGCTGCGCCGGAGACACACGCGAAGGCGCCTCGGTCATGACGCAGACGGCCTTCTGCGTCTTCGGAAATGCAATAACGTCGCGGATGGACTGGGCTCCCGTCAATATCGCTGTGATCCGGTCCAGGCCGAAGGCCAAGCCGCCGTGTGGCGGGGCGCCGTACTCGAGAGCCTCGAGAAGGAAACCGAATTTCTTTCGGGCTTCGTCCTCTGCGATATTCAGCAAATTGAACATCTGTGACTGCACGTCGGACCGGTGGATGCGGATGCTGCCTCCGCCAATCTCCGACCCATTCAGAACAATGTCATAGGCCTTGGCCTTGATCTTGAGTGGATCAGTCGTCATGAATTCTAGGTCCTCATCCTTCGGCGCGGTAAAGGGATGGTGCATGGCATCGTAGCGCTTCTCATCCGCATTCCATTCCACCAGCGGGAAATCGGTGACCCAGAGGAAGTTCAATTTGCTGTCATCGATGAGTTTCAATCGTCTGCCCATGAGCAGTCGCAAATAGCCGAGCGTGTCCGACACAACCTTAGGGCTGTCGGCGATGAACATCATGAGGTCACCCGGGCTTGCTTCGAGTCGCTCGGCAATGGACTTGACCTGCCCGTCCTTGAAAAACTTCACGATCGGAGATTCAAAGCCCAGTGCAGTCACCTTGATCCAGGCCAACCCCTTTGCTCCGAAAACCTTCGCTTCGTTCGTCAGATCGTCCATTTCCTTGCGCGAGAGGCTTGCCATGCCGGGAGCAGCAAAACCCTTCACCTTGCCGCCGAGGTCCACGGCCTGGAGAAACACCTTGAAGTCCGACGCTGTTGCGATATCGGAAATGTCCTTGAGTTCTAGCCCAAAGCGCGTATCCGGCTTATCCGATCCGTAACGATCCATTGCCTCATGGAACGAAAGCCTTGGAAAAGGCATTGATATATCGAAGCCTTTTACTTCCTTCACGACCTCCACCAGCAGCTGCTCCATAAGTGCGATGATGTCGTCTTCGTCGACAAAAGACATTTCGAGGTCGATCTGGGTGAACTCGGGCTGACGGTCGGCACGCAGGTCCTCATCACGAAAGCATTTTACAATCTGGTAGTAGCGTTCGAAACCCGCCACCATGAGGATCTGCTTAAAAAGCTGAGGAGACTGGGGAAGTGCGAAGAACATGCCGGGATTCACCCTGCTCGGGACGAGATAGTCACGCGCCCCCTCAGGAGTGCTCTTCGTGAGGAACGGCGTTTCAATGTCGATAAATCCGTTGCCGTCAAGAATGCGTCGTACGATTTGTGTAATCACGTGGCGTGTTATAAGCGTTTTCTGGAGGCTCGGCCGCCGAAGGTCCAGATAGCGATATTTGAGCCTCAGCATCTCGGCCACATCGGTCTGGTCCTCGATCATGAACGGTAGGGTTTTAGCGGTGTTCAGGATCCGGAGATCGCTCACCACAACTTCGATTTCACCGGTCGGAAGTTTTTCATTTACAGTGTTGCCGGGACGCAGCGAAACCGTCCCAGTAACAGCAAGCACATATTCGCTCCTGATATCGTGCGCTAGTTCGTGGGATTCAGACGATGTTTCCGGATTCAAGACAACCTGAGTAATCCCTCCGCGGTCCCTGAGGTCCACAAACACAAGGCCACCATGGTCCCGTCTTGTATGCACCCATCCCATCAGTGTCACTATAGCTCCCACATCCTTTTTTTTGAGCTCCCCACAGGTATGTGTCTTTTTGTGTACTTTCACCGTTCAATACCCCTTTTAAAAATCCTTGTGGCGCTGAGGCCCAGAGACACAGAGGGAATAAAATCACAATGTGTTTCATCTTTCAACATAATTTGTTTTCTTTTTTTCTTTTGATAACTATGGATTACTTACTCCACGGTAACGCTTTTCGCCAGGTTCCTTGGCTGGTCTACGTCAGCGCCGCGCAGCACGGCGATGTGATACGCGAGGAGTTGGAGTGGAACAGCCATCAGAATCGGCATAAGCAACTGATTGGTATCCGGAATGGATATGGAGTGGTGTACCTTTTTCGTTATTTCCTTGTCACCTTCGGTCGTGATCGCGATTACAATACCACCCCGTGCTTTCACTTCCTCAATATTCCCCAGGATTTTTTCGTAGACGCTGTTCTGCCCGGCGAGTACCACGACAGGAAGGTTTTCGTCGATTAGAGCAATCGGTCCATGCTTCATCTCTCCCGCTGGATAGCCTTCGGCGTGGATATAGGAAATTTCCTTCAGCTTAAGCGCACCCTCAAGCGCCACCGGAAAGTTTGGTCCCCGGCCAAGATAAAGAAAATCAGATGCCTTGAAATAGTGCTTGGCGATCACCGCGATGCTTTCATCTGTCTCAAGACTACGCTCAACCAGTGAAGGGACGTGAATAAGATCTGTGAGATATTTTTTCACTTCATCCGAAGAAAGACTGCCGCGCAAACCGCCGAGGTAAAGCCCGAAAAGATAGAGCGCCGTCAACTGGGCGGTAAAGGCCTTGGTGGATGCCACCCCGATCTCTGGACCGGCGTGGGTGTAGATCACTCCTTTGGCCTCCCGGCTCGCCGTTGACCCCACCACATTACAAATGGTTAAAACGGTCGCCCCGCGTTTTTTCGCTTCACGCATCGCCGCAAGCGTGTCCGCAGTTTCTCCTGACTGAGTAATGGCGATAAGCAGGTCTTCCTTACCGACTAGCGGGCTTCGGTAGCGGAACTCCGATGCGATATCCACCTCAGTCGTGATCCGGGCAAGCTCCTCGAACATGTACTTACCCACCAGCCCGGCGTGCCACGAAGTTCCGCAGGCAACGATGAATATTTTATTAAGCTTTTTAATCTGATCAGACGAGAGGCCGATCTCATCAAGATGGATAATTCCGGTTTCCTGCGAGATCCTGCCCCTTATAGTATCCATGATGGCGCGCGGCTGCTCGTAGATTTCCTTGAGCATAAAATGACGAAAGCCGCCCTTCTCAGCCATGACGGGGTTCCACATGACCCGTGTGATCTCCCGGGAAATCGCCGCCCCTTTAAGATCTGTGATGCGCACCCCTTCCTTGGTGAGGATTGCCATTTCATCATCGTTCAGGAACAATACGTCCCTGGTTCGGTGGAGAATCGCAGGAATGTCGGAGGCGAGGAAAAATTCGCCATCACCGAGGCCGACCACGAGGGGGCTTCCCTTGCGTGCGCCCACCACGATATCAGGGTCCCGCTCATCGATGACGGCAATGGCATAGGCACCTTCCAGAAAGCGAGCCGCTTCGCGCACCGCTTCTTCCAGTGCCAGCCCTTTGTGTGCAATACTGTCGATCAGGTGCGCTATGACCTCAGTATCCGTTTCTGACTGGAAGATTCGTCCCTGGGCCTCGAGCTGCTTCTTGAGTTTTGTATAATTTTCGATGATGCCGTTATGCACGACCACGATGTTGCCGGCGCGGTGCGGATGTGCATTTTCCTCCGACGGCCTGCCGTGTGTAGCCCACCGCACATGCCCTACACCAATATTCCCGGACAGCGTTTCGTTGCGCAGGACGGTCTCGAGGTTGTGGAGCTTGCCCACGGCTCTCCGGACTGCGATCTTCCCGTTTTGGAGTACAGCTACACCTGCCGAATCATAACCGCGGTACTCAAGTTTTTTCAAGCCCTCGATCAGGATCGGGACCGCCGGTTCCTTGCCGATATAACCGATAATGCCGCACATTGGTTGCTCCCCTCAAATGGAATGCAAGTCTGCAAACCGGAAAGATACGCTTAATGAATTCGGGAAAAAAGATCATCCCGTTTGCTAATGAGTATGCTATGGTAAGGCTAAAGCTGGAGAGAATCCATTTGTCAGATACCGTGATAAAAAAAATGTTTCCACCCTCCCCCTGCTGTCGCCAATGTGCAGAGTCAGGCGGAATGACGTCAAAAATATGCATACAGAGTTTTCTGTGACACCAAATTATTGAGTTCGAAACATTCCCGTTTTCTTCCTGACGGTCATATATTCTCCCGGCAACGTTCAATGCTTCTTCTGCTTCAATTTTCGTCTGCGCTTAGCGAAGCCGTTGCGGATTTCCTGGGGTACGCGGCTGATGGCCAAGGCATCCGCAGGAACATCTCGAGTTATCGTGGCGCCTGCGGCGACAAGAGCACCGCGGCCGATCGTTACCGGAGCGATGAGCTGAGCATCACTACCTACGAAAACGTCATCTTCAATCACCGTGCGATGTTTGTCATAACCGTCGTAGTTGCACGTAATGACGCCTGCCCCGATGTTTACCTGCTTTCCTACGATTGAATCCCCGATGTACGAAAGATGGTTCGCCTTACTCCCTGCACCAATGGTCGATTTTTTCAGCTCTACAAAATTCCCGATTCGCGCCCCCTCACCGATGACCGATCCCGGCCGAAGGTGTGCAAAGGGACCAATCGACGCGCCTGCGGAAATATCACTTTCCTCAATGACCGAATTGTCTTTAACCGTCACGCTCTTCGCGATAAAACTGTTACGGATTCGTGAACCCGGATAGATTATGCATCCATCCCCTATTTTTGTCGTCCCTTCGATCCTGACATTCGGATAGAGCACTACATCGCGGCCCAGGAGGGAGTCGGTACCGACGAAGGTCGTGTCCGGATCAAGCATGGTTACGCCTTCAGTCATCCAGCGCCTATTAATCCGCTGTTGCATAACGGCCTCGGCGCGGCTCAAATCGTAACGAGAATTCACCCCCATTATTTCGTCGGAGTCCTCGCAGAACAGCGCCGCAACGGCACGCTTCTTCTTTCTGGCCAACGATATCGCATCGGGAAGGTAGTACTCTCCCTGGGCGTTGTTCTTGCCCAGAAGCGACAGAGATGAGAGCAGGAAATCCCGCTCAAAACAGTAGATTCCCGCGTTTACTTCACGAATTTTCCTCTGCGCAGCGGTCGCGTCCTTTTCTTCTACAACTTGCATGACGCCTGATTTTCCACGCACTACCCTCCCATACCCGAAAGGGTTTGCAACTTGAGCGGTGACGAGCGTCACCGCCGCACGGTTTCCGCGGTGAAGGTCGACCATTGCCTTCAGCGTTGTACTCGTCAGAAGCGGTGTGTCGGCGCAGAGGATCACGATCGGCCCGGATTGTCCGGAGATGGCGCTTATTGCCTGCTGAACGGCGTGACCTGTTCCAAGCTGTTCTGTCTGAAGTACGATCTCGATGCCGTCATTGCCGATAGCATTCCTTACCCTATCCGCCTGATGTCCCAAGACGACGACGATTTTTTGGGGAACTAGTCCAGATGCGGCATTCAGAACGTGCCGGATCAGCGGCAGTTCTACAACCAGATGGAGTGCCTTGGCAAGGCCGGACTTCATGCGCGTACCAAGTCCCGCGGCAAGAATGATGACTGTCGGCTGCACGTGCTACACCTCCTGGGGGGGATTTCTTAGTTTGGTAGCCTTGATCTCATCCATGGGCACAAGACCCAGGGAAATGATAAACTTCATTCCCTGTTCCACAGTCATTTCGAGCCGTTTGACCTCGGCCTCAGGCAGGATGAGGAGAAATCCCGCAGTCGGGTTCGGCGTCGTAGGAACAAAGACCGTCACGAACCTTCCGGTCAGACCAAGAGATACGCCCTGTGTTTCACCGGTCATAAAACCAACGCTCCAGCAACCTTTACGGGGATATTCAACGAGGGCAACACCATGGAATTGATGCTTCATGGAAAACGTTTCCATGACCTGCTTTACAGTAAAGTAAACACCGCGGACGAGGGGGACTTTATGCAGTAATTCATCACTTATACTGACAATCCGGCTGCCCACATAGTTTGCGAAAAGAACACCCGTGAACAGGACGAAGAGAATGAGCGTAACGATCCCCAGACCGGGAACCCTCCGCCCCAGAAAATGAGCAGGCAGATCACCCAGAATGCCGTCGATCACGCTGAGAAGTGCTGTAAGTACGTAATAAGTCGCCCACACCGGCAGGATGACGAGAAGGCCGGTAATGAAGTATTTTTTAAAAAAACCCTTGATTTTTTTCACGTTTACAATTTTACTGATTTTACTTAGAGGTTGCAAGCTTTTTTTCAGATAAGCTCACGCAAATTGGATCATCTCAAAAAAAATGTATTCCGGAAGAATGCGGAAGGCCTCAATAAATAGGGAAATACTTGCAAGAGTGGAACTGCCGACATATTCGCAGCATGATTTCCAGTCCGTGGATCAATGATCTGTGGTATTGACGATGCTCTTCACTGTGCAGAAAGAGCCGAAACTGCGGAATGATTTATTTTTATTCCTGATACTGGTTTTCGAACAACAAATCGAAACATTGCATGATGTAATCGAGGTGCATCGACGAAGTCAATTGTTAAGTCTGTTTGTTAAGAAAAGCAACAGACAAGATCGGGAATCCAATATCGAAAATCTAATCATTCATCTGGGGCGGGTAAATAACCCGGGTAACCAGAAACTGGATAAGACTATTGTCACAGACACCACACTGAACGATGCAAACGAAATGCATTTTTTTTAAACACTTTTCCATATTCTCCCTCTTGTCCACGACCTCTGTGTCAATTTTTCTTCCTCTATTATTGTATAGATTTTTGATTCTTTCGTTTCTCAAAAGGCAGACTCACTGCGTCTGCAGCCTCAAATACTCGTCGATGAACAGTTACGGTTCGAAAAAAAAACGTCTAACCTTTCACTCCGCTCCCGCTCTGACCGAGAAGCTACGGGACCACCTCGATAAGCCCGTCCATACCACGGTCCTTATGGCTTTTGAACCACAACAGCTTTTTGTCGCATAACATCTCATATTTCCCAACCATCGTGGGTGCGAACGTGATCGTCTGCTAGTCCTTACCCATGTCAGTTTTAAAATCAATCCCTGCCTGCGGAGCTTTCACGACGATATCATGAGGGATGTACCCGGGCGCTTTTTTGACTTTAAGCTCCACAGGCACACTCACTTTTACGATGATATAATTGGGGTCAAAATAGTATTCGCCGCCAATAACTTCAACCTGCTGGACACCATCGGATCCAATGGCCGCGACAAAACGTTTTTCCGGCCCCATCAAATGATCTTGCCCTGTCTCCTTTGCTCCGGTTTTTCCTTCAGCGGCCGACGTCGGTTTTGTTTCCTGGATCACAGCACTTGTGGCATCAGGCTTTGTTTCCTGACTGTAGACTTTCAATGCATGCAGTATGATCAATGCTATGGCAAACGCGACGAAGATGAACTTTGCGTGCCTCATCGGCTCCTCCTGAGATTAGGATATTGATTTCATTTATTCAAAGTATAGCACTGAAGTAAGCTGCTCTGCCCGATCTTCACGGGGCCGTCAAAACTGGTGTATTGTGGAAAAAATCACCGTTCGTGTTTATTCTAGCCTGCTGATAATACGCTATTATGCGGTTCTTAAAAGGCGTTCATGGTGGCAATAGACAGAAACCAATCTCAGCCGTTTAGAAACAGTACTACTCGGATAAATCAGCTTCTACATCGAGGAAAATCTGGACCTCTTTTCCCGCAACAAGTCCTCCACCCTCCATGGGCTCGCTCCCCCACAGAATTCCAAAATCCTCACGATTGACCGTGGTCGTGCCAGAAAATCCTACGGTGACTTCATCTCCATAGGGATTCTTTCTGGGCCCCGCATATTCACCCTCAAACGTAACCGGCAGCGTTGTGCCATGGATCGTCAGATTGCCGCTTATACGGCAGCGATTGTTCAGGAGAAAATCGATTGACGAGCTCCTGAATTCAATGGTAGGGTACTTCTCCCGGTCGAAAAAATCGGCCGTCAGAAGGTGTTCATCGCGTTTTTTGATTCCCGTATTTACGCTTGCAACATCTATCTCAACATCAACCGCTGCTCGCGATTTATCAACGGGATCAAAATTGATGGTACCCTTGATATTCGAGAACTGGCCGCGCACATAAGCGAGAGCTATGTGCCTGATTGCAAAGGCCGCACAAGAGTGATCCTGATCTATCATCCATTTAGCCATAATTGCTCCTCCTTGCCCTGCTATTTGTAACAATTATACACGTTCCAGAGGATCCCTGCCTTTTTATCAGGCTCTTATAATATTTCCGAATATGTTCTTCTCTATTGCCAAACCGATGGTCGGAGATTTATAATAATGCGTCAATTTCGTCAACGGGGGGGGCTTATGGTGAAAAGAAAAGCAGTCGCTCTCTTATCGGGCGGCCTAGACAGTGTGCTAGCGGCCAAGATCATCATGGAGCAGGGTTTCGACGTGATTGGGCTTTACTTCACGTCCGCTTTTTCCAAGAGTTATGGAAATGAGAAGGAAACCCATGCCGCCCGCGTATCAAAAGCCATAGGTATCGACCTCCGCGTCATCGATATGGGGCAAGACTACATCGATCTGGTTCGGAAACCTGTTCACGGCTACGGAAAGAACATAAACCCCTGCATCGACTGCAAAATTTTCATGCTCTGGCGAGCCAAGGCAGTCATGCAAGAAGTGTCTTCTCCCTTTGTGGTAACTGGCGAGGTTCTGGGGCAACGGCCCATGTCGCAACGACGTGACACGTTCCATGTCATCGAGCGGGATGCAGATATGCGCGGCATGATCGTTCGTCCGCTGTCGGCAACCCTTCTGCCGCCGACCAAGGCCGAACAGGACGGCCTCATACGGCGAGAAACGCTGCTGGGTATCAGCGGCCGATCACGCACTGTGCAGATGCAACTTGCTGAACGGTACGGGATTCGCGGTTATTCCACGCCCGCAGGCGGTTGCCTTTTAACGGATAAGAATTTCTCTGAAAAATTACGCGATCTTTTTTCCGAAAAAAAGGATGTTGTTTCCGATGATATAAGGCTGCTCACTATGGGACGTCATTTCCGGTTTGATGGGGGCAACAAAATTGTCCTCGGCCGAGATAATAAAGAGAACGGTATGCTCATCGGCCTAGCGCCGCGCGGGTATCATCTGTTCATGCCCCAAGGATTTCCAGGCCCCGTGGCCCTGCTGAGCGGAACCCCTACCCAGGACATCAAACATACCATCGGACGTCTTATTATTACCTACAGTAAACAGATCCCCGGCCGCACGTTCCTAATCCGTTACGGCAATGATATCTTCGACCCCGGAGAACCGCTCCCCATAAACGGTTACCCCTTAAAGAGGGTCGGGGCGGAAAACTGATTACTCCTTCTGTAAGTCATCTTTTTCCCATACTGCCTTTGCCCTCCTCACCTCCGACGCATAGAAAAAACCCCCGCTGTTTCTCAAAGCATGATAAACTATTGACATCCTCCGCAACCTGAAGGTCGAGAATTCCAAAATAAGGCACTATTGCTGCTGAAAACCACAGTTGATTCTTTTCGCGATGAGACAGAAATGTTTACCATGGTTTATGGGCTGACATCGAAGGCTTTGTCTCTGCAGGCAAACCAGTTGGCCGTAGGCTGTGCCAAGCAGCCACTACTCAAGAAAACACTTAGTTGCCTGGGAGATGCCTTTTTAAGATATCGATTGCTCCATTAATATCGGCATACCGCTTTTTTGTAAACGTAGAGGCCATGATGTACACGGCTAGACATTTGTCGTGCTGTGCACATGCAACGCACCTCTTACTAAAACACTATTTATCCGGTTGTTATGCACCCAGCGTCTTATATCTCCGCCTTGAAGAGACGTGGTTTTTTGACGTAGATGATAGTCAACGCATCATCAGCGTCTCAAAATCGCGGAGATGCGATATTCCAACAAAGAGGTCCCATGCCCATCATTACCACCCAGGCGGTCGCGAGCTATCTCGAGGCATTCTATGCCGGTTCGGTTCGCATTCTCTCCATGACGATGGAGGGGAAGCAAGAATCCAGCAAGGACCTCAAGGCATTTGGCTACGGCGTGCCGCTTTTCATCGAGTTTGAAGTCAACAACCAACGAAAAAAAGTCGTGCTCGAAACCATGGCACCTTCAACTTACGGGCACGATCATTTTTCAGACCGTGCCCAAGCTATCCTGTGGGAACATTCCGCCTTCAACAACCTTCCCGGTCATGTTCATTCTCTTGACAGCGGGGCGTTCCTCGAATCGGGAGCCATCGTTTCGACAGGAAGCGCAGAAGAGTTCTTCCTGCTTACCGAATTCGTTACCGGGAAGGGTTATTTTAAGGACCTTGACCGCATCAGGAACACTGGCATCGCAACGGACGATGATTTAAACCGTGTCCAGGTTCTTTCTGATTTTCTCGTTGGAATCCATGCCCGGAAACTCGACGCCCCCGGACTCTACACGCGCAGGATCCGCGATTTGCTAGGCCACGGCGAATGCATCATGGGTCTCATCGACAACTATCCCGAATCATTCGAATTCATAGACACAATGCTCCTCCGGAAGATCGAGCAGCAGTGCGTCGAGTGGCGCTGGCGCATTAAAAGCTGCGTCCACCGACTTTGCCAGGTACACGGCGACTTTCACCCATGGAATATCCTTTTCCGAGAGGGGACCGATTTTACGTTGCTAGATCGGTCGCGGGGTGAATGGGGAGAGCCAGCCGACGATACAACCTGCATTACCATCAATTACCTCTTCTCATCGCTCCTGCAGTTCGGGAAGCTCGAAGGCGCATTTGAAAAAATGTTTTCCCTGTTTTGGGAAAACTATCTCGGTAAGACGAACGACCGGGAAATGCTTGATGTTGCTGCTCCGTTTTTTGCCTGGCGCGGGTTGGTCATCGGCAGTCCAGTCTGGTACCCTCACCTGTCTCAGGGTGTTAGGCGATCTGTTTTTAATTTCATACAAAATGTTTTGGCAGCTGGGAGGTTCGATCCGACAGACGTGAACAGGTACCTCACATGAAAACTCAGCAGGGTTTTGCGGTCTGGATAACCGGGATTCCGGCGTCTGGAAAGAGTTCCATCACAGGAGAGCTCGTAAAAAAAATAAGGGGGCTTGGCATCGCCGTGGTCGTGCTCGAATCCGATGAAATGCGCACCATCCTGACCCCCAAGGCGACTTACGACCCCGAGGAACGCGACCGATTCTATCATACCCTCGTATTGATCGGTGAGGTGATAGCGCGAAACGGGATATCCGTGGTTTTCGACGCAACGGCGAACAAACGATATTACCGAGACTATGCCCGTTCACGCATTAAAAAATTTATAGAAGTATATGTTCGCTGTTCCCTCGAGGTGTGCATAAAGCGCGATCCCAAGGGGATATATCACCGGGCCGCGTCAGGCGAAACAGCGACCGTACCCGGCATACAAACCCCTTATGAACCACCTCTAGATGCTGAAATCACCCTGAATGGGCAGGACGCTCCGGACAGCGGTGCTGACACTATTCTTTCAGTGCTAAAAAAATTGAACTACATATAAACACTTTTTTACTCCCTATTTACGAAACTCATTTGACTGACCATGGCAGCTCCTATAGAATAACGCCATGGGAAAAAAAGTAACTTATGAACGATGGATAAACCTGTTCTTGCCGGATAACTGGAATGAACGGGAAGAGATGGGATTTATCATGCTTGAAAAGGATGGCTGGCCTGGTATGGTACAGCTCTCTTTCATCGAGCGTAATGAAACAAAACTTCCGCCCGCTGAAGCGGCAAAAGTTCTCCTTGAGGATACTTTGGAGGAGCGGGATGTTCCCTTTCCTCGTGAAGCGGTAAAGGTTGAGGACCGAGGAGACCTAGGCATAGCCAGCCTTGATTATACGTTCAAGTCTGAGCAGCAATCCACCCATTGGCGGATCTGGTTTCTCGTCGACAAGACCCGTGCGCTCATGGCGGCCTATATCAGCAACCCTGACAACGATATACCTTACCTCGACGAGGCCTCGCGTATCGTAGCTGATATCGAGTTCATCCCGTTTACGAACGATTAATTATTTAATTATCCGAAAAAAAATCAGCCGATTGTTTTATCAATACCTCAACAAACTCGGCAGAGCGTTGGACCTGATGGGAACGAACCAATGCTGCAACATTCCTTCAGTTCTCTTTAAGACCACAGAAGGGCACCTGGAAGGTTTTTAAAAAAAAACGTCCCAAATCGCGCTTCAGACATCTACAAAAACCCCTCACAAGTCCTCATAATACCAATAAATGCACTCCCACCCCTCGGTGAGGGTAAATATATTCTCCCCCTCGCAGTGTCTGGGATAATCTCTTTTATTTCTGTTGATTGACGAGAACAAATGAAGCCGATTTATACATATTCACGCAGCAATTTGCTGCGGGCAGGATGGCGCAGTTTCTTGAGCGCCTTGATTTCGATCTGACGGATGCGCTCACGGGTTAGATTAAAGTACTTGCCGACCTCTTCAAGAGTGTGTTCGCTGCCGACACCGATGCCAAACCGCATGCGGATAATTTTCTCCTCCCGCTCGGTCAGCGAAGAAAGAACCTGCTCGATGCGGTTGGCAGCCTCGCTGTTTTCCAAAGTCTTGAAAGGAGATACCGATTTTTCATCGATGATGACGTCTTTCAGTTCCTTCTCTTCTGAGAGTATCGGCGTCTCCAGAGAAACAGGCTCTTGAATAGCCCGCAGGATTTCATTCACCCGCACAACCGAGAGTCCCATAATCTTGGCCACCTCCTCGGGTGAAGGTTCCCGTCCTTTCTCTCGCATAAACTTCGTATAAATGCGGCTGATGCGGGTGCTCTCTTCGATCAGATGAACGGGCAGGCGAATTGTGCGTGCCTGGTCGAGGATGGCGCGGGTAATCCGCTGCCTTATCCACCAAGTAGAATAGGTGCTGAACTTGGTGCCCTTACCCGATTCGTACCGATCCGCGGCTTTCATGAGGCCGATGTTGCCCTCCTGAACCAGGTCAAGGAGCGTGAGACCACGGTTAACGTATTTCTTGGCGATCGATACCACCAGCCTAAGATTGGCTTTGATCAGTTCGTCTTTCGCCACCTTTACCCTGCTCTCCTCTTGTTCGATATGGTTCACCATGTCGAACAACGCCTGTTCATCAAGACCGAGTTTCTCGAGTTCTGCGCTGTGACCACGCTCTGCCTGTTTGCCGAGGGTCACAAGTTTCTTGAGCATCTTCTCGATCTCACGGAACGAAAGGCTCATTTCATTGAGCGTCACGGTCGCTCGTTCCATGTCCCGACGGGCGACTTGGCGTCTAAGCCGATTATAGAGACGCATAAATTCTGTTTCGAACGAGTCAGTCCATTCGCCGGGAAACCTCAATACATCCTGTGCTTTCACGAGCCCCTGCTTTATATTTGCTCCCAGGGCAAGTACTCGCGGGATTGCGAGAGGAGAGCTCAGAGCGATCCTCTTGAGCAGCGCTTTGCCTTCCTCAAGCATCCGGACATACTCCTGTTCTTCCTCTATCTTGAGCATCGGAAATCTTCCCACGGATTTGAGATAGGTGTCCACAAGATCAGCGCCTACGGCTATCTCCTCGGCTGCGACCTCTGCAATCTCAATAGGCGTAGGCTCTTCTTCTTCCTCTTCCTCTTCGGCGAGCTCTTCCGCGAGTTCCTCTAGTACATCTTCCGGAACGCCATCTGGGTATTCATTTTTTTCTTCCGATAATACCACTTTGTTCATACTCTGCCTTTCACCTACTCCTAATTTCAATTATATCAAAAACAATTTGGAGGTCAAACATTAATTTTGACTTGACATCTTCTGAAATGCGTTAATAATTCCCAGCCTCATATTGGCAACCTGCTGCATTAACGGCACTGCGCTAAGGCGGCTATATCACGATACTGACTTTTATGCTATACTTCCTTGCCATGGAGAGCCTGTATCTGCTGTTTCCGCAATCGGGAGTTAAAACATGGATATTTCTCCCTCCGCTCGCAGCGTTCTTGGTATCATCATTCACCTCGATGGCTGGCGTTTCGGGAGCATTTATACTTCTGCCATTCCAAATGAGCGTTCTTGGTTTTACCACACCAGCGGTGAGTTCCACCAATTTTGTCTACAATATCGTTGCAATTCCGAGCGGCGTTTACCGCTATTTCAAGGAAGGCCGCATGGCATGGCCCCTTACGTGGGTTATCATCGTCGGAACGCTGCCAGGAACCTTCATCGGCTATTATTTCCGCATCTATTATCTTCCCGATCCCCGGACTTTCAAAATGTTCGTCGGCATTATACTTCTTCATATTGGGAGTAGACTTCTCTATGAGATGACCGGGAGAGCACAGGCAGACAAGGCGCAACAATGCGACTTGAATAAAAATTTCGCAGAGCGGATAAAGCGAATCAAAGGACAGCATCGTTCACAAACCAAGGCAGAAATCCCTCCGGAGGCAGTGGTCAGGACTATAACTTTTAATCTGAAGGAAATCGAATACGAATTCTGGGGCGAACGGTTCCGTTTTAGCGTACCATCCATGTTCCTGCTTGCACTCATAGTCGGTATCGTCGGCGGAACCTACGGGATCGGCGGCGGCGCCATCATCGCGCCTTTCTGCGTGACTGTTTTCCGACTGCCGATTTACACCGTCGCCGGCGCGGCACTCCTCGGTACATTCTTGACATCGATCGTTGGGGTCTTTTTCTACAGTGTTCTCCCTGCTGTTAGTGGAGTCTCTACTTCCCCGGACTGGCTCCTGGGATTTCTCTTCGGTGCCGGTGGATTTGTGGGTATGTATGTTGGAGCGAGGCTCCAGAAATTCGTTCCTCAAAAAGTCATCCAGCTCATGCTCGGCATTATGATCGTCTCCCTTGCACTCGCGTATATCGTACAGTTTTTCCGATAGACGATTTCACCGTAACTTTTTTTAACGGTGTGTATTCCTTGTTGCCAGAAAGATCAGCGTGACAATTCCCCGACATCAGGAAGTCCGGAGCGCGTCTCATCACCTGGAATATCTACTTCAGTTCCCTGCTCCCCGGTTTAATCGGTTTACTTCCCGCCTTGCACATCGGGCATTCTTCCGCTGCGTACGCAGGAACCATCAACGTGACAAGGGACCGGTAGGGAACCCCTATATCCGCCTTGCCGCCTGAACGGTCGACCAGGGATCCGGCGGCAATGACCACGCCACCGGCCTTTTTCACGACCTCAATAGTCTCTTTTGTGGATTTACCCGTAGTGATTACATCTTCGACTATGAGAGCACGCTCTGCCGGTTTGATCATGAACCCGCGTCGGAGTGTGAGTTCTCCGTTCACTCGTTCTGCAAAGAGTGCACGAACACCGAGCGCCCGTGCCGTCTCGTGTGATACGAACACGCCGCCTAGCGCCGGAGCAATCACGACTTCAATCCGGGAGTTTTTAAAATTATCCGCAAGCGCCGCACAAAGCTTTGTCGCGATGTCGGGTTGTTGCAGTACCAGCGCGGACTGCAGGTACTGCTCGCTGTGAAGACCAGAGGAAAGCAAAAAGTGGCCGGTAAGCAGCGCCCCAGTTTTTTTATAGATATCCAATACCTCTTCAGATGTCATAGTGTTAAGTTATCCCCTCATTTTTGTTGGATTTCGGCGCGCAGTGGTACTGAAATGTGGGCCCCAGTCCTTCATCTCGTTCCTCTACATTAATGCTCCGCCACTTTTCATGTTTGACCAGCACAAGGTTATTTCCTCGATTATTTTCAATACTGCTTCCCTCCGATTCCGGGCTTTCAGAACGGGCCTGCCAACGACAATGTAGTCTGCGCCTGTCCGGATAGCTTCACCAGGCGTCATAATCCTTTTCTGATCGTCCTGGGCAGCCCAGTTAGGCCGCACCCCAGGAGTTAATATAACGAAATCCCCCCGGACCTCCTTGCGAAGCATTTTGATTTCCTGCGGCGAGGCGACAACGCCGTGCATGCCTGCTCGCTGAGCAAGCCGCGCCAGATGAGCGACTTGTCGCGGTAGCGATCGTGTTATTTTCAATTCCCTGCGCAAGCTCATACCATCCATACTCGTGAGGATAGTTACGGCTAAGACGGTAGGCACTGGGACGTTGAGTTGGGATGCTGTCTCCTTCGCCGCTTCCGACGCAGCTTTCATCATGTCAAATCCGCCGAGGGCGTGAATGTTGAAGATACTTACACCAAGCTTCACGGCTTCCACCGACGCCTTCGCCACGGTGTTCGGGATGTCATGATATTTGAGATCGAGGAACACCCGGCCCCCCGAGCCGATAATGCGGCTCACGATGTCAGGACCGTAAGCTGTGAAGAGCTGGTGGCCTACTTTGAAAATTCCCACAACATCTTTAAGCTCCGCAACAAGGCCGAGCGCTTCCCGTTCGTTGTCGACGTCAAGAGCTAGAACCATACGGTCCCGCGCGGCCGCTTCCAGAGTTCTTTCCGGTGAAGAGTGATCGTTGATGGTTGACATCCTTTAGTATATTCTGATCAGGCTTAAGAGGCGGTCCTTGAACATTTCGGCAAGAGCCAAAAGACCCGGTAAATCAAGAAACGTGTCGGCATTGTTCGAATAGAGTATCCATGCCTCAGCCGGAAAATCCTGCGTCTCCTGGGACAGTTCGACGTGCAGATAGACCTTGGGCAAAGCGTGGACCGTGAGCGCGATGTCACTTCCGATGAGGCTTTGCGTCTTTTTAGCATCAATCATCGGCAAAAAGACGTTGGCCCGGGAGACGATCTCGGCTGCATAGTGAGTTATCGGAAGTTCGATTTTTTCTCTGAAATTCGACGATGCCCCTCTGGAAAAATCACCGACAGCGCGCCAGGGTGTCATAATCGGCTTTTTGAGAGGAGCGAATAGATAATTCACCACCACCGCTGTATGCAACTCGGGGGCTCTTTGCCCGCGTAAAAAAACTCCTTCGCGCGTGACGAGGTATTCTTGCCCGAGCATGCCGAGAAGAAGAGCGTCTTGCTCTTTGCTATACAGCGCGCAGGCGCGTTCCGCCACTTCGGGGAAAGAGATATGATCGAGGGCTTTCACAATGGTACTCCGGCTGGTACAGAGGGATTGAAAGATTATACCTATAACCGCAGGAAAGGACAATAAAAAAGTCAGATGACCGGCAATATCGCAGGCTATTAAGAGACGGGGATAATATCAGCTTGACTGTTTCATACGTGTGATTATTTCGGAGATCAACTCCTGAATATTAATTTGAAGCTGGATGACATCGGACGGTAAACGTTCCTCGAACCAGTATTCTCCTTCGCGCCAGAGAAAGAGACTGAATATAATGTCTTTCACCTGTATCTTGAGGCCGCTGAAAAGCTCCTTCGGTGGCACAAGGCCGCTTTCAACAAAAATCGCCCCCATTTTTTTTAGACCAGCATGTTTCCGATATAACTGGAGAGCATGCTCCAGATTAATCTGCGTGATTTTACCTGCTTTGACAAGACATTCCCCGAGTCGATCGCTGGTGTCTGTGGAAGTGGCAAAGATTATCTGGCCGTCCCTGATATGGATGCTTTTTGTTATATCATCACTACGCATCGTCAACGTACCGGTAGCCTTCCTGCTCCTCAGATCTTCGAGGATGTCTGAGAGAGGTATTTTCTGAATTTGCCCTGAACGTGGAATGGACATAATTGTTGTATCGGCAATACAAACTGCTGGCCAGTGATCGTGCGTTTCGGAAGGCGAGTTTCATCCGAGGCTCATCGGCAGTGGTAGTTAATCGACATCCCGACCTAATATTCGAACCTGATGCCCGTTCCTCCTATCACACCTTCTCCAGCCTTGATTTCCAGAAGTATCATAAACTTCTGACTGATCTTCCATTCAAGACCTGCAAAAGCGTTCACGTAGGTTTCACGGTTCTCGGGGAGAGAACCATAGAGTGCGGACATCGCCAGACCGCCATAAGGGATGATCTTATACCCCCGATCGGTCAGAGGGAAACTCTTACTAGCAATCGTGGCAAAGGTTAGTTCACTTGCATTCTTATCATTGATAATCGTATTGTCGAGTCCCAGATCAACTGAAAGATCTAGGGGAACCCCCTCTGTCTCCTTCACTAACTGATACTTAAGATCAGCGCCGATCAAAGCGCCTAGCTTGTCTTCATTGTTTATTGATGCTGACGTAACGCCAAATCTGACGCCGACTTCCATCATCGCCCCCAAGCCGTAGCGGACGTCAGGGTAGTATGTCTTGTATTGATCGCCTAGTGTGAAATTGATTCCGGTCTGGGTCATCCCGGGATCAAGACTCTCAGCAGTCCGAAACTCATTCTGGGTATAATGAGTGACCGCTGACGACTGATGGGCCATCAGCAACAGCAGGGCTCCGACAACCCCAATAAATACAATGAGTCTCTTCATTATATCTCGCCTCCACATCCCTTGGATCTGATACGAATACGGCTGGGAATATAGCATCAAACTGCCAGGTTGACAAGCAAAAAAATAAGGCGGACAGGAAGAGCGGCAACAGCACCAGACCGTGATCGTCATTTGCGTCAGCAAAGAACGATTTAACAAGATGGTGTGTAAATAATCGTGGCAGAGAGATCAGTTCTCAACTGTCCTTGCTCAATTCAATGTTCCAGTAGAGATAATCGCGCCAGCTGAGGGGGGCGTTCTTGAGACCAAAGGTCATCGTTACAACCGGTATCCATCGGGGCTTTACGGGAGGACGAACCAGCCTCATCCGTGCTTCCTGCGGTGTTCTACCGCCTTTCCTGTTATTGCACGCAAGACAAGCGGTCACGATGTTTTCCCATGTGGCCTGTCCACCTTGTACTTGGGGGATAACGTGATCGAAGGTGAGGTCTTCAGCAGGATATTTTATTCCGCAATATTGGCAGGTGTATTTATCGCGCTGGTAAATGTTGGCCCGTGAAAATCTCACTTCCTTGCTGGTGCGCTTTACCTTGACGAGTTTGAGCAGTCTGAGGATGGAGGGGAGTTTGAAGGTGATGGACACGCCGCGCACGTCCCGATCGTAGAAGTCGATTACCTCCACTTTTCCCTGGGTGAGCAGGGTAATCGCCCTCTGCCATGAGATGATCTTTAACGGTTCAAATGTGGCGTTGAGGAGGAGCGTCCGTTCCATTGCAACCCTCGAATTACCGCGATTCGGAAGAACCGATAACCATTGCCAATTCTTGTTGTTTTGAAGAAGTAAAATACAGAAAATCTTGGTGTTTGTCAATAGGTTTGAAAACCCGTATAATGGGATATGAACGAGACGGAACAAGTAAGAATTGAGCTAGCCGCCTCTGCCGGCGTTGAGCAGATCGCCACGCTGCTCCATGACCCGTCGCCGCACGTTATTAAAGCCCTGCTTAGCAATCAGAATCTCACCGCGGACGACATCCTGGTTATCGTGGGCAGGAAAAATCTGCCGCCGGAGGTGTTCACCTCCATCGCCAGGGACAACCGCTGGTCAGAAAGTTATCCCATCCGCAAGGCTCTTGCCGCCAATCCGAAAACCCCGCTGTTGGTCTCGCTCTCCCTCGTGAGGCATCTCCGCATCTTCGATCTTGCAGAGATGGCGCGCAGCCCCCTCATCCCATTCACGTTCCGGCATAAGGTCGAGTCTATCATTGAGGAACGGATTCCAACCATGGCGCTGGGGCTGAAAAAATCACTCGCCAAGATGGCGGCGGGAAGCGTTCTGTTCAAACTGCTTCAGGACCACGACCCCGAGATAATAGCGCTGTGCCTCAACAATCCCCGACTCGTCGAAAGCCACCTCTACAAGATCATCAGCCGTACGGACACGATAGCAAACACGGTGGTCATGATTGCCGAACATCCGAACTGGTCACTTCGCGCAGCGGTGCGGTTCGCACTGATTAGAAATAAACACATACCTCTCTCGCTGTCCGAACGTTTTGTGAAGTCAATAAAACTATCGGACCTTCGTGATCTCTACATCGATCCGGCTCTTCCAATAGATGTCAAGCCGCTAGTGTATCGCGAGTTGCTGGCGCGGGGGGAAGAGCCGGGAAAAATCGGGAAGGAGTCGATTTATGAGATTGATGAACACGACGATCAGGAGTTGGAGAGTTTCCAGGATTCGGTGAATGAAGAGGGTTCGGCTGAGGAAACTTAATTTCCTCTTTTTTTGTTCTGGAAAAGGCGTATAAGCAAAGAGGAGCATGGTTGATATCAGGAATCATGAGAAGCATAATAAATAAAAGTCATCTCCGAGCATATCAGTATCTGTTATGCTGTTGGAAAAGATCTATCTGTTATCTTGGAGGTTTTTCATCAGACGGTACTTAGATATCAATCTGCATTTAACTAATAGTTATTGTGAACCATCGATGAAACTGACACTTCGACTGGATTAGCGTGCCTTCATGGGTTGCCAGTTTTTATTTATCAGTTTCTTATATCGGTTTTCTTCCGTCATTCCCTATTTCCCCCTGTTTTTGGCAGCAACGCAAGCATCCATCCTCTGCCAACCGTTATTGCTCCCCGGGGACAAAATTCCTGGCAGCAAAAACAACGGATACAGTCGCGATAGCGGATCTGAAGGTGCTTTCCCGCACTCTGAATGGCTTTTTGTGGACAATGTTCCTGGCAAATACCGCATTGGACGCACTGCGCATAGTTGATCACGGGTTTAGCAGTGAAGGCGTTTTTAAGAGATCCACGGGCCCATTCCGGAATCTGCCATTCAAGATGGGTCGGGGGTGGAAGGCGATACTGACTGACTGCGATATGTTCCAACGCCTCACCAAGTATTCGGATGCGGTCAAGCTTAGTCGATCCAATACCCGCTGCCGCCGCGGCTTTTATAATAGGGAGCTTTTCCGGTGGTACGCCGACCATATTCCCTGCCACGATGTCGAGCGCTATGCCGTCCCCACTGGCGAGTATCGCACCAATCCAGCGTGGATCGCCGCTGCCTGGGCCGTTTCCTTCCATACCGATGACTGCGTCCATAATGGTGAGCCGCGGATCTAGAAGCGCGTAGAGTTCCACGAGCATCCTCATGAAGAGACCATGATTTACTCCGGTATTAAAATGCCACTGGACCTTGCGTTTTCCCGGAATGCATCCGAAAAGATTCTTAACCGCTCCGGTGAGCGTCGTCATCCCATGGGTCTTCAGCTTCGGCAAATTTATGATTACGTCGGCTTCGTATGCCACACGGGAGACTTCGAAGCGTTGAAACTTGCCTGTATTTTTGATCTGCACCACATCAACGAGTTCGGTCAGCTCTGCGCCTTCCTCAATGAGGACTTTGAGAATGCCGGCTTTTTCAGCGACTTTTTTTAGATCACCCATACCCGGGCTGTCGCCCACCATGGGCCTGCCTCCACATTCATGCACAAGTCGGATAACCGCGCGAACAACTTCGGGATGAGTTGTTACCGCACCTTCCGGCGACTTTGCTTTCAGTAAATTCGGTTTTATCAGGACTCGGTCGCCGTTCTTCACGAATGCGTTCATCCCGCCCAAAATATCCACGGCCCGGCGGATGGCAGTCATGGTCGTTTCTCGCTCATAATCCATGCAGCGTACCAGCGAAACGTCCGACATTATTTCTCTGTTCATACGCTTTCAGCAAAAGCTCAACTTAGCCTTTGCGCTTCGCGGCCTCCTGGAGTATTTTCACTATCTGCTGGTGAACTCTGCCGTTGCTAGCCAGGATCTCTTCGGCATACAGGTCGAACTTCTCCCCAAACAAATCGGTGACCATACCTCCCGCTTCTGTAACAATTAGGCTTCCGGCTGCAACATCCCAGGGTTTCAACTTCAGCTCCCAGAATCCATCGAAACGACCCGACGCCACGGAACAAAGATCGAGCGCAGCCGATCCGTCGCGCCGGACTTCCTGTGATGACATGAGAATATCATGGAAATAATTCATGTTGTTCTTCTCACTCACTTTGCGGTCATAGGGAAACCCTGTAGCAAGTAGGCTTTTCATAAGCGTATCGGTGACTGAAACGCTTATTTTTTTTTCGTTCAAAAAGGCCCCTTGACCTTTCTGAGCAGAGAAAAGCTCCTCCCGCATAGGATCGTACACGACGCCTGCCACGATTGTCCCTTCCTGTTCAAGCGCGATGGACACGGAAAAACAGGGATAGCCATGAGCATAATTCGTGGTTCCATCCAGAGGATCGATAATCCAGGTAAACCCAGAGTCACTCCGGATATCAGTCTCTTCTTCGGCAACGATACCATGTTGGGGAAACGCAGCACGGAGGGTTCCGACCACTTCGCGTTCAGACCGCATGTCCATTTCGGTAACCAGATTTATATCACCTTTATAGGTAATCTGGCGCGTTCCGCCAATGTTTTCGCGCAGGATCTTACCCGCCTTCAGTGCCGCTTCACGGGCAACAGCAATAACATCTTTCACCTTTCCTCCAAAAATAATCGATAGAATAAAAAAAACGAGTATGCAAATATCGATAAATAAAAAGGGTAAGGCTGTCCTGCCCTACCCTTAATTTCCCAACTGATGACCGCAATGCCGCTTTTACTACTGGACGATTCGCCCCATCTCTACGCCCAGATAATCCGCTAAAAGTTTTACGGTACGCGGCTTCATCGTCACTCCTTTGAGTGTGCGAGAGACGGTTACTTTGTGCATTCCCAGTCCGTCCGCAATTTCAGTGTAACTGAGTCCTTTTTCCAACCGCTTCTTTTCAAGAATTTCAATCTTATACACGGCGGATCCTCCACTCATAAGATTTAACATAACTACTTCTCCCAAGAACCTAAATGGTAGAAAATCCATCTAATAAATTTCTTGCAAAATTGATTGCAAATTGGCCTCTACTATAACACAAATATTTGCAATTTGAAACGATTAAAAGGTGCGCATATTGCGACTACCTGTGCAACAACCTGTGCAACTACCTGTTGACATGCTAATAAAAATAGTGTATAAAGACCACATTATGAAGCTTGCTGAAATACTTAAAAAATTACGAATAAAGAACAAACTCTCAATGAGCCAGGTTGCGCGCATTTCCGAGGTGGCTCCGGACGCACGCGGAAGAATTACGCAAGGCTATATTTCCCGTCTCGAATCAGGCAAGGAAACCAATCCGAGTCTGATGAAACTCATCACGTTGTGCAGTATTTATAAAGTCCAGCCCAACATTCTTTTCTCGAAGAACGGCCTAAAAAAACAGAAAAAAAAGTGATATCGACGCCGCGCATGTATCAGCGCGGTGTGCTCCAACGATGAGGGATATGGCATGCTTTGCAATGTTTGGAGGAGGCATGTACAGCCTTGGCTGCCAACACTTCACGGGTGTGGCAGCGGAGACAGTCACCATCTGTTGGTTTAATGCGCGCATGAGGCTTATGGCATTCGTAGCAATTGAGGCGCGCCATGGGCACTTTGTCCGGGAATGATGCCCGGGATGACTTCCGGTGACAGGAGAGACAGTGCTCTCTGTCTGGTATAAAGGCCTCTGGCTTTTTCGGTGAGAATGTGTGGCATCGAAGACAGGATATGTTCTCCATGCCAACTCCATGAATTTTCCAATCCTTATGACAGCGCAGACAGGCGTCCTTTTCCGGTCTGAACGAGTGTACGGTTCGGCTATGGCAATCTTTGCAGGATAGTTTTTCCATGAATACGTGGCGGGCATGCCCCGTCGATTTGTTCACCGTGAGCGAACCCTGCGCAGCCTCGTCCCAATGGCACTTTGTGCAAGTCTTCCACGGGGTCTCGTTTCCATGCGGTTCGGGAGTCCTGCGGTTGTTCGTGAATATGAATTTTACGAGCAAGCGGTTCTGTTCGATCATGCCAAGCTGATGGCAATCCTGGCACGCCATATTCCGGTGACCAGAGAGTTTCCACGCTCGGTATGCTTCCTCCATCAAATGGCAACTGTTGCAGAACTCCGGGTTTTTCTGAATATAGTTATAGTATCTCACCGCAAGGACAATCCCAAGCACCGAGATCACGAGCATGAGGGAAATAATAATAACCTTTTCCCTTGGGGAAAGTCCCCGCTCAAGTCTGTCGAATATTTTGGAAATCAATTTATACATGAGATGACCGTAAGTCGGAAGAAGACAATCGGAATCCGCACCATTCACCGTTGGGTTCCGGCTCCTGAGTATTTATTTTATAAGATATTCAGCAATCTGCACCGCGTTCAGCGCAGCACCCTTACGTATATTATCGTATAGGATCCAGAGATTGATACCGCTCGGGACCGACTCATCTTCCCGAATCCTGCCTACAAAGATCTCATCCTTGCCCGTAACGTCGATTGCAAGGGGATAGAGGTTTTTCTGGGGGTCATCGTATACCATGACACCTGGGGCCTCGGCGAGAATTGCCCGCATTTCATCAACTGACACCTTGGTTTCCGTTTCGATATTAACCGACTCGGCATTGCCGCGAAATACCGGCACTCGCACTGCCGTTGCCGTAATCCGAATTAAGTCGTCCTCCATGATTTTTCTGGTCTCGTTAACCAGTTTCATTTCTTCGCGAGTATACCCATTATCGAGGAACGAATCAATGCAAGGAATGCAGTTGAATGCTATCTGGTGCGGATAAACCTTTGTTTTCACATCTCTGAAGAGATCGGAAGAGC
>Ga0335081_10003057_pt1 | contig 26308 bp, 24 predicted proteins | sample Lox_Sample_35_FD_206713 | JGI IMG/M metagenome (GOLD analysis project Ga0335081, IMG submission 206713) | Soil microbial communities from Loxahatchee National Wildlife Refuge, Florida, United States - Lox_Sample_3.5 | ecosystem: Environmental > Terrestrial > Soil > Wetlands | place: USA...
ACGTACACGTAGGAGCCGTTTCCCTGCACCAGGGACTTGCCGCCCTCGTCCTGTTCCACCTGGTGGATCGCGTCCGCCGCCGACGACCCGCTCAGCGAATACGCCGGGCCTTCCTTGGTGATTTCCGGCTGGCCCTGCGCCTGGGTGCCCTGCCACCAGTAGTAGCCCCGTTTGAGTCCCAGCTGCCCCCAGGAGAGGATCTGCGCGAACCGCTGCGCGGCGGACACCCCGGTCGCCCCGGAGTAGCCGGTGTTGTAGTGCGCCTGGATTCTTAGCGGGGTCAGCTGGTAGCCGTAGATCGCCAGGTGCGCCGCCGTGTAATTAAACGACTCGTAGGAGTAGGCGTTCGCGCAGTCGTAGGAGTACCGGCCGGGGCCCAGGACCGCCGCGTACACCGTGGAGGCCACGCCGAGGGTGACGCTGCCCTGCAGCGTCCCGTTGTAGTACACCTGGGTGGCGCCGTTCCCGGTGGTCATCACCAGCACCACCTGCTGCGGGTTCTGCCCGCTCAGCTGCACCGGGAAGGTGAGCGCCTGGTTGCCGGGGCCGTGCACGGTCATCGTGTTCAGTGTCCCGTTGACCAGCACGTACGCGAACGCCCCGTTGCCGGACAGGGCGGGGGCCTTGAACGCGGACGGCGGCCCGATCAGCGACAGCAGCGTGCATTCCTGCGTGGTCCCGTCGAACAGGAACCAGAACTCCACCGTCATCCCCGATCCGGACGCGTTCGCCGGCATCCCCGGGTCGTAATACGTCATCCCCGCGCCGCGGCTATTCTGGTCCTGGACGGAATACCCCGTCGTCCCCATGCCCGTGTTCGAGTCGCCGAGCAGGTTGATCGCCTGGCCGGTGCTGACCGCCGCGTTCAGCCCGTCCCCGTACACTCCCGGCGTCTGGTTCCCCGGCGCGTAATTCAATGCGACGAAGCCGTTCGCGTCCAGCGGGGCGTAGGTGAGGGTGGGGCCTTCCGCCGCCGACGTGTACTGCTCATTGCACGGCAGGTAGGCGTAGGGCTGGTCGGCGATGATCTCGCCTTGCATCGCGGAGTACATGGAGATCGCCGAGGCGACCGACACCGCGTCGACTGCGGTGATCTGCGAGAACCCCCATTGCGGCAGGTCCGGCCATTCCTGCGGGAACCGTTCGATGTACCCGTACCACACCGGGTACTGGCGTCCCTGCCACCAGGCGGTGATCCGGACCGGGGTCTCGAGCCGGACCAGCCCGGTCTGCACGGGGCTGGCGCCGGTGACGATCGCGGCCTCGTCGGCGTAGAAGACCGCCGTCGCCGGGGGCGTGCCGGTCACCTGGAGCTGGATGACCGCATAGGCGGAGCCGGGGGCGGAGGTCACGTTCGCGTTCAGCGCCTGGGTCCAGGTGCCCGCGGGGATGGGGGTGGCCGTCCCGGCTGTCTGGGACAACTGGGTGCCGGTGCTGTCGTACCACAGGATGTTCACCTGGGCGCCGGCGGGCCAGCCTTGCGGCGAGTAGAACCACGCTGATGCGGATACGGTGCCGCCGGGGGTGTAGGTGAGGCGGATCTGCCCTGGTGCGCCGGCTGCGCCGGCTTCGAACGTGGCGTTGCTGCTGCCCCCGCCGCCGGCTCCGCCGGCGACCTGGGGGGTGACCGGCTGCAGGTCCAGGCCGCCCGTGCTGACCAGCGCGCCGTTGCCGCCGGGGGCTCCTCCGGTGACCGCTGTGGCTCCGGTGTCGCCTGACCCGGCGCTGCCCGCGGAGGAGGTGCCGCCGGAACCCCCTCCGCCGCCGCCGTAGCCGCTGAGGGACACCCCGCTGGCGCCGGCTCCGCCGTCATAGTGGACGGTGCTGGATGACCCGGTGCCGCCTGCCCCGCCGGCGCCTTGCCCGCCGCCTGTGCCGTCGGTGCCGCCGCTGCCGCCGTGCGCGGTGACCGTGGTCACGTCGCCGGGGAACACGGTGTCGCCGCCGGCGGTGCCTGAGCTGACCGAGGTGGTGGTCGTGTAGGTGATGATCACCTGCCCGGCCGCGCCCGATGCCCCGGCGGTGGTGACGTCCCCTCCTCCTCCGCCTCCGGGGGGGCCGCCCGTCTGGGAGGGGGAGGTGGCGATGCCGCCGTTGCCGCCGCCGCCGCCGTCCGGCAGCGCCGCCCCGCCCGCGCCCGGGGTGTCGGTTTCCGTGCTGGACGCCCCCGCGTTGCCCGCCCCGCCGGGGGCGCCGGAACCTCCCCCTCCGCCGCCGATCGGGGTGTTGTACAGGTTCGAGTAGGAGTACTTCAGCCAGCCGGATCCGCCGTCGCCGGCTGTGGCGCCCGTGGTCAGCGTGTTCGCCCCGGCTCCGCCGCCGCCTCCGCCGCCGACGTGCAGGACCTGGCCGTTCTCGCCGGGGCCGCCCCCGGTGTAGTCACCTGAGCCGTTGGAGGATGATCCCCAGCCGCCGCCGCCGCCGTTGCCGCCGCCGGGTCCCGGCTGCCTGGTGTTGTACGCGGGGAACCCGGCGCCGTTCGCGTTGCCGCCTCCGCCCCCGCCGCCGCCGCCGCCCTCGCCCTGGCCGGTGGCCGAACGCTGGCCGTTGCCGCCGCCGGACCCGCCGATCGCGTACCCGCCGTTGTAACCGTAGGCGGCGCCCCCGGACCCGCCCGCACCCGCGCCGCCGCCGGCCTGCCCGCCGTAGGCGTACACCTGGGAGCCGTTATCCCCGCTGATATGCGTGTCCCCGCCGGCTGTCTGGGCGACCCCGCCGGAGGTGCCCGGCTTGCCGCCGTTACCGACGTACGCGGTGTAGGTCTTCCCGGCGGTGACCGGGAGCACCCCGGTGGCGTAGCCGCCGCCTCCGCCTCCGCCTCCGCCGTAGCCTTCGCCGAACGCGCCGCCGCCCTGCCCGCCTCCTCCGCCGGCGCCGCAGTAGACGGTCAGGTACTGGACGGCGCCGTTCGCGTCGTTCAGCGTGGTGGGGATCGTGATGCTGGTGGTGGTGGTGCCGCCCGTGCCGGACTGGCCGTCGGTCTCGCTGGTGTCGTTCGTCCCGGACTGGGAGAACTCCCCGGCCCCCCCGGCGCCGCCGTTGTAGTGGGTGGTGTTCGTGCTGCCGGTACCGCCCGCCCCGGGGGTCGGGCCGCTGGCGTTGCCGCCGCCGTGGGCGGTGACCGTGATTGCGTCCCCGGTGAAGACCGAGTTCCCGCCGCCGGCCTGGCCGACGGTGACGTTGTACGCCCGGCCCGGTGTCACCCCGATGCTGTTCTGCGCGGCGTACTCTCCGCCGCCTCCTCCCGCGCCGCCGGTGAACGTGAGGGCCGCCTGGGTGCCTGAGGCTGCCGCCCCGGTTCCGCCGCCGCCCCAGGCCTGCACGTTCACTGAGGTGACCCCGGCCGGGGCCGTCCAGATGGTGGACGACAGGAACGTGACGGTGATCGTCTCGGTGCCCGACCCGTTACCGCCGGTCCCGGGAGCGCCCACCGTGTAGGAGTAGGTGCTGCCCGGGGTGACGGCCACGCTGTCCCTGGCGTACTCGCCGCCCCCGCCGCCGCCGCCGGCTGAGCCTGCCGTGGCGTCCGACCCGCCGCCGCCGCCGCCGGCGCCCCAGCATTCGACTGAGACGCCGGTGATCCCCGCCGGGGCCGTCCACGTCCCGGACGTGGCGAAGATCTCCGACGCGGCCTGCTGGGAGGAGATCCGGCCCGCCGTCCCCGCGATGTACACCAGCTCCGAGGAAGCCCCCGGCCCGGCGTGCACCCCGTCCGGGGTGATCGCGAGAGAGTAGGTGCCCGTGTAGGCGTACGCGCTGGACTGGGTGATGGCCGCGCCGTTCAGCGGCTGCCACGGGGTGATGTTCTGCTCGAACGACATGTTGTCGTTCAGCGCGTTGCTGTAATACGGGGACGCGGTGTTACCGGGGGTGAACGCGCCATCGAGATTGTCCAGCGAGGCGGTCAGGTCGCCTGCTTCCTCCTGGGCGAGCTCGTACTGCCGGCCGCGGGAGCAGGAAATATGCATCCCGTCGCGCTGGCCGAGCACCCGGGAGGAGATGTCAGTCCAAAAGATTCCTTCGTTGTCGACGAGGTAGTCGACGGATTTCGACGGGTCGCCGGCTTGCGCGCCGAACGCGGCCTCGACGACGACCAGCGGGAAGTTGAAGTTCTCCAAAGGGGGCGGCGCCGAGTCCGGGGGGATGCCGCAGATCGCCCCGGTCAGGATCGAGGAGGTGTCCACCGAGTAGGCGGCGGTCACCGTCCCCGCGCTGACATTTGTCGCCCAGTACGGGTAGATGGCGATCCCGGAGCCGGTGGAAGCCCCCGCGCTCACCGTGTCCAGGGCGGTGAAACCACTGGGTCCGGACGTCAGGGACGGGCTCGTAGTGGCGGACAGTGGCACCGCGAGCATGGTGAACACGATGTCCGTGGTGGTGGCCTCGCCGAGCAGCGACAGGCTGCCCACCGCCAAAGGGGTCGTGGTGTCCCCGGCGGAGAAGTCGATATTGATCGCCTGCGGCATCTGCGCGATCTCCGCGAACGTCCACGCCACGCTCGCGGCGAACCCGGTGGTCGCGACCGACACCCAGGTGACCGCCGCGGCGTTGGCCGCGGCCCAGATGGCGCACCGGGAGGAGTAGCCTTCGGAGACGGTGATCCCGGTCTGCTGCCACATGTTCCCCGCGCTGTCGGTGACGTTCACTGCGGGGACGTCCGGGGCGGGGGAAGGCGGTTCGGTCAGGGAGATGTCCGTGTTGGTGGTGTCCCAGCCGATGAACGCGACCAGGAACGACCCGTCCCGGGTGGTCATGTTCTCGGTGCCCATGCCGAACCCGGTGACGTTTGATCCGGTGACCTGCTGGAGTACCTGCGGGGGGGCGCCCACCGCGCCCTGCGCGGCCAGGGTGGTGCCGATGCCCAGGGTGGTCTGCCCGGCCTGGTAGCCGGCCGATGTGAGCGTCAGCCCGACGTTCAGGAAGGAGTACCCGCCCGCCGAGGCGGTCAGTTCCAGGGCGGGGGCGATCGAGACGCCGGCCTGCTGCGTGACCTCCGGCGTCAGGGTGGTGGCGATGGCCAGGTCCGCTGCCTGGTACAGCGGTACTTTCGCCGGGCGGCGCTGGAGCAGCCAGTTAACCGGGAAGGAGCGGCCGAGGCGTGCTACACAACCACGCCCCTTCCGTACTCAGCTGAGGCAGGCGCTTACCGTACTGATTACGGGCACAGATCAGGCTGTTTCAAACAGGACATAGCAGTACATGTTCACTGACGTGCCGAAATTCGCCCGGACATGCAGGAAATGCCCCGCCGGAACCCAGAATTCCCTACCCAAGGGCATCTGCTTCAGGTACTGGCTGGTTGGCGCGACCAGTTGCAGGTCACCCATCCGGGTGGGTGCCGTGTACGACCCCTCCGTTGTCGCCGCGGTGGAGAACCCCGAGTAGGTGGTGCCCAGCCCCAGCGGAGTACCCGCAGTGCCGGACGTGTTCGCGGGGGTCTCGGTGGACACGAACGTCTGCACGTCGTTCACCCCGAACGCGGTGGTCACCGTCGCCGGGACCGTCCCGGTGTCGATCAGCTCCACCTGCCCGGGAGTGGCTGCGGAGATCCCGTCGAACGAGCAGCCCCACTCGAACACCTTGATCGGCACGTTCGGCGCGAGCTGGAGCATCGTCCGGATAGACGTCCCGGTAGGCTGCTTGACCGCCGACGACGTGGTCGCATCAGCCGAGTTGTAAACCAGGTAACTAGCAGCCATCTGCTTCCTTCAGTAGGTGCCGGCCCGGTTGACGGCCTGCAGGACGATCCGGGACTGCGGGGCAGCGAAAGGCGCGGCGCCGAACAGGGTCACCAGCGCCGCCGCGTAATAGTTGTTGCTGCCGGTCATGTTCGACGTGCCGTTATAGGTGATGGCGGCTTCGGAGGACAGGATGTTGTACCCGGTCATCTGGAATGACGGGGTGGTCGGGGTTATCTGCGGCTCGTTCACCCACGGCGACGACGGGCCGGTCAGCGTCACCGCGCCGCCGGCGTTGTTGAAGCCGTTGACTATCCCGAACGCGATCTCGCTGGCCTGGGTGGTGGTCGCGGTCGCCGTGGAAGTCCACGCGGCCCCCGTCCCGTCCACCTCATGGTGTACCGAGCGGTCCAGCAGCCCGCCCAGGGTAGAGGCCAGCCCGGACACCTCGTACACGTCCGCGTACAGTTGCGTGGTCCCCGACGGGCCGGTGATCACCACCTGGGTCTGGCCGCCCGCGCAGCCCGGGTCCGCCCAGAACGCCAGGTACGCCACGTCCGTCGCGTCATAGGTGTAGACGGATCCCCAGTTGCCCGCGCTGCCGCCCAGGGTGATCCCCGCCAGGTTAAGATCACCCGGCTGGTTGATCCCCGTTATGGCGACCAGGCAGTTCCCCCCTGTCGTGTTGCTCCCCAGGGTCAGGGTCAGGGTGCCGCCGGTCGTCTCGTATCCCTGGACATGCTGGACGACCGTGATGGTCACTTTCTCTTCCCCATCTCGGCGTAGGCGCTGCGGGATCGCATCCCGTGGCGTTTCACCCTGGTCGCCAGCGGGGCCGGGGTCCTGGGGTGCAAGGCGATTCCCATGCTGCCGCCGCCGCCCTCGTTCCCGGTGATCCACCGTCCGTCCGGCGGCGGCAACGCCAGGGCGTAAGGCCACCCTGAGGCGGGGGTGATGTAGTAGAAGAACTCCCCGGAGGTGGCTATCAGGGTGCCCTTGCGTGCCAGGTACTGCGGGTAGGTCAGCGGCACCGGGCCGATGTAGATCCACCCTTCCGCCGATGATTTCAGGGTGGTGGCGACGGGGAGCCTGGCGCTGTACTCCACTGCGGACGTGTTGCCCAGGGTGAACCCGATGCCCAGGGTGGCGGAGTCCAGCACGTACCCGACTGAGGACGCGGTGACGGCCAGCCCGACGGGCAGCGTGGCTTTCGCGTTCTCCCAGGCCGTGAGCGCCACCAGGGACAGGCCGACGTTCAGCCTGGCCGTGTACACGGGGTTGACGGTGCCCTGGATCTCGACGGCGGTGATCGTGTACTTCATCCCCGCCGGGGCGGACAGCCCGACGGTCACCTTCGACCCCGTGAGCCCCGCGTTGGGGTAGTAGGCGACGTAAACGCCGTACTCGGATGCGACGAGGGTGTAATCCAGCTCGTACCCGTTGCCCGCGGTGGGCGTGACCCCGTTGACCGTCCGCCAGGTCCGCGATGCCCCGCTGACAGCATTATGGTCGAGGACGATGACGCCGACCGCGCTGTTATCAGCCGTGGTGGTCAGGCTCAGCGACGGGGCGCCGGTGCCGGTCGCCGACCCGGATGCTCCGGCCCCGGGGGACCCGGAGAACACCAGGGCGATGTCGCCCCACAGCCCGGTCCCGGTGCTGCTGAGCGACAGGCCGCTCGACGGCGGCGGGGCTGTCGCGGGTGTCAGCGTGAAAACGATGGCGGCCCACACGTTGCTCGTGGCGTTGGTGGCCGTATACGACACCCCGGTGCCCGCGCTGGGGACCGTCTTGTAACCGGACGGGCAGCTTACCGGGCTGCCCATGGTGACGGCGGTATAGGAGCTGTCCAGGGCGGTGAAGGTCGTGGCATTTATCGCCGCGCCCAGCGCCATCTCACCCGCGGTCGTCGTTCCCGACGTCGTTCCCGAGTTCGCTGCCGTCCCGGTAGTCCCGCTGGCGCTGGACAGGCGGTCCACGGGACTGCTGGCCGCCACCCCGGCCAGCTCGTAGATGATCAGCCCGGTGCCGGTGAACTCGCCCTGCCAGGTGGCGTTCTCCACGTTGGCGACGACCTGCGTCTGCCCCCCGGCGCAATCCGGGTCGATCCAGGCGCCCAGGTAGTCGGTGTCCCCGCCGACGGGCACCGTCTGGAGGGCGGTAACCTGGGCGAAGTTGTCCGCGCTGCCGCCCAGGGTGCAGCCTGTCGTGAGGATCGTCTGGCTGGACAGGGCGTACGTGTAGATGAACACGACAACGCAGTTGCCGGCTGTCGTGGGACTGGCGAACGTGCAGGTCCCGCTAGGCGGGTCATAGTTCGTGGCGTGCTGCACGACGGTGATCGCCATCAGGTCACCTGATCCTGGTACACCTGGGGCTTGCCGCGTTCGAACGGCCCGGTCGCGCCGGTCGGCCAGCGTTCCTCGAAACAGGCCGGGCAGTACGGCACCGGGAGGCCGCCCGTGCCGGGTTCGGCACCGAACCGCGGCTCGTCGGTCACGTCCATGGCGCACCCCCCGCAGGTGCCGTGGTGCGCCAGGATGGCCATGAGGTGGGTGACGCCGAGGCCGCGGAACCGCCCGGCGCAGCCCCGGCGACCGGTGCAGGGCATTATCCCGGCGTCCACATGCGGACGTACTTGACGAGGATCACCGCGCTGGTGTCATCGACGTTGCCGTTGCCCTGGTTGATGAGGAGGGCCTGCCCGCCGCCGGCGTCGCTGGGGGTGACGGTCCGGACCAGCGTCCCGTCCCACCAGCACTGCAGGGATGTCGCGCCCCGCACCAGCGTGTAGGTGTGGAAGCTGTTGCACCAGTTCCCCGGCGGGAACGGGCCGTTGTTCGCCCCGCTCGGGGAGTGGTAGTTCAGCGCGCTGGGCACGCCGTTGCCGTAACCCTCGAAGATGTCCTCTTCGCCGTTCGCCGGCCAGTTCGCCCCGCTCGCCCACCATGCCGGCCAGTTGTAAGTCTGGTCACCGGACGGCCCGGGGAAGTTGATGTACGCCTCGCAGCAGTCACCGACGGCCAGGACGGGGCCGCTGGACGGCCCGGCGAACCCGCCGACGTTGCTGCTGCAGATCGCCCCTGCGTACCCGACATTGCAGTAACCCCCGGACACCGACACGGCGGAAGACGTGGTGGTCACGCCGTTGATGGTCGCGCCGTTCAATGCTGTCCAGTTCGCCGGGTTCAGCGACGTCCCCGTGAACTCATCATCGAAGACGAGAGTCCAGGTACCCGTCGGGCCGACCGGGTTAGTGCCGCCCGTGTTCACGGTGATGCCCAGCGGCTTGGACGCCTTGTTCCCGCCGGAGTCCTGCACTTGCACGGTGAAGTCGGTGGTGCCGGTCGCGTTGGGCGTCCCGGAGATCACCCCGGTGGACGCGGCCAGGGACGCCCAGGAAGGCAGTGCGGCGGAGGAGATCGACCAGGTGTAGCCGGCTCCCGTGCCGCCCTGGGCGGTCAGCGTCTGCGAGTACGGGGTGCCCTCGGTGGCGCTGGGCAGGCTGCCGGTGGTCACGCTCAGCGGGGCGGGGGCGCCCACGACGGTGGTCCAGGCGTATCCGGCGCAGGTGCCGGCGGTCGTGTTGGATGATTGGAGGTCGTAGACGTCGGCGTTGCTGTCGGCGATGGAGGAGATGGTGGTGGTGCTGTCCTGGGTGCCGCCGAGGACGATGACCAGTTCGCCGTTGCTGGCTGTGAGCGGCTGTGTTTTCGGGCTGGTGGCGACTGACCAGTCGGAGGCGGGTGAGGTGGCGCCCTTGAACACCGGAGCGGGCATACCCCCCCTCCCGCGGTCAGCAGAACGTAACCATAAGACTACATAACGTGATCGAGACCTGGATCCCGCCAGCAGCCACGGAGAACGAATTGCCGTTGGCCACAGTGATAGGAGCACCAGTCCAGGCACCGAACAGCCAGCGCACCGGGCTGCCCGCCTGATCCCACAGCTCGATCCCGTTGATCGTCCAGGAGGACCCGCCGTTCGTCCACGTCAGCGTGGACGTGTTCGAGCTGGCCTCACCTGAGGCGGCGGCGAACGTGCAGGCGCTGCCGCCGGTGACGTAGCCGGTGCCGGACAGTTCGGTCATGTCCACGCTGGCGGTCGGGAGGTTGGTGCCCAGCCGGACGTTGATGCCGGTGGTGGAGGCGGTAGCGGACTGGCGCAGGATGGCATTGAGGATAGCGTTACCCTGCGTGGCGTCGATGGCACTCAACGTGACCCCTTACATTACCGAGAGAGAGGCGGAACCGGGCAGGACGTAAATATGAATGGGCCGGCACGGCCTCCCCGTCTCATCGGCCGCCTTGCCGTGGTCGTGGCTCTCCGGGCAGCAACCGCACTCGAGGGCCCTGTCTGGGTACCGGCCGTCGCTGACGAAAGCCTTCGCGTGACAGGTCTTGCACTCGATCATCAGGATGGGGACCACCTGCTTCCACGGCGAAGGGCCGCCACCGCGAGGTGACGACCCTGTACGTAAAACGGGCAAACCTACTTGGGCTTCTGCAGGCCCGTGGCAATCCCGTTGTTTCTCAGGTTGTAGCGCAGCGTTACCTTCTGCTGGCTGTTCCAGATGGCCTTGCCGTCCATGTTCACCGTGATATTCGCCGGATGCGTGGCCTCCAGCTGATGCTGCGGCTGACCCGACGCCGACACGTAAGAGTTGGAACCCAGCCCGGCGCCGCTCAGCGAGGACGGCAGCCAGGAACCCAGGAACTGCGGCGGCGCGGCGAGCGGGGAGGCGATGTTCGTCGGGATGGCGAACTTAGCGAACGCAGCAGCGTCCTGGGCGGCGGCCAGCGCCCGGTCCTGGACGTTGGTGGCGTGCTGCTGGTTCCAGACGGCCAGGTCGGCGGCGACCGTCGTCTTGTGGATGGCGGCTTCCTGCTGGAGCCGCAGCTTCTGTGCCGCTGCCGCCTTCGCTGCCGCCGCCTTCTGTGCCGCAGTCTGCCCGGAAGTGGCTATCCCCGCCGCCGCTTTGTCGGCGTTGACCCTGTTCCAGGCTGCGTCATAGGCGTTGTCGAACGCCACGCCGGTCAGTGACTTGTTGTTCATCACCGCGTCGAGGGCGGCGTAGGCGGCGTTCAGGTCGTTCGGGTTGCCGACGATCCCGCCGGAGGCGAACCCGGGGACCTTGTGGGCGCTCAGGATCGGGGCGATCGCGCCGACCAGGTGCTTGGGGACGATCGCCTCGCCGGGTTCGAGCATCGCCGGGACGATATCCCCGCCGCCGTAACCGGGGATCCGGCCGCCGGATGCGTGCTGGGCCGCCAGCGCCCCGGCGCTGATCTGCTGTCCGCTGACGTTGACATACCCGGAGCCCTGGGTGGCGGTGATCAGCTGGTTCACCGTCAGCGTGACGGTCTTGCTGTGCAGGGAGTCGATCGCCGTGGCGAGCTTGTGCACCGAACCCCACAACTGGTCGGCCTGGGTCTTATCAAGGCCCATCATCTCGTAGAACGCGTCGAACTTGTCATGTGCCTGCTGGGCGTTACCGGTGACTTGCAGCAGCTGCCCGGCCAGCTGTCCGGCCGCCTGCTTGGACGGGCCGCTCATGTAGTCGCCGGTCTTTTTCAGGGAGTCGTACGCGTTGTTGAACGCCGTCTGCATGCCCTTGCCGCCGGCGATGGCGGTGGCCATCGCACTGTCAAGGTCCGTGTTGATGGCGTTCGACAGGTTCTGCACGTCCCTGGCAAGGTTCCCCGCCGATTCCGTCAGCTTGTTGGTGATGTCCTCAGCCTGCTGCATCGGGTTTTTCAGGTTCCCCACCCACCTGGCGAGTGCCTGGGCACCCTGGGCGGCGGTGGGAAAGGCAGTCTGGCCCGTATAGCCGGCCTGCTGCGCCAGGGCGAACAGCGTCGTCTGGGCATCCTTGCTGTTCGCCGCGACCGGCAGCAAGGTGGCCACGTAATCCTTGCCCGCCTGGTTTACTTCGTCGATCCCGGCCTTGCCCTGCCCGCCTGCCACGGAAAGCTGCTGCAGCGCGTTCAGGTTCTGGTTGGCTGCCTGGACGGACTGGAGGAACGAGGATTTCAGCTGCAGGCCCGAGGTGCTCAGGGCGTCAATGTTCACCTTGACGTCCTTGATGCTATTCCCGCCGTCGGCCAGCTTCTTGATCGAGTTGCTTACCTTGCCGTTGTTCACCGACAAGGCGGAAGCAGCGCCCCCGGCTTCGCTCAACGTCCCTTGTATCTGCTGCACCGCGGTGACGAACGTGGACTCGCCCCCGGTGACCAGGTTGATGAAACCCGTCCACGCCTGAGCGAGTGCCTGCACCTGGCTCTGCTGCAGCTCGGACTGGAGGGTGACCGCGTTGATACTGCTACCCAGGTAGCCGCCCTGGATGCCCAGGTTCTTGTACCCGGTGATCAGGCCGTTGACTTTCGCCATCTGGACGTCGAAGTTGTCGCCGGCTTTCACGCCCGCCAGGTCCATCAGCCCGAGCGCCTGGGCGTAGCCGACAGAGTTCTGCTTCATGACCGTGCCAGCGGTCTGGAACATGGTCTTCTGCTGGCTGGTCAGGGTGGAGATCGCCTGCTCGTAGGCGTTGACGCTGTTCTGCGCCTGCTGCCCGACGATCAGGTCGGGAAGGTAATCCAGTGCCGCCTTCCCGGCATCCTTGACCGCATCGGCGATATGCCCGAAAGCGCCCGGTATGTTAGTGGACGTCACGGCGGCGCTTATGTTCGAGAACGTCCCGTGGAAGGCCGTATAGAACGGCGCCATGGCCGCCGAAGCCGTCTTCATGGATTCGGGCAGGCGGGTGCCGTAGATTTCGCTGATCTCGTTGGCGCTGTCCACCAGGAACTGGGAGGCGCTGTCGCTACTGGTGATGGAATTCCAGTTCGCCAGCCATGTCGTCGTCGCGTCAGCGACCTTACTGAAGGCGTATCCGAGATAGAGAATGGCGGCGGCAGCGGCGGCGACCCACACGAACGGGTTCGTCGCCAGCGCCAGGAGCCCGGCCTTGATGCTGTCCAGGACCGCCATGATCCCGGCGCCGGCGCTGGCGAACACCCCGTCGGCGGCGGCCATCTCCGCGCCGATACCCGCCGCCCATGCCCTGACCGCGCCCCCCATCTTGGTGAACGCGTCTCCCATGGCCTGCAAGGTCAGCTGGAGTTTCTGGACGGGCGTGGCAGCCGTGTCGTTCGCTGCCTCGAAATCCTCGATCGCGGACGTCGCGCTCTTCGTCCTGGCGACGAACGTGAGCAGCGCGGAAACTGGCTTCAGTATCCCCACAGCCAGGTTCGCGAAGATCGACACGAGCAGGCCGCCCCACAGCATCACCCCGTGCAGCGCCAGGGCGATCTTGTCCAGCATCGGGGAGATCCCCGTGAGGACGGCGAACGCCTTGGTGAACCCATCCACGAAATCCAGCACGAAATGCGCTACCCCAGGCTCGGCTTTCATCAGGTTCTGGATGGCGAGCACGATGTTCGCGATCATCTGCCCGAGCTGGTCCAGGTAGCCGGTGCCCTTGGTGACCGCCCCGGCCATCCCGTCGCTCTTGGACATCCAGATGTCAATCTCGGCGCCCCACTTGTCCAGCAGGTCCACCACGCCAGCCATGGCCCGCTCAAGGGCGTTCATGCTGCCGTGACCGAGAGCGTTAAGGGCATCCCCGTACAACTCGATGGCACGCGGGGCCATCGCCTCCTGAAATTCCCTGAACTTATCGGTCAGCGGCCCGATCGCCTGGCGGGTGGCCTGGGACACCACCGCGATGCCTTTCAGCCGGTTGTAAATATCCTCCCCGGCCGGATACAGGGCATAGAATGCGCCAGCTAGGGCGATTACCGCCCCGGTGACGGCGATAGTGGCCTCCAGCAGGCCGTCCAGGACGATGTGCCAGACGGCGATCTTGCTGATCAGGGTCTTGTCGAGCGAGTCGAACGCGCCGCCCCACAACTGGACGTCACGCGTGAGTACGCCCCACACGGAGTGGTAGGTGCGGCTGGCGTTGCTCGCCTGGTTTATGGCATTAGTCGCCTGATTGATGTTCTGTACGAATCCGCCGCCGATATTGAATCCCCCAAGGTTGCCGAGCAGCGTCCGCAGCAGCGCTAGCTGGGCAAGCAGGGTCCCCCAGTTGATATTCACGGGGATGCTGATCGACTTGGGAAGAGCATGGAGCTGGACGAGGATCTTGACGATCTGCGCCGGATCCAAGTTCAGGTTGACGTTGATATCGACCTGCTTCAGCGCGTCCAGTTCCGCCTTGACCTGCGCGATCTGCGCTATAATCTGACCTGTTTCAAGGGTGACGGGGATTCCCTCTGCCAGATCATCCAGCTCAGCTTTGACTTCCTCGACCTGCTCAAGCAGATGCGCAGTGTCCAGGTCGATGCTGATGTTCTTGTCGTCAAGCGTGTCCAGGGCGGCCTTGAACTCGCCGATCTTGCCGATGGCGTCGTCAATGGAGTCGATGAACTCCTGGTTGGCGGCTACGAGCTCTTCCATCTTGGCGACGTAATCGGAGACGTCCGCCGTGAAGGCCTGACTCACTCTCGGCAGATCGGGCATGACGCGCCCCCGTTCTGTCGTTAAGCTCTAAGCAGGGGAGGAGCGCATATGAGGAGAAACTACGGTGAGTCCTGGATCGGGACGTGGGTGCTGATCATCATCGGCGCGGGGATCGCGGTGGCCCTGGGACTTCGCGGCGCGGCGGCCGTGATCGCCGGCTTCGCAGTGGTGATCGGCCTGGCGGTCGCGCAGGCAAAGAAATAACGGCACTCCCGGCCTAGCCAAGGAGTGCCATGTGCGCCTCGAATCTGTTCGCCGCAGCGCGGGACAGTGACCCGTTCGCCAGTTCAGTCTCCAGCGCCCTACTGAAGAACGGGTGCCTGTTCTGGTGAACCAGCCGCTTCCGCCACCATCCCTGATCGTTGTGCCACTGCATGAACGGGCCGCTAGCCCACGTGTCCAGGCCGAATTCTTGTACTGCCGCGTAGACAGCGACGTTGCCAACGAGCGCACTCGCGGTGATCCCCCCGGATGCCGGCCGGCGGACCATGCTTGCCAGCAGGTCGCCGCTCGCAAAAGCCGGGGGCGCCCCAGGGGCTGCCTTGTAGAAAATGCCGTACGCCCGCTTATGCGGGGCGCCCGCCGGCATCGGGGCGTGGGCGTGCATCTTCAGCACCCGGCCCACGTCGCCGTCGAACTGTTCCGCCATCCCGTCGGCCGCGGGTACCGCCGCTGTCGACGCCTGGTCCCGGATGGCCTTGAACAGCGCCAGATTCTCCTCAGGGCTCACGACGCCCGCCGGGCAGCCATCTCACCTAGGAGGGCATCCACAGCCGGCCCCATGTGCTTCTCAGCGACAGCGGAGACCTCATACTGCGCGACCGACTCCCGCAGCTTCACCCCGTCCACCTGATCCCGCTGCTCATACGCCTGCTCAAACGCGGCCACCATCCCCGAGATCGACGGGCGGATCCACCACGCCCTGTGAACCCCGTTCCAGAACGGCTCCCCATCCACGGAGATTCCGTCCGGGTTCAACTCCTCCATGCTCGAGCACCGCGTCGTGATCACCGGCACCCCGCACGCAAGACTCTCCACGATCGGCAGCCCGAAACCCTCCCCGAACGTCGCCGCGCACAGCACATCCAGGCACCCGTACCACTCCGCGATATCCGCCGGATCCACCATCCCCGACGCATACCGGTACTGATCCACCACCCGCACCCGGTCAGTGATCCCCAGGTTCTCCGCGATCGCCTCCAGGTCCTGCCCCCCGTCCTGGTGCACCGCCGTATGCAGCGACAGGATCGCCTCAGGATGATCCGCGGTGAACTTCGCGAACGCCAGCAGCATCTCGCTCGGCGCCTTCCTTATCGCGTCGTTGTTCGCCGCGTTGACCCCGATCACGAACTGATCCGGTGACAGGCCGCACTTCGCCCGCAGCCCCGCCTTGTCCTCCGCCGGCTTGAAGGTCTCAAGGGAAATCCCATGCGGAACGTAATACGGGTCGAACCCCTCAGCCCGGAACCGCTCCTCCCCGAACCGCGACATCGCAATCAACCGCGACGTCCCCGTCGCCTCCACAACCTTCCGGTCCGCCGTCGACATCGGCCGGCAATCCGCAGGCAGCCAATGCGCCACCGGCAACTCCCGCAGCACGCCCGGATCCAGCACCCACACATCCCCGAGAGTGACCACCAGATCCGGGTTCACATACCGGGCATGCTGCTGCAACGACGGCGAACAGTAGGCGTTACCGAAGCCGGGGAGAACCAGGATCCCGTTCCACTGAGTGGCCGAGCCGTTCAGTCCCCAGAAGGAGGAGATTATGACCTCATGGCCCATCTCCTGGAGTTTCTGCGGCCAGGTCGCCGTCTGGGTGCCGTAAATAGCCCGATGGAGCCCACGGCGCGGTACTGTGCCAAAGGATCCTGGACATCAGGCATCACCTCCCTTCGGCCGAGGGCATGAATGCCAAAGGATACGGGCCACTCGCCATTCCTTTCAGCGCCGAGAATAGCGCGGCATGGTAATATGAATGCGTGAAAGAAATTCCCCTGACCGGCAAGTATGGCCATGGTCGCGTAGCCCTGATTGATGATGCGGACTACGCCTTGGTGAGCCAGTACAGGTGGTACGCCAGGTTGATCAACTCGAAGCTTTACGCCTACACAAGCTCAAGATGCAGCCCGCGCGGCACTGACCGTCCAACTGGCATGCACGAGCTGCTCACCGGCTACCAGCTGACGGATCACAAGAACGGCGACGGACTCGACAACCAGCGAGGGAACCTGCGCGCCGCCACCATCGCCCAGAACGTCAGGAACCAGGGCCCGCACGCGAACAACACCTCTGGCTTCAAAGGCGTAAGCCGGAAGCGCGACAAGTGGGTCGCTGACATCAAGGCGGGGGACATAGTCAGGAAGGTCGGCGGCTTTGCTACCGCCGAGGATGCCGCCCGCGCCTACGACGCGATGGCCGTAGACCTACACGGCGAGTTCGCGCGACTGAACTTCCCAGACGATCCCGCACATGAGATGCCGTCGCCCCCGGTGCAGTACTGCACGCGACCTGATTGCGGCAAGGGGTACACCGGACGCCGCTCCAACTCCCGGTACTGCTCGCAGCGCTGCGCAGAGGTCATGCACTACCGGCGGAAGCTAGAGGCTCAGGTTGCGCCTTCAGTAGCATGACGGCATGACCGACACGTTTACCTGCGCTAACTGCGGCGACACCCACGAGAAGGGCTGGAGCGACGAGGAAGCCGCCGCCGAGGCGCAGGAAAATTTCCCGGGCATCGATACAACCGACCCTGTAGAGGCGCCGGTGGTGTGCGACGACTGCTACAACCGCATCATGGGCCGGGCGCGAGCTGAAGCGCCGGAACTTATCGGCCCCGGCTGGCAGGAGGCGACCCGGGAAGGGGTGCGGCACGTACTAGACGAAGCCGCCGAACTGGGCATCACCAAGGAGGAACTCGCCCGCGAGATGGCCGACATGTACTCAATGCCGCCTGACTACGTGCCCGGCATTGGCTTCGTGTCAGGTTTGGCGATGCGGATGCTCCGCGAATCTCCCCTGTTCCGGCGTCCGTCACCTGACAGCAAGTGCTATCCAGTCGGTGCCGGAATGGTTCACGTCAAGCCGGACTGTCGTTGTCGCCGCTAGCTACTTGTCTCGCAACTGTTCGATAGCCGCCTGGGACGCCTCTTCCATCACGGGCAGCCAGAACATCTCGTCCAGGGTCAGCTCATCCACCTGCCGCGGCGTCCACTGCCTGGTCCGCGCGAAGTAATGCTTCAGCGCCAGTTCCGGCGTCCACCCCTCCGGATACGACGGGGCGTTCTTCGGGCTGAACCCGTTATGCAGGTAGACGAAGATCTGCGTCAGTCGCTGGATGGCTTTTTTGGGTCCGCGGCCTGACGGCCCGCGATCTTGTCCATCAGCGGCTCAACCGCCTTCTCCAGCGCCGCATAGTCATCCAGGTCCATCGCGTTCCCGATCACCACATCCGCCGCCGCCAGCCCGTTCTCCGGGATCGGCACCGGATACGACCACGCCGTGATGATCCGGCCCAGCAGCGCGTTCCGCATGTCGTTCTGCATCTCCAGGAACGACGCGCGGGTGCGGCCTTCCCCTGCGCCGCCGCCGACTTCGACGGAGGCCACTGCCTGGACGGCGAACCTGTCCGCCGCGCGGAGGTCCTCGCGGATTTCCACCCAGGCGCCAGAGGGAAGGTCTATCTTCATTCGCTGCTCCCAGAACTTGAGTTTGAGTTTCCTGCGGTTAGACACGAGCGGTTACTGCTCCGGGCGATCGGCCGGGCTGCTGTCAGTAGGCGGGGATGTTGTTGACCAAGGTGATGGTGCCGGGGCCGAGGCCGCCGCTGCCGCCGACGTCCGTTGAATTGGCCACGCCCTCCCACGAGTTCGAGTAGCCAATCAACTGCTTAGAGCGCATGATCTTGGATTTGATGTTCGCGACCTGCGACATGGTGATCGTCAGCGTGAACGGCGTGCCCGAGTTGGGGATGGCTACCGGGGTCGTGTTCGACACGGTGATGCTCATCGGCCCCTGGGCATTGAGCAGCATCAGATCCAGGGGCTCTTCGGTGTTTGTTGGGTCCCACTGGATGGAGCCGTCCATGTTGAGGGGGCCGCGGGCGATGACGTAGGGCGTCTGGGTGCCCTGCACGGTCCAGTACACCTGGGTGGCGCGCTTGCACGAGACGGAAAACTCCCCGATGACCGTCGTCGGGGCCGTTGACCCGAGCATGGTGACCTGCGAGTTCCAGTTCGGGATCGGCCTCGCCCCAGTCACCGTGTTCACCGGGGCGGTTCCCGCCACCTGCGAGAGCCACGTGTCCCCGGTCATCTTGATCCCGAGCAATTGCTCCGCATTTCCACTGAAATCTAGGTTTTTGAGGCATGCTGAGGCGTATTGCCTAGCGCCGTACGTATTGGACGGTGCTGTCCCGTATGTCGCGTTCGTGAACGTATTGACCACATTGGTCACATCCGTGAACGTGTGCGTCGGCGGTTGGGCTCCGTAGGCCCCGCCGTAGCCGAGGGGGGAGTTCAGTGCGGCCCACTTGTGCGTGTACGGGGAGGTGACGGTGTTGACGGTTTGCGCGGTGGGGTGGGTGAACCGCAGCGGGTAGTTGAAGTTGACGATGTTCGATGACTGGGTGGAGGAGATGACCACGACCTCGGCTGTGGGTGACACGCCGATCTGGATGACTGCCCCGGCGGTGTACTGGGACGGGGGTGCGGATGCGAGGGTCATCAGGGTGGAGCCGACAGGGATGGCGCCGCTGGTGGTGGACGGGTTCGCCGGGGTCGTCCCGGTGGTGGACAGGTCCCCGAACACGTTGTCGAAGAAGTATCCATGGGTGTCGAGGAAGTTCGGACCTCCGAACGAAAAAGTGCCGCTCTCCACGCCCAGCGTCTCGTAGAACAAGTCGGTCATCGCGCCGCGGATCGCGTTGTCCTTGAGGAACTTCGGCGTGTCCTCGGGCTCGAAGCTGTTCTGCTCCAGGGGCTGGGTGTAGACGGGGGCCTGCGGGGTCCCGGCCGTCAGCTCACGGGCGATGCCCAGCCAGGAGAGTACCCCGGGATATATGTTTGGACCACCGAGGGTCATCGCTCAATCACTCCCCGTAGCAGAGTCCCGAACGTGGTCCTAGAGGTCACACGCCGCCTTTCTCACCCGCGCGGGGCGAATGCGCTCTTATATGGGGATGGTGCAGGAAAGCGGCTAGTCTTCCCCGGTGTCAGGCTCGAAGGCGGCCTGCGGCTCAGGCTGGTCCTGCTCCGCCTCGACGGGCACGAACCAGTTCCCCGGCATCTCGGGCACGGCCCGGCCCGACGCCGGCGCGATGTCATACACCCCGCCCGGCTCAGCCGACAGCACCCGCCCCGTGGCAAGGTCCACGTAGTCGGTGAACATCAAGGGCTGATGACCGGTGAAGGCAGCGCGCACATGTCTCCTCAGGCGTTGATCTGTTCCCAGATCGAGCACGTGATCAAACTGTCGTACCTCAGCCAGCGTTCATCCTGGGTGGACTCAACGCCGATCTTGTAATGCATGACTTCCCCGGTGTTGTAAACCGAAGACGTCATGTTCGTCGCCGGATCCGTAAGCTCTGCCGGGTTCGGCTGCGAGTACCGCAGCGCCATCATTACCGTGTCCACGATCGCGGGAAACACCGGGTCCTGCTGCTTCCCGCTGTTGGATGAGAACCAGGTGACGTAGAGGTCGAACTGGTGCAGCAGCCCCTTCGTCCCCGACGGCGTGCCCGGCCCGGTGTTACGGGGGATCGTGCCCTGGAGTTCCGGGGACCTGTTCTCCGTACCGTCGGACGGCCAGATGTAGATCGCGGGGATTTTCGCCTGGACCCTGGGGTCCGGGGGGGTGATGTACGCCTTCGCTGACGGGACACTGTAGGGCATCTCGAGGTTGTCCAGCAGTGAGAGCAGGAAGGACTGCACGACGACTATGGGCACGAAGGGGACCCCCTTGCCGTCAGCGGGGCTTCAGGACGTGCCTGTACGCGTGGAACCGGCCCCTGCACGTGGCCGAGCAGTACACCTGGTCTTTCCGCGCGGGGACGAACACGGCAGGGCACCCCGGCCGGACGCACCGCCGCGGTTCACGCGGCTCGCGCTTAGCCACGCCCGCCACCCCCCGGGAGGCCGGAGATCATCCACGCCTCTTCGATCACTGCGTCCGGGAATTCGCACGGGCAATAGAGTTCGCCCCAGGACCACCAGCCGTCCGCCGTGGCAAGCACCGTATGCGGGCCCGGCAGGTCAACACCCAGGATCAGATCCCCCGCCGCATCAGGATCCGCCGGGGTGAATGCCAGCCCGGACGCGTCCAGCATCTCCGCGACCGGGATGCCCCGGTCAGGATGCCCGCCAGCCTCCCCGAACAGGCCGAGCATGTCCGCGTCACTGAAAGGAACACCCTGCAGCCGCCAGTACGCGGCGACCGCCTCCGCCGCGCAGCACCCCACATCGCCCGGCGACAGGCTGCGCGCCTTCGCCACCGTCTTCTTCGCCGCCGTCTTCGCCTTAGCCCGGGACGTATGCGTTGCCGCGGACTTCGCCTTCGCCCTGGACGTCGCGGCGCCTGTGAACGGGTAGTTCTTCTTGAGCCACGCGTACTGTGCCTGCTGGGCGGCGGTGTATGTCCCGTGGGGGCCTTTCGGTGCTCTTTTCGCCTTGCTCATATGGCAGCCCGGCTTCCCTCTACAACGTACGGCGATACGGGTGCAGCATCAGCTCAGCGAGCGTGATCAGGCCGTCCACGTCGCCGCCCGTATGCTGGGCGCTCCCCCCGACCGAATGGATCGTCGTGGACGTCGCGCCTCTGGTGAGGGCTTCGGCTGTGCAGAAGTAGATGCATGCCTGCTGGATGGACTGCGGCATCGTCGTGACGATCGTCCCCGCCGCGTGCGGGTAGTTCGTCGCCGACGCCAGGGTGAGGTTCCCCGGCCCTTTCGCGGCCGACGCCGCGGTGACGTGCACGGCTTCCTGCTGCCCGGAGTCTTCGATCGCGCCGGTGGCGCCGGTGTAGGTGTCGTAGTAGTTCTCGATCGCCCACCCGGTGCAGTCCGCTACCGGCAGGCTGGTGACCCCTGCGGCGACTGCGGAGGTGAGGGAGGTGTGGGGCCAGCCGTTGATGTAGGTGACCTGGATCGCCCACCCGTTCCGGCCGAGTTGCCAGTTGATGTAGCCGCCGCCGACGATGATCGTCTGGCTGCCCTCGGCGCTGCCGTCCGGTGCCACGGATCCGTAAACACCGAGAGGCGGGACCAGGGGCGCGGCGTATCCGGCAGGTAGCGCCGTCCACTGCTGCGGCCATACGCTGCTCGGGCATGTCTGCACCTGGGTGACTTCAAGTACGGGCCACCGGGAGAGGATGATCTTCGCGTTCTGCGCCGGCGAGTTTCCCCAGTACGGGGTCGGGGACGCGCCTCCGGAAGCGGGGCCGACGGTAACCCGGTAGTCCGGACCCCAAAGCAGCTCGGTATCGATGGTGGCGCGAAGGGTCTGGTTGCAGTAGCCATTGACCCGGCTGGTCGCCCTCGAACAGAGATTCCAAATTTCGGCCATGTTCTGCGCAGGCGTTATGTCATCGCCGGGGACGAGGCTAAAGACCAGTCAATTCCTGTTGGCGCGGTAACAAGCGTGGTAGGGCTGATGTACGGCGCCAATCCGAGTGGCAGGGGAGTCGACATGAGCGTCACCTCCCCTCAGGGTTCAGTGACGCCCGGCTGGGTTTGCGCTTGCACTTGCTGCACACCCACTCGCCGTCAACCATGTCCACATGCCGGTCACACACGTTCTCCAGGCACACCGAGCACTGCGCTACCGGGGAAGAAGCACGGGCTGAGCGGCCACGTTTCGGCCCCCCGCAGCGAGGGCAAAGACCAGCCGCCCGGCTCACAAACTCCTAAGCGGCCAAGCGGGCAATGAGGTCGTCCTTACTGCCCTTATCCGGGAGGCCCTTCTCGCGGGCCATCTTCCGCAGCGACTGGACATGCAACCGCGACAGGTCCACCGACGCCGATTCCTCGTCGCTGCTGCTGATCGCCGCCCGGACGGCCATGGACACGCCGCACTGCGGGCAGAACCCGCTCCCCCCCGGGACGTCATGGCCGTTCGCGCACACGACCGTACCCTTCAGCACCCCGGCGGGAAGCTCACGCTCCAGCAGCCACATCGCCTCAGCCGGTACTTCGACCCCGGTGGAGCGGAGGGCGGCGAGGGCCTGGAGCATCTCGATCTGCATCCGGCCCCGCTCGGAACGGACAGCGTTCGTGCGCTCCTCGTCAGGTGTCAGCGGCACCGTGTCCGGGGTGGAAGACCACATCGGGTCCGAGTCGGCGATGCGTTCCTGGCGGACGACCTGGCCGGTCTTCGGGTCCGTCTGGTACTTCAGGATCCTCGGCTTGCGGTCGCCGCGGAGATGGCGTTCGCACGGTTCGCAGTCGAGCTTGAATACCTTGGCGGGAGCACCGTGGGTCACCGGGCGCGTATGCGTGGCTCCACAGCCGTGCTCCCCGAGCGACAGTGCCATCACGTCGCTCCGGGCGAACATCGACAATCGGATCAGTCCCTTCTGGGATAGTGGGCGAATGAGCGAGAGCAGGCACGACATGCACGTGCCACCTGACGCGATGCTCGGATACCTGGCGCCTGAGCCAGATGACCCGCTGTGGTGGCTGTCGTTCTGCGATCCGGACAAGGCGCCGCCGCCTGAACTTCAGCGACCGGGAGGGCCGTCGTTCCTCGGTGCCGTGATCACCCAGGCCCCGACGCTGGCGGCAGCGATCACCCGGTCTCACGTGCTCAAGGTCAACCCGGGCGGGGAGATCAAGATCCTCGGCCCGATCCCGCCGAAGTACATCGCCTCCGAGTGGCGGGATCGGCTCCTGTCCGCCGAAGAGATCGACGCTTTGCCGGAGCCTCAGGGCTTGTAGGGGCCTTCGGGCAGGTCTCTGGGCATCTCGGCCTCGGTGATGGTGTCGCGCCCGCACTTGACGCAGACGTGGTTCCACCGGTTCCACAGGCGCCGGCAGGAAGGGCACCAGCGGCCGTCATCCCGCGTCACGGCGAAGAACTTCTCCTCGCCCGCAACCAGCCCCGCAGCGACGTAGTCCTGGCCGCGCAGCTTCTCCAGCGCCCGCCTGCCCGCGGGGTCGGTGTCGTCGATGTTGACGAACGACCCGGGACCGCGCTCCGCCAGGTACTTCCGGTCGCCGTCAGCGAACCCCCCGCATGACGGCGGGAGCAGTATGCGAGGCAATGATCACCCTTTAGAAGTCAGACACCACGATGAATTGGATGGTGGCCACGGAGGTCGAGACGGTACTGCCCGTCGTGCCGTAGAACATGGCACCCCGGCTGCCCATGAACCCCTGGAAGGTGGTGGGGACGCTGTGGCACTGCATCCCGTTCGCGGAGGTCACCGCCGTGCTCGTCCCGATCCACGCCGACGCCGCGGACAGGTTGTAGAACGTCACGTTGCACAGCCCCGGCGGCACCATAAACAGCGGGGTCGCTGCCGTGCCGGGGAGGATCCCCGCCTGGCCCATCGCGATGGACGCCGAACCGCCGCCGGACCCTGGCACCAGCGACGGGCCGAGCGGCCCGGTTTCGGACAGTCCGATGTCGTCCTGCCAGTACGGGCCGACGCTGGCGACAGCGGCGGACACGCCGTACCGGACGTCGGTGATGATCCCCGCGGTGTTCTGCGACGCTGCGGAAGCTTGCGTTTCGACCGGGACCGTGCCGTCGGGCGTGGTGTACAGGGACAGGGACACCTGCCCGGTGCTGGCATTACCTATGACGTAGCCTTCGACGCGGAACCAGGCGTTCAGCGGGATCGCGGTCGACCCGGTGAAGATCGTCGACCCGCCTGCGTCCTTCCACTGCAAGTTCCCGCCGGTCGTCACCTGCAAAGATGCCGCGACGACGCCGCTGGAGTAGGCGGCGAACACCCGGTGCTGGTTGGTCGGGTTGGCGGTGAAGTACAGGTACAGCCGGTACCAGGTCTGGGTGGCGGGCAGCAGCGACCCGGACCACTCGTTGTACACCGCCGCGGAGCCTGCGGTGGCGATCTTGTTGCTGTTGGCGCCGTGGGCGGCGTGGGTGCTGTCGAACTGGTCGGTCGCGCCGGACCCGATGACCACCTGGTCGAACGCGTTCCCCGACGCGCCGCCGGTGTTCCCGCCGGGTGAGGTGGTGAGCGTATTGCCGCTGGTGCCGCCGTCGAACGTGTTGACCAGCAGCGCGAACGGACCCCGGACACCCTGGCCGGAGCGGATCTTGCCGCGGGGCGGGAGCGACGGGCGGATCCGCGCCGGCCATGGCTTCTGGACGAACTTCGGGCCGGGGACCGGGTTGTGAACCGGGGCGCCCTTGTTAGAGGTGACGGCGCCCTTGCGGGGGAGCGGGCGCTGCGCCCGGGTTGTGGTGCCTGTCATTTACTGCGCCGTCTCGATTAGGTATGAGATGGTCGCGACCGACGTGGACACGGTGCTCCCGGTGGTCCCGTAGAAGGTGGCGCCCCGGCTGCCCGTGAACGTCTGGAAGGTCGTAGGGAGCGAATGGCACTGCAGCCCGTTCGCTGAGGTGACGGCCGTGCTGGTGCCGACCCAGACTGACGCGGCGGCGAGGTTGTAGAAGGTGACGTTGCAGTATGAGGGGGGGACGGTGAACAGGTAGGTGCCGGTAAGGCCGGCTGGTACCGTCGCCGCCCCCATGGTGATCGCCACACGCAGCCCTCCTAAGCCACCCTGGAAAGCACCCAGGCGACGTCCTTGTTGAACCGGCGGCGCAGCGCCGCCGCGTCGAACGGGAGCACGTCAGCCCGCCACTGCCGCCACGCGGCGGCGTCAGCCTGCGCGTGCGCCTCCTCCGCCTCCCGGTACGTCACGTCACGCTCAACCGCCCGGTCGCGGGACCAGTGCTTATGCTCGGCAATCGCGTCCGGGCAGAACTGCAGCAGCCCCGCTCTCTTCCCGAGTTCGGCCACCACGCTATCCCCGCAGTAATGGGACAGGAACGGCGGGAAGAACCACCCCAGGTGCTCCGTCACCGATGCTGAGGCAAGCCAGATCTCCGGGGAGTCAGACCCGCAGGCCGGGTACACCCAGCCGTGCCCGCCCATGCCTTCCAGCCGGGCGAGCATCATCTGGTCCCAGCCGGGGACTGAGAAAACGTGGTCGTCGCCGGTCCAGAACAAGGCCGGATACTGACCGGCCATGGCGGCGGCGGTCTGATTCAGCTTGTCGCTCAGGGTGCCGCGGGGGGCGAGGACGGCGTGGAGCGCGTCGCCCCAGTCCATGCCCTCATAGGCGGCTTCGTCGTCGGGATCGAGGATGAACAGGATGTCCGCGTGCTTAGCGGTGTCCCGGAAGGATTTCAGGAGCCGCTCGCACTGTTCCCGCCGTCCCCTGGTGGGGACCATGACCAGCAGGCCGCTCAACGTGCTTTCTCCGTATGTTCCGCCCACGGCCGCATGGCGGCGGCCAGGGTCTGCCAGTACCCCGCACGGGGGGAGTCCCCGCCGAAGGAACCCGCCGCGGCGGCCAGTTCCGCGTAGCACTCCGCAGGGGTGGTGCCGGTGAGGTTCACGTCGCGGATGTGCGGCCAGAAATCCTCATGGGCCGCCATCCCCGGCGCCTCCAGATCCGCGTTCCTGCGCGGATCCGAAGCCCTCGAATGGCGCACCGACGGGGCGCCGGAGGTAACAGCCCAGCCGAGATGATCCGCTGTCTTCTTCAGGAACAGGCCCGCCCAGATGTCATCGAAACGGTCGAACCCCCACCGATCCCCGTGCAGGTCCTGGCCCATCAGCAGCATGTACAGCAGCGGGGCGGCCTCGCGGCGGAACGTCACATTCATGATGCAGAACGGGAAGAACGCCCCCTCCGGCACGACATCCACGCCCTTAGCGGGCCCGAGACGCAGGTCCGGGTTCGCCAGCTGGGTGATCCCGTCCAGGTCCGGGACATTGGACCACAGCCCGTGGTGGACCATGACCGGCCGCTCCGTCTCACGGATCCCGTACGGGTAGCCCCGCGGGTACAGGCCTGCGGAGGAGATCGTGTTCCACCAGCCGTTCATCACGTCAGCCGACGCGACCGAGCA
>Ga0335081_10003059_pt1 | contig 26294 bp, 24 predicted proteins | sample Lox_Sample_35_FD_206713 | JGI IMG/M metagenome (GOLD analysis project Ga0335081, IMG submission 206713) | Soil microbial communities from Loxahatchee National Wildlife Refuge, Florida, United States - Lox_Sample_3.5 | ecosystem: Environmental > Terrestrial > Soil > Wetlands | place: USA...
GGACGGTAATCCGTCCGGGCGAGCAAAGCTCGCGTTACTCTCTTAGGATGCCGATTCCCCCCCCAACGTTTCACTGCGAAGCGGCACCGCGCCTATTGTAACTCCGAAAATGGCCACGAAAGACTGTTAAAATCAGATGTGATGGCGAGCCTTTCCACCGCCCGCAAACTGAGTATTATTGCGCGCGTTGCCGCCCAACAGGCCGGACGAAATCGGCTCCTCAGCGCCATCATGAATGGCGGCCGCGCGACCGCCACCCACTTCGGTCGCGTTCTTCACACTCTTTGGCTCGAAGTCACGGGCTTTGTTTTCTTGGCCATAGCCATCATCGGCGCCGGCGCCCTGACCCGCGAATACGCCAAATACCAAGCCTTCCACACCAGTCCCGGACGCCTCATCCTTGCAATCTGTTTCACACTCACTTTTGCCTGGTTCGGCGTAAGCTCTTTCTGGCGCGCGGCCAGAAAGGCCAAGCGCTTCTCAAAATCCAGATTGTCATGATTTGTCCTTGGTGTACCTTAGTGTCCTTCGTGGTTATTGGTCTCTCCCATGCCTGACGACCACAAACCCGATCCCGAAACCTCCTCCCACATTCCCGTCCGCAACCTCTACACGCCCGACGATCTCGAAGACCGCAATCTCGAACAAGACCTCGGCTATCCCGGTCAATTTCCCTTCACGCGTGGCATTCAAAGCACCATGTTTCGCGGACGCCTGTGGACCATGCGCCAATACGCCGGCATGGGCGACGCCGAAGAATCCAACAAGCGCTACAAATATCTCCTCGCTAACGGCACCACTGGCCTTTCCGTCGCCTTCGATCTGCCTACGCAAATCGGCATGGACTCCGACGCTCCACTCGCCTTCGGCGAAGTCGGCAAAGTCGGCGTCGCCATCGACTCCATCGAAGACATGCAGTGCCTCTTTGACGGTATCGACCTCACCAAAATTTCCACGTCGATGACCATCAACGCCACGGCGTCTATTCTTCTCGCCCTCTATGTCGCCGTCGCCCGCCGTCAGGGCGCAGACATTCACCGCCTCGCCGGCACCGTGCAAAACGACGTCCTCAAAGAGTACGTTGCGAGGGGGACATACATTTTTCCAATCGCGCAGGCCATGCGCATCATCACCGACATGTTTGCCTGGGCCAGCGAAAGTGTGCCCGAGTGGAATCCCATCTCCATCTCCGGATACCACATGCGCGAGGCCGGCTCGACCGCCGTGCAGGAGATTGCTTTCACTCTGGGCAACGGCATGGCCTACGTGCAGGCCGCCATCAACGCCGGACTCGACGTTGACCACTTCGCCCCGCGCGTGTCTTTCTTTTTCAACGCGCACAGCAACTTCCTTGAAGAAGTCGCCAAGTTCCGCGCCGCGCGCCGCATGTGGGCGCGCATCATGCGCGATCATTTCAAAGCCAAGAATCCCCGCTCCTGGATGCTCCGCTTCCACACCCAGACCGCCGGCTCCACGCTCACCGCGCAGCAGCCGGAGAACAACATCGTTCGCACCGCCATTCAGGCCATGGCCGCAGTGCTCGGCGGCACGCAATCGCTGCACACCAATTCTTTCGACGAAGCTCTCGCCCTGCCCACCGAGCAGGCTGCGCGCATCGCTTTACGCACGCAGCAGATCATCGCTTACGAATCCGGCGCGCCCAACACTATCGATCCCCTCGCCGGCTCGTATTTCATCGAATCGCTGACCAACGAAATCGAAAAGTGCGCCGACGAGTATTTGCAGAAAATCGACGCTCTCGGAGGCATGCTCAAAGCCATCGAGCGCGGATACATCCAGCAGGAAATCCAGAACGCCGCCTACGAATATCAGCAGCAGGTCGACCACGGCGAGGCCGTCGTGGTCGGCGTCAATCGCTTCGAGCTGGAAGAAGAAAAGCCCGTCCCGATTCAGCGCATCGACGAGTCACTCGAGCGCAAACAAGTAGAGCGCCTGCAAGCCCTGCGCGCCCGCCGCGATCCCACCGCATGGCAAGCGTCCCTTAAGCAGGTTGACGAAGCCGCCCGATCCGGCGCCAATCTCATGCCCCGCATCCTCGCCGCCGTCGAGGCTTTTGCCACCGTCGGCGAGATCTCAGACACGTTGCGCGGAGTGTTTGGGGAGTATAAAGAGGCGGTGGTGATTTAGTGCTGACCGGCCAGTTCGGTCGTAGCGTGTGTGGGGCGCTAAGGCCCTACTTCCGTGCGGCCTTCACATCCGTTCGCGAAAAATCCTGGCCTTTGAACAATAGCGGCTCGGATTTGCTCTTCGCCAGGGCGTAGGAAAAGCAGTCTCCGAAATTCAGTTTGGCGGGGTGGCCGCTGGGTTTGCCGAAGTCGCGATATGCCTGGCGCGCAATGCGGGCCTGTGCTTCGGTGGCTGGCTCGATGACAATTTGCGCTTCGTCGATCAGTTCATCCAGGCGTCGACTGGCGATGGGGTCTTTGCTGCTATCGATCACCGCACCGGTTTCCACATAACTCACCGCTGACATGCGGCGATGCGGCGCCCGCTCGATGATTGCGGCAAATTCGGCCGCTTCCGCCTCGAGGCGCAGAATCGCGATCACGGCCGAAGTATCGAGGATCACTTGGGCAGACCTTTCTCGTCATAGAGCAGGTCGCCGTGGTCGGCGGAACGGAACGGCTCCTTGAGCCGCGGGGAGCAATCGCGGCCGATTTCGAGCAGCCGCTCGGACAGCTTGACCGACTGCTTCCTTTGCAGCCGGCCGAGCCTCTCGCGCAAAGCTTCGGTCACTGCCTCGGTCATGTTCTCGCCGGTGAGTCGGGAGAGCTGGCGGGCCAGCTTGTGCGCGGCCTCGTTCTTGATGTTCATGCTCATCTAGGTATAATTCTACCATCGATAGCTATTATTCTACCATAAGCAACATTAGAAAGGGCACGGCCGAAGCCGTGCCTTAAAAAGCAGATTCCTCGTCGCTTCGCTCCTCGGAATGACAAGGGGTAGGGGTCAGTCTCTGGTTAAGGGTCAGTCTCTGGTTAGGGGTTAATCCCTCACCCCATCCATGAACGCGCGGAGTTTCCGCGAACGTGACGGATGCCGCAACTTCCGCAGCGCCTTGGCCTCGATTTGCCGGATGCGCTCGCGCGTGACCGCGAACGACTGGCCGACTTCTTCGAGCGTGTGCTCGCTGCCATCTTCGAGGCCGAAGCGCATTTTGATGACTTTTTCTTCGCGCGGCGTCAGCGTGCGCAGCACCTGCGAAGTCTGGTCTTTGAGGTTGACGTTGATCACCGCTTCCGCCGGCGAAACCACGCCGCGGTCTTCGATGAAGTCGCCAAGGTGCGAATCTTCCTCTTCGCCGATCGGCGTTTCGAGTGAGATCGGCTCCTGCGCGATCTTGAGCACCTTGCGCACTTTGGCGACAGGAATATCCATGCGCTTGGCGATTTCTTCCGACGTCGGCTCGCGTCCCAGTTCCTGCACCAGCTGCCGAGAGGTGCGGATCAGCTTGTTGATGGTTTCGATCATGTGCACGGGAATGCGAATGGTGCGTGCCTGATCGGCGATGGCGCGAGTGATGGCCTGACGAATCCACCACGTGGCATAGGTTGAAAACTTGTAGCCCCGGCGGTATTCGAATTTGTCCACGGCCTTCATCAGTCCGATGTTGCCTTCCTGAATCAGGTCGAGGAATTGCAAGCCGCGGTTGGTGTATTTTTTGGCGATGGAAACCACCAGGCGCAGGTTGGCCTCGATCAGTTCGCGCTTGGCCTGCTCCGCGTCCATGTCGCCCTGGATGATCTCGCGCTGCGTGCGCTTGAGCTCCTGGAACAAGACGCCGGCTTCCTGCTCGAGTTTCTCGAGTTCGGAACGAATGGAACGCGACTGCCGACGGTATTCCTTGCGCTGGTCTTCGCTGCGCGTGGCGTCAGCTTTTTTTTCCAGGTTCAAAGATTGGCGGTCGAGCGAGCGCATGGTGTCGACCGTCTTGTTCACGCGCTCGATCAGCCGCTTGCGTTCGTTGTTAGTGAAACCCAGATTGCGCACGCACAGAGAGACGTTCACAATCGCCCGGGCCAGGTTCATGCGGTAGCGGCGATGGTCTTTCGGGCGCTTCTTTTGCGAAACGTTGGCAAACTTCTCCGCCAACTGGTTGGCTTTCTTGTAGGCCTTGGCGAGGTCGTCGATCTTTCCCGTGAATTCTTTCAGACGATTCTGAAGAATTTCCTCGGTGATCTCTTCTTCATCGAAGGTGACCACTTCCTTGATCGAGCGGACGCTCTTCTTGAGGTCTTCGCCCAGCGCGAGAAGTTCGTTAATTACTATGGGCGAGCGCGAGAGCGCCTTCAGCACTCGCAATTGTCCCCGCTCGATGCGCTTGGCGATTTCCACCTCGCCTTCGCGGGTAAGCAGCGGAACCGTGCCCATCTCGCGCAGGTACATGCGGACAGGATCGTTGGTTTTTTCCAGCGCGCCGGGAGTGAGATCGAGTTCAACGTCCTCGCCGGCTTCTTCTTCATCGAACTTCTTATCGAGCGCGGCGGAGGAGGGCAGCTTTGGCCCCTCCAGCACGTCGATGCCTTGCGTGCCAATCGTAGTCAGCAGATCGTCTAGGTCGTCGGGACTGTGCACATCGTGCGGGATCAAATCGTTGACTTGGTCGTAAGTCAGATATCCCTTTTCCTTGCCTGTGTCGATCAGCTTTTTGATGTCGTCGTACTTATCGTCTAGTGCCAAGAAAAATTTCCTCGTTCGTCCTACGGAGAGGACGCCAAAACGTTTTTTACGGTGGGTCGTGAGTCTGCGGGATTGCGAGACACTATAAACTTTCAGAGTTTAGCACAATACTGATTGTGACTGCACTCGAAAAATCCGCCGCGCCGCGCGCACCAAGCCTATCTCATTCCCCGTTAACAAGTTAGATGCCAGATCCACCCATTTAGTTTCATGTGGGACATTTGCCTAAGCTCGTTTTTGTGGCCGTTCCTGCTCGGCGGGGCTCGTCTCCATCAGGCCCCGCTTCAGGGCCATTTTTTCTTGCAAAAGCACATGCCGCCGCTCCGGGGTCAGATTTCGGCTAGCCTGCAACTCATTCTGAATCTGGTCGATCCGGCGCCGGATATGCAGCCGGCGCAAAGCCCGGACTGCGCCCTCCAGGCGTTCCAGAGTCAGGGGCTCATCATCCCGCATCAGTATGGCTGCCAACTGGTTGCGGTCGCCTTCTGAGAACGGCAAGCTCATGGCGTCGAGCACCTCGGGTGGGGCGGCAAGCAGGGTTTCAATTAGTGTCTCAGTGTTCAAGCCTGCGTGCAGACGTTCGTTTTTCAGCACGAATCGGGCCTGGCGGGAGGGGTCAAATTCCTCCTCGGCCCCATCCCGCGCCGATATATGTTCCTCCAAGGGCTGCATTTCTGTGGCCGAGGCCAGGGCCCGGATAAGGATTCGCTCGGCGTCGGTGACCTGGGCTTCCGTCGGCGATTTTAGGGCTGTCACCGAGCGGCTCGCAGCCGCATGTTTCAACTCCTGTCGCAGGACTGCGGAATCAATTCCCAGTTTCTGCGCAATCTCGCGGGACAATTCGTCGCGCACGATCCGGCTGGGAACGCGTTGGATGTGCGGCAACAGCCAGTTCACTGCTTTCACTTTGCCTTCGGCGCTGCGCGCGTGAAACTGGGCGCGCGCCCGCTCAATCAGATAATCGAAATATTTTTGCGAATTCTTGAGCGCGGTTGCGTATGCCTCTTTGCCTCTTCGCCGGATGTAAAGATCGGGGTCAAACCCGGGTTCGAGGGTAAGAACCTTGATTTGGAACTCTTCTTCCACCAGCAGGCCAAGAGTGCGCTCAGTCGCGCGTGCACCGGCCGTGTCCGGATCGAAGTTCACCACCACGTTTTTACTAAATCTTCCCAGTAGCCGCGCTTGCAACTCAGTAAATGCCGTGCCTGAGCTGGCGATCACGTTGTGAAATCCGGCGGCATAAACGGAAATACAATCCATCTGGCCTTCGACCAAGATGGCGTAATCCAGTTTGCGAATGGCTTCTTTGGCGCGGTCCAGATTGAAGAGAACTTTCGACTTCGAATAGATTGCGGTTTCAGGCGAGTTCAAATACTTTGGCCCGGCTTTTTCATCGGTCGAAAGCGTGCGCCCTGTAAAGGCGATCACTTTGCCAGTTTCGTTGGCGATGGGAAACATCACGCGGTTGCGGAATTTCGAGTATATGGTCGTTGGCCTTTGATTGTTGGTCGTTGGTCGTTGGTCGTTGGCCTCACCATTGTCATTCCGAGCGGAGCGAGGAATCTGCTGTTCCTGACGGCGACCCTGCCCTGAGCTGTCAGGCGAAGGGACTGACGGCTGGGCACTCTCTTTCCACGAAAACAGCCCGCTCTCGCGCAGCACTTCCTCGGGAAATTCCCCCTTCATCCGATCGCGCAACAAAAATCCAGAATCCGGCGCAAAGCCAATGCGAAATGCCCGGATCGTTTCTTCGCTCAGCCCCCGCCCCGCCAGATACTCGCGCGCATGCGCGCCCTCCGGACGCTGCAGGCACTCCTGAAAAAACTCGCAGGCACGTTCGTGGATTTCCAGCAGGGCGGTCCGCAACTTGGCTTCCCGCGCTTCCGCCGGACTGCTGTAGCTCATCTTTGGCAGCGCAATGCCCAGCTTCTGCGCTACCGCGCGCACGGCTTCCGGGAAGGTAATGTTCTCGATCTTCTGCACAAAGCTGAAGACGTCTCCTGAAGCACCGCAGCCGAAGCAGTGATAAAACTGCCGCGCGGCATGAACTGAAAACGATGCTGTCTTTTCGTTATGGAAAGGGCAGAGCCCTGAATAGTTCTGCGCCCCGGCCTTTTTCAGCTTCACGTACTCGCCCACCACGCGGACGATATCCGCCTGCTGCTTCACCGTGTATGCGAAATCTCCGGGGTTAGCCATGGGTGGGCGACAGTTCTCCGCAGGAATTGTGAGGGCTGGGAGGCCTGATGTGAATATACCGGAGCGCGAATGCTGTGGAGAAGCTGTGGAAGACACAGGTATTTCGTTGATGGGATTGGAAAAGACGGCTTTGACTGCCCGTTACCGGGGCTCTGTCATGCTGAGCGAAGCTGTCCGCTCGATTGCGACCGGACAGACGTAGTCGAAGCATCCCCACCCGCTGAATTGCCCTTCATTCCTGGTTTTTCTGTCTCTCACGGACGATTTCGCACGACAGTGGGGATTCTTCGACTTCGAGTTCCCTGCGCTTCGCGAGGGAACTCTCCGCTCAGAATGACAAAGGGATGGATTTGTTGCAGTGGAGGCTGCGCCAGAATCGAAGAATCGCTATCTGCTTCGCAATTCGGACGTCCACGGCGCATCGGGATCAGCCGATCGGCGGATCATGTCCACGACTTGCCGCATGCGGGTGGAGGAAAGCATTCGCCGCTGAGGCTCCAGCAGTGATTTTTTTTGTAGAACCTGAATGAAATGAGCCTTAAGGTAGGAGACCTCTGGCAGTCCGGTCTCGCCGGGAGGCAGCGGCATGGTGGTTGGCCCCTCTTCACCGTAGCTGCCGAAGGGAACGATCAGGATGGTGGAAACGCGATCGCTGAAATTTCGCGCGTCCAATGAAACCACCAGGACCCAATGGCGCTTGGGAGCATCTTCCAGGTAGGCGGTCCAGATTTCTCCCCGCCTGGGCTTAGGGTTCACGGTCGAAATCGATTCCTTTCACGCCGTCGGCCAGGGCTGCGCCCAGCCGTTCCTCTTCCTCAGCCTGTTCCGGCGTCATGCGGTCGAAGTAGGCCGCTGTGTCCTTGGCCAGGCGCTCGCGGTTCTCATAAATCAGCAACCGCTCGATCGCGAGATCGATGGCCTCAGCCAGGTTTCTGGCTTGTTTCCGGTCGATGAGTTCTTGCAAGTAAACGAGGCTTTCCGGCGAGATCGTGGTCGAGATTTTCTGGCGGGAAGTCTGAGTGACGGACACATATCCTCCCAATTGAAGATATTATATCAGACAATCAATAGGATGCTAATACGATATTAATAAATGCCTTATAAATCAATATTATGCATTTAATAAGGATGCTCGCTTGGCGCTCTTAGGCATCGCGCTAAAGCGCGACGCCGCGCCGTAGCTCGCCGGGATCCTCCGCTCAGCAAAAGAAGAAACGCTTCGCTCAGGATGACAATGTTCTTCTAGCTGGGCGGACAGGAGTGTCCGCCCCACATGGTCAAACCCTGAGCTCCACCACCGTTGCTCCCGCGCCGCCCTCATTTTGTGGAGGCTCGGTGACCGACTCCACATGAGGATGAGTTTGCAGATATTGTCGGAGCGCCTTGCGCAAAATACCCATGCCGCTGCCGTGCACGACGCGCACGCGCGGCAGACCGGCGAGGAATGCGCGGTCGACAAATTTCTCGACCTCGCGCGTCGCGTCGTCTACGGTGCGGCCGATCACGTTGATCTCGGAAGGCACCTGCTGCGTTTCTGATTCGAGTGAAACCGATATGCCACGCGCGCGAGCTGCTTTGACGGGAGATTCAGCAGCACGGGAAAGAACCTCGGCGATGTCACTGCGTGCGACCTGCATCTTCATCGCGCCGACTTCGACTTCGAAATGATGGTCGTCAATCTTGCGCACAATCCGCGCCGGCCGGCCGACTGACTTCAACTTGACCGTGTCGCCTTCCGACACATGTTTGACCATCTGCGGCTGAGCGTTTGGATCGCCCTGGTCGGCGCCGGTGGAATGAGCTACTACAGTCGAGTCAAACTGCTCGCGGAACTCACGACGCAGTTTGGAAATTCGGCGCTCGGCGTCTTTGGAAAGTTTCTGTGAGGCAGCGCGGTCCTGGATTGCATTCACTGCTTCGCGCGCGTGGTATTCGAAATCGCGAAACAGGCTTTCGAGTTTCTTTTCCATCTCTTTGATTTTGGCCTGTTGTTCCTCGCGGCCCTCGCCTGCCAGGCGCGCCTTTTCGCGATCGAGTTCTTCTTCTCGAGTTCGTAACCGCAAACGCTCTGCTTCCGCCTCGCGCAATTCGGCATGCAACTGATCGAGAAACTGGCCGATATCGCGGGCCTGCGTGCCTAAACGGCCGCGCGCGTCGTCAATGATCGAGGAATTTAACCCTAACCGCTGCGCGATGTTGATTCCGGCGGAAGCTCCGGGCACGCCGATCTTCAATTCATAGGTCGGTTGCAAAGTAGTCTCGTCAAAACCGACGGCGGCATTGACCACTCCCGGCGCATTCGCGCCATAAACCTTTAGCGACGTATGGTGCGTGGAAATGACCGTGATGGAGCCGATGCGGCGAAAGTGCTCGGCGATGGCGACGGCCAGCACGGCGCCTTCTTCGGGATCAGTGGCAGAGCCGAGTTCATCGAGCAAAACCAACGAGTCTGGCGTCGCCGTTCGCGAAATAAAGTCGATGTTCGTGACATGAGCGGAGAACGTGGAAAGATTCTGCTCGATCGATTGATAGTCGCCGATATCGGCGAGGACGGCATCGAAAATTGGGAGCTCAGCGCGGTCGGCGGGAACGGGAATGCCGGACTGAGCCATCAGGGTAAGGAGACCGAGGGTCTTAAGGGCCACGGTTTTTCCCCCAGTGTTGGGGCCGGTGATGATGAGTTCGCGGCGGTCGCCTTCGAGCTCGATGGTGATGGGGACAATGCGGACGCCCTTGGGCTTGAGGTTGCGTTCGAGCAGAGGATGGCGCGCGTTGTAAAGCGACAGCCGTGGGCGGCCGTCCCCACGTGAACTGTTTTGCTCTCCTCCGATAAACCTGACTGCAACGCAGTCGTAGTCCTCCGCGAAGCGGGCTTTGGCGAACTGCAGCTCCAGCTCGGCGAGCACATCGATAGCTGCCAGGATCGGATTCGCATTCGCGGCGATCCGGCGCGTCATCTCCAGCAGAATGCGATGGACTTCGGCCTGTTCCTCATCGAGCAAACGCACCAGTTCATTATTTTGTTCGATGGTTTCCATCGGTTCGACGAAAACCGTTTGTCCGCTCGAACTCGCGCCGTGAACCACGCCCTGCACGCGCCGTTTGTGTTCCGTTTTGATCGGAATGACGAAACGTTCGCCGCGAATCGTGACCAGCTCATCTTGCACCGCGCCGCCTTCGGAAAGCCGGCGCAAGTAGCCGCGTAGCGACTCCTGGATGAGCCCTCTTTGCTTTTCAACCTCGCGGCGAATGCGGGCCAATTCGGGTGAAGCGCGGTCTTCGAGGGTCCCGTCGGGTTGAATCTTGTTGCGAAAGCCGCGCAGAAATTCCGTGAAGTCGCCGATGCCGGAAGAGAGGCGGGCTACGCTCTCCCAGCGGATTTGCGTTGGCGGATTGGCAGCAATTTCGCGCCACTCCGCGGCGCGGTCTACCACGAGGACGATGTCGCGGATCTCAAGGCCTTCCAGCGCAACCCCTTCGATGCCCGATTTTTCCACCAACGTTTTGACATCCGGCAAACCTCCAAAGTCAAAACGCCCGCCGACGCGGCGGAGCTCGCGAATCTCTGCGACGAGCTGATGCTGGTTCTCGATCCAGTCTCGATCTGCGGAGGGCTGGAGAAGGGCAACCCGCTCCTGGCCAAGAGCAGACGGAGCATAGCCTCGCAAGAGTTCACGCAGCAGGTCGAACTCAAGAACGCGGGCACTGGTATGGGTGAGCGGAGAAGGCGACATCGCGATTATGTTACCGGAGAAAGGAGCCGCCCGGAGGGTGCGGTCAGGTTGATGAAGGCGATGAGATCAAGCCTTGGCAGCTTCGGCCTGTGCGGGCAGGGCTTTCCCTGCCACCGGGAAACGCATGATAAAGACGGCCCCGCCCCCAGGGCGGTTGTGGCAGGAGATCTGGCCGTAGTGGTCCTGCACCATGCCATAGGTAGCACTCAAGCCCAGACCAGTACCTTTGCCAACTGGCTTGGTCGTGTAAAAGGGATCGAAAACGCGTTGCGGGTCCTGCAAGCCGGGACCCGAGTCAGTGAACTCGATGACGACCTGCTCGCCCTCCTGATGAGATGTAATCACCAGCGATCCCCCGTGGGCGCCTTCCAGTGCGTCTGCGGCATTTTCGATAATTTCCAGGCAGCAGCGCACCAACTGACTGGCGTTGCCCATGATCGGCGGAAGAGTGGGAGCGATTTTGGTCTCGATTGCTACGCGGCTGCGCTCCAGTTGGATCATCTTCATCTGCACCGCGTGCTGCAGGACGGAGCCCACATCCACCAAGGTTTTTTCTGCGGGCGATTGCTGGGCGAAGCTGAGAAGGCCCGAGACCAGTTCCTGCGTGCGCCGCGCCTGCACGCCGATCTTCTGGGTCATGCTGATCTGCTTGGGTGCAAGGTTTTCGTGGGTCAGCAGAAGGCCAGCCGAGCTGAGAATGCTTTCTAGAGGGGCGTTGATCTCATGTGCCGCCCCGGCCACCAGCTGCCCCAGAGAGGCCAGTTTTTCTTTCTGTACTACTTGCGCCTGAAGGCGCTGCAAATTATCAAAGCTGTGGCGTGACTCTTCCAAAAGCCGCACCAGGTCGCGATCCATGAAGTACTGGCGTAGAAAGATGAATGCCCCGACCACAAGCATCGCAAGAAGAGCCACCAGCAAGCGAAAGAAGCGGACTCGCAGAGGAGCCGAACTTTCAAACCAGGCCCAGTAGCCCATGGCGGGAAGAGAAAGAATGGCCAATCTGGCCAGTCGCGGCGCCCAAATATTCACACGACGTGGCGTAGGGGAGTCCGGACCACTGGCAGGCTGCAACTCGCGCGCGAGCAACGCTGCCGCCAAGAACCAGCAGAGAGAAGCGGCGAATGGAACATCGTAGATGCCGCCAGAGGCGTACTGTCCGCGGTCGATGGCGGCATTGATGAAGGCCGAACTCAGAACGTAGAGTCCAAAGGCCATAAAGAGATTCCAGTACACTTTTCTCCATGGCCCGCGAGTCCACAAGAACGACGCAGCAAGGGCCAGGAGAAGACCGATGTCTTCCAGAAGATAAAGAAGGTCAAAATTTCTGTTGTAAACGCCCGCGTTCAGCACGACAAATTGTTCCGGGAAGACGACGAATGCATAGACGAACACCCACCACGCCAACAAGAGGATGAAGTTCAGCGTACTAAAGTAAAGTTTTTGTTCTTCGACTTTGCGATGGGGTTGCAAAGCCACCGCTGCCATGAAGAAGACGACATGCATAAACAGGATGACGTCTCCGGCAAAAGGATCGGGTATGTTGCGGCTCAAAACCACTTCATAGAAGGCCCACATGGCCAAAGTGATGGCCCATACAATGCAACCGATTGCCATGAAGGCCCAAAACAAGCGCGTCCGGCCACGGTTTGAAGCTGCGTTCCAACCCATGACAAAACAAACTGCCAGAAGCAGAAGGAGTTGACTGATGTCCGCGTAGACCTTGCGTGGCGCGCCGGCCGGCAAGGCGAAGCAGAGGAGTGTGTAAAGGAGAATCAAGCCGGCCGTGCCGGCCATTCTCCAACGTTTCGCCCCAAATTGTTTAATCTCGGACATGGATACTCGAAATTCTAGTGGCGTATGGCGGAGAGTGCCGGTGGATTTGGGGATGCGGGATTACCTTCGTACCTGTTCTGTCGGACCCGCGGATCGCTGGGGAAATTGAAACCACCTCGAGAAGATTTGGCTCTGTTAAAATCAGCCTGTAAAGAGAGCGTTCTGCTGTCTCGGAATATGGCCTTTCCTGTCACACGCTTGCGGCGTTTGCGACGCACTGAAACGCTACGCTCGATGGTGCGCGAAACCCGCCTGACGCCTGAGAACTTCGTCTATCCATTATTTGTCTGCCCTGGCGAGGGCGTGCGGAAGGAAGTGCGCTCGATGCCGGGAGTATTTAATCTTTCAGTCGACGGAGCGGTGAAAGAAGCGCGCGAGGCATACTCGCTGGGCATTCCGGCTATCATTCTTTTCGGATTGCCGGAGAAAAAAGACGAGGCAGCGACCGGAGCCTGGGAAGAAGATGGCATTGTGCAGCGTGCGGCGCGGGCCATCAAGCGGGAAACGCCTGATTTGGTGGTCATCGGCGATGTCTGCTTGTGCGAGTACATGTCGCACGGGCATTGTGGAGTTGTACGGCAAGGGCCGGTACCGAAATCGCTGGGCGCGGCGGCGACGAAAGCTGTGACTGCGGTTGCTATCTCCGGCGCGAAAGGAAAGGCCAAAGCAATTGAGGCGGCTGCCGCATCTTTGGCGCGGATGGCCGAGAAGAGTTATGAGATCGACAACGACGCGACTCTGGAAATTCTGGCCAAGACTTCCGTTTCGCTCGCGCGCGCGGGAGTGGATATTGTTGCGCCCTCCGACATGATGGATGGGCGGGTGGGCGCGATCCGCAAGGCGCTGGACGAAGCTGGACTGATCAATACGCCGATTCTTTCTTATGCGGCGAAATTTGCTTCTGGTTTCTATGGGCCATTTCGCGAAGCGGCCGATTCGACGCCGCAATTCGGAGATCGCCGTTCTTACCAGATGGATGGGGCAAACCTGCGCGAGGCCATGCGCGAGATCGCGCTCGACATTGAAGAAGGCGCCGACATGATTATGGTGAAGCCGGCCATGCCTTATCTGGATGTGATCGCGGCGGCGCGGGAGAGATTTGACTTGCCGCTGGCGGCTTACCAGGTTTCCGGCGAGTTTGCCATGATCGAAGCTGCTGCGCGAAATAACTGGATTGACCGCGAGCGCGTGATGATGGAGTCGCTGCAATCGATCCGGCGAGCGGGGGCGAGCATTATTCTGACGTATTACGCGAAGGAAGCGGCGCGGGCGCTGGGGTGAGAGACCTTGTGGAACCAGACGATGACGATGCCGATGTTGTTTCGCTTGAAGGTCCAGTAGAAAAAGTCGACGGAAAACTGGTCCTGATGATTCCACTGGCAGCTGGCGCTGACCAATTCATCGACTGTTCGCGAGGCATTGCGGAAGTTCAGGGTGAATACTTGAAAGTCGTTATTCCCGAACGGCTGGCCGGGATGCTGCGGATCGACGAAGGCAGCAAAGTCTCGGTAAACAATCGGAATGGGAAGTTCAACATTGTTCCTGCCAACCCTTCCCCGTTACATTGATGTGAAGTCCAGCGGACGACCTGTCATCATTCAAGAATCAAGGGATCCTTCGACTGCGCGTGAAATCCGCTTCGCGGATTTCACACTACGCTCAGGATGACAAGGTGGATAGATCCGTTGCGGATTTTAGGCGTCGCTCAGGATGACAAGGTGGCGGGACGGTTTGGCCACCAACCCACTCTGTTCTAGAATCATCGGTTTGCCCTCGGACATCTCTTCCTGCTAGTAAGGAGCACTCTTTTGCCAGAAACCATTTATGACGTCGCCATCATCGGCAGCGGGCCGGCCGGATATACGGCCGCTATCCGCGCAGGGCAATATGGCCTGAAAACTGCGCTTATTGAAAAAGACAGCGTGCTGGGCGGGACGTGCCTGCACGTCGGATGCATTCCGACCAAGGCGCTGCTGTTCAACGCGGAACTTTGGGACCATCTGAAAGACGCGAAAGAATTCGGCATTGAAGGCGTGGACGCACGCAAGCTCAACTGGGCCGCGGTGCAGGAGCGCAAGACGAAGATCGTGAGCAAGCACACCAAGGGGCTCGATTTTCTGATGCGCAAAAATAAAGTGGAAACGATCAAAGGCTACGGCAGGTTGACCGGGCCGAAGAAGAACGGCGTGTTCGCCGTGGAAGTGGAGAGCGGCGGAAAGAAAAGCACGATCAACGCCAGGAATGTGATTTTGGCCACGGGTTCTGAAGCGCGCATGTTGCCGGGACTCCAAGCGAACGATCGAGTGCTGACGAATATCGGAATTCTCTCGCTGAAGGAAATTCCGAAATCGCTGGTGATTGTGGGCGCGGGAGCGGTCGGCGTGGAGTTTGCCTCGATCTTTCGTTCCTTCGATTCAGAAGTGACGATTCTTGAAATGCTGCCGCGGCTGGTGCCGGTCGAAGACGAGGAAGTCTCGAAAGAGTTGGCGCGGGTATATCGCAAGCGCGGAATTAATTTTCATACCAACGCCAAGGTTGAGAAAGTTGAGAACACGAAGAGCGGGATTGCGGTGACGTTCACGGCCGAGGGCAAGCAGCAGAAAATCGATGCTGAAAAAATTCTGATCGCCGTGGGCCGCAGGCCGCGCACCGAAAACATCGGCCTCGAGAAAACGAAAATCAAGCCAGAGCGCGAATTTATCAAGACTGACAACTTCATGCAAACTGTCGAGCCGGGCATTTACGCGATAGGCGACATCGTGCTGGGAACGCCGCAGTTGGCACACGTCGGCGGCATGGAAGGAATTGTCGCCGTGACTATGATCGCGGGGAAAACCGCCAAGCCCATTAACCCTGAGCGCATTCCGAACTGCACATATTGCCATCCTGAAATTGGCAGCGTGGGGCTGACCGAAGAAAAAGCCAGGGAAGCCGGATACAACGTGAAAATTGGCAAATTTCCATTTACGGCGAATTCGCGCGCGTCGATCGTGGGCGCGCATGAAGGGTTCATCAAGATCGTTAGCGATGCCGACTACGGCGAAATTCTCGGCGTGCATATTATTGGCCCATTGGCGACGGAGTTGATCGCAGAAGCAGTTGTAGTGATGGAACTCGAAGCGACGGTTGAAGACCTGATGTGGACGATGCACGCGCATCCCACCTTGGCCGAGGCCATGCTGGACGCGGTGAATAGCGTGTATGGATTGGCGATCAACGCGTGAAGGTTGGGTGGCGTCAGATCACGAGAGATGACATACAATGAAGGTGCGAGACGTACTCAAGATGCTTGAGAAGGACGGTTGGTATCTGGATCGCACGCGTGGGAGTCATCGTCAATATAAACACCCAACCAAATCTGGGCTAGTGACAGTTCCCGGAAAGCCCGGTGATGACCTTGGGCCGGGAACGTTGAACAGCATCCTTAAGCAGGCGGGGCTAAAGAAATGAAAAAATACCTGATCGTCATCGAACGAACCGAAACCGGGTATTCCGCTTACTCGCCCGACTTGGAGGGCTGCGTGGCGACCGGCAAAACCCGCCAAGAGGTCGAAAGCGAAATGAAGGAGGCTATCGCATTCCACCTCGACGGCATGGCCCGAAACGGCGATCCGATTCCCGAGCCACATAGTTATTCTGCCTACGTGGAAGTCCCCGCTCAGGCGCAATAGTTGACTTCCGTTCTCCACACCGTAAACCTCAGTCCCGACGAACTCGTAGCATTGCTCGTCGCCGTGAGTTTCGCCACCGGTTTGAATGTTTACGCGACGGTCTGCACCTTAGGTTTGCTGGCGCGCTTCGGGGCAGTGCCGCTGCCATCATCTTTGCACCTCTTGACCAACTCGTACGTGATCGGGGTAAGCGCTATTTTGTTCGGGGTCGAATTTTTCGCCGACAAGATTCCCGCCTTCGACCTGGTGTGGAATGCGCTGCACACGTTTATTCGAGTTCCAGTCGCGGCTTTGATTGCCTATCAGGCGACGAGCAATCTTTCACCCTGGGAGCAACTCGCCGCTACTTTGGCAGGTGGAGCGATTGCTTTAGCGGCCCATGGAGGCAAAGTCGCGGCTCGCGCGGCGGTAACGCCTTCTCCGGAGCCCGTATCGAATACGGCGCTGAGTCTGGGTGAAGACGCGCTGGTTGTATTCCTGATCTGGTTTGCCACGAAGCATCCCTATTGGGCTGCGGGGATCGTAGCGGCGTTCCTGGCGATTATTGTTTTGCTGGCGCGCTGGGTGATTCGTTCGCTGAAGATGCTGTTTGTCGGGGCGGAAAAAGCCGTGGCAAAATGAAAGAATTTAACCACAGAGGGCACAGAGAGCGCAGAGGCTGGCTATACTTTGGATAGGTGAGTTCTTGCTTGATTTCTGTCGTCCAACTCGGGGCCATTGACTACGCAACCGGACTGAGCCTGCAACAGCGCTTAGTTGAAATGCGCAAGGATGGGCGCATCGGGGACGTGCTGCTCCTGCTCGAGCACACACCAGTCATTACGCTGGGGCGAAATGCGAAGGCGAGAAACATACTCGCGCCGCCTGAAATGCTAGCCCAGCAGGGAATCGAGGTATTCGAAACCAATCGCGGCGGTGATGTGACGTTTCACGGCCCGGGACAGATTGTCGGTTACCCCATCTTCGATCTGCGCGGATTCACGAGTGCAGATGGCAAACGCAGGACTATGGGCGCGATTGAGTTTGTCCGGCGATTGGAGGAAGTCTTGATCCGTACCTGCGCTCAATTTCAGGTCGCAACGGAGCGGATCGCGGGACTCACGGGCGTCTGGACAGATCCGAACCACGGGCACGAGGCGGGCGGACGAGGCGTCCGCCCCTACGCAAGCGGGGAAGCCAAGATCGCAGCCATCGGCGTGCACATTTCTCGCGGCGTCACTTCGCATGGCTTTGCGCTGAATGTGAATACCGATCTCAGTTGCTTCGATCTCATCGTTCCCTGCGGGATTGAATCAAAGCCGGTGACGTCGATGGAGAGAGAACTCGGCAAGCAGATCGACCTTCAAGATGTTTCGCACGCCATATCGCGCAATTTCGGCGCAGTGTTCGAAAGTCAGGTGCTTTGGCTGGAGAATCTCGACTTGTTGCTTCAGCCAACGATCGGCGTGCCCATGAAGCCACCGGCCGAACTGCGCAGGATGCAAGGAGAAGAAGATGCGTGGGCTTGATACCGTCTACGACGCCGCATGCGCAAGCTGCAATTGCATCGGCAGCAAAACTACGAACTTGCTTCCCTTGCCGACTGAACTGGTGACTTCGATTCTTCCGTGATGTTCTTCCACAATCCGGCGCGCCAGTGAAAGCCCCAAACCGGTTCCGTTTCCCTTGGTGGTGTAGAACGGGCGGAAGATGTTGGGTAAGTGCTCTGCCGGAATGCCGCGCCCGGTGTCGGCGACGACGATCGCTGCCAACTGTCCCTGAAGTTTGAGTTTGACCTGGATCGTGCCCTTGCCGTCGATGGCTTGAATGGAATTGAGCAGCAGATTAAGCAAGACCTGGTGGATTTGATCGCTGTCGTGTTCGATTTCCGGAAGGTCCGGATTCTTCGTAAGCACGATCTCGATGGGCCGGGAAAGAGCCTGTTGCCGCGCCAGCATGACCGCGTGCTCGACCGTGGTGTTGAGATCGCTCCGCCGCATCTCGGGTCGATGCGGCCGGGCAGTTTGCAAGAGATCATTCAAGATGTGATTGATCTGCGCGATTTCCTGGCGAATGTCTTTGACAACGGCACGGGCCGGACTCGAAGTGGGAAGATCGCGGCCAATGATTTCAATGACCCCGGCGATCCCGGCCAGGGGATTACGAATTTCGTGGGCCAGGCCGGTGGCAAGTTCGCCGAGCGTCGCCAGGTGTTCAGCCCGCGACATTTGGGTGCGATGCAAACGCTCGATTTCTTCCCGGCTTTCACGTAGTTGCGCGACCATGCGATTGAAGTTGCGTCCCAGGTCGCCGATTTCGTCATTGCGGTGGGCAAAACCGACGGTCACGTCTAAATTGCCTTCGCCGACTTCGGCAATCTTTTCCTGCAACTCGACCATCGGCCGCTGCACCTGATATGTCAGGACCACGAGCAGAGCTGCACAAATGGCCACCGCGCCCATGCCAGCTACTAATAAAACTGTATGCCTTTGGGGATCCTGCCAGGAGAGTGTGGCCAGCATGAAGAGCAGCAGTCCGCCCATCAAGACGCAGCCAACCGGCAGCAGGGCTTTGATCTGCCAGTTGATGCGCAGCGAAGACGCCCGCGGTTCCTGATCGGCGTCTTCGTCGGCCACCTTGTCGAATGACTCAGGCATAGGCGTGCAATCCAGGCAAAAGATAGGTCACACCGAAGAAAGTGAACATCACAACCGCAAACCCGAGGATCGCGAAATAAGCTGCGCGGCGACCGCGCCAGCCGCGGGTGATCCGCATGTGCAGATAACCGGCGTATACCAGCCAGGTAATCGCGGCCCAGGTTTCTTTCGGGTCCCAGCTCCAGTAAGAACCCCAGGTGCGGTTGGCCCAATATGCGCCGGCTGCAATCATCAGGGTGAGCAGGGGGAAGGCAATGCAAATCGTCTTGTAGGTGATGCGATCGAGCACTTCGGCGGAGGGAAGCAATCTTTCGAGATCGGTTCGCCGCCAAAGCAACAAGAGGTAGAGCAAGCTGGCGAGAATGCCTCCGACCAGACCGGAAAGAATGAATGGACTTGCGGCCAAGCTGGTGGGGAAGAGGCCATCAGCATCCAAAGAGGGGTAGCGCCCGTCCTTCGCGCGAAGCAAAAAGAAAACCAACGCGAGCGCCTGAAGGAGAATGCTCACAAAAACCGCCCGGTTCGCGATGTTGATGAAATTGTCGTTCCGCTTCCAGCGCGCGATCAGATAGAGCACGAAAGGCGCTGCCACCGCTGCCAGCACCAGCATCATGAGCCAGCCGAGATCAGGAATGGTGACAAAGAGCCGAACCCCCCGGCCGAGGAGGACCTCGGACTTTTCCGCCGGGTTCCAGGCAGTCACACTCAGTCCGCCCCACTTTTCAAAGCGAGTCAGCACACCGGCATAAATGCCTGTCACGAACAAGCTCGTGGCGGCAAGAAAAGTCTCCGTTTTCATTTTGTCCTGAATCAAAAACATCATGGCCAGAGCAAAACTCAGAGCGCAGGCAGCATAAGCCAGCATGGCGAGCGTCACGTGCACATGGAGCCATGTGGATTGCAGCGCCGGCACCAGCGGTTTGACGTCAGTGCGCAGGAGTTGCATCAAAACCACTCCCACGATCGCGACTGGCATGGTCACGGTGCCGATCACTTTCACTCCGTAACGTTTCTCGGCGATTAAAGTCAAAGCCGCGAGGGTCCAGACAAAGCTCAGCAGCATTTCGTAAACACTCGCGAATGGCGGGTATCCAGCTTCGTACCATCTATGAGCGATTGCGGCGGTGTTCGCAATTAGCCCTGCCCAAGTCGAGATCGAGGCGAACCTGATGTATGAATCCGTGCCGGTGACACCGAAGCCAAGATATAAAGCCCCGGCTCCCGCGTAGAAAACGAGGGCCGCGTAGAGGAGATTCGCTTCGCTTAGCAAGTTGCCGGACTTGACCACGTTCAGGAATGCCATGAACAGCAGAAAAGCGATGCTCAGGCCGACCAAAACAACGAGGGTCGAACTTGTGGCTGGCTGTTGTTCCGCTCTTGCTCGGGCCATAAATCCTCCGTCTAACGGCTTTCCGCCAAAACTGTGGGCGATGATCGCTGTGATTCCGGTTGCTTCAATTCTTTCCTGATCTCTTCCAGGAACTTCGTGAACTTTTGCTCGAAGACATCGCGATTGCGGTTGGCCGTGCCGCCGATCCACAGAACCAGGCGGCCTTGCTGATCGCGCACTGGCACAACCCAGAAACGAACGTGGACAACGTAAAAGACCAGGGCCAGGCCAATTCCCATCAAGACCACGCCAGCCCAAACCTCCCACTGCCCGGGTTCATGGGAAACCTGCAAGCCGGTGAAATAGCCGAGCTTCAGGTCTTTTGCCTCAAAGACGTAGGGTGATTTCTGGTTCTCGGCGAAGCCGGGTATCTCGGGGAGCCAGACATTTACATTGCTATCGCTCTTACGTGATGTGACAACCAGGTGGACCGCAGGGTTGTCGGGGTCGTCGCTGCGGGTGTAAACATGGCCGTCCCGCACGACGTAATCGGGAATGAATTCAACCATGCGGACCGACGTGTCGGCGTCAAGCGCGACAGGGTCATTCATTCCAAGGGAAATTTCGCGACGCGAGTCCGGATTTCCGACTGGCGAAGCGTCAAGCACTAATTGATCCACCTTGTCGGTCTTTCCGTAGCTGGCTTGATAGAAGCGAACTCCGCCGAAGACCAGCGGATCGTTCACGGCAATCTCTTTGCGCTGCACCTCGCGTCCATCCTTAATCACCGCCAGCTTCGACCACCACCGCTTCGGAGTACCGTCGGCGTAGTTTTCCTGCCCCGCGCCGTCGCAACGAACGGCGAAAGGCAAGGTCCGAGTTTGTCCATTCCTCAAGGCAATTTCACTGCTTTGTTGCCCGCGCGTGAGAGCGAGGAAACCGCGCCAGCCGTAGAGCGCATCCACGATGCCACCGAGAAAAATCAGCAGCAGGCTGGCATGAACTACGTACACCGCCATCTCGGACAAGCGATTGCGCTCGGAGAAGAGCGAAAAACTGTTCGTGCGCACCATTCGCTCGGGACTCATGCGCATGGCTCGTAACGCGCGTTCCGCGGCCTCCAGTCCGGCTTCTTCGTCAGGAACAGGAATTTGCGCCTGCGTCGTCAGCGCCCTGCGGAATGACTCGTCAGGACTTTTGTAGGGGCGTGCGAAATATCTCCACGCGTTGGGAAAGCGGTCGATGGATGCGGCGACGATGCAAACACTGACGAGGACAAGCAGCAAGACGAACCACCAGGCATGGAAGACATCGGTGAGCCCAACGGCATCGAGCAGCCGGAGCATCTGGGGAGAGTAGGCACGCTGCATCTCGTCGGGATCAGTGATCGGGCGTTGCAGAATGAGCGTGCCGGCGGCAGCGAGAATCACCACCGAAATTAGAAGCACAACACCGGTTTTGATCGAACTCAGAGTGTGCCAAACCTCGCGGCGCGCTGAGCGAAAGTCAAAGCTCATGTCTTTCCCTCTTCGCCTGGTTCATGCACGTTGCTCACCAGACCGCAAAATCTCCGCAAGCCCTTGATGTTCAATCCATTCAGGCTTGCATCGCGAATTTTTTCGAAACCTTCGTGAGGGATAGCACACAGGGTGGTGATGCGGGTCCAGCAGTCGAGCAGCGTCCGGGCCTTAAAGGCGAAGGCACGGAACTGTTGGTTTTTCCCAACAAATCTTGTGGAAAATGGCTTTCTTGAGAGCAAGTTGGGGGTTCATGACACATGGGTCATTTCACCAATCCCACTGTGGGAGAAGGCCCATTTCAGTAAAGACTGATATGGCCTAGCCCATTTAGCTCCCCGTCATCGCGACTCTATTTAATTTAATATCAATCGGTTAAGTAGAGTGTTGAAATTTTAAGCAGGTTTTAATATTTGGGCGGTAGAGTTGCATTGCCCATTGTGGAGGTGGGTGTGAAGCGGACCGGCCAAATCGCCCTTGGCTCATTCCTGCTGGTTCTGGCCTTTGGATTGCGCGCGGCCGCAGCTGAGCATCCGGTCAAGCTGGAAAAGGATGCCGATTGCGCTACCTGCCACGAAGACAAGACCAAAGGCAAGTCCGTGCACACGGCCATCGCGATGGGCTGCACGACCTGCCACGATGTCAAAACCGAGGGCGACACGACGACTGTCAATCTCGTTTCCCCCGAGCAAGAACTCTGCTTCACCTGCCACGAGAAATCGAAGGAAAAAGTCCTGCACGGCCCCTACGCACAAGGTTTGTGCGTGGCTTGCCACGATCCGCACACGAGTGATTTTCCCAAACAACTGAAAGCCGACACACAGGATTTGTGCCTCGGTTGCCATGCGCAAAGCCATCTGAAAGTTGATCAGCAAGCCAAGACCGTGACCACCCCCTGGGGCTTCACGCTCACTTTCGACCAAATCAAGGGGATGCAGTTCATTGGACTCGATAAGGGTGAAATGGCTGGCCATCCCATGGAAGGACACCCGATCTCGGGCAGAAATACCGCGCTGGGCAAGATCGATGGCGACGTTACCTGTCTAAGCTGCCATCAGCCGCATGCTTCCGACGTTCGCAATCTGATGCCGCCGGGAATAGCCAGAGACATTGATTTGTGCAACAAGTGCCACAAGGAATGAGGGAGTGCATATGAATTGGAACCGCGAACACCTTCGAGTCAAGAGACTCGCGACTGACTTTGCGGTTGCCGCCTTGTTCCTGTCGATCATGGGAACTCCCGCCAAGGCCGGCAAGAAACCGAAGGGACCAAGCTTTGATCCCAGCAAGCTGGTGTGGCCGCTTCCACCAGAGCAGCCGCGTATTCGTTTTGAGGGGTTGATACGGGGAGTGGCTGATGTAGAGCCGGTGAAGAAGGCAAATTTTCTCGATCGCATGGCGGGCATTCAGGTTCGCGACCTGAAGCCTGTGTTCTCGAAGCCGTATGGCGTTGCGGTGAATTCCAAGGGAGTGATTTTTGTCAGCGACAGTACGCAGGGCGTGGTATTCGCGCTCGACCGTGCCAATCATAAAGCCAGCTACTTCGGAATTACGCCGCAGGCGCGCGTGCGCATGCCGATGGGCGTTGCGGTCGACAAGCAAGACCATTTATGGGTAACAGACGCCGTCACAGGCAAGATCTACGTTTTCGATACAGACGGTTCCTTGATCTGGGCCCTGGGAAGGGCGGGTGAAACAAACAACCCCACGGGCGTTGCCGTAGACGATTCCCGCCACCGGGCCTACGTGGTCGACTCCCGGGCCCACAAGGTCCTGGTATATGACACCAACACCGGCATGTTGAGCGCCACGTTTGGCAAGCGCGGCAGCGGCGACGGCGAATTCAATTTTCCTACCAACATTGCGCTATCTCCCGACGGCAACCGGATTTATGTCTCGGACACGATGAACTTTCGTATCCAGGCCTTCGACGCCAACTACAAATTCGTTGGCAAATTCGGCAGGCAAGGCATGCGCTGGGGAGATTTCTCCATGCCGAAGGGAATCTCGGTCGATCGCTTCGGGAATATTTATGTGGTTGATTCTGATTACTGCAATTTCCAGGTCTTCGAGCCGAAGAATTTCTCTTTGCTGTTGTTCGTCGGCGGCCCCGGAAATATGCCCGGGACTTTCTACTTACCTGCCGGCATTGACGTGGACGCAAACGACAACCTTTACATCGTCGATCAATTGAACCATCGCATACAGATTTTGAAGTTGGTGAACGGTGAGGTGCCGGCCGCTGCTCCGGCGCCCGCTGCGGCTGCCGGATCGTCCGGCGCGTCAGCGCCACCGGAAAGTGGCGTGGCGAAAGCCAACACGGAGCCTAAGTAATAGGCATGCAGTGTTTTTTCATATGAAAGAGCGCATAGGAGGTCGAAAGACCATGAAACTCAGACCACTACTCATAGGGATACTGCTCGTAGCTGTGAATTGCTTCGCGCAGTACTCCAACCCGTCGAAAATTGTGGGCACCGACCACGATCTTTCGTCCGGCAGCGGGGGGGCAGTGAAGGCGGACACCTTCAACCAGATCTGCTATTTCTGCCATACTCCACACCAAAAACTTGTAACGACAGATGTGACAGTGACGATTGGCCCGTCCGGCATCACGCCACTGTGGAACAAGTATCTGTCGACTGCAACCTACAACGTCTATCAAAGCGCAACCCTGCCGGTTGTGCCCACCAACCTGACGGTCGCCAACAGTGCCGCTGGCTTTAACGCTGCGGTAGAGTCCAATCTCTGCCTCAGCTGCCACGACGGTACTGTGGGTGTAAACGTATTGTTCAAAGCACCGTTCGGAAGCGGAAGCCCGAGTGTCAACGGTTCTGGCGTCAACACGCCATTCCTGCTCACGGGCGACGTCCTGATCGGGACGGACTCAGCTTATGGGTTCCAGCAAGAACACCCGATCAACTTTGACTATTCTGCGGCCCTGACTGCCAATCCGGCGGGCCTGGCCCCTTACACCACTGTGGGCACGCGCAACTTCGTGCCAACCAGTGCTGCGCACAAACTGCCTCTGTATGGCACGACCATGCAGTGCGGCTCCTGCCACGACGTTCACAGCAACGGCGTTTCGCGGCCGTTCCTGCGTGAAACGACAACGGGGAGCGTGCTTTGCCTGGCTTGCCACACGGGCAATGGCTCGTAGTTTTAATTCCGAGGACCCTGCTTCACGCAGGGTCCTCTTCACCAGAACGGAAGAACTGAAGCTGAGGACGTTATGAAAAGAGCAAACGCAAGCTCAAAAAGAATGGCGTGGCGCCGGTTGGCCGTTTTCCTCGCGGGACTGGCGACGCTTTCGGCAACGACGGCCCTGCAGGCTCAGGTGATGGCGAAGCCGGCGCATCAGCAGCAGATTCCTGTCGTCGTGAAAGTGAACGGTGTGTCCATCGACGAAAAAGCGGTCCTCGATCAGATGGAGACGCTATACCCGCAGAATTCTGTACACGGCAGCCTCCGGCCAGAGAAGCTCAAGCCCATTCGCGACAAAGCAGTGAACGAGCTGATTGTGGAAGAGCTGGCCTACCAAGAGGCGGCGAAACAGGGGAAGGTAGTTTCACTCGCCGCGGCAGAAGCGGACTATCAACGGATGCGGCGCAAATACGGCCCTACTGATTTCGACGATGCCATTCGACGGGGCGGGCTTACTCACCAACAGTATCTGAAGATTCTTCAGCGGCGCATGACCCTGGAGCAGGTCTACAAGACCAAGGTGGTTTATCCCTCACGTGTTACGCCTCTCCAGGTTCGCAAGTATTACGACCAGAACAAGGGCCACTATCTCCGTCCTGAGCAAGTGCACGCCCGCCTGTTTCTGGCACAGGTCAACGAAGGCGCGGGTGCAGAGTTTGTAAAAAAAGCCCAGGAAAAAGCCGACATGGTCTATCGCGAGGCCACGTCGGGCAAAGATTTCGGACTCCTTTGCGAAGACTATTCCGATGATCAGTATCGGGTGAAAGGCGGCGATCTGGGCTGGGTGCACAAGGGGCGGCTGGAACCACAGTTCGAAAAGGTAGTCTTCAACCTGAAGCCGGGCGAGATCAGCCCCGTGTTCCGCACCGATTATGGCTTCAGCATCATGAAGCTGGAAGCGCGCGAAGATCCCAAGCAGATGACCTTCGAGGAAGTAAAAGACAAGATCAAAGCCCAGTTGGAAGCGCAGAACGCGGAACGTCTGCGCCAGGCCTTGACCGACCGCCTGCGCAGAAACGCCAAGATCGAGTTGCTTGATCCCACGGTGACACTGATTCAGCCGGGACAGAAGCCCCCGGCCGATACGGCATCGGCCCCGGCGATGGTAATGCCGTCGATGGCCCACTAGCGTGGAGAAATGGAATGACTCGGCTCCTTGGTTTCGTCTTGTTGGTGACCATGACCGGCGGAATCATGGCCTGGGCCCAAGATGATGAGGAAAGCGATCATTTCGGCATTTCGGTGGCGGGTTTCGCGGGAGCCGGTGTTGGCCAAACGCTGGCCAGCAGCAGCGGCGGAGGCAGCAATAACACTCTCGACCATTTCACAGATCTCGGAATCACAACCAAGGGATATCTTTATGATCCACGGCTGGTAGGTTTTTATGGCACGGTCGAGAACGGCCTGAGCGACTCGGGCGGATCGAATCTGGTCAGTTACTCCACGCGCGACTGGAACTATTATGGCGGACT
>Ga0335081_10003060_pt1 | contig 26283 bp, 24 predicted proteins | sample Lox_Sample_35_FD_206713 | JGI IMG/M metagenome (GOLD analysis project Ga0335081, IMG submission 206713) | Soil microbial communities from Loxahatchee National Wildlife Refuge, Florida, United States - Lox_Sample_3.5 | ecosystem: Environmental > Terrestrial > Soil > Wetlands | place: USA...
GTGGGCAATCCGCTCGGAACGGGCGCGCTCGAAGCCGCCTATGTGGGTCCGACGCTTGCAGTTGAGGCCGAGGAGGTAAGGCTTGCCTTCGTCGGTGCGCACGCCACGATCGAGGTGTTGCCGGATGTGAGCGCAATCAACGGCCAGCGAATGAACACGTTAAGAAGTGTCCGGCTCCGACGCGGCGAGGCGGTCCGCATCGGTTCGCTGTCCCGAGGCGCCGTGCTTTACGTTGCGGTTGAAGGTGGCTTCGACATAACAGCTGCGCTTGGCAGCGTCTCGACTGACACGCGTGGGCGCTTCGGCGGTTGGCAGGGGCGTGCCTTGATGGCGGACGACCGGCTGCCGCTGCACAACGTGCGAGTGAGCGACCGCGACGATTATCGGCTTGCTGAGCTTGACGTGAGTCCACCGCGGCGCTTGCGCGTCCTTCTTGGTCCGCAGCACGATTATTTCCCGGACGACGCTATCAATACTTTCCTTGGCAGTACCTTCGCAGTCTCTACCGATTCCGATCGCATTGGCATGCGGCTGCAAGGTCCGCCGATTGTTCAAGCCAATGAAGCTACGTTCACGTCCGATGGCACGGCAACGGGCTCTATCCAAGTGACCGGAAGCGGGCAGCCGATCGTGCTGCTGCCGGATCGTCAAACTACAGGTGGTTATCCAAAAATTGCGACGATCATCTCTGCCGATCTTCCTGCGCTCGGGAGACTGTCAATCGGAAGCCAGATCGCATTTGAGCTTGTTACACTCGAGGATGCGCTGAATCTGCGTCGAGAACTGTCGGCTGTGATTGCCGGGATTCGCGATAAGCTCGAGCCGATCCCTCGGACCAATGTCGAGATTTCGGCCAGGCTGCGGGTCTCCAACCTGATCAGCGGCGTCGTCGACGGTCAAAATTGGATCGGCTGACGGATTGTACTTGGGTGCGGGATACGTCTAGACGCGCGGCGGGACGGCTCGCGCGAGGGCTGCCGCTCTCGCTCGGCCGGCGGTTGGCCCTTCCGAGCGGAATGGCGACAACAGGCTAGGCCGCCGTGGCCGTCCGAAGCGAAGACTGGCGGCTCATTGCCGCAATTTCCTCGAAGGGCATGGGTTTGCCAAAAAGGTATCCCTGCGCATCATCGCAACCGAGCGCCCGCAAAACTTCGCTCTGACTTTCAGTTTCCACGCCTTCGGCGGTCAGATTCATTCCGAGCGCGCGCACGATGCTGACCACGCCTTGAATGATGGCTATTTGCTCGCCCTGGTGATCGAGATCGGTGATGAAGCTGCGATCGATCTTGACCTTATCGAGCGGGAACTTGCGCAAATAGCTGAGCGACGAATAGCCACTTCCGAAATCATCAAGCGCAATCGAAACCCCAAGCTGATCGAGCTCTTCCAGGATGGACAAGGTCGGCGCACTGCTCTCAAGAAGCAATCGCTCGGTTATCTCCAGCTCGAGACGGCTGGGCTCCAAGCCGCTTGTCTTCAGCGCCCGTTCGACGGTGCTGACCAGATCGCAAGTGGAAAACTGTGACGGTGACAGGTTCACAGAGATGCGAATGTCAGCCGGCAGTGTCGCAGCCTGACGACAAGCCGTGTTCAGCGCCCACTCGCCGAGCCTGGCCATCAGACCGGTATCTTCAGCGATAGGTATGAAGACCGCAGGCGGGATAAAACCCCGATCCGCGTGTTTCCATCTTGCTAGCGCCTCGTAGCCGTGTACTTTTCTGTCACGCAAGCTGACGATCGGCTGATAGTGCAGTTCTAATTCATCCCTATCGAGCGCGTCGCGCAAATCGGCCTCGATCTGCCGTCGCTCCGACATTTCTTCCGTCATAGCGGGGCGATAGAACTGGTATCCGTTCGGCCCCGATTCTTTTGTGGCATATAGCGCCAGATCCGCGGCCGCCAGCAAATCATCCGGGGTTTTACCGTCGGAAGGGGCAAGCGCGATGCCGATGCTGATTGAGGTTTGGACACGATGATCAGTCAGGCTAAACGGCATTCGGATTGATTCGCTCAATCGCGAAGCGAGATTGGCAATGTCGGCGATGCCGGCATGGCCGACCGCCATGACGGCAAACTCATCCCCGCCAAGGCGGGCTAAAACATCGTTTGGACCCAATGACGCTCGTAATCGTTCGCCGACACCCTTCAAGAGCAAATCACCGACCCGGTGACCCAGAGTGTCGTTGATAATCTTGAAGCGGTCCAAATCGAGAAAAAGGACCGCATACTCTATAGTTTGCCGTGTCGACTCTTGTTTTTCCGCGGCGCGCTGAAGGGCATCTTGGAAGCCTCGGCGGTTTAGCAGGCCGGTTAATGCGTCCTCGGACGCCAGTCTTGCCATGGCGCGGGACGTCGACTCGAGCTGCTTGGATTTTTGGCGCGCCCCTTCTTCGGTGCGGAACATAAGTTCCATGGCCGCAAGGATAAGCAGCGTCAGCACGAGGCCGCCGATAGCTGCGATGCGGAATCCGCGAAAAGCATCGGCAAGGATTTCATTCTTGTTGAGGCTCACCATTACCCATAACGGAAGGTCATTCACTTTCCGGAGGGTGACAATTTTGGCCGGGCTGTTCTCCGCATCCTGTACCTCGAACGTTCTATTCACGCCACCGCGCATCACAGCAAACAAAGGGGTCCCGAGAAGGTTCTCACCCATTCTGTGGTCCCTTGCCATGCCTCCTGCCGCCCTAACGATCCCGTCTTCGCCGATGAGCGCGATGGACTCAGAGAATGGCAGATCAACGCGAGTATAGAACTTGGTGAAATGGTCCGGATTTAACGACGCAACAACGACGCCGCCAAATTTCCCATCGTAGATGATACGACGCGAGAGCTGAATGGACCACTCTCCACTCGCTCGCCCTATCACCGGGCGGCTGATGAAGAGGTGATCTCCGGTGGCATGAAGCTGTGCCTGAAAATGGTCGCGATCATGGAGGTCCAATATCGGCGCCGGTTGCGGACCCGCAGTCGACGCCCGCATCATGCCCTTTGCATCGATGATGCCAACTTGGACAACGATGTCGGAGGGGATGTCTATTTTGTGCAGGATCTTATTGTAATCCGGTGACGGGCCAGCGTCCTCGATCTGTCCGCGGAAGTACAGCAACGTCGTATCGAGTTCGTCGATCGACCGAATTACGTTCTCCTCGAACACCATAGAAAAGCTATGACTGGTCTGGCGCGCCTGCACCAGATCGTCGTTACGGTCCTCTACATATTTGAGAAAAATGCCGCCCCAAAGCATCGCGATAACGACGGCCCCGAAGAGCGCCGAACTACGATGCTCCGCCAGCAGCTTGGGAAGTCGAAGAATATGCAGAGTGTTCTTGCTCATACTGTCCCGTCCGTCGGGGGCGAACGTATGGCAAGTGCCTTGTTAATATATTGCGTTAGAACCAGAATCGTTCGGCTATGCAAATAATTTATTGAAACCGACCGAAGAGTTTTAGTTTGTCAAGTTGGCCGAGTATGAGACCTGTAAGATTAACGAACTGTATCTATTGGGCGCGACCGGTTTGCCATGCTGAAATACAGCCTCGCGAACATGCGGCTTGGCGCGACGCGACCTTTTGTTTCCATATCAAGTCCCTTTGCCATATTAGAAAACAATTTACGGCGATGTCGGATGGCGTTGTGTCTCAGTAAATTTGCTTTGCAACAAGACTGACACCTAAAAAGGCTAGCACAACCTGGACGATTAGTCGATAATGCTGCGCTGGAATCTTGGATCGAAAGATTGATCCAACGTAAATGCCGAGAAGTGCCGGACCAAGCGCCAGGACTGAAGCAAACAAAGAGCCGGTCGACGCGACTCCCGATTGGTAGAGCGCAATCAGCATGACGCCCGACCATATGGTGATCGCCAGATTGATGGCCTGCGTGGTGCGGTCGGGGTCCAAGTTCAGTCCAAGGATGTAGGGCAGGAACGGCAGCACCTGCGATCCGGTCAGGCCGGTGAAAAAGCCGTTGATGAGCCCAACGGGTACCTGCAAGGGCGATTCAAGCTTCTTGGGAACCAGCAGCGATGGCCGCACGATCGAATAGGCCGCGTAGGCTACGATCAATATGCCGAGGCTCATCGTTGGAATTTTTTGACCGAACCAAACCAGCAGATAGATGCCAGCGAAGATACCGGGGACCGCCGCGGTATAAAGCGGCCAAAAGCGCCGCAGTGTCTCGACCCGATGCGGCGTAATGCAGATGATCAGGAAATTGCTGGCCAATGCCGGCAACATGACGAGCGCGATCGCCTGCTTTAATCCCATTGCCATCGCCAAAAACGGCAAAGCGCAAGATGCATAGCCCAGCCCCGTCGCGCCCTTGATGATGCCGGCAACGAGAAGTCCCAGTGTCGCGACGGCAAGGCTGATTGCGTCGCTATGCATTGTCGTTTTGTCCCCTCGGGGAATGCGGTTCGCCTGGTGCGGCCGACCAGGATCGAGGGTCGCTCCGCTGCGACGCGGATCGAGGCAATATTGATCGAATTTGCAAAACTAGGCCCATCACCTCTCGTTCCCCCGTGCGAATCGTTATACGTGGCGGCCGCATTCTCCCGCAATGCGGCGCAATTGCAGCCCGTGCGATCGGTCAAATCGGTAAACTTTTAGATATTCCGTCAAATCGCGGTGAATCCAATGCTGTTACAGCATGGCGGACGGAACATCGATGATGACGGCGGCAATGCGCAGCTACTCTTTCATACTCGCGAGCCCATCGGGATCGGAACAGCTTTATCGCATGGGACAATTTCCCGATTTCGAACACGCATTTTGCCTGGCGGAACTCATTGCGTCTGAGTTGAGCATCGACCCAAATGGCCAGTGGACCGGTTGGACAATCGGGGTCCAAGACGGCGAAGGGTCGCTGGTGCTGTCAATTCCGGTCGGCGCGGGCTTTGGTGACGGTCTCCACATGACGGACGGCGCGTTCGAAACGACCGCCGCACCGCAAGCGGCCTGAAGCATTTCGCCGCGACGCGTTAGTGCGCGTTCGACAAGTTCCATCCGGAAACTCTGATCTGACCTGCGAGTGCTGGCGCTGCCGGCGGCCTCCAAATTCGCCGTCGCGCTTTTGGCCGGGTCCGCCGTCGCGCCGTCCGCCCTGCGTCTGTAACCGGGCCGTTGCGCTATCGCTCGCTCGCTGCGAAAGTCCTCGCTATAAGCGGAAATTCATCGTAGGGCGCCGAAGAGCGGGCGCGGACCGATTATGGGGAGGGTGGCAGTTGTTTCAGATCGAGATGACGAAGCGGAATGTAGTGGCAACGTTGCTGGCGGCGCTGGCGGCCGGTGTTGCGGGCGCGGGGCCTTCATTAGCCGAATCCTACCCGAGCAAGCCTGTCCGCATCATCGTGCCGTTTTCGGCTGGCGGCATCACCGACATCCTCGCCCGCGCGCTCGCTCAAAAACTGTCGGAGGCTTGGGGCCAACCCTTCATCGTTGAAAACAAGCCTGCCGGCGGCGGTCTGGTCGGCGTGGAATACGTCGCGAAATCGCCTCCCGACGGCTACACGCTGCTGGTGAGCGCGGACGCCACGTTCGTCACTGATCCGCACACCCACAGCAAGCTTCCATACGACCCGATCAACGACTTCGCGCCGATCACTGGGCTTGGTATCAGCCCGCAAGCGCTGGTCGTTCACCCTTCGGTGCCGGTCAAGACGTTCGCCGACCTCATCGCCCTCGGCAAGCAGAAGCCCGGCACGCTCAACTACGGGACGTTCGGCATCGGTACGAGCGGCCACCTCAACATCGTTCTCATCGAGGAGACGACCGGCGCCAAGTTCACCGCGGTGCACTATCATGGCGCGGCGCCGGCGATCGTCGACCTTTTGGGCGGCCACATCCAGATGATGATCGTCAGCATCGGTCTGGTGGCGCAGGCTTGGCAGGCAGGCCAGCTCAAGGTCCTCGGGTTTGGCTCAACGGAGCGGATCGCCCGCTTCCCCAACGTGCCGACCCTCGCCGAAAACGGACTACCCGGCTATCAAGCAGGGTCGTGGTATGGCCTCGTTGCGCCGAAAGCCACGCCGCGGGATGTCGTGGAAAAGTTGAACGCCGAGACGCTGAAGATCTTCAGCGATCCGGAATTCCGGAAAAAATTTCTTGATCCCAATTTCATCTATTCGATCGCCTCCTCACCGGAACAATTCGCCGCGCGAATCCACGCTGACTCGGCGAAATGGGGGAAGATCATCCGTGACGCCAAAATACACGTCGATTAATGAGAGCGCAGGCGCCGCGGCACCAAGCAGCTGCGCGCGCGACTCTTGCAGGCTAGCGGATTGAGGTTCGGTGTGACGTCAGGCGCCGGGGGCCGGAATTAATACTCGCCAACGCCGAATTCGCAGCCGGGCCGGGCGTATTGATAACGCGGCACGCCGTAGCGGTCTTGGCGCAGCGTCGGCCGGCAACGCGCCACCCAGCGCCGGTCTTCCTCGCTGGCGCGCGCGCGTTCGGCCGCGTCACGGGGCTGCGGCACCTTCCTGATATATGTGCCGCCGAGCGGCGCCCAGATCGTAGTACAGCCGACCGCCTGCCAGGCGCCGACACAGCTGTCGACCCTCACCCCTTCGGCTTGAGCCGGTCGCGACGTTGCAAACGTGATCAGCGGCAGCGCGAGCACGGCGCCCGCCAGCACCGTCAATCGCGGAGCGCGTAGCGCTCTGGCACAGGCGAAGATTAACACGGCACTCTCCCTTGCGCGCGTCGCGATTTTGCTGGGTCGCGTGGCGCGGCACGATTGGCGACAGTTGCCGCGGCCGGCGTTCAGCAAGATGCGGCAAGCGTCAGTCGGGAGAGCAAGGCAGATGCCAGCCTATCTGCCCTGTTTTGGCACAGCGGCTGTTCCGCGCGTTAAGCTTGATGCGCCGTCGGATGCTGTTCAGCGCCGGATCACGACCGACGCCGGCAGGCGCCGGCGTTCCCAGCCGCGTTGCTCCAGCTCAGGAATTGTGTCGTCGGCCTGCGGATAGCCGAGGCAGAAATAGCCGATGAATTTCCACTCGGGCGGCACCGCGAGAATTCGTGCAACGGCGTGCGGATCCAGGATCGACACCCAGCCCATGCCGATGCCTTGCGCGCGCGCCGCAAGCCATATGGTGTGGACTGCGGTGACGGCCGAATACTCAACCATCTCCGGCATGGTGCGGCGCCCGAGGCCGTGACCCTGCGCCGTTTCGCGATCGGCGAACACGGCGAGATGGCACGGCGCTTCTCGAAGACCGGCGAGCTTGAGCTGTGCGTAGAGGCTGGCGCGTTCGCTCCGCTGCGCGGCCAGCGCGGCGGCGTTGCAGGATTCGAAATCGCGTTGGATCGCCGCGCGCCGCGCCGCATCCTCGACAATGACAAAACGCCAGGGCTCGCTCAGGCCCACCGAAGGCGCGAGGCACGCAAGCTCGATAAGCGCGTCCAAGGCGCCGCCCGGCAATGGATCGCCGCGAAAGCGGCGGACATCGCGGCGCCACAGCAGAAGGTCGCGCAGCCGGGCGCGGAATGCGGGATCGAACTCGGCTGGGTTGCTTGCTCCCACGCGAGGGTTCGTGCTTCGCGACCGTGAAGGCGCGCTCATGCGCCGAACCTTAGCGGCTTAGTGGTAGGCGGCCAATGCATTCTGCAACCGTCGCCAGGCGGACTCGTTCGCCGGCAGTCCGAAGCGGATCCATTCGGGCCGCTCCGGAAAGATGCGCACCAGAATGCCGGCGCGGCCGAGATGGCGAAACAATTTGTTTGCTTTCGGCGCGCGCGCGAGACGGAACAAGCTTGTTCCGCCGATGATTGCCAACCCGTTGGCGGCGAGCATGGCATCAAGCCGCGCGGCCGATGTAGTAAGCCGGCGGCGTGTTTTCTCCATCCACGCCGCGTCGGCCAATGCGGCAGCGCCCGCGGCGAGTGCGGGACCGGAAACCGCCCAGGGGCCGAGCATCGCCGCGATGCGTGCGGCGATGCGCGATTCGGCCAGCGCGAAGCCAAGACGTATGCCGGCCAGCCCGAAGAATTTGCCGAACGAGCGCAGCACGATGATGTTACCGCGCGCGACTGAGGGCACGAGGCTCGCGTCGGGTGGGCCAACATCCATGAAGGCCTCGTCGATCACCAGCAGGCCGCCACGCGCGCGCAAATCTTTGGCAAGAGCGATCAGATCGTCCCGGGCGAACAGCCGGCCGTCGGGGTTATTCGGATTGCCGATGAGGACCAGCCGCGCGTTGCTCGCCGCCGCGAGATCGCGGACGGCGGCGACCTTGTGTCCGGCAAGTGCAGCGGCGCGGGCCAGTTCGCCATAGGCCGGCGATAAGACGGCGGCTCGGCCCGGGCGCACCAAGCCGGCAACAAGCGGCAGCAGAATCTGCGTGCCGGGTGCCGGCGCCACACAGGCCGCCGATGGCGCGCCGTAGGCCTTTGCGGCGATGGCGGCGAGTTCGGCGGTTGTGGCCGAAGCCGGCAGGCGTTCGAATAGATCCGCCGGAAAGCGCGGCAACCGGTAAGGATGAGGATTGATCCCGGTCGAAAGGTCGATGAAAGGTTGTGGCGCGTCGGGAAAAAGGCGCCGGGCGGCAGTAACGTCGCCGCCATGGAGGAGCGGTTCGCTGTCGCCGCTAAATGCAAACATGCCGTTCGCGTTCGCGCCTTTGCTTGCCTTCTTGGCCATGCTGATCGAGCTCGCGATCGGTTATCCGCAGGCGCTGCTGCGCGCGATCGGCCATTCGGTGACCTGGATAGGCAGGCTCATCGCCTTGTTCGACCGTTCGCTAAATCGCGAGACCGACACGCCCCAGCGCCGCCGTGGCGCCGGCGTGCTGGCTGTCGTGATCATGTGTGCGGTCGTCGGGGCGGTTGCATTGCTCGCACAGAGCGCGCTCTTCCGTCTGCCGTTCGGATTGCTGTTCGTCGCGCTCGCCGCGTCCACACTCATCGCGCAGCGTAGCCTCCATCGCCACGTCGCCGACGTGGCGCTCGCGCTCGAGAAGGACGGGCTCGATGCCGGCCGCCGCGCTGTCGGCCATATCGTCGGCCGCGATACCGCAATGCTCGACGAAGCGGGCGTTGCGCGCGCCGCGATCGAAAGTCTCGCCGAGAATTTCTCAGATGGCGTGGTCGCGCCGGTGCTGTGGATGATCATAGGCGGGCTTCCTGGCGCGGCACTCTACAAGGCGATCAACACGGCGGACAGTATGATCGGCCATCGCACGCCGCGGTACGAGGCCTTTGGCTGGGCCGCCGCGCGGCTCGACGATCTCGTCAATCTGCCGGCGTCGCGGCTTGGCGCGCTGCTGATCGTCGCCGCGGCGGCTCTGCGCGGCGATGCCGCGGCGGGGCCGGCCTGGCGTGCGGTCGCGCGCGATGCGCCAAAGCACCGTTCGCCCAATGCGGGCTATCCGGAAGCCGCCATGGCGGGCGCGCTTGGCTTGGCGCTCGCAGGTCCGCGTGTCTACGGCGGCGTTGTGGTTGACGATGCGATGATGGGGCAGGGGCGGCGCGGCGTGTCGGCAGCCGATATTCGCCGCGCGCTCGCGCTCTATCGCCGCGCCGATGCCATCCTGCTGGCGCTGGTTGGCGTTCTCGCTGCTGTCTGGTTCATCGTGCGAGCTTGAGCAATTGCTCGACATCAAGATGCGCCTCGAGATGCGCGGCTAGCGCATCGAGCGTGCGTTCGATCAGATCGCCATAGGCGACGGCTGATGGTCCCGCGGACAGGCGCTTCAGCCACGCCGCGCGCTGACGGTCGTCAGCAAATAAGCCATGCACATAGGTGCCGGCGATACGACCGCTGGGCGCGGTGGCGCCCTCGGGCGTGCCATCGGCGAGGCGCGCGAACGGCCGCGCGCGATCCGGTCCGTCGGTGACGCCGATATGCATTTCGTAACCGGCAAATGGCGCGCCGTCGGCGGTCGCGCCGCGCACCGGTTCGAGGCTTTTGTCGGCGGACAAAACGGTGTCGATGTCGAGCAGGCCAAGACCTTCGACCTTTCCGGGCGGACCCTCGATGCCATCGGGATCGGCCACCGTGCGTCCCAGCATCTGATAACCGCCGCACAGGCCCAGCACGAATCCGCCGCGGCGCACATGCGCCGCAATGTCGATGTCGAAGCCTGCCGCGCGCAGCGCTTCAAGATCGGCGATCGTCGCCTTGGCGCCGGGGAGTATGACAAGATCGGCATCGCCCGGCAGCGCGGCACCAGCCTTGACGCGCACCAGATCGACCGCGGGCTCGGCGTCGAGCGGATCGAGATCGTCGAAATTGGAAATGTGCGGCAGGATCGGCACGGCGATGCGCACGCGCGCTTGCGGCTTTGCGGGCCGATTTTGCTCCAGCGCCAGTGCGTCCTCAGCGGGCAGCAGGCGCGCATCCGGAAAGTGCGGCACCAGGCCGAGCGATTGCCAGCCGGTCAGTTGCACGATGCGCGCCATGCCGGACGCAAACAGTGCCGGATCGCCGCGAAACTTGTTGACAATGAAGCCGCACACTTGCGCCGCGTCCTTGGGCGCGATCACGGCTTTGGTGCCGACGAGGCTGGCGATGACGCCGCCGCGGTCAATGTCGCCGATCAGCACCACCGGTACGTCGGCGGCACGGGCGAAACCCATATTGGCGATGTCGTTGTCCCGCAGATTGACCTCGGACGCGCTGCCGGCGCCCTCGACCAGCACGATATCGGCCTCACCGCGTAGCCGTGCGAAGCTGTCGCGCACGAATGGCAGCAGCTCTCTTTTCATCTGCTGATAGTCGGCGGCCTTGGCGCCGTGCGCATGGATGCGGCCCTGCACCACGACTTGCGCGCCGATGTCGCTCTGCGGTTTGAGCAGCACCGGATTCATGTGCACGCTTGGCGGCGTGCGGGCGGCGCGCGCCTGTAGCGCCTGCGCCCGGCCGATCTCGCCGCCGTCGGCCGTCACCGCGGCATTGTTCGACATGTTCTGCGGCTTGAATGGCCGGACCCGCAAGCCACGCAGCGTCAGCGCGCGCGCCAGTCCGGCAACGATGAGCGATTTGCCCACGTCCGAGCCGGTGCCCTGGAACATCAGCGCGCGCGCCGGCATGTTTTTAGAACTCGATGCCGGGCTGCGCCTTCACGCCGGCGGCGAAATGATGCTTGACCAGCGTCATCTCGGTGACGAGGTCGGCGGCGGCGATCAGCTCCGGCTTGGCATTGCGGCCGGTGACCACGACGTGCAGGTTCGGCCGCCGCGCGGTCAGCGCCGCGACGACGCCGGCGAGGTCGAGATAATCGTAGCGCAGCGCGATGTTGAGCTCGTCGAGAATCACCAGTGCAAACTGCGGATCGTCCATGAGCTCGCGAGCTTTCGCCCAGGCGCGTTCGGCCGCGGCGACATCGCGGGCGCGGTCCTGCGTTTCCCAAGTGAATCCTTCGCCCATCGTGTGCCAGGAAATCTGATCGTCGAATTTTTGCAGCGCGTCGCGCTCCGCCGTATGCCACGCGCCCTTGATGAACTGAACCACGCCTATCCGGTGGCCGCGCCCCAGCATGCGCAACGCAAGTCCGAATGCGGCGGTGGATTTGCCTTTGCCGGTGCCGGTATGCACGATCAACAAGCCCTTTTCGATGGTCTTGCCGGCGACTTCGGCGTCCTGCACTGCCTTGCGCTTGGCCATTTTGGCGCGATGCCGCTCGGCTTCGTCTTTGTCGGTCTGGTCGTTCATAGGGTTCCTTTTACCGCGAGCGGCAAGCCCGCCACCATGAGCACCACGCGATCGGCGCGCGCCGCCATCCGCTGATTGAGCATACCCTGCAGATCGCGAAATCTGCGCCCGAGCGGATGCTCCGGCACGATTCCGGAACCGACTTCGTTGCTGACCATGACGATGGGCGCGGTCGCGGCTTCGAGGGCGCGTTCGAGCTGCGCGATTTCAGCGTCGATGTCCGCTGCCGCCATCATCAGGTTCGACAGCCATAATGTCAGACAATCGACCAGCACCGGCATCGGCTGCGCCAGCACCACCGCCTCGGCCAACTCGTGCGGCGCCTCGATGGTCTGCCATGGCGATCCGCGACGCGCCCGATGTGTGGCGATGCGCGCCCGCATTTCGTCGTCGCCGGGCTCTGCTGTTGCCACATAAATCCAGGGTGGATTCGAAGCGGGCGGCAGCGCGGTAATCAATCCCTCGGCGTAGCGGCTCTTGCCAGAGCGAGCGCCGCCGAGAACGAGCGTCATGGGGGCGGTGGCCAATTTCCGATCGTTCGACATTTTGGTTATGACGCAGCGGATGTGCTATACTTTCAATATGACAAAAGACCAGGTGAAGGAAATCCTCGATCGCGTGCTGACCTGGCCGCCGGAGCGGCAGGCGGATATTGCGCATACCGTAGAGCTTATGGAAGCACAGGACCGCAGCGATCTGGAACTCACTGACGAGCAGTTGGCCGAAGTCCGCCGCCGCCGCGCCAAGCGCAATCCAAAATATGTTTCATTGGCCGAAGCGCGCCGTCGCTTGGGTCAATGAATATTGTTTTTGACGACGATGCAGTTGAGGATTTGCGGGAAATCCGTGCGTGGACAGCAAAAGAAAGTCCGCGAGCGGCGGAACGGTTGATTGCAAAAATCTTCGACAGGATTGAACTTCTGATAGAGCCGGAGTTGGCCTATATGGGCCGTCCGGGACTTGATCCCGGTACGCGCGAGCTGATCGAAAACCCCTACATTATTGTTTACGAGGTTCATGAAGACCGCAGCGAAATTGTCGTTTTGGCAATCGTTCACGGCGCGCAGAAGCGCAAGCCCCAGACCAAGACCGATTAAAACCCCGGCAGGTTGTGATCTAATCGTGCCCGTTGACAAATCCGCCCGCGCCGCCGTTAACTGACGGCATCGACGGTCCCTCGTCAGAGGGCGAAAAGGGAATGCGGTGCGGGACGTCAGTTCCTAATCCGCAGCTGCCCCCGCAACTGTGAGCGGGAAGTCTCGTCCGCACGCGCCACTGGTTTACGCCGGGAAGGCAGGGCGAGGCGCCGATCCGCGAGCCAGGAGACCTGCCGTCGGTCCGAGGTCGACGCGACAAACATCGGTCGGGGTGTACCGGTGGATGATCCAAAAGACCCCCGAGGGTAGCGTGGGGGCTTTCGGTCCTCGCTCGCGCCGGCTGCAGACGCAGGTCATGCGAGGACCCTTCGTGCTCAGTATCCTTCGGATTGCGGCGGATGACACGTCGGCCAATCGGCGCGCGAAGATTTTCGCCATCTACGGGCTGCTGCTCGCCGCCAACGCCCTGATCTGGACGTGGGCGGTGATCGTGCTCGCCGATCGCCCGGCGCTCCTTGGCACTGCCGTGCTCGCCTATGTGCTGGGGTTGCGGCATGCCGTCGATGCCGATCACATCGCCTCGATCGACAACGTCGTGCGCAAGCTGATGCAGGAGGGCAAGCATCCGTTCTCCGTCGGGCTGTTCTTCTCGCTTGGCCATTCGCTCGCCATCACGCTTGCGGTTGCCGGGATCGCCGCGGCGGCATTCGTGCTGGCCGGCCGCTTTCACGAACTGCAGGCGATCGGCAGCGTTATCGGCACCGGCGCATCGGCGTTTTTTCTGCTCGCCATCGCCATCATCAATCTCGTCATCCTGCGCGGCGTGTGGCGAAGCTTTCGCGCGGCGCGCCGCGGCGAGCCGGTGGCTGAGCACGAACTCAACGCGCTGCTCGCCGGCCGCGGGCTTCTGGCCCGCATCTTCCGGCCGTTGTTCCGCATGGTGTCGCACAGCTGGCAGATGTTTCCAGTCGGCTTTCTGTTCGGATTGGGCTTCGATACCGCCACTGAGATAACGCTGTTTACGGTCTCGGCGAGCCAGGCCACCGGCGGCATGAGCTTTGGCACGGTGATGATTTTCCCGGCGTTGTTCACCGCCGGGATGACGCTGGTCGACACCACCGACAGCGTATTGATGGTCGGCGCCTACGGCTGGGCGTTCCTCAATCCGATCCGGAAAATCTGGTACAATCTCACCATTACGGCGATTTCCGTTCTCGTCGCGCTCGTCATCGGCGGCGTTGAGGCGCTCGGCCTGATCGCCGGCAAGCTCGGCCTCGAAGGCGCGTTCTGGGATTTCATCGGCGCGCTCAACAGCGGGCTCGCCAATTTCGGCTATCTGGTTGTCGGCATTTTCCTCGCCAGCTGGGCGATCTCTTATCTGCTCTACCGCTGGCAGGGCCTCGACCGGCCGGTCGCCGAGCGAGCGGCGGTGTCATCATGACGGCTTCTGACACCGGCGCCGTCAATCATAGCGCCGTACGCGATGCGGCTCCGGTCATCTATGTTTGCATCACCTGCCGCCAGGCCGGGGAGCCCGATCGTGAGCCGCGCCCCGGCGTGCTGTTGGCCGACGCGACCGAGCGCGCCGCCGAAGGCACAGAAGTCGAAGTCCGCCGGCTGCGGTGTTTCGCCAATTGCTCGCGTGGCCCGAGCGCGGCGCTCCGCGCCAACGGCTCGTGGACCTACGTGTTCGGCGGCCTCGACGAGACCTGCGCGGAGGCGCTCATCGTCGCCGCACGCATGATGGCCAATGCCGCGGACGGCATTCTGCCGTGGCGCGGTCGGCCGGAAAGATTGAAGCGCGGCCTGATCGCGCGTGTTCCTCCGATCGGATTCACAGAGGTCGACCCATGAATGGTTCGCTCGCGCGCGTCCCTTGCACCATCGTCACCGGCTTCCTCGGCGCCGGCAAAACGACGCTGATCCGCCACGTCCTTGCCAATGCGCAGGGCCGACGGCTCGCCGTCATCGTCAACGAGTTCGGCGACGTCGGCATCGACGGTGAAATTCTCAAAGGTTGCGGCAACGAAGCGTGCCCCGAGCAAAATATCGTCGAGTTGGCGAACGGCTGCCTGTGCTGCACGGTGGCTGACGAATTCGTGCCGGCGCTCGACGCCATTCTGGCGCGTGAGGCGGTCGAGCACATCGTGATCGAGACTTCGGGCCTGGCGCTGCCGAAACCGCTGGTGCAGGCGTTTCATTGGCCGGCGATCAAGAGCCGCGTCACGGTCGACGGCGTCGTGGTGGTGGTCGACGGCGCCGCGCTTGCTGACGGGCGCGTGTCGGCCGATCTCGAGGCGCTGGCGCAACAGCGCGCCGCCGATAGGGCGCTCACGCATGACGACCCGGTCGAGGAAGTGTTCGAGGATCAAATCGCCTGCGCCGATCTCGTCGTGCTCAACAAGCGCGACCTGCTCGACGAGGCGGGCATCGCCAAGGCGCAGGCCGCGATCTCCGGCGCGCTGCCGCGCAGCGTGAAAACGATCGCAGTCGCCGACGGCCAGGTCGATGCGGCGCTGTTGCTCGGGCTCGGCGTCGGCACCGAGGACGACATCGCCAACCGGCGCACACACCATGACGATGAGGCGGAGCACGACCACGACGATTTCGATTCGTTTGTCGTGCCGGTCGGCGAGATTGCCGATCCGGCGGCATTGGCGGCGCGCATCGGGGTGTTGCCGGAAAAATTCAACGTGCTGCGGGTCAAGGGTTTTGTCCCCGTGGCCGGCAAGCCGCTGCGCCTGCTGCTGCAGGCGGTCGGCGCCCGTGTCACCCATCATTTCGACCGGCCCTGGAACGCGGGCGAAGCGCGCGAGGGGCACCTTGTGGTGATCGGACTGAAAGGCCTCGATCGGGTCGCAGTGACGCAAGCGCTTTTGGACGCATGATCCCGAAAAGTGGCAGCCGGTTTCCGAAAATGATCATGCGCAAACTAAAAACCAGTTAGCAAACGATGCATCTGCTCACGACCAGTTCGGCGACGCTCGACGATCTTGTCGAAGCGGTCGATCTTGGTCAGCCGCCGGGCGATATCGCGGTGCTGTCGTTCGTCGACAGCGATCTTGCGGGGCTGGCGGCGGCGTGGGACGTGGAACGCGATGGCCTGCCGAGCGTGCGGCTCGCGCATCTGCGCGATTTGCGGCACCCGATGTCGGTCGATCTGTGGATCGATCGGGTCGGCGCACGCGCCAGGGTTATTCTGATCCGCCTGCTCGGCGGTCTTGATTGGTGGACCTACGGCATCGAGCGGCTCTCCGCGCTGGCGCGCGAGCGCGGCATCGCGCTTGCCGTGCTGCCCGGCGAGGACCGCGACGATGCGCGGCTGACCGCCGCTTCGACGCTGCCGGCCGACGAACTCGAGATATTGCTGGGTTATTTCCGCGAAGGCGGACGAGAGAATCTGCGCGCGCTGCTACGCCGCCTCGCCCGGCATGCCGGATGCGGCCTGAAAGTGAGCGCGCCGCGACATGTGCCGCGATGTGCTGGCTATCTCCCAGGCGAGGGCGCGGTCGATTTGGAGCGGCTGGTAGAAGGGGAGAAAGGAAGACAAGTCGTTCCGATTATCTTCTATCGCGCGATGCTGCTAGCGTCTGACACCGCCCCGGTTGACGCACTTTGCGAAGCACTCGCGGTGCGCGGGCTAGCGCCGGCGCCGCTCGTCGTCCCAAGTCTGAAAGATGACGCCGCGGCGGAATTCTTGCGCGGCGCGCTGGCGCGGCTCGATCCCGCCCTAATCGTCACCATGACGGCGTTCGCGGCCGGCAATCCCGGCGGCGAGTCGGCGCTCGATGGGCCGGATGTGCCGATCCTGCAGGTCATCAGCGCCACGACCCGGCGCGCGGCGTGGCACGGCTCGCCGCGCGGGCTCGCCGCCGCCGACCTCGCCATGCATGTAGTGCTGCCCGAACTCGACGGCCGCATTCTCGCCGGCGCTTGCGCTTTCAAAGATGCATTGCCGGCGCAGGACGCGCTTGCCTTCACCGCGGTGACGAGTCGCCCCGAGGCCGACCGCGTTGCGATGGTCGCCGATCGCATCGCGGCGCTGGTGCGCTTGCGCATGCTGCCGCGCGGCGAACGCCGCGTCGCGGTGCTGATGCCCGAGTATCCGGGTGCGCCGGGGCGCAGCGGCTATGCGGTCGGGCTCGATGTGCCGGAGAGCGTGCGGGTGTTGCTCGGCGATCTGGCGGCAGCCGGCTACGACGTTGCCGATGTGCCAAACAATTCACGTGCGCTGCTCGATTCACTTGCCGGCGGCGAAGCGGAGCTGAGCTTGGCGCGGTACCAGAAATTGCTGGCGCACGTGCCAAGCGTCGCGGTTACGCGCCTGTGCGAGGCGTGGGGCGATCCGGCGGCCGATCCCGATTGCCGCGACGGTGTGTTTCGCTTTCGTGCCAAACAATTCGGCAAGCTCTGGGTGGCGCTGCCTCCTGATCGCGGGCGTAGTTCGCAGCGCCGCGCCGATTATCACGATGCTTCGCTGCCGCCGCGTCACGCACTGGTCGCGTTCGGACTTTGGCTACGGCATGTGGCCAAGGCCGACGCGCTCGTTCACATCGGCGCGCACGGGACGCTGGAATGGCTGCCCGGCAAGGCGGTGGCGCTTACCTCCGATTGCTTTCCGGAAATCGTCACCGGGCCGCTGCCGGTCATCTATCCGTTCATCGTCAGCAATCCGGGCGAGGCCGCGCAGGCCAAGCGCCGCATCGCCGCGGTGACCATCGGGCATCTGCCGCCGCCGCTAACGAGCGGTGGGCTCTCCGGCGACGCGCGCGAGCTGGAGCGGCTGATCGATGAGTATGCCCAAGCCGACGGCCTCGACCGCCGCCGCCGCGAGCGGCTTGCGCGCCTGATCGTCGAGACGGCCGAGCGAACGGGGCTCGCGCGCGAGGCTGGTGTCGCCGGCGCAGTCGAAGCGGACGATGCGCTGCGCGGCATCGATGCCTGGCTGTGCGATCTGAAAGACCTCGCGGTGAAGGACGGCCTGCACGTTTATGGCCGCGCGCCGGAGGGCGTCGACGATCTCGCGTGGCGCACCAGCGCCGAGGCCGAGCGCGCGGCCGCGATGGCCGCGCTCGATGGACGCAGGGTCAAGCCTGGTCCAGCCGGTGCGCCGGCGCGCGGCCGCCTGGATGTGCTGCCGACCGGCCGCAACATGTTCACCGCCGATCCGCGCACGCTGCCGACACCGACGGCGATGGATCTCGGCCGGCTTGCTGCCGACGAAGTGGTGCGCGCGCACATGCAGATGCACGGCGAGATGCCGCGCGCGATCGTCGTCGATCTCTGGGGCAGCGCCACCTTGCGCACCGGCGGCGAGGAAATCGCGCAGGGTTTCGCGCTCATGGGCTGCCGGCCGATCTGGGAGCCGGCGACGGGCCGCGTGACCGGCGTCGAAGTGCTGCCGACCGCCGCGATGGGGCGCGCGCGGGTCGATGTCACGTGGCGCATTTCGGGCTTGTTCCGCGATCTCTTCCCGGCGCAGATCGCGCTGATCGATGCCGCCGTGCAGGCCGTGGCGGCGCGCGACGAAGATGATGGCGAAAATCCGCTGGCGACAGCCCGCCGCGAGGCCGGCGGCGCGCGGCTTGATCGCATTTTCGGCAACGCGCCCGGAACTTACGGCGCGGGCGTCGAGGATTTGCTTGGCCGCGATGCGGATCGCGCCGCGATCGGCGCCGCTTATCTCGCCGCCGCCTCGCACAGCTATGGGGGCGCTGCCGGCGAGGGCGCGGCAGCGCCCGGCGCGTTCGCCGAACGCATCGCCCACGCCGATGCTCTGTTGCATGCGAGCGATGATCCCGGGCGCGATTTGCTTGAAGGCAGCGAGGACGCCGCGTTCGTCGGCGGCTTCGCGTCGGCCGCAAGGCTCGTGGGCCGCGCCGCCGATCTGGTCATGCTCGACGTCACCGATCCGCAGCGGCCGCGGGCGCGCACGCTCTCTGCTGCGCTTGCCCGCATCGTCCGTGGGCGTGCAATCAATCCGCGCTTCATCGCCGGGCAGATGCGCCACGGTCCGCGCGGCGCCGCCGAACTCGCCGAGACCGTCGACCGGCTTTTCAACTTTGCCGAAACCACCGATGCAGTGGCCGGCGAATTGTTTGACCTGTTGTATGAGGCATATGTGGCGGACGCTGGCGTGCGCGGTTTTCTGCTGCGCGAAAATCCGCAAGCCGCCGTCGCCATCGCCGCGCGGTTCGACGCCGCGCGTCGATGCGGCTTCTGGCATCCGCGCCGCAACGATGCGGACAGCGGACTGGCGCTGCTGCGCGCGGAGGCCGTGCCATGAACGCTCCGTTTCGCCGCGGTGCATGTCCCGGTCTCTCGGCGCCGATGCAGACCGGCGACGGTTTACTGGTGCGTCTGTTGCCGCTCGGCACGATTTCGCTTGCTGCCTTCACCGCACTCTGTGCGGCGGCGCGCGCGCACGGCAACGGCGTCGTCGAGGTCACCGTGCGCGGCAGTATTCAGGTGCGTGGGTTGAGCCCGGCATCCGCGCCGCGTTTCGCCGCGGCAGTCGCGGCGCTCGGCATCGCGGCGACCGATGGCATCGCGGTGCATGCAGGCCCGCTCGCCGGGCTAGATCCCACTGAAATTCTCGACGCCGAAAAGCTTGCGGCCGATGTGCGCCGCGCTTTGGCCGGGCACGCGCTGGCCGGGAAGATCGCGCCAAAGATTTCGGTCGCCGTCGACGGCGGTGGCGCTCTGGGCCTCGATGGACTTTCGGCAGACGTGCGGCTGCGTGCTGAACGGAAGAATGGCCGAGCCGTGTTGGCGCTGAGCGTAGGCGGCGATAGCGCTGGCGCCGAGCATATCGGCTTTGTTGCTCCTGAAGATGCCGCAGCGGCAGTCGTCAGCCTGCTCGAGGTCATGGCGAGGCGTGGCCGCGAGGTTCGAGCGCGCGATGTGCTTGCGGCTGACGGAACGTACCGATTCAAATCGGCAATCGGCGAATTGCTACTCGATGGGGACCCAGAATTGGATTCCCGCTTGCGCGAGAAGGCGCCGAAGTCTGTGATCGGCAGGCACCGACTCCGCGACGGCGCTTTCGGCTGCGGCGTCGGGCTCGCCTTCGGGCATGCGGACGCAACCTCGCTTTGGAAGCTGGTCGAAGCGGCCGCCGCGAGTGGCGCAACCGGACTGCGCGCAGCGCCGGATCGCGCGCTGATTTTCCTCGGGTTTCCGCCGGCAACGCTTAGTGCATTCGCCACCGATGCGGAGCAATTCGGATTTATTGTGCGTGCCGACGATCCGCGCCGCTTCGTCCTCGCGTGTGCCGGCGCGCCGATTTGCGCTTCCGCCCATATTGCCGCGCGCGCGCTGGCGCCGCGCATCGCGACGGACTGCGCTCACATGTTGAGCGGTGGATTTAACATTCATGTAACGGGCTGCGCAAAGGGCTGCGCCTGCCCCGGACGTGCGGCGCTGACTGTGGTCGGCACTGCGGAAGGCTGCGGACTTGTTGCTGACGGCACCGCGCGTGATGCGCCGTTCGCAACGGTGCAGACGGATGAACTCCCCGCCGCGATTGCAAGATTTGCCGGCGAAATGACTGGCGAGGCCCGCCATGTCTGATCGCCAGGCCTATTTGCGCGACGGCGCCGCGATCTATGAGCGCTCGTTCGCCATCATCCGATCCGAGGCCGATCTGACGCGGTTCTCCGCCGAGGAGGCCGACATCGTGGTGCGCATGATCCATGCCTGCGGCGTGGTCGAGGCGGCGGCCAATATTCTGTTCGGCGGCAATCTTGTCGCCGCTGCGCGCGGCGCGCTCGCGTCCGGCGCGCCGATCCTGTGTGACGCCGAAATGGTGGCGCATGGCATCACCCGCGCGCGGCTGCCGGTAAACAACGATGTGATCTGCACGCTCAACGATCCGCGCGTCGCCGCACTCGCCAAGCAACTCTATACGACGCGTTCGGCGGCGGCCATCGACCTGTGGGGCGATCGCCTGACGGGCGCGGTCGTCGCCATCGGCAACGCGCCGACCGCGTTGTTTTATCTGCTCGATCTCATCGGCAACGGCGCGCCGAAGCCGGCCGCGATTATCGGTATTCCGGTCGGCTTCGTGGGCGCGGCGGAATCCAAAGCGGCGCTTGCCGCCAATTCATACGGCGTGCCGTTCCTGACGGTGCGCGGGCGCATGGGCGGCAGCGCCATGACGGCCGCCGCCGTCAACGCACTGGCGAGGGCCGGGCTGTGAGCGCCGTGATGGGAAAACTGATCGGCGTTGGCGTCGGGCCTGGCGATCCTGATCTGGTGACGCTCAAGGCCGCGCGCGTGCTCGGCGTCGCCGAGGTCGTGGCGTTTTTTGCAAAAGCGGGACAGTCCGGTCACGCGCGCACGATCGCGGCGCCGCATCTGCGCGCCGGTGTTGTCGAATTGCCGCTCTATTATCCGGTCACGACCGAACTGCCGAGCTGCAGTGACACTTATCGCGACGCGCTTGCGGCGTTCTACGAAGACGCTGCGACGGCGATCGAGGCGCATCTGAAAGACGGCCGTGCCGTGGTCGTGCTGTGCGAGGGCGACCCGCTGTTCTACGGCTCCTACATGCATCTGCACGCGCGGCTCGCCGGGCGTTATCCGGCTGAGATCGTGGCCGGAGTGAGCGGCATGTCGGGCTGCTGGTCGGCCGCGGGCTTGCCGATCGCGCAGGGCGACGACGTCTTCACCGTGCTGCCGGCGACCCTGCCGGAGGCCGAGCTGACGCGGCGGCTCGCCGATGCCGACGCGGCGGTGGTGATGAAGGTCGGCCGCCATTTGCCGAAACTGCGCCGTGCGCTGGCGTGCAGCGGGCGGCTCGATCGCGCCATCTATGTCGAGCGCGGCACCATGGCGGACGCGAAGATGCTGCCACTCGCCGCCAAGCCGGACGACGAGGCGCCATATTTTGCCGTCGTTCTGGTTCCGGGCTGGGAGCGTCGGCCATGACGGGACAGCTCGCTGTCGTTGGCCTCGGTCCTGGCGATGCGCGTTATGTGACGCCCGAAGCCAGTGCCGCGCTCGCCGATGCGCAGGCGCTCTTTGGCTATGCGCCGTATCTCGATCGTGTGCCGGCGTGCGCCGGCCAGCGCCGGCACGCGTCGGACAATCGCGAGGAGTTGGCGCGCGCATCGGCGGCGCTGGAGCAAGCAGCAGCAGGCGCGCGCGTCGCGGTGGTTTCCGGCGGCGATCCCGGCGTGTTCGCCATGGCGGCGGCGGTGTGCGAGGCGATCGAGCGCGGGCCTGAGGCGTGGCGGACGCTCGACGTGGCGTTCGTGCCGGGCATTACCGCGATGCTGGCGGTCGCGGCCAAAATCGGAGCGCCGCTTGGCCACGATTTCTGCGCGCTGTCGCTGTCCGACAATCTGAAAACCTGGGAGTTGATCGAGCGGCGGCTCGATGCGGCGGCCGGCGCGGGCTTCGTCATCGCGCTCTACAATCCGGTGTCGAGGGCGCGGCCGTGGCAGCTCGGCAAGGCGATTGAACGTCTACGCCGCCACCTGCCGGCAGCGACGCCCATGGTGTTCGGCCGCGCCGTCGGACGTCCCGACGAACACATCGACGTCGTCGCGCTTGCGGCGGCCGACAAAGCTCCTGCCGACATGGCGACCCTGATCATCGTCGGTTCGCGCGACACGCGCGTGGTTGCGCGCGCGAACAAGACGCCGCTGGTCTATACGCCGCGCGCCGCCGTGGAGGTCAGCGCATGATCGAGCCACGCGATCGCGTCTTCGATTGTGCTTACGGCGGCGGCCGCGCCGGGTGGTGGCGGCCGGCGCACCATGATGACCTCGATGCCGAGCGCGCGCGCCGCCGCGATCTTGCCGTAGGCGGCGCTGCCGCCGCTGTTCTTCGAAATGACGGCGCCGATGTCATGCGCCATCATCAGCGCGCGGTCTTCGGCTTCGCGAAACGGGCCGCGCGCGTTGACATATGTCACGCGCGGCAGCGGCAGCGGCGGATCGATCGGATCGACGCTGCGGATCAGATAATTATGCTGTGGCGCGCTGACGAATGGCGCCAGCTCGTTGCGGCCGAGCGCGACAAAGACGTTGCGGCTTTGCTGCCCAATGGCGTGCACAGCGGCGCTGGTATCGTCGACTTCGGTCCAGCGGTCGCCCGCGACGGTGTCCCATGGCGGCCGGTGCAGCACCAAAAAAGGCACGCCGGTGCTGCGCGCGGCTTCCGCCGCGTTGGCCGAAATCATGGTCGCATAGGGATGCGTGGCGTCGATCAACACGTCGATACGCTCCGCGGTGAGGTGGGCGGCCAAACCCTCGGCGCCGCCAAAGCCGCCGATGCGGACCGGCACCGCATGAGGGACCGGAGACGCCGTGCGGCCCGCGAGCGACAAGGTCACGTCGAGCTCGCCGCGCCCGGCGAGGCGTTCGCCCAGCAGGCGCGCTTCTGTGGTGCCGCCGAGAATAAGGGCGCGTGGCATGGCTAACGTGCCGCTCTCCGATAGACCGCGCGCCGACACTGCCGCATCGCCGCGCTGGCTGTCCATCGTCGGCATCGGTGAGGACGGCGCCGAGGGCTTGAGCGCTGCCGCGCGCACGCTGATCGGCGCGGCCGAAATCGTGTTCGGCGGCAGGCGCCATCTGGCGCTGGCGGCGCCGCTCATCCGCGGCGCGGCGCGGCCGTGGCCGAGCCCGTTCGATGGCGCCGACGCCGAAGTGCTGGCGCACCGCGGCCGGCAGGTCTGCGTGCTCGCGTCGGGTGATCCGTTCCACTACGGCGTCGGCGCGACGCTGGCGGCAAAGATCGATCCGCGAGAAATGACCGTGTTGCCGGCGCCCTCGGTGTTCAGTCTGGCGGCCGCACGGCTCGGCTGGTCGTTGCCCGAGACGGTGCGGCTCTCGGTGCACGGCCGCGCGCTCGATCTGGTGCGTCCGTATTTGCAGCCCGGCGCCCGTATTCTGGTGCTGACGTCGGATGGCGACGGCCCGGCCGCATTGGCGAAGCTGCTCACAGAGACCGGCTTCGGCGGGTCGCGGCTGACGGTGCTCGAAGCGCTCGGCGGGCCGCGCGAACACATCCGCGCCACCACCGCGGTGGCGTATGATCTCGGAAAGGCCGACGCGCTCAATACAGTGGCGATCGAGGTCGAGGCCGCGCCGGGCGCCCGCGTGCTGGCGCGCGCGCCGGGCCTTGCCGATGATTTGTTTGAGCATGACGGTCAGATCACCAAGCGCGAAATCCGCGCCGTAACGCTATCGTCATTGGCGCCGCGGCGCGGCGAGTTGTTGTGGGACATCGGCGCGGGTTCTGGCTCGGTCGCGATCGAGTGGCTCTTGGCCGACCCGGCGATGCGTGCGATCGCGGTCGAACAACGCGCCGACCGCGCGGCGCGGATTGCGCGCAACGCTGCCGCTTTCGGTGTGCCGGGACTTGAAATCGTCGGAGGCGCGGCGCCCGAAGCACTGACTGCGCTCTCCGCACCAGACGCGGTGTTTGTTGGCGGCGGTGCCAACGACGCCGGCGTGCTCGACGCCGCCGCGCGGGCGTTGCGCTCCGGCGGACGTCTGGTGGTGAATGCCGTGACTCTTGAGACCGAGGCGCTGCTGATCGCGCGTCACGCGGCGCTCGGCGGCGAACTCGTCCGCATCGCGATTTCTCGTAGCGACCCGCTTGGGGGCATGCACGCGTTGCGGCCGGCGCTGCCGGTGACGCAGTGGGTCTGGACCAAACCATGACGGTGCATTTCATCGGCGCCGGCCCGGGAGCGGCCGATTTGATCACGGTGCGCGGCCGCGATCTGATCGCGCGCTGTCCGGTCTGCCTTTATGCCGGTTCGATCGTGCGGCGCGCGCTGCTTGATGTCTGTCCGCCGGGCGCTCGCATTGTCGATACAGCGCCGCTGTCGCTCGACGACATCGAAAACGAATTCGTCGCCGCGCACGCCGCCGGCCATGACGTGGCGCGGCTGCAATCCGGCGATCTGTCGATTTATTCGGCGCTCGCCGAACAGATGCGCCGGCTCCGGCGGCGCGGCATTCCCTATACGTTGACGCCGGGCGTGCCGGCATTCGCGGCCGCGGCGGCGGCGCTGCAGTGCGAACTGACCGTGCCGGAAATCGCCCAGAGCGTGGTGCTGACGCGCGTGCCTGGGCGCGCCTCGCGCATGCCGGAGAAGGAAAAGCTCGCGGCCTTTGCGGCCACCGGCGCGACGCTGGTGCTGCATCTTGCGATTCACGCCATCGACGGCGCGGCCAAAGAGCTGATGCCGTTCTATGGCGCCGGCAGCCCGGCGGCTGTGGTGTTTGCCGCCAGTACGCCGGACGAGCGCGTGCTGCGTGGCACGCTTGCCGACATCGCCGCGCAGGTCGCGGCGGTGCAGATCGAGCGCATGGCGCTTATTCTGGTCGGACCGGCGCTCGCCGCAGAGGACTTTCGCGACAGCGCGCTCTACGACGCCGATTACCACCGCCGCTTTCGGGGAGGGGTCGGATGATAAAATCAGTCTCTGAACGGTGCGCGACCGACCAGCGTGCCTTCGCGATCAAACAAAATAATCTCGATGGCGATGTCGCGCCCGCTGACAAGGTCCATCGCGGTCTGCTGTCCGGCGCGCGCGACGGCGTCACCGAGCGCGATGCCTTCGCTCTGCGCCAACGTGAAGGCGTGCGCCGCCGTGTTGGCGGCGGCGATGCGCGCGCACAGGTCGGCCGAGCCTCCGGCCGAGCGCGCAAATTCGGCCAGCAGCGCGCGATCGACTTCGCCGCGTTTGGAATGCAGATCGGTCAGGCCCTGCGCGAGCTTCGTCATCTTGGCGACGCCGCCCGCGATGGTGACGCGCTGCACTGGGTGCCGGCGCACGTATTTCAGCATGCCGCCGACGAAGTCGCCCATGTCGATCAGCGCGACGTCGGACAAGGTGTAGAGCTTGCGCACGGCGGCTTCGGAACTCGCGCCGGTCGCGCCGGCGATGTGCGTCAGGCCCGCGGCGCGCGCCACGTCGATGCCCTGATGGATCGAGGCGATCCACGCCGAGCACGAATACGGCACGACGATGCCGGTGGTGCCGAGGATCGACAGGCCGCCGACAATGCCGAGCCGCCCGTTCAGCGTCTTGGTTGCGATCTGCTCGCCGTCCGGAATGGCGATTTCAACGTCGGCGTCGGCGCCGCATCCTGCCGCGGCGGCAACCTCGGCGATCGCATCGCGGATTATCTGGCGCGGCACCGGGTTGATGGCGGGCTCACCCGGCGGCAGGGGCAGTCCGGGGCGCGTGACGGTGCCGACGCCGGCGCCGGCGCGGAACGTGACACCCGTGCCGCGCGTGCCGGCGCGCACGGTGGCGAGCACCAGCGCGCCATGCGTCACATCAGGATCGTCGCCCGCATCCTTGATCACGCCGGCGGTGGCCGAGCTTTCATCGCGATGGGTCTGACCAAGAGCAAAACTTGGCCGCTCGCCGCGCGGCAACGTCACGGCGACCGGATCGGGAAATTCGCCGGTCACGAGAGCGGCGAACGCCGCCTTGGCGGCGGCCGCAGCACAGGTGCCGGTGGTCCAGCCCCGGCGCAGCGGGCGTTGCTCCTTG
>Ga0335081_10003062_pt1 | contig 26281 bp, 16 predicted proteins | sample Lox_Sample_35_FD_206713 | JGI IMG/M metagenome (GOLD analysis project Ga0335081, IMG submission 206713) | Soil microbial communities from Loxahatchee National Wildlife Refuge, Florida, United States - Lox_Sample_3.5 | ecosystem: Environmental > Terrestrial > Soil > Wetlands | place: USA...
GGGTATAAGTTCCGACCCGCTGGAATGTACCCACAAGATAGAGAATAAATCACAAGAAATGAACAAACGCCCCTACGGATAGGGGTGTTTTCGTTAAAAACGTTCCTATTAACTTCCACAATCACGCCTCATGATTTTTGGGAGAATCGAGCTTGCCGCAAACAGGAATTACGACTCAGAAGGATGAATTATCGAATAGCTGAACATTCGTGATGGATTCTCAGAAAGGTCATGCGCGGCAAGCTCATATCCTTCGGAGGTGTGCGCGTTACTTGAAAATCACAAACACAGAAATAATCGCCAGTTGCGCCAGCGGATAATAGCTGGCGTGATCGAACAGTGTCGCGGCCATCTGGCGCATCTCTCCGCGTTGGTACAATTGATAACCCGGCCTCAGCAACAACATAAATCCAGCAACGGCGGTTGCCAACAAATACAGCCAACCCAACTTGATTGGGAAAATCATCGGCAGAAGCAGGCTAACCATGACGGTTATCCCCAACGCGATCATAACGATCAAACCGGCTTTTTTGGGACCGAATTGAATCGGAATCGTTTTGGCGTTGACACGTTTATCCTCCTCGGTATCATTCCAATCGGCCGGGATGTTTTGACCGCCGATTTCCCAAAAGAACACCCAGACAAATATCAATAATAGAAGATATGGCGAGGGATTGCGATCAACAACAAAAACCGCAGCTAACGGTCCACCCGATTTGACGAGACCGCTTACTAATGTTCGCAGGTAGGTGACTTTGAGCAATAGACAATAAGTAACTTCCAAAATAGCGGCGGTAATCAATATGATGTCAATTGCCGGATTGAGAAAGTAGGAACCGATGAGCGCCAATGCAAACCAAACCGCGAACCAAAGCAATCCGCTCCGATAATTCAACACGTTCTGCGCCAGCGGATAACGCATAGCGGATGCTTCAACGGAATAACCAGCGTTGATACCAGAGGTAAATTTTTCTTTATCTACAGCAATACCAACGAGATCGTTCAAGGCATAGATCGCCGTATAAGCCGCGAAGGCGGTGAACAACGACAGCAGAATGATCTGCCATGCGGGGAAGCGTCCCAGCCATAACAACGCGCAGAAGCCGGGAGTCGCTAAATCCAAAACTCCATGCGTGGTTCTGGAAAGCGCGAGAAACTTTTTCATGCACTATACCTCCTTGTGAAATCAACTCTTCTTGTTGAAATACACCATATAGTTTACATCTTCTTTGTCTGGAGCAACTTTGAATGTACGCGTGAACGGGTTATATATCAAGCTCGAAAGCCTTGAAAATTCAAGTCCGCTTGCGCGCGCCCAGTTTTTCAATTCAGCAGGACGGATCAATTTTCGATATGTGTGAGTGCCTCTTGGCAAGAGATGCAACACATATTCGCCGCCGACGATGGCGAATAAGAAAGCTTTCGGTGTGCGATTAATCGTCGAGAATACCGCGCGCCCACCCGGTTTCAAGGCTTGAACGCAAGCCGCGACAATTTTATCCGGATCCGGCACATGTTCCAACATTTCCATGCATGTCACAACATCGAAAGTTCCCGCATATTTTCGGGCAATCTCTTCTATGCCTTCGTAGTGATAATCAATCTTCAATCCCTGCTTTTGCGCGTGTTGACGCGCAACTTGAATGGAGGCCTCGGATAGATCAATGCCGATCACCTCCGCGCCGACTTTGGCAAGTGCCTCTGATAGAATTCCGCCTCCGCAACCGACATCCAATATTTTGGGGTTGTGCGCGGCCAGCCCATCCATGATGAAATTCGTTCGCAATGGATTGATGGTATGCAGAGTTCCCATTTCTCCATTAAGATCCCACCAGATTTGGGCGACCTTATTGAACTTGTCTATTTCCTTGTTATCAACATTTTCAAATGGCTTCATGTTTTACCGTAATCCGATCTTCCAATTCTTTGACGGCACATTCTATTTCGTCCGCTTTTATATCATTCAAGAAAACACATTCTCCTATGCCGCGCGGCATCGGCACTCTTTGCAGTCCATTGCGATGATAGGTGCGCTCTTCCAAAGACATCCAGAGGAGATGCGGATCGAGGATGGTTGTGTCTGGCACAATTCCAAGCATGGCGATCAAACGGAATATTCTGATGGTATCTTCTTCCGTTAATAAGTTGCGCGCTTTGGCGATCAGTGTTGAGATCAGCATATCGAGCAAAACCGCTTCGCCGTGAAGCAAGTGAGCTTCGTGACGAGTCTCCAACCCATAACTAAACGTATGCCCAAAATCCACTCTGCGCGCCAAATCCTCTTCAAATAGATTCGGTTCCAGCTCATCTAGCATTCCGCTGATGGCGTGGTCGAGGATCGAAACGCTTTCTTCATCCTGAAAATGAACGTCAAGGCTTCGCGCTCCGTTTTCTTCCAGCAGACAAAAGAGCTCCGCGTCTTTGATGATCGCCAACTTGATGATCTCGCACATCCCGTTCAAGATGTGACGTTTTGGTAAAGTCTTCAGAAAGGATTTATCCAGCAGAACTTTTTGCGGAGGAGCAAAGACCCCGAGACGATTCTTGTTGCTGTTGAAGTTGATGCCGGTCTTAATCCCGATAGACGCGTCTACGTAGCCCATCAGCGTTGTGGGAACCTTGATGTGCGGCACACCTCGACGATAACTGCCAGCCACAAAGCCAGCCACATCGGTCAAAACTCCCCCGCCTATGGCGATGATCGGTTCGTCTCTTCGGTGAATGGGAAAAGAATCCAATTCGCGTGCGATGCAAAGATAACTCTCTATCGTTTTATTTTCCTCGCCAGCGGAAACGGCGACGATCTTCGCATCTACCCCATGATATGAAAAATAATTTTGAATCTCGGCGGAATAAATCTTTTCAATATTGCTATCCACCACGACAAATCGGCGAGCGTTGTCAATTCGACCGACAGACAACAGGGCCTCGTTTTGCGGATGGAAAAGATTCGGGGCGTTGACCACCTCGTATTCAATCGTGTGCTGATAAGTAACACGCCGCATATGAACTCTATCTCTCACACCACCTGCCGCCAGTTGGATTTGGCAGCCAGCACTCTGTGCGCAAGGCTTTGGGCCGCATCGAGGCTATGATTCTTGTAATTGCCGCACTGTTGGATGTTTGCGTACGGCACTTCGCGCGCAATCAGAATATCGTTCAAGATGATTTCATAGATGCGACAAATTTTTCCCGCATCGCCTTCGTTATACAGTACCAGATAGAAGCCGGTTTGGCATCCCATGAGGCCGATCGAAAGAAAATTTCCCGGCATGTATTTTTGAAAGCCTGCCAGCAAAAAATGCTCGAAGGAATGCATTTCCGTCGAGGTCAAAAAGTTTGTGTTGGGTTGATTGATCCGCAGATCGATGCAATACACCACATCGCCCTTCGGCCCCTCGGTGAAGGAACGCAGTTTCACATGTGGGGCTTTCAACCGGCGATGGTCAAGTTCTCCAACTGTGCTGGAGTCCCAGCCTAGTTGTTTAACATCTACCATAACTCTCTCCTATTTCCAGATGAATGGATGATTGATCCTCACATCAATCATCCGCCAAAGCGCGTCAGGCCAAAATGGCTTTATCGTTTCAACAGAATGAACTTATACAAATTTCGACAAATGTTTGTAACTATCATTCAACGCTTTCTTCCATGATTGAACGTGATGATATAACTCAACAGACGCATAACCGGAATAGCCATGATCCGTTAAAGCCTTAAAGCTGGCAGCGAAGTCAAGCGTTCCTTCACCCGGGATTTCATGAAAGTGAACGATGCCGGTCAAAGTATTTGCGATCATCTTATCTACGAATAATTTGTCGTTTGTGTTTTTCATGCTTCGCAAATAAATAAGGATCGGCCTGGCTCTTTCCAATACATCATAGCTCAAGCCCGGGACCGAGATCAAATACGTGAAGATTTCATCGTCGAAAGAAGTTGCGCCTGCGAACAATCCATTGTAATCAATATAAGCCGGCGATCGCGAAATGTGTGCGGACTCCAGGATGGCTTCCACGCGCTTCTCCTGACCCTTGCCCAGTTTTTCATCGTAAAAATAGATCGGGTTATTTCTATCCACCAGAAGATAATCAGCAAATTCAGGGAAGTAAATCAAATAGCTGGCGAAGTCCAGATCGAGATTCAATCTTTGCGGGGCCTTAATGATTTTCAGGTTGTAACCTTCGCGCGCGTCCGAAACATGCAGGTAACGCGTATAAGGCGCGGCCTGTCCCAACGCGGTGACGTAATCTTTCTCCGAACAATACATGTGGCAGATATCCAAATGCAATTTGAACTTTGGCGAATTGACTTCGTTGATAAGGCTCAGCCCTTGTTCCACGGTTTCGATGAACATCCCCGGCTCCGGCTCGATCACCAATGTGATGTCTTCATCATCCCTGACCGCGCGCAAACAATGCTGGATGCTATCCACCAAAAGTTCGCGCGGATTGATCGATGGATTCGTCACGTGTTCATCGCGGATGAATCCGCTTCCAAACGTGACCAGTGAAACATCCAGCTTGCGGGCAAGATCAATCCCGCGCTTGACGAGATCGATGCGGCGCTTCCTTCCTGCCAAATCGGGACTCATCAAGGAAGGTTCATGCGGCCTCGACGGCGTGAAAAAGTGCGAAGCGGTTGCCACACAAGCCGGCTTCACAGCAAGAGTCCCCAATCGATTTTTGATCGCGGCGACGGTTTCGTCGGTGATCTCAAATGGACTGAATTGATCGCGATGAAACGAAAGTTCAATTCCTGGATACCCCGCCCTATCTACTTCGCTGATCGAATCCAGGAAATCCAGGTCGGTCAAACCAAAAGTACTGTAACTTAGTTTTATCATGATAGCGCTCCAAAAGACTCGAACCAACTTCGCCTTTGTTTGGCAACCTGCAATTTTACCATTGAGGGAGTTTAAGCAAATCCCGACTCGCTTAATTTTTCGATTACCCGCTTTTGCTATAGGTAACCTGAATTCGGAGTACGCAAATAACCTCTAGAAACATGTGACATCCCGAAGGCTGTCGGAAAGATGCGAGTGAAGGCAGGGTCTGAACAGTAAGTATATTCCAGGTTACAGTAAACTAATAAGTGCGGCTATTTATCTGACATAATCTCTCTAAAAAGCATGTACTTGTTGTGAAGGGGATACTCACCACGAAAAAAGCCTTCCAACTTCGCAGCGTTTCGCCGACGAAAGTGTCTCGAATAATTGGTTAGTGATCCGTCGGTTGTGAAGCAGGAGAACCAGGTTGGGTGAAATCTCAAAATGGTAATTGCGATGGACTTGTGAACGCCGACCATCTTGCTCCGACCAGGTAGAACGCTCTATCCGACTTCCCTTCGTTGCAATTTTGAGGTGTATACAGGTATGTTTTAGGCATTACAACTGCACAGATAGCTGCCCCGCGCGGTACCTATCTGATATATGGATATAAGTTGCGCCCAATTGGGTTTGTACAGCAGTAATCCCGGCGCTGCCATTTGTTCCAACGCCCTGTTGTTTTAGCTTGATCCTGGAGCATTTGTAAAATATTAAAGTTGAAGTGTACGGTTAATTTGAGGTGCGATCTATCTGCACCGTCTGTACTAACGCTAGAACTAAATCTCGCTTTGCTGCGAATACCGACATGCGTGGCCTTAATCACTGAACAGTAAGTTTAAGAGGACAATTTACATATCTAGGATATGCCTTTCCTAACGGATCACTTGCAGATGTCCTTAGTATAATCAACTCCGCATATTGTACGGACAGTTGTGGGAAATCGGTTAACGAGGATTGGCGTCGAACAAATCAATGGATCAAGACCGCCAAAAGCAATTTATCCCCGGCAACTGCCAAGTCTGATTCGAAAATCAATAGCAATTTTGTTGAAGTAGATTGGGTATGGAGGATGTATGTCGAGGAATAGAAAGCTTGCTCAGATCCTGTTCTCCATCGCCACGATACTCTCGATGGCGCTTTCCCTAGTGGGAACCGACAAAGTGTGTGCCAGTCCAAACCAGCAAAGCGGGGATAGTCTGAAACGTGTTGTCAACTCGCACACAGGAAAGCTGGGCTTCCTCAGCAGTGACAATGTTCAACCAGCCTCGGCTCAAATTTTAGGCATTGCGCCCTATAGCGCCTTGAATCAACTTCTTCCCAGTCGCACATCCCGCTCGTTCGATCCGGCCATGTCTTTAGTTCAACGGTATGGACCCGAGTTCGGATTGCAGAATCCCAGCCGCGAGCTGAGTCTGATGCGCACTGATCACCCCGGCGGAAGCCGCGTTGTGACGCGCTATCAGCAAATGTACAAAGGCATCCCGATCATGGCGGGAGAGTTGATCATCAACACCAATACCAATGGCGACCTCTATTCCATGAGCGGCGATCTTTCACCCGATCTATCCCTTTCCATCAACCCATCCATTGCCGCAGACACAGCTCAGCAATCGGCTCTCGTCGCCATGAGCAAATACTATCAAAGGCTGGCAACGGATTTCAAGGCTTCCGCACCGGCGCTTTGGATCTACGATGCAGGCATCTTCCAGCCGGATAGCAAGCTTCCGCCGCAATTGGTCTGGCGGATGAACGTCACGCCGCTCAACTCTGCCGAGCCGATCAATGAACTCGTTCTCGTAAACGCAAAGACCGGAAATATCAGTTTGCATTTCAATCAAGTGGATACCGTCCTGCAGACTCAATTGCAAGATGATCCTACCGATACCCCTGCTGATACTGCAACGGATATTCCCACGGACGTTCCTACTGCAACGGAAACGACCCTGGTTCCAACTTCATCACCGCAACCCACAAATACAACGATCATTCCGACTCATACACTCATTCCTTCTACTTCGTCTCCATTGCCAACCAAGACTGCGGTCGCGCCTACTCCTACGCTTATACCCATAACCAGAAATACCGCGACACCCACTGGTTCCCTCAATATAAATAACATAGTGATAAATCCGGCCACCAGCATCACCCGCTATGTTCGGATTGGTGGAAATGATTTCAGTAACACTTGTGCGAACTCATCTTCGCCATGTTTGACTATTCAGCAGGCCGTTAACGAATCTAATCCCGGGGATACGATTGATGTTGCCAGCGGTGTATACAAGGGTCCTTTCGGAGGAAGTGTAGTAACAATAGGAAAAAGTGTAACTTTAAATGGCGGCTGGAATAGCACCTTCACTGCTCAAACCGGTGCTTCAACTATTGACGGAATCCCTGCTGGATATAGTCAGTCCTTTGATAACGGCATATCAATCACCGGGGGATTGGTGACCATGGACCAATTTATCATTCAACATTCTTCGATGCAGTTCGGGGATGGCGGAGGAATTCATGTTTGGAATGCAACCTTAATGCTGACTAGAAGCACGGTACAAAACAATACAGCGGACAACCGCGGTGCTGGTATTTTCTTAACTGATAATTCTTCCTTGACAATGATCAATTCGACCATTGCTGGGAATACTGCAAAGATCAGCGGTGGCGGAATTTATGTTGACGGCCCAACTACTGGAACAGTGACTATTCAATACTCTACAATCGCAAACAACGCGGTGACTTCATCCGCGGGCACTGGCGGAGGTATTTCATTGCCATCCACCGGTACTATCATTGATAGTACGATCATTGCGCAGAATATAGTTACGAACACAGCCAACGGGCCGGACTGTTATGGAACGATTAACACATCTAGTTACAATATTATTGGTAATACAACGGGATGCACAGTATCCGCTGGAACAGGCGATCAATTCAACGTTAATCCCCAGATGGCGAATTCTCTGACCGGAACTCCACCCGCCTATGCTTTGTTGCCTGGAAGTCCGGCAATCAATGCAGGTGATAGCGGCATTTGCCCTAGTGGCACAATCAGCACCGACGAACAAGGGACAAGCCGCCCACAGGGAAGTGGCTGCGATATCGGAGCCTACGAACTGGCAGGCGCTGGAATCCCAACATTCATTTCTGCCTCGAACGGAAATAATCAACAGACCCCCGTCACAGAAGCCTTTGCCAATCCGATGGCAGTTCAAGTTCTGGATGGACTAGGTGCACCCATAAGCGGACTTACCATAACATTTACGGCGCCCTCCAGTGGAGCAAGCGGAACATTCGCAAATACTGGCAATAATATAGAAACAGACACAACCAATTCATCCGGAATTGCCACCTCGTCCGTGTTTACAGCCAACAGCAGTACTGGAACCTATGCTGTTAAAACAACGATATCTGGCAGCGCAATAACGTTTAACTTTTCACTTCAAAACCTGTTTACACCCGGCGTTCCTATGAGCATCAGTGTATATAGCGGAGACAATCAACAGACGCCGATCGGTCAGGCGTTTGCGAATCAGTTGTCGGTGGTGGTAAAAGATGGAAATGGAACTCCTGTTGGAGTTGGAATCCAAGTGACCTTTACAGCATCTTCCAGTGGAGCAGGCGGAACCTTCGCAAACACCGGCAACAATACAGAAACGGATGAAACTGATTCCAACGGTATTGCCACTTCGTCAACATTCACAGCCAACAGCACGCGTGGACCGGTTTCTGTTTCTGCTAGCGCATCCGGTGTAGCATCGCCTGCAAATTTCTCTCTCAACATTGCTCAGTTATATTTTGTTGACGCGGCACGACCTGACGATAACGGCGGCTGCACATCGCCAGCGACTGCTTGTCAAACAATCCAAGGTGCAGTCACAATAGCAAGCTCCGGCGATATTATCTATGTTACAACAGGAACATACACTGGAAGCGGAACAAATTATGTAGTTAATATTTCCAAGAGTCTCACGATCTTAGGAGGCTGGGATAGCACTTTCAGCACACAAAACGGCAATTCAATTATCGATGGACAGAATGCTAGAGGAGGTTTGAGCCTTAGTTCTGGAGATGGCGTAATTGCGAGTGTGGATCATTTTATTATTCAAAATAGTTATGAGGGTGTTGGTTTGAGTGGCGCCAGTCTCACGCTAACTAATAGCGAAGTAAGAAACAATTTTCTATACGGAGGAATTGACACAGGTTCCAGTACTACGCTGGTGATCAACAACAGCACCATAGATAACAACACAAATCAGATGGTGTACGAAGGGGGCGGAATCTCAAATGGTGGTACTACTATCATTACGAATAGCACGATTGCCCAGAATGATGGCTACTACGGTGGAGGAATCCTTAACTCAGGCGGTCAATTAACCATTAATAATTCAACCATAGTAAATAATAGCGGCTATACCACGGGAGGCATTTATGGACCTGCTACACTGCATAATACCGTTTTAACTAACAATGTAACCACTTTGGGTATTGCAGCGAACTGTTTCGGTGTAACCAGCGCAGACTACAATATCATCGGTACTAGTTGTCCCATAATCCATAATCCCAGTGCGCATGACAAGATAGGTGTAGACCCGCTTTTGTCGCCTGGGCAGGTTGGCTTTCCACCCTATTTTGCATTATTAACCGGCAGCCCAGCCATTGATGCGGGTGATCCGGCTGCGAGTACGTGTCCTGCCACGGATGAGCGCGGCATATCCCGTCCGCAAGGTGCAGCTTGTGATATAGGTGCATACGAATACGTTCTATATCCGCCGGAGCCCGCCGCATTCTTTGGAATTGCCAGCGGCTCTGGGCAGCAAGTGAATCGCGGCAATGCCTTCCAAAAACCGCTAGTTGCCTACGTGATTGATAGCAATGGGAATCCCGTCCAAGATGTTTCAGTAACATTTACTGCATCTGCTTTTGGAGCTAGTGGAACGTTCGCAACCTTCGATGATTCAATGCCAAACATACAGACGGTCATAACCGATTCTTCAGGTATCGCAACCTCTTCCACGTTTACTGCCAATTCACAGATCGGCAGCTATAATGTCGTTGCAACAACAGCTTTGGGACTAGCAGGTTCGGCAAATTTTAACCTACTCAATTATGTATGGTTCGTTACACCCACTGGAGGCAGCAACGGGTGTAATGTGATCAGCTCACCTTGTGTGAGCATCAATGCCGTTTTCAATCAACCAAGTTTCCAACCGGGTGATGAAATCCGTGTTGCTGCGGGAACTTATAATTCTGTTTATGTGGCTAACGGTGTAACTGTCTCGAAAAATGCAAGGATATCCGGTGGTTGGGATAGTACCTTCAACGACCAGAATGGTACTAGTGTTTTTGATTGGCAAGTACCCGGGGTCTATCAAGTTCCTCACCAATTCATTGTGATTAATTCCGGCATCACAGCAACGATCGACCACTTTACCATTCAAGATGGTAATTCCTCAACAGCGGGAGGAGGAATTGCCTCTCACGGAAATTTAACCCTAACGAATTCCACCATATTCAATAATAGCTCCTCCGATAACGGTGGTGGCATCTACAGTGACGGCACCCAACTGACGATTCTCAATAGCACGATCAGCAACAATATTGGACAGAATGGCGGCGGTGGTATTTATGTCAATGCCGGTACGGCAACGCTGAACAATGACACCATTTTTCAGAACACGGCAGTCAGCATCACCACATACGCTCTGGGCGGCGGGATCTCCGCTGCAAGTAGCGCAACAGTCAATGTAAGCAATAGCATTATTGCAGGAAATGGTTCGGATCTCAGCCCGGATTGTTATGGAGTCTTTACCTCAGCAGGAAATAATCTCATTGGCGATGATAATGGATGTACTTTCAATGCCACGAGCGGCGACCTAGTGGGAACTCATAACAATCCGATCAATCCGCAACTCGGTGCGTTGATCAATAACGGCGGCTCAACCCTCACCCACGCCCTGCTCAGCGGCAGTCCTGCCATCGATGCAGGTAACAATGCTACCTGCGAATCCACCGATCAGCGCGGTGTAACTCGCCCGCAAGGTGTATCCTGCGATATCGGCGCCTACGAAGGCGTTGATACGAGCCAAGTTTCTACTCCAGTCATACGCACCTTCAACGCTGGCAATCAACAAGTCATCCCAGGCAACTTCGCCTGCGATCAATCCACGCCCTGCACTGAGCCCGATGCGGCTAGCGTTCAGAACTATACGACACTCATGCAACAATTCTATCTATCCAAGGTCGGCCGCAATGGGATTGACGGCAACAACGCGCCCTTCATCTCTACTGTTCACTTTGACAGCCGATATCCCGATGCTTTCTGGTCCGGCGCGCAAATGGTGTATGGCGACGCTTATCCCTTTGCTTATGCCCCCGATGTTATCGGTCATGAGTTGACCCATGGCGTGACCCAGTATGGGTCGAATTTGTATGAGTACTACCAATCCGGTGCCATTGACGAATCGCTTTCGGATATTTGGGGCGAAGCCTTTAAGCAGGCCGGGGGTCCGGGAGGAACTCCTCAAGGCTTAGCCGATCCGCAATGGAACCTCGGCGTAGATGTAACCGGCCTGGGGCCGTTCCGTAGCATGAGCAACCCACCGGCCTTCAAGGACCCGGACAAAATGACCAGTCCCTATTATGACTTCGACCTGGACCAGTCCAACTTCGATGGCGGAGGTGTCCATCACAACAGCGGCATTAATAACAAAGCTGCATATCTAATGATGGAAGGCGGCGTGTTCAACAATAAAACTGTTACTGCACTTGGCATCGACAAGACCCTGGCCATCTATTACGAGGTGCAGATGAACCTGCTGACCTCGGGTGCAAACTACCTCGATCTGTATAATGCCTTGTATCAAGGCTGTTTGGATATTGTTGGCACCCACAGCATCACCGCTGCCGATTGCCAACAAGTCCGCAACGCCAGCGATGCCGTCCAGATGAACGCGCAACCCAAGGCGAATTACATTCCGTCTGCCTCGTATTGTCCAACGGGTAAGAGCAAGGTGCCAACCGACCTCTTCTATGACGGTTTTGAGAACGGACTCGGAAATTGGAATCTGGGAGCCAATGCAGGCAGCCAGCGCTGGAGCATTTCCAACATGTATGCTTCGTCGGGTGTCAATTCTCTGTATGGAGATGATTACGATCCAACCGCAGGTGATCAAAACCAGACCTCTGATTCCTTTGCTGCCATGGCCTCCAGCGTGAGTCTGCCAGCTGGATCAACACCGTATCTATATTTCAAGCAAGCCTTTGGGTTTGAATATTATGGTGGTCAGAATTATGATGGCGGTGTGCTGGAATACAGCATCGATAATGGCACGACCTGGAAAGATGCCAAGGCGCTCTTCAGCGCGGGACAGAATTATAGTGGAACCATTTTTACTGTCACAACCAACCCTGCTTATTTTTCCTATAATGATCCGTTACACGGCCGTTCTGGCTTTGTTAAGGATAGCCACGGCTACGTCTCTTCCGAATATAACCTTACTTCGTTGGCTGGCAAAGCGGTGATGTTGCGCTGGCGTCTCGGCACTGACTTCATTGGGTATGGCGACCTGGGTTGGAACGTGGATGATGTGCGCATCTACCAGTGCGTCGCCAATCCAAGCGTGCCTGGATTGAGTCTGCCCGCCAATGCTGGATTGATCACTACCTATCTGCCGACCCTAAGTTGGAAGGCTTCGACTCCGGCACAGGATACCTACGAACTCCAAGTCTCCACTGACAAAACATTTACATCAATACCTTTATTGGATATTCCTTCATCAACTAGCTTAAGCTACACATTTACTAGCCCTCTTCCCTCCAATGTTACTTACTACTGGCGCGTGCGCGCCACCAACCTTGCCGGACAAGCCAGTGCCTGGTCTGCCGTTTGGTCCTTCCGCACCGCGCTCCTGCCTCCGACGCTCTCATTACCTGCCAGTGGGACGTACGTCCAGACCACCTTCCCCACCCTTACCTGGAGCGATCCGAACGCCTCCGGTGTCACCGGTTACACGATCCAGATCTCGAAGAACAATACCTTCACCTCCATCGTGACCACAGGCAGTTCCACCACAACTAGTTACACTCCTGCCAAAGTTCTGCCTGTCAGTTCCACGTTGTATTGGCGCGTCCAAACTAAGGGTGCGAATGGACCGTCGCTTTGGTCAGCTTCTCCTCCGGTCTGGTCTTTCACGACCGGCAATCCGCCGTCTATCCCAGTCCCGCTTTCTCCGGCGAACAATTCGCTCACCACTAGTTACAATCCTCCGATCTTCAGTTGGAAACCCAGCACTGCACCGAGTGGCACAACCTTCGATCATTATCAAATCCAGATTGCAACCGATTCCGCCTTCTCTACACCGACCGCTGACACCACAACGACTCCGACCTATCCGAGCAGCCTGACGCTCAATCCCAACATCACCTACTATTGGCATGTGCGCGCCTACAACACCATCGGTGATTTTAGCGGCTGGTCTGCCACGTGGTCGCTGCGCGCGGCGATGCTACCACCCACACTCAGCGCTCCCGCGGATGCTGCCGATCCCCTCACCCTGCGTCCAACCTTCAGCTGGGACACGGTCCCCGGTGTTTCTGATTATTCGATCCAAGTCTCTAAGAACAACACCTTCACACAGATCGTCCTCTCCGGTCTCACCACCGCCACGAACCTGACTCCCACCAAAGATCTGCCTGCCGCGTCCGTGGCACCCACACTCTACTGGCACGTCCAAGCTCTCGGTCCGAACGGTCCTTCGTTATGGTCGTCTCCTACATGGACGATTGTCAGCCCTAACCCGCCCTCGGTGCCGGTGCTCACCAGTCCAGTCAATGCCTCACTCAGCTCAACGTATCAACCGACCTTGATCTGGAAGCTGGTCGCACTTCCCTCGCTTCCAGTTCCAACTACCTTTGCACATTACCACGTGCAGGTATCCACTTCGAGTACTTTTGCTTCCACTCCGGTGGTGGATGATACTTCCCTCACCACGCTCAATTCCACCCAACTACTGGTCGCGCCTGCTTTGAATCCCAACACCACCTATTATTGGCATGTCAGTGCGGTGAACACTCTCAATGAAGCTAGTGTCTGGTCTGCGACTTGGTCATTCCGCACTCTGCTCCAACCGCCGACACTGCTAACGCCAACCAATAATGCAACTGGTGTGGCGCTGCGTCCGACCTTCACGTGGAGTGATTCCAACACAACTGGAGTGAGCGGTTACACCATTCAGATCTCGAAATCCAGTACCTTCGCCTCGATCCTCGTGACGGGCAATACCAACGCAACCACGAAGACCTTTACACCCACGACCAATCTAACGTCGGGTACGCAATACTTCTGGCGCGTGCAGGTCAAGGGTGCGAATGGACCATCTTCCTGGCCCACTTATTTCTCTTTCTCAACACCCTAACTCTATTAACAAATAGCACAAACATATATCGCCAAGTTCTTAAAATAATATTTGACTAAGACGACCTCTCCAAGCTTTAGAGTGCGGAGAGGTTGTTTTGTTTTCATAAATTGAAATTCGAATGGCGGCGAATTGAGCGCGGTTTAAATTTCTTTCAATCGAGTTGCCGAAGAGCGGGGATGCGATCAGAAAGCTTATATACTAAGCCAACCGAAAATTTTTGATCTCAACTTGCGCGCAATATGAGATGGGCATTTATGACCGATTCGTTGATGAAGCATTGGTCAATTATTCAACCCGTAAAACCATTATTTATCGGTTCTGCCTCGCAGTCAAAGTCGCTAAAATTGCTCATATATGTTCAAGAGACAGCGTTTACAGGTAATGAACTTTAAGCTATCGAGTCTCTTCCTAAATCCTTTGCTGATAAAGATCGATAACCCATGACCTCCACCTGGTACGTCCTCCATAGCAAGCCTAATAAAGAAGAATTCCTGTATGATCAGCTTTTGGCGAATAGACTAGAAGCCTTTTGTCCGCATATCCGCGTGCAGCCGGTGAACCCGCGCGCACGGAGGGCCAAACCTTATTTCCCTGGCTATGTATTTGTACAGCTCGATCTTGGGAACGTAAAAACATCCGCCTTAGGCTGGATGCCGGGCGCAAACGGGCTGGTATCCTTCGATGGACTCCCAGCCGATGTTCCAGAAAGTCTGGTGCAGGCGATCCGCAGGCGAGTGAATGAGATCAATGATGCTGGTGGAGAACTACTGGAGAGTTTAAGACCGGGCGAAACCGTGGTCATTCAGGATGGACCTTTTGCCGGCTATCAAGCCATCTTTGATTCTCGTTCGTCCGGATCCGACCGGGTGCGCGTCTTGTTGACATTGTTACGGAAGCGGCAAGTCCCGTTGGAATTATCAGCGGGACAGATTCAGCAGAAAATGCAACACTAGTCTACAGCCCGGAAAGGCTGGCGGCTGTGAAAATCGCATTATATATATAAATGAAGAAATAATCCGACAATCCGAGAGGATGTCGGAGGGGCGGACGCTGGAAAATTATTGTTTCGAATCCAGGCGATCAGATATTAAAACGGCGCCTTCGCTGAAGCAGAAAAAGCCTTGAGAGAAATAATATCTTTGCATTCCACAATGCAACCCGGTCAGCAAGACGCAATATTTATTATAGTCAACGACCCCATTCGAGAAACAGCAAATGAACTTAACTGATCTTAGGAATATGGCTTTAGTAGAAAAAACCGTCTCATTGATCAGCGCGAAGAAAAAGAGTATTCTCGGATCCGTAATAATAATAGTGGGAGGCACTGCACTCAGTCAAATCTTGGTCGTTATTTCGTCGCCAATCTTGACCCGATTGTATGACCCGGCCAGCTTTGGCATTTTTACTTTGTATTTGTCCATCACTCAAATCCTTCTGGCCGTGATATCTTGGCGCTATGAACTGGCCATCTCTCTGCCGAAGGACGATATGGACGGGGCCCACATCCTATTATTTGCAATTATCCTAGTCGTTTTCAACGCGCTTTTACTGGGCATTTTTATATATTTATGGGGTGATAACTTTTTAACTCGGTTTAATCTTGTTGGATTAAAGCCATATTTGTGGGTCTTGCCGTTGGCACTGCTTGGTGCAGGTTTTTACCAAGCCCTGGGATATTGGGCCATCCGCCGAAAGGCTTATCCCACGATTGCCCACACCACTTTTTCTAAAAGTGTCGCAACCGTGGTCGTTCAGATTGCGACCGGCCTATTGGGTTGGCGGCCCTTGGGTCTTCTCTTCGGCGATTTTGTAGGGCGCTTTGTCGGCAGCGGCCGCTTGGGAAAATTAGCAGTAAAAGATAATAAAGATAGAATCGGCAAAGCCACTTTTCTTGAAACCTATCAACAAGCCTATCGCTATCGCAATTTTGCCTTGCTCTCCACGCCGGCAACTTTAATTGATCGCTTGGCTTTGTATCTACCAGCTGTCATCTTGGCCTATTTATTCACCCCTCAAGTTGTTGGTTGGTTCGGTTTAGGGCAACAAGTCATTGGAGTGCCAATCACCTTTATCGGGCAAGCCGTATCTCAGGTTTATCTTGGCGAGGCTTCAGTTTTTCTCAGAGAATCCCCGGAAAAATTGAAAAAGCTTTATGCAAAATTCAGCCGCGGCTTATTCCTTTTTGGTTTAATCCCGATCGCGGTTTTGGCTATTTTCGGTTCCTCTTTGGCAACTTGGTTCTTTGGGTCAAAATGGGCCTCCGCAGGCATGTATATTCAAATTCTAGCGCCAATGTACCTGATACAAATTGCCATATCTCCGCTCTCTCAAACCCTGAACATACTTGAGAGGCAATCCTGGCAATTTGCCTGGGAAGTGGGCCAGCTTCTCTTGGAACTTGTGTGTATGTATTACGCTTGGCATTTATCGTGGGGACCAACAGGCGTAATCATCGCTTTTAGTCTTGCTTCATTTATTACGTATGCGATTTTATATTTGGTTACCTTGAGCGCATTGTCCCATGTACAAGCTCATGAGCAATGAGGCCATGAGGTTTTCTTGAAGAAATTTAGGCGCATATCCTACTATTGTTGATTCCGGAGCAAACTTTGATCACAAAACTAATGTTTCCCTCTAAGCGAATCTTTTTTATCGCCCTGGTAGCCTTATATGTCTGTACACTACAAATCGTTTACAGAGAAATAATCTCCACAATTTATCAATATACTGGTTTAGGGTATAGAGAAGTAGATATTCAGTATTTGGTAATTTCGTGGGTGCTTGCCTTAATACCAGCATGCTGGATGCCCATCGAGCTAAAAAGACCTTCCCAACTATTATACGTTGTATTTTATTTTACGATTTATATCCCTCCCCTATTTATTATGTATCACTGCCAAATCCCAATTATAGAATTTAACAGAATATTAGGGCTAACACTTGTAATGTTTATAGGTCTTTTGATTATGGGTTTATCATATGCCATATCCCTCCTGCAAATTCATAATCAGCCAATTTCCAAGGGTATATTTAATACACTGATAGCTGGTGCTACTTTCGGATTTATTATCTACCTAGTGGCAGCCAAAGGGAATCAATTAAATTTCGCATTTGATTATTCGCAAATCTATCAAGTGCGAAGTGATTACGTGGAGTCTTTGACTGGCAATTTCCCCATAAGTTATGTCGTAAGTCTGTTGAGCGGGCTAATTTTGCCATTTTTCTTTTCCCTGGGCTTAATCGGTAAAAAGAATTTATTGATCGCTCTATCCGTCTTGGGTTATATCTTCTTATATGGGATAGCAGCTTACAAAGCCTCGCTCTTGTATCCGGTTATCGCATTAGTTCTTTATTATATCGTTACACGGCACAATAGGATTCTGTCTATAATCATGGTACTGGTTATCATAATAGCTTTGGCGTTCACTTTTTTTGCAAGAAAAATTAATAGCCTTTCCGTTTCATATATAGCTCTAATACCGTATCGAACCTTCAGCGTTAATTCGATCATTCAATTGCAATATTTTGATTTTTTTTCCTCGCACCAACCGACCTACCTCTCTCACGTAAAAGGGTTCTCGTCCTTCATAACTTATCCTTATCCCTTATATTTATCAGACTTAATCCCTGTTTATTATTATGGAGTGGGTAGAGGGGCCAACGCTAGCCCTTGGTCAATGGACGGGTTAGCTGGATTCGGCATTTGGGGAATTCCTATTATTTCCATTATTATATCCCTGACATTCTTTCTCTTAGATAGTTTAGCGCAAAATTTAAGGAAAGAATTCACCATATTATTTATTTCTTACTATTCTTTTTCTTTCACTAGCACCAGCTTCTTTACCCTCCTTTTTTCAGGTGGTTTATCAATCCTGATGATTCTTATTTACTTATTACCCAATGATGGTCCATTTATGATATGCCGACAAGATGGAACCACTTAAAGCTCGGCTAAAAAAGAATCGACATATGTGTAAGTCATATAACGAGATATATTTTCCAAGAGAAAAATGTGCGGCAGACTAGGATCTATTGGAACACCTGCAGTTAGGATTGACACGAAAACTGTCCGGCAACGTTTTAGTATTGCCGTCGTTACGTCTATTCATATCGACTTCGACTCGAGAATTTGGAAGCATTGCACGTCGTTGACACAGGCAGGTTACGAGGTTCACCTGATTTGCCCGTGGCACGTGATGGATGGGAAAATTCTTAAAGGCATACGGATGCACACTTTCCCTAGAGTTTCAGCAAGGATTTGGCGCGCGTTGCTGATCCCCAGCCGTGTTTTTGGTAAGTTATTTCCTATCCTTAAAAAAGTTAATATTGTTCACTTTCATGACATCGATTTATTGCCCTGGATGGTAATGATTAGTTTATTCAAGCCGGTCGTGTACGATGTTCATGAGAATTATCCCGAAGAGATGCTTGTACGAGATTGGATTCCTCCGTTGTTAAGAACATTACTCTATCACGTCGTTCACTGGTTTCAGTATTTGGCAAGCAGTGTGATCCATAACATTGTACTTGTAGCAGATTCCCAAGAAAAACATTTTGATCTAAACCGCATGCAGGTCCTTTACCTGCGGAATTACGCCACGCTAGATTTGATCTCTGAAACAAAACAAGATTATCTGCAGCGCCCCGATACAATTATCTTTACGGGGTCGTCTTACGAAAGTAATGGGACTTTGCTGCTCCTGGAGATCGCAAAGCAAGTAAAGTCTCGTTTCCCCCATATTAAGTTCTTGATGGCGGATCGATTTGATGGCCAAAGCTTGCGCGAGGCTTTCATCAAACGAATCGAAGCAGAGGGCCTGAATGACACTGTAGAATTGTTTCCGAACCTTTTGCCGCACAAATTGATGACAGTCTTAAATAAAGCTACTATAGCTATATCTCCCAACCTGCGTGTTATGCAACAAGAGATGCTAATTCCAACCAAGCTGTTTGAATATATGGCAGCTGGTTTGCCCATTGTTGCGAGTGACCTACCATATGCAACTAGACTTTTTTCCCGTCATCCGATCGGACTATTAGCCCAGCCGGAGAATCCAGCTTCCTTCGTACAGACCATCGCTAAATTAATCGAAGATCGGTCTCTTGCTCTGGAATTGGGAAAAAACGGCCAACGAATTTTCCAAGCTGAATATTCATGGGAAAGTCAAGTTCAGACTTTACTAGCGTTTTATGATAATCTTTTGAAGAAGTCAGCCAACTTTTCAACGGCACTTAAAGAAGAAATATGAGCACCAATCCGTTTCCAGATAATCAAAGCACACTAGTGATGCTCATCAAATTTCACAACCTGGATTTACTAAAAAAAACCGCGTGGAATTAATGTTGATCGTAAGTTCATTAATGGATTAGAGAGTTTTCACCGAACAGTTTTGTGCAAACATAGACAGACATAGCCACGCCAACAGTTAATATGAAAATCCTATTGATGGGGCAGCATTTCGCCCCGGAAGACGTCAGCGGAGCAGTTTTAGCAACGGAGTTGGCATCTGACCTACACAAGCTTGGTCATGAGGTAAGCTTCGTGACTTGTGCGCCCAATTATCCGGCGGGTGTAGTATTTCCAGATTATCAGAATCGCCTGATAAGCAAGAAGACGATGGCTGGCGTAAAAGTAATTCGGACCTGGAGCTATATAACTCCCAAAAAATCTTTTTGGTTAAGGATCTTGAGTTTCGGTACTTTTAGCATCACTGCTTTTTTAGGCGGTTTAGTAGCAGGCAAGCAAGACTTAATTATCAGTTATTCCCCGCCATTAACATTGGGAATCTCGGCCTGGCTACTCAGTCGATTGTGGAATACCCCATGGGTTTTACGAGTGGAAGATCTCTACCCTCGAGTTGCAGTAGCGACCGGTATCTTGAAGGACAAAGCCGTCATCGCTCTATTGGAAAAACTGGAACTCTTTTTATATCGCAAAGCTACTCATATCTCCCTTATCTCAGCCTCCTTTAGAACTGATTTGATAAGGCGAGGAATCCCGGCGACGAAACTTTCAATAACTTCGGTGTGGGCTGATCCGGACCAGATCCATCCATTGAATAAAGACAATGGCTTCCGGCGCGAACATGGACTGCTTGATACCTTTGTTGTCTTATATGCAGGCAATTTGGGACATACCTCCGAATTTGAAGATATATTGCATATCGCCTATCAATGGCGAAGCGACCTCTCAGTTCGATTCGTATTCGTGGGCACCGGCGTGAAAAAGGAAGAATTGCAGAAGTTAGCTTCTCAACTAGAGCTGCAAAATGTCATGTTCTTGCCTTACCAACCGCGGGAGCGGTATTCGGAGGTCCTGGCTGCCGCTGATGTGGGCCTGGTGACGCTTAATGTGAATTCTGCCGCATCATCTTTACCTAGTAAAGTTTTCAACATCATGGCTAGTGGCCGCCCAGTATTGGCCATAGCTCTGCCGCAAAGCGATCTAGCTAAGTTAATACGAAAATATTCTTGCGGGATTGCGGTTGAACCTGGAAATCTGGATCAACTTAAGCAGGCTTTAATAGAACTAAAGGCCCGCTCTCAGCAAAAATCAGACCTCTTAGGAAGTAATGGTAGGAAAGCTTTGATTGAACATTTCTCCCGTGTCATGACTATTCAGAAATTTGAAAAACTTTTCAAGGAAACAATTCTTCATGGATATCAACCCGTTGACTCCGGAAGTCTGTGATCAAGTTGCTCATCTACACATGCTTTATCTTCCCACACCTTTCTCCGGCAGAGCGGGAAGCGAATTGCTCACCCGATATTATCTAGCGATCTGCTCTCATCAGGGGGCAAATGGGTTTGTTGCCCTAGATGATGGATCATTGGCGGGCTTTATTTGCGGGGTATGGAATGCTTCAGAAGTTCAATCGACCTTGTTGCGTTCTTATGGGATTCAGATGGCTTGGTGGGGTCTTTGTCAGTTATTGGCAGAACCCACTTTGATTGATAAATTTATTAGCCGTTTTTTCACTATCCGAATCCATGCACCAATTGCTGAAACTAACAATGAATCGAACCAACTTGAGCTGCGCCCCATCGTTGTGATCCCCGAGGTACGCGGGACTGGTGTAGCACAACAGTTGATCAACCGGCTTATAGAAGACGCGCAAGAGCGAGGATTTCGGACTATATACCTTTATACAGAACCCTTCAATTTTCCCGCTCAACGGTTGTACACAAAAGTTGGCTTTCAAGAAATCGGTTACAGGATATTAAGAAGCGCTGAATATATATATTTTGAATTAGGAACCTCTTGAGAAGGATTTTAATCATGAACTCAGATATTCTGGCTGAATGGATGCTACGTCGAGGGTACTCTGTAATTCATACTTCTAGTAGTTATTGGATGAACGCCGGCCCCCGTGTATATCAAGCTTTTCCATATCACTGGGAAATCAATCCCAGTGATATGGAAATCGAACGCCTCTTAGTGGATTACCGCGCAATTGCCATACGGTTTTCAATGCCACAACACGCAAATGTCGGAAGCCCAAGCTACCACGTTGTATGCGATCAAAGCCATTATGGCTATGGAATCTTAGCAAAGAAGGCACGGCATGATATAGAAAAAGGATTGTCCGTCGCCATTATCGAACCGATATCCTTCCAGCGGCTCGCCACGCACGGGTGGGGGCTACGTCGGGAAACCCTAATCCGGCAAAGCAGACAACAGGCTGAGTCAGAAGAGTGGTGGAGGAAGTTATGTTTAAGCGCAGATGGCTTGCAAGGCTTTGAGGCATGGGGTGCATTAATCGACAATAAACTTGTAGCATCCCTGTTAGGTTTTACCTGTGATGAGTTCTTCAGTATTCTCTATCAGCAAAGTCTTACTGAGTATCTGCCCTATTCAGTCAACAATGCATTGGCCTATGTTGTAACCTCGGAAGTGCTCCGGCGCCCGAGTCATCCCAAGCTCTTTTATGGCCTGCACTCCTTAGACGCCCCATCTAGTGTTGATAACTTCAAGTTCCGCATGGGGTATAGAGCGAAACCCGTGCGTCAGAGAGTCGAGTTTCATCCTTTACTACGACCTTTTGTAAATCCAATTTCGCATTCAGTTCTTAACGCGGGCCGCAGGGTGTTCCCTATGAATGCCACTCTTTCCAAAACAGAGGGAATAGTTAGACTCTTTCTGGAAAACCAGCTGGCTATTTCCTCGCAAAAAATACCAGATTCATTACTCAATTCCTTCTAACAAGGAAAGATAAATTTACGGGCCACTATGCGAACATCGCTAGTTCCATTATATGCAGCTCCTTCAAACATTGAGTCCTCGATGATCATCAAATGGTCAAACATGGCTCTCAAACGCGGCTTCGACGTCTTCGCGTCTGTGATCGGACTGATAGTGTTTTCGCCAGTATTCTCGGCCATCGCTCTCCTGATTAAGCAAGATAGTCCTGGCCCGGTCTTTTATCGCGGCCCTCGCACGGGAAAGAACGGAAAGCTTTTTCAAATACTCAAATTTCGCACTATGTATGAACGCCCGGAAAGCTACAACGGGGCACGCGTTACAGCCAAGGATGACAACCGGGTTACGCCGCTTGGTCGCTGGCTGCGGCATACCAAGCTAAATGAACTCCCTCAATTATGGAATGTGTTGAGAGGCGAAATGAGCCTAGTCGGACCCCGTCCCGAAGATCCCAAAATTACTGTGAACTGGCCTGCAAATGCTCGCCGTGAAATCCTTTCGATATCGCCGGGCATTACTAGTCCGGCCAGCGTTCTCTATCGTGATGAGGAAGCCTTGCTCGCAACCGAAAATGTGATGGGCACATACTTCAAGAACATCCTACCTGATAAGTTGCGCTTGGACCGCCTATATGTTCGCAATCATTCTTTCATTAGTGATCTGGATATTCTTCTTTGGACAGTAGTCATCTTGATCTTACGTATGACCTGGCAACGCATTCCTGAAAGTCTCCTTTTCGCCGGACCGATTTCGCGCCTTATGCGCCGTCACATTTCATGGTTTGTTGTTGATTTAATCGTCTCACTGATCTCCGTCGGTATTGTTGGATTGGCTTGGCGCGGTGTGCGGCCGATTAATTGGGGTTTGGAACCCTTGGCTATTCTGGCTCTGGTGCTGGCAGTTCTTTTCAGCAGCGTAAACCTATCCATCGGCTTGGATCGGATCGTATGGTCCCGGGCCAGCGCCGAGGATGGATTGCTCTTAACATTATCCAATACTACGGTAACCCTGTGTCTGTTGGCAATCAATCACTTGCTTCCTTCATCATCTTGGTTACGTTTTCCGCCCTTACCCGCCGAGATGATCGTCATCATTGGGGTCATCACTCTACTGGGATTTCTTGCAACCCGTTACCGTTTGCGGCTCATCACCTCGTTCACCAGCCGCTGGTTGTCGACTCGAGGAAAAACTTCCTCAATGGGAGAACGAGTGCTGATATTAGGTGCTGGCGAGGGCGGCCAAATTGCAAGTTGGCTGCTACAGAGAGGCGGATTGCAACAAGTCATTTCGATCGTCGGTATGGTGGATGATGATCCTGCCTTGCAGGGAATGCGAGTCGGTGGATGCTGGGTGTTGGGTGGAAGCGGCGACCTTCCGGCTTTGTTCAAGCAATACGATGTTGGAATTATCCTGATCTCCATCACCAACATGATCCCTGAAACTCAGCAACAGATTACAAAACTGTGCGCAATAGCTGGCGTCCGTATGGTATTCATTAGCGATATTCTTAACTCGATCCAGACTCAGTTGACTCCCAAACGCTCCAAGCAGATTAACTTTGGAGGCCTGAATCCCCTGCCTCATAACTTGGAATGAGAATCAATGGAATGGAAAAATAGGAAGGTATTAGTAACAGGAGCCGGCGGATTCATCGGCAGTCACTTAGTGGAACGTCTCGTTTCGAACGGCGCCAAGGTGCGGACTTTTGTCCACTACAATTCGCGCGGCGACCCGGGCCGGCTCCAAATGCTGCCGCCCTATACACTCGCACGAATGGAGCTTCTCGCCGGGGATCTGCGCGATGGACAAGCGGTGCGTGAAGCAGTAGATGGAATGCAAACTGTTTTTCACTTGGGCGCGTTGATTTCCATTCCCTACTCTTATCGTCATCCAGCCGAGGTGGCCGAGACGAATCTCATAGGCACCTTAAATGTATTGCTAGCCTGCCGCGATCTCAAAGTTGAACGTCTTGTACACACCTCCAGTAGTGAAGTGTATGGAACCGCGCAACACACTCCAATTGATGAGGATCATCCATTGCATGGGCAATCTCCCTATGCGGCCAGCAAGATTGGTGCGGACAAATTGGCTGAGAGCTTTTATTGTGCTTATAACCTGCCAGTCGTCACAGTGCGGCCATTCAACACATATGGACCCCGACAATCGGGACGCGCAGTGATCCCGGCTATCATTACCCAAGCATTAGTTAATTCTACACTGCAACTGGGCAACCTTGAAACAAAGCGTGACTTCACTTACATTGACGATACTGTTAATGGCTTCTTTCGAGCAGGAGAAGCCTCAGGTGTTGAAGGAAAGACCTACAACCTAGGAACCGGGGAAGCAATCCGTGTCAGCGACCTGGTTGACAAAATCATCCGAAAATTGAACAGGGTGGTCAAAACAGTGGTGGATCCCGCCCGACTGCGTCCGGAGCAATCGGAGGTAATGCATTTGATTTCAGACAACCACTTAGCTCGCGAGAGTCTGGGATGGCGGCCGGTTGTCTCGTTGGATGATGGCTTGGATCGCACAATCGATTGGATTCGCGATCATCTTGGTCTTTATCAAGTTGGTACTTATGAGTTTTAGGAGGTGACATAATGAAAGCAGTTGTATTAGCTGGCGGAAAGGGCACGCGCCTGGCACCTTATACTAAAATCCTACCTAAGCCTCTGATGCCAATCGGTGAGATGCCGATTCTCGAGGTACTGCTGCGTCAAATGAAGCATGCCGGGATTGAAGATGTGGTTATGACAGTCGGGCATCTAGCTGAATTGATGCATGCTTTCTTTAAAGACGGCAGCCAATGGGGGCTTCAAATATCGTACAGTCTTGAGGATTCCCCGCTAGGAACCGCAGGTCCAATCTCATTGATTCGCGATCTCGACGATTCATTTCTGGTGACCAACGGCGATGTCCTGACCACACTCGATCTATCGGAATTGATCGCGTTTCATAAAGCCCAAGGAGCAACGGCAACGATAGCTGTCCACCGCCGCCAAGTGCGCATTGACCTCGGTGTGGTTCAACTGGACAGGAATTGCCGGATCAACGGATATATCGAAAAACCGACTTACGACTATGTTGTGAGCATGGGAATATACGTTTTCGAACCGCGCGTCCTCGACTTCATCCCGTACAGTCAATACTTGGACTTTCCCGATTTGGTCCTCAAGTTGATCGCGGCGGGGGAAAAAGTCCTTGCGTTTCCTTTTGAGGGTTACTGGAAAGATCTTGGCCGTCCCGATGATTATGAGCAGGCCGCTGAGGATTTCTCTCACATGCAGGACTTGTTTCTACCAGAGAATATAAAAACTCCAGAGGAGATACAAAATGGAATGGCGTATTCCGTTATCGGATATTGACTTTGGTCCGGAAGAGGCCGCCGCTGTGCAACAGGTCGTACAAAGCCGGTGGCTGACCATGGGTGCAGTAACGCAGGATTTCGAGAAACAGTTTTCTGATTATGTTGGTGTCAAGCATGCAATTGCGGTCACAAACGCAACCGCGGCACTTCATCTTGCATGTCTGGTTTGCGGCCTAGGTCCCGGTGATGAAGCCATAGTTCCTTCCCTCACCTTCGTAGCAACTGCCAATGCCGTGCGCTACACCGGTGCAAACGTGGTATTTGGCGATATCGAGAGCGAAGATTGGTTGAATATTTCAACTGCGTCAATCGAAGCTTGCCTGACTCCACGCACGCGTGCCATCGTGGTTGTTCATTACGGCGGGTATCCATGCGACATGCACTCCATTTTGAGCCTCGCTCGTATACATAACCTCAAAGTGATCGAGGATGCTGCTCACGCAATTGGTTCCGAACTAGGCGGGAAAAAGCTG
>Ga0335081_10003065_pt1 | contig 26270 bp, 22 predicted proteins | sample Lox_Sample_35_FD_206713 | JGI IMG/M metagenome (GOLD analysis project Ga0335081, IMG submission 206713) | Soil microbial communities from Loxahatchee National Wildlife Refuge, Florida, United States - Lox_Sample_3.5 | ecosystem: Environmental > Terrestrial > Soil > Wetlands | place: USA...
AACGCCACCCTTCATCACGAAGCTGACATTCTGCACGGCGGAAATATCCTGCAAGGGATCGCCCGAGACGGCGATCACGTCGGCGAAATAGCCGGGCTCGAGCGCACCGATCTGGCCCTCCCATCCCAGCAGTTTCGCGCCGTTAAGCATGTCGTCCTGCAACACAGAAAGCGGCGATAGGCCGTATTTCACCATCAGGACCAGCTCGCGCGCCTGCGTGCCATGCGGAAACGGGCCAACGTCGGAGCCGACGGCCATCGGAATTCCTGCCGCAATCTGTTTCTTGAACTGTTCAATCTTGAGGTCGAGGATTTGATGCTCGTGCGCGCTTTGCGCCGGGGTGGCGGCGTGCTCAGCGAAGTATTCGAAGATCGTGAAGGTCGGAACGGCCGGGATCCCTTTTTCTTTCATCAGCCGCATGGTTTCGTCGCTGAGTTGGTCCGCATGATCGATCGAGGCGACGCCTGCCTGCGCGGCGTAGAGCGTCCCAGGCTCTCCGGTGGCATGAACGGCGACTCTTCCACCCACGCGAGCCGCTTCTTTCACAGCAGCTTCGAGTTGTGGCTCGGTGTATTGGTAGGGCGTTGAGAGGCGGCCGTCTTTAATGGAGTCGGCGCCCGTTTCATAGATCTTGGTGAAGTCCGCGCCTTCTTTGTATTGCTCGCGCATCACGGCGATGAGTTCGTCAGCGTTATTGGCGTAGTTCGCGTTGGGCAGGACGTGCTGTTCGGGGTTATATCCGATGGCATCTTCGTGTCCGCCGAGAATGTTGATGGCGTTGCCGCTGATGCGCATCCGCGGCCCGGGAATGCTGCCCCGGTTGATTGCGTTGCGGACGGCTGTATCGGCCGATCCGGCGCCTTCGGTGCCCATGTCGCGCTCGGCGGTGAATCCGGCCATCAGGTCGTCGCGGGCTTGAAGTGTTGCGGTGATCGTGCGCTGGGGCACGGATTCTTCGACCGTCTGCATGTCTTCCGCGCCCGGATGCAGGAAAAGATGCACGTGGGCATCGATCAAGCCGGGGAGCAGAGTGCGATCTCCCAGATCGATTACTTCTGCTCCAGCGGGATGCTTCACTGATTTGCCGACTTCCGCGATGCGGTCGCCTTCAACGAGGATCTCGGCGGGTTCGAGCATCTTTCCGGTTTTCACGTCGAGCATATGCGCGGCATGCAGGACGATGGGGTGCGGAGGGGTCGACTGGGCATATGTCTGCAACACGAGCAGAAATAGGCACAGGAGCGAACGCAGAAGGACGCAGAAACATCGGTTGCTCATATGGCTGGGGATGGTACCACTGGAAATGGGAGGATGCCAGAGCGGCTGGCTGTGATCCTAATCACAAAAAACGGTACAGGAGGTCACACCGGAAAACGTCTCGGATCGGCGAGACTTGATTGCTGCCATGAATGAGTTTGGGGTACTCAACAATCGCAAGCGGGCGCTGATCGCGCTGATCCATTCGATCGTGTTTCTCGGCGTTGCTATGCACGGGTTCCTATCGCCGAAGCCGGGGATCATGCACGGGACTGTCGCTACGAGCGACTTTGTCCTGATCGCGATTTATTTGATCGTCGCCTCGATCCTCGGCTGGCTGGTGAGCATTTCGCGGTGCGCCTGGGAACGGATTTACTTCGCGCTTTGCACCTGCAGCGCGACATTTGGCCTGATGCGGGCGATTTTTGGAGATGCCGCGGTTCCTCCTGCGCAATACCTGCGAGTGATTATGCTGAGTTCTGCTATCGCGGTTGGCGTCCTGATTCTGCGGTCTTTCTCGCGTCCCGTTGCGGAGCGAGTCCTTTCTGAGTAGCGCTTCCCTAGAAGAAAGCCGCCCGGGAGCACTCCCGGGCGGCTGACGGAAACGGGCGAGGCTTGATCTCTCCTCGACCAGTCATTAGGACAGGAAGAATTCCTTCGTGATGGTGGCCCAGTCCTCGTCGGGCATGTGCGCCGTTAGATCATCGACAGCCACTCCGCCATCCTGCGCTAGAGCACCCGCGAACGCCGGCATTTTATTGCGGAGCTGCATCGCAGCAGATTCGGTCCAGAGCCGCGCCAGCGTTCCGCCGAGCAGGTTGCGGAAGTTAATCTTGGAATCTGGGGCCTGCACCTTTACCATCCAGCCGTCGCCGTAGGGATCGGTGCGAGCCAGTTCGGGATTCTTCGAGACAGCCTCATTGACGTCGGTGATGGTGCCTTCGATCGGGGAAACCATGTCGACCGACTTGCCGTCGCGGGAGATCGTCCAAATCTTCTGGCCTTGGCGGACCCAGCGTCCGCGCTGTGGGAGGGCAATGCTCTCGATCTTGCCGACGAGCTTCGACGCAAAGTCGTCCATGCCAACCCGAACCATCTCGTGGCTCTCGCTGAGCGCCCAGGTGTGGCCAGCGTGATAGCGAACATTTTCTGGGACTTGAAAACCCGCAACCAGCGCGGGGACGACGCGCGGCGCCGCATCACGACGAACGGCTTGGACCGCTGGCTGTTTGGCGAATTTCTGAGTGCGAACGTAATCGATAAGTAAGAAGATTGCAAACGTCAGCAATAACATGATGACTGTCATAACCCACCTCGCCTGGAGTGCCGGTTCACTTCTCGGCAACTCTCGCTATTGCTAAAGGCAATCAGGCCGCCAAAGTGAAAGATTGCAGCAGGCACCGTCGTGCGTTGATGCCATCTTGCGCATTGTGAAGGAGTTATGAGTGGCGCATAGTCTTCGAGCGATCGTGCTGCGGAGAAATGTAGCAGTCGGTTTCGATGAAGATCACAACATTGCGGACGACCTCCACTCGTGTTCTTCAACGAGAAATGCGATCTAACGCTCGCATGCACACGGAGTTAAACCGCTCGGGAGCATGTGATGCGATCCACATCAGCGCTCTGATGAGAAGTGCAACTGCCTTCGAATTTCGCAACAGCCTCTTTGCAAAATCCTGTTGACGGCCATCACGCGAACTGGTGATGGGGGTCACGGATGAACTTCTCCTAATTGTTGACACTCTTATCTGTCTGAAGCTGCTGAATTTCGCGACAGCCTCTGCTCGGATGAGGTGAAAAGCAGCTCTGCGGTTCGATTTCCGTCTGCGGTTACGTCGGTAATCGCTCCTACCTCCTCATTCAGCTCAGGCGTCGGTCGAAAGGAATTCCGGCCGGCTGGTTCGGCTCGAACCGCCGTGTCCGGAGAAATTCATTCATGAGCAAAGCACTCTTATATGACTCGACGATGTGCATCGGCTGCAGGCAATGCGAGCAAGCCTGCGCCACGCAGAATCATCTTCCTTATGACGACGCTATCGCAACCGAGGAATATCAATCTGCGCACAAACTGACCTGCATCATGACGCGGGGCGACAAGTTCATGCGCCGACTTTGCATGAACTGCAAAGAACCCTCCTGCGCTTCGGTTTGCCCGGTAGGCGCGCTCAAGAAGACCGCGCTCGGTCCGGTGACCTACGATCCGGCGAAGTGCATGGGCTGCCGGTACTGCATGGTAGCGTGCCCGTTTAGCGTCCCAAAATATGAATGGGGAAAGTTATTCCCCAAAGTGCAGAAATGCGTGATGTGCCCGGATCGCGTGGCGGCGGGAAAACAGACGGCATGCGCGGAGATCTGTCCTACGGGAGCGACGAAATTTGGCGAGCGCGATGAATTGATAGCCGAGGCCCAGAAACGCATTCGCGAGAATCCCGGGAACTATGTGAATCACATCTATGGCCTGGAAGAGGTCGGTGGGACGTCGGTACTCCTGCTCTCGTCCGTTCCCTTCGAGACCTTCGGATACCGCGAAGATATCTCGAAAGATCCGCTTCCGATGCTCACGTATCGCATTCTGTCGCACATTCCGGATTTTGTGCCTCTCGGAGGAATGGTGTTGGGAGGCGTCTGGTGGATTACGCATCGACGCGAAGAAGTTGCGCTCGCGGAAGCGCGCGAGGCGGCTGAAAAGAAGAATGGAGGCAAGCGCTAATGGCCCGCAATACGACATTCCGGCTGACTTTCTGGAAGCTTGTCTTTCTCTTCATCATGGCCGCTGGCGTTTATGCGACCTTCATCCGCTTCACGCAGGGACTCGGCGCTTCCACTCACTTATCCGATCAGTTTCCGTGGGGAATCTGGATCAGCTTCGACGTTCTCTGCGGAGTGATGCTCGCGGCCGGCGGCTTTACGCTGACGGCTGCCGTACACATCCTGAACATCAAGCGTCTGCATTCGATTATCCGGCCAACGATTCTGACGGCGTTTCTCGGATACATCCTGGTTTGCGCGGCGCTAATGTACGACCTGGGCAAGCCGTACAACATATGGCATCCGCTGATCATGCGTAATCCGCATTCGGTGATGTTCGAGGTGGCGTATTGCGTGATGCTTTACACGACGGTGCTGGCGCTGGAGTTCTCTCCAATCGTTCTGGAACGGTTCAAGATGGAAAAGCCGTTGAAACTCGTGCGGGCGCTTCTGATTCCGCTCGTTATTTTGGGAGTCCTGCTCTCTACCCTGCACCAGTCGTCGCTCGGCACGCTGTATTTAATCGTGCCCGAGAAGCTGCATCCGTTCTGGTACACGCCGCTGCTGCCAGCGTTCTTCTTCCTTTCGGCGATCGCGGTAGGACTGGCAATGACGATCTTCGAATCGTCCATGAGCTCCAAGCATTTCGGGCTGCAGCTTGAACTGCCCGTGCTGCAGGAACTCGGACGCGTGCTGATAGTTGTGCTAGGCGTGTACGGAATTCTTCGCATTGAGGACCTTGCAAACCGGGGGGCGCTGAAGCTGGCGTTTCATCCGGGATACGAGACGTATCTCTTCTGGCTGGAGATCTCACTAGCGCTGATTCTGCCATTGATTTTGCTCGTGCAGCCGAAGGTGCGAAACAGTCCGACGGGCCTGTATTTCTCTTCAGTGCTCGTCGTTCTGGGATTCATCACGAACCGGATGAACGTGAGCATCACGGGCATGGAAGGATCGAGCGGAGTCCGCTACTTCCCCAAGTGGACGGAGCTGGCGGTGACGGGAATGATCATCGCGATCGGATTCGCGGCGTTCGGGCTGGCGGTGAAATATCTGCCGATTTTCCCAGCGGAAGAACTGCAACCGGAGGCGGCACAAGAACCGGAGCTTGAAGTTTCGGCCGCTTCGCCGGTACTGGAAAATGCAGGGGACTGAATCGAACCGGGGGCGTTGGATGCGGCTGACTCACAGTCTCAGCGCCAAACTGAATATTTTGCTGCTGGCGGCGATGGTCGTCATCTTCGCCCTCCTCGGTTACGTTAACGTCCGACTGCACCGTCAACATCTGGAACAATACACGCTGCTCAGCGCGGAGCGGATCAGCGACGTCGTCAAGCACGGCACCGCCGACTACATGCTGCGGAACGACCGCGAGGGCCTTTATCGGTCGATTAAGACCATGGCAGATGAGCCCGGGATGGAGAAGATCCGCATCTTCGACCGGGATGGACGCATCACCTACACGACTGATGCTGCAGAGCAGAACCATGTCGTCGATAAGACGGCAGAGGCCTGCTACGCCTGTCACGCGCAATCCCAGCCGCTCGCGAAGGTCAATCGTCCCGATCGATTTCGCATTTACCGCAACGCATCCGGAGCGCGCGTACTGGGGATCATCACTCCGATTGAGAACCAGCCGGCCTGCTCGAATGCCGCGTGCCACGCGCACCCCGCAGAGCAGCAGATCCTTGGCGTTCTCGACACCAATCTGTCGCTTGCTAAAGCCGATCAGCAACTGACAGAGAGCACGCGGCAGCTGATCGTCTATACCGCATGTGCCTTGCTGCTGATTGTGCTGATGAGCTGGCTCGTCGTGTGGCGGGTCGTGGGCAAACCCGTCACAGCTTTGCAGAAAGGGACAGAACAGCTGGCATCGGGCGATCTCGGCTACCAGATCGGCGTTCATTCGCATGACGAACTTGGAGAACTGGCGAGTTCGTTCAACGGAATGAGCCGCGAACTAGAGGCAGAGCGCAACGAGAACACCGCCTGGACACGAACGCTGGAACAGCGCGTCGAGCAAAAGACTGCCGAACTAAAGCGGGCTCATGAGCACGCGCTCCACACGGAAAAGATGGCGTCGATTGGCAAGATGGCGGCCGTCCTGGCGCATGAGATCAACAATCCGCTATCGGGAATTCTCACCTACGCCAAGCTGCTGCGGAAGTGGATCGATCAGGCAGACGGCGTACAGAACAAACGTGGTGAGATCTGCGACTCGCTCGATTTGATCGCGTCGGAAAGCCGCCGCTGCGGCGATCTGGTGAAAAATCTGCTCACCTTCTCGCGCACCACTCCAATGAACCTGCAAAAGACGAATCTGAACCAGGTCATCGATCGTTCGCTGCGGCTGGTTCAGCACCAGTTCGACCTGGCCGGAATCCAGGTACAGCAACACCTCGATCCTGATTTGCCTGCGGTGCAATGCGACGCTGCGCAGATTGAGCAAGTTCTTCTGGCGCTGATCATGAACGCCATGGATGCCATGCCGCAGGGCGGGAATCTATGGCTGACGAGCTTGTATCACGGCGAAGAAAACGTCATCCGCATCGTCGTGCGTGATGATGGGGCGGGCATTCCGGCCGACATTCTGCCGCGAATTTTTGAGCCCTTCCTCACAACCAAAGAAACCGGACGCGGTGTCGGGCTGGGCCTCGCGATCAGCCAGAGCATTCTGGAACGCCATCACGGAAGGATCGAAGTGCAGTCTGAGGTAGGACGCGGCACGACGTTCACCGTTAGCCTGCCGTCCGATGAGAGCGCAAAAGAAGTGAGCACAAAAGCAAACAACGAAGTTGCCGCTGCTGTCAGCGGGAGGTGACCGACGTGGAAACTCAAGGTAAATTGTTGATCGTCGACGATGAATTGAGCGTCCGCGATTCTCTGGGAAAGTGGTTCCGCGAAGAGGGATACGAGATCGGGACTGCCGAGAGCGCGAGCGACGCGCTCACCCGCATGGCCGAGAACAAATGGGAGGTTGCGCTGCTTGATATCAAGATGCGCGGCACGGACGGGATCGAACTGCAGCGCCGGTTGCACGAACTGGATCCTGATCTGATCGTCATCATGATGACTGGATACGCCTCGGTTGAAACAGCGGTCACGGCGCTGAAAAACGGCGCCTACGACTACGTCAGCAAGCCGCTCGATCCCGATGAGATCGCGCATCTTGTGAAAAACGCCCTTGCTCATAAGCGTGCCGAGAAGGAAAACACAAGGCTGCGCGAAACGGTAGCGGAAGCTACACGCCCTGGAGAACTGATTGGTCAGAGCGCGGCGATGCGGAAGGTGACAGAAGCGATCGAGACGGTCGGGCCGACCGATGCGAATGTCCTGATAACGGGCGAAAGTGGAACGGGTAAGGAACTAGTGGTCCGGGCGATTCATGCCGCGAGCATGAGGCGCTTTCATCCACTGGTTGCGATCCATTGCGGAGCGCTTACCGAAACGCTGCTCGAAAGTGAACTCTTCGGGCATGAGAAAGGCGCGTTCACCGGGGCGCAATATCGGAAGAAAGGAAAATTCGAGATCGCCGAGGGCGGCACGGTATTCCTCGACGAGATTGGCGACATCAGTCTAAAGACGCAGACCGACCTGCTCCGCGTCTTGCAGGAGCGCGAGATCACGCGAGTTGGCGGGAATCAGGTCATCAAAGTCGACTTCCGCTGCGTGGCTGCGACGAATAAAAATCTCGAGGAGATGATTGAAGAAGGAACATTCCGCCCCGATCTTTACTACCGACTGAACGTTTTTCATATCGAATTGCCTCCGTTGCGCGAACGGCGCGAAGATATTCCGCTGCTCGTCGAGCATTTCGTCCGGAAGTTTGCGCTGGCGATGAACAAGCACATTATCCGCATCTCGCCTGGTGCTCTGGCGCAATTGCAGGAGCAGCCTTGGATGGGCAATGTCCGCGAACTGGAGAACGCAGTCGAGCGCGCAATGGTGGTGGCCCAAGAACCGGAGTTGAGCGAGCGGGACTTCATCTTTAAGCAACAGTCTGCGCCTGCTCCGGCCGGACAAAGTCTCGATGAAGTCGAGCGGGCGCATATCCTGCGAGTGCTCGAGGAATGCGGCGGAAATCAGAGCCGGGCCGCGGACGTGCTCGACATTGACCGCGTGACGCTGCACCACAAGCTCAAGCGGTACGGATGGAGCCGCACCCCTGCCGGCGTCAGGAACTAGAATCGGAGCGGGCACCTGCATGAATCTCGTTCACCTGCTTCGCGTTGGCACGACCGAATTGCCGGTTCTGGAGGATTTGTGCGAGGCCCTGCCCCGATGCCTGCCCATCACGTGCGAGATTCTGCCCTTCGATCTTGATCCAGCGCCGTCGTATCATCCCGAGCGCCAGCAGTTTCATTCGTCCGAACTGCTGGAGCGGGTGATGAAGCTTGTCCGGCCGAGGGATTGGCGGTTTCTGGCGGTGGCCGATGTCGATCTATATATTCCGATTCTGAAGTACGTGTTCGGCGAAGCACAGATTGGGGGACCGTGCGCGCTGGTCTCGACCTATCGGCTGCGGCAGGAATTTTACGGTCTCGAGAAGGATGACGTACTTCTCCGCGAACGTCTCCTGAAAGAAGCGGTTCACGAACTCGGACATACGCTCGATCTGCGGCATTGCCAGGACTACCGGTGTGCCATGGCTTCTTCGCACGCCGTGGAATGGATCGACCTGCGGGGGAGCACGTGCTGCAGTTTCTGCCAGGCGCAAATCGAATCGAGGCTGGCGCTATCCGAGAAGATCGGCTAAACCACCTTGGGGTCCGACTCTTCCCATACCCTTCAGCTCCGATTTCGCTATCATTCTGTGCTCTATCACTTTGAGCGGTCACAGAGGTGTGCATGGCGAGCCAGACAGCGTTAGTGACGGGAGGCAGCCGCGGTATCGGGAAGGAAATTGCGCTTGAATTGGCGAGAAACGGATATCGCGTCGCGATCAATTACTACAACGATCCAGCTCCGATGGTCGAAGCGGTGATCGCTGAAATTCGCACTGCGCAAACGCCCGGTCTCGGCGATGTGCTGTGCATTGATGCTGACATTCGATCAAGCACGCACGTGAAAGCGATGTTCGACCGCGTCATCGACACATTCGGACATCTCGATCTGCTGGTGAACAATGCCGGAGTCCAGACCTGGAAGCCTCTGCTCGAAGTGACCGAAGAAGAATGGGATCTCGTTATCGATACCAACCTGAAGGGCTGTTTTTTGTGCACGCAGCAGGCGGCGCGGCATATGAAGGACCACGACGGCGGATGCGTGGTGAATCTTGGCTCTGGCTGTAACAAGCTGGCCTTCCCGTCTCTTGTAGCGTACACGGCGAGCAAAGGCGGGATTGAGATGTTCACCAAAGAAGCAGCCGTCGAATTGGGACAATACCGAATCCGGGTGAACTGCATCGCGCCGGGATCGATCGAATCGGAGCGGACGCGTACCGAAGATCCGGACTACGCAGGAACGTGGTCGAAACTGACTCCGATGGGCCGAGTAGGAACGGCGGCTGATATCGCGCCCACGGTCGTTTTCCTTGCCAGCAAGGGAGGGTCCTTCATCAGCGGGCAAACGATCTGGATTGATGGAGGGCTGTTTACCAAGGCGCAATGGCCCTACAAGAAATAAACGCGGATACAGCAGGAAATTGTCGATCGTAGTACACTTCCGCCATGATCCAGAGATTTGTGTCGCTAAGCATAATCGTTCTTTTACTGGGTGGAATGCTGGTCGCGCAATCCACTTCTTCCAAACCTGGAGTTCAAGAACAACCCTTCGGCACGCAGGACGGGAGGCAAGTCAACTTGTACACTCTTACGAATTCTCACGGCGTAGAAATCAAGGCCATGAATTATGGCGGCATCATTATTTCGATCAAGGTGCCCGACCGGAAGGGGCAGTTTGCCGACATCGTGCTCGGGCATGACAAGCTCGAAGGATACATCCCGAATCCGCCGTATTTCGGCGCGATCGTCGGGCGCTACGCCAACCGCATTGCGAACGGTGAATTTACTCTCGATGGCAAGACCTACCATCTGCCGAAGAACGACGGCCCGAATACTCTGCATGGCGGCACCGACAAGACGTTCAACAAAGTCGTTTGGGATGCCGAACCGCTGAAGGGCAAGACTGGCGTGGCTTTCAGTTACCTCAGCCACGATGGCGATGACGGATTCCCCGGCAATCTTCACATGAAGGTGACGTACACGTTGACCGACACCAACGAACTGGTCATCGACTACGAAGCGACCACGGACAAGGCCACGCCGATCAATGTGAGCCAGCACAGCTATTTCAATCTGAAGGGACAGGGAGACGGCGACATTCTGGATCACGATATCATGATCAATGCTGACCGGTTCACGCCCGTGGATAAGAATCTGATTCCGACTGGAGAGCTGCGTCCGGTGAAAGGAACGCCGTTCGATTTCACAAAGTCAACCCGGATTGGGTCGCGGATCGACGACAACTACGAACAACTCGTGCTCGGACACGGCTACGATCACAACTTTGTCCTCAATCGAAAAGGGTCGGGCCTGGTGCTTGCCGCGCGCGTTTACGAACCGACCACCGGACGCGTGCTGGAAGTCTCAACCACGCAGCCGGGAGTGCAGTTCTATACCGGCAACTTCCTCGACGGAACGATTACGGGCACGGACGGGAAAGTGTACAAGCGGCGCTACGGCTTGTGTCTCGAGACGCAGCATTTCCCGGACTCGCCGAATCATCCGAGTTTCCCGAATACGATCCTGAGGCCCGGGGAAAAGTTTCACCAGACGACGGTGTTCAAGTTTTCGGCAAAGTAGACGGCTTCGAGAGTTTGAAACTTACTCGGCCCTGAGTTCATCGATAAGGGCTTTTTCCACCTTGCGGCAGTGGTCTGCCGTAAGCTTCTTTCCGGCTGATGTCAGGTAGAACGTATCAATCGCCATCTGACCTTCGGTATCGATCAGGGCGATTTCGATGTTGCACTGCTGGTGCGACAGGCTGTTTGCGACGCGATGCAGCAGGCGCGGGCGATCCTGGGCGATAACCTGCACGAGCGTGCTGCTTCCGGATGAAGCGTCGTCGAACTCGATCTTCGTTTCGACCTTCACCTTCGCGATCGCGCCTTTTTCGGATCGTTGCCGGTCGCGGAGCATCTTGTTGAGGTCGGCTTCGTCCACAAGCACCATGGCCACGCTGCGGCGGAAGCGATCCCACTCTGAGAGATTCAACTCCAAAGTGCGGAACCGGTCGGTGAAGTAGAGCGTGTCGACGACGGTTCCCGCCTGATTTGAGAACGCGTTGGCCTTGACGATGTTCATGCCCCAAGCCGCCAGCACTCCGGCTAGTTTGGCGAACAGAAAGGGACGATCTCCTGTCACGAGGGTCAACTCGTACCAGTGGCGTCCGCGTTTCAGTTCGACCTGAACAGGATCGCGGCTCAGTTCCTCGGCCATTTGCATGTGACGCATGATTTCTTCGGCAGCGTGCACGCGCAAGTAACGTTGCGGGAAGCCTTCGAGGAATCCTTTGAACTTGCTGCCCGTAACCGGAGCGAGCGATCGGAGTCGCGCCAGTTTTTCGTCGTTCACGTCGGCGTGAACGCGTTGGTCGGCGCTGCGATTCAGATGATTTTCGGCGGCGATATAAAGCTGCCAGACATTTTCCGCCTTCCACGGCGTGAGCGCTTCGGGATTGACTGCCTTGATATCGGCGTACGTGAGCAGGCAGAGCATTTTGAGCCGCTCGGGCGTGCCAATTTTCTCGGCGAATGCGGCCACCGTGGCCGGGTCGAAGATGTCCCTCCGCAGCGTTGCTGAAAGCTCGAGGTGGTTCGCGATGAGGAACAGAACGTCCTCGCGTTCTTTTGGATCGACGTCGAGACGGTCCATGGCGCGGTTGGCAACCTCAAGACTCGATTCGACGTGATTTCCGTTGGCGATGCCTTTACCGGTGTCGTGAAGCAGCAGCGCCAGATAGAGGAGTTCCGGATTCTCGAGCTCGCTTAGCAGTTCGGCGTAGCGCTTGTCCCATTCTGATTGCGCCTGCTTTAGCCGATGGAGGCTTTCGATGGCGAGAAATGAATGTTCGTCAACCGTAAAGCGGTGATAGAAATCGCGCACGACAAGCGAGTCGATGAGCTTCAGTTCCGGCAAGAGCAGCGACAGCAGACGCAACGACTGCATGGCCCGTAGCGCGTCGGCGGCGTAAGGCTGCAGGAGAGTTTCCTGCAAATAAAGCCAGAGTTCCGCACCGCGCGGCGGAGTCGCAGCTAAAGCAGGAAGAGCCTGCTCGATGCGGTACTCGGTTGTTGCGCTCAACTTCAGTCCATGATGCGCCATGAAATGAAAAAGACGGAGCAACACCTCAGTATCCTGCAATGCCGACGGCTGCTGCAGAAAAATCAGTCCATCGACAACAGAAAAATCGGCGGTCGTGAGCCTGGAACGCCAACTCTGAACCTGACGATAGAGCGACGACCAAGCCTCTGGAATTTCCTCGAGCAGTTGAGTGACTGTGCGCTGAACGGCGCGGGCATGGCCAAAGTAAATGCGCATCCAGTCCGCTGCGGAAAGTTCTTCGGCATCGGGTGCGCCGATCTTGCGTGCAGCCGCCTGGTCCTGAGCCTCCCAACTTATCGTGTTGTCGTCACGCCCATAGCGAAAGTGCAGGAAGCAGCGCGCGGACATCAGGAAATCCAGCGCGGAATCGAGTTGCTTGCGAACCGGTGCACGCAGCGAACTCGCGTCAGGCCAATCATGCAGCTTGTCCATGGCGGAAATCAGCGCAAGCCAGTTGGCGACATTCCAGTCGCGCAGGCCTCCCGGAGCCTCTTTCAGATTCGGCTCGAGATGGTACAGGGTCATTCCATGCTTGGTATGGCGCTCTCGGGTAACTTCGGCCAATCCCTGCAGCAGGGCTTTTGATTCGCGCATTATCAGCTTGGGAATAATCTTGTCGTGCAGGCGGCGAAAGAGATCCCGATCTCCGGCCAAATAGCGACAATCGAGAAGAGAGATGGTGAACTCGGTATTGTTGGCGTCGTAGCGGTCGCATTCCGCGAGCAAGCGCGTGGCCGGGCTCAATTTCAGGCGAAGGTCCCAGAGTTCCTGCGAGAAGCGGCGGACCAGGTCTTTGTAAGCCTGCTCGGCCTCGCGATCGGCGAACAGGAAGAGGATATCAATGTCGGAGTAAGGAAAGAGCCACCCGCGACCGAAACCTCCGGTGGCGACGAGCGAGAAGTTTGCGGGCCGGGCAGGATCGGGGGAGACGATGTCGTTCCACAGGCGCGCGAGAATTTCTTCAATCAGCGCGGTGCGCTGGCCTACCGCGGCTCTGCCGTCGCCAGTAGAGCCAAATACCCGCTGGATACGGGCCGACTCGTCGTTGATGGAACTCCGTAGTTCGCCGATCAATGAGGACGCTGCCATGATGAAAGTATTTCGCTCCCCAGTGTGCCCTTGGGGGAGGCAGCCACTTCTATTGCCTGCCAGATGCTTTCCGGTCGCGTCCCGGTAAAATCGTCACCACCCAAAGAAATTACGTTCTCGTTAACCCGCTCGGATATTACAAAGCTCCCTCGCCCCGCTCGTCGTTACGGATGCGGATCGCTTCGTCGATGCGGGAAAGAAAAATCTTGCCATCGCCGATCTTGCCGGTGCGCGCCGCTCCAAGAATTGCTTGCACCGCTTTTTCGACCAGGTTGTCGGGCAGAACCATTTCCAGCTTCGTCTTGGGGATCAAGTCGACGCTGTATTCGCGGCCGCGATAGACCTCGGTATGCCCCTTCTGCCGGCCGTGGCCGCGCACTTCGAGGACGGTCATGCCTTCGACACCGATTTCCTGCAATGCGGTCTTCACCGCTTCCAGCTTTGAGTTTTGAATGACTGCTTCGATCTTCGTCATGATATTTGCAAGTCCTGTTCGCGCTGGTGTTTTCTGAACAATTCGAGCCAGACTATGCCGGCGCCTCCCAATAGTAACCCTCTTCTCCGTGCTGCGAGAGATCCAGGCCTTGCACTTCTTCCTCCTCCGATATTCGCAGGCCAATGGTGACATCGACAAATTTCAGAATCAACAGAGTGCCGACAATCGCCAGCACCCAGGAAATCAGAACGCCGACAAACTGATTCAACATCTGGTGCCCGTTTCCTTCGATCAGGCCAGAGGGCAGCGGATTGCCTTGGGCATCTTTAAAGATGGGATTCACCGCGCTTACTGCGAACACTCCAGTCAACAGGGCTCCGAGTGTTCCGCCAGCGCCGTGCACGCCGAACGCGTCCAGGGAATCGTCATAACCGAACTTTGCCTTAACCTTGGCGACCATCCAGTAACAGAAAGCACCGGCAACGAAGCCGATGATCAGGGCGGGCATGGGTTTCACAAATCCAGAAGCCGGTGTGATGGCAACCAGTCCGGCCACGGCTCCTGAGATTCCTCCCAGAACGCTGGGCTTGCCGTTGCGAAGCCATTCCGCGCCTGCCCATCCGATCGCCGCTGCGGCCGCCGCAAAATGGGTTGCCACAAACGCGCTCGTCGCAAGGCTCCCGGCGGCCAAAGCGCTTCCGGCGTTGAATCCGAACCAGCCGACCCAGAGCATGCAGGCTCCGATGAAGCTGAGCACGACGCTGTGCGGAGGCATTGGCTCCTTGGGATAGCCCACGCGCTTGCCTAAATACAGCGCGCAGACCAAGGCTGAGACTCCCGAGGTAATGTGGACAACCGTTCCTCCGGCAAAATCGAGGGTCGGAAACGCTCCCCCGAGTGAGGCATTCAGAAGGCCACCCTTGCCCCACACCATGTGCGCCATCGGATCGTAAACGATGATCGACCACAGAATCATAAACACCAGCATGGCGCTGAACTTCATGCGCTCGGCAAATGCTCCGGCGATGAGACCTGGTGTGATGATCGCGAACATGAGCTGGTAGACCATGAAGGTCTGTGCCGGAATCGTAGCGGCGTAATCAGCGTCAGGGGCGGCTCCGACGCCTCTTAGGAAAACGTTGTGCAGTCCTCCGATGAAGCTCGTCCCGGTACCGAAAGAAAGGCTGTAGCTGAAAATTCCCCACATCACGGTGATGACCGCCATCAGGGCGAAACTCTGCATCATGGTTCCAAGCACGTTCTTTTTGCGAACCAGTCCGCCATAGAACAGAGCCAAGCCGGGGCCCGTCATCATCAGAACCAAGGCTGCCGAGGTAAGCATCCAGGCATTGTCCGCAGAACTCTTGGCATCTGCCGCCAGGGCCTCGAGTTTCGTGAGACGCGCGGCTACATCGGTTGTCGGGCTGGGCGCGGCGGGGCTCGTCTGGGCAGAGAGGACTTGCGCCAGCATGAGAAAAAATAGCGCCGTCACCGACCACGTGATCAGCTTTTTTCGGATGGACACTGGAAGAGCGACTCCCATAAGAGCAGATTGTCCCGCTCAATTTTTAAGGACGCCTCAATGTATCGTCCGAAGTAAGTTCGCGGAAATCGAAACTATTTATCGTGGCTATCAGGTTTTGTTATTGAAAATCACGCAATGGAACCTTCATCTGGCAAGGTCTGACCGATGGAAGCGGTGGTCGAAGACTCGATCATCTACGGGGTTTCCCCGATACCATGTACATGGAAAACTGCAGATACTGGCTTATTGCGTCGCCAACGGCGTAGATTGGCGCACAAACAGCAACGGGCAACGTGGAGGGATCCTGTAGTGTCGAATAAAAAAGCCAAGGCAAGCACCACGCTTCCAGGGAAAGTCGAGAAAGTCATCCATCCGCATCCCGGGTCCGGCGAACCGGAGAAGGCTCAAATCGGGGTAGAAGGAGCTGACCACCTATACCGCGAGATAAGGGTGCCGAACCGCCTGACCGACGAAGACGGACAGAAGGTCAAGCTGAAAGAAGGAGCCGAGGTCGAAGTGAAGATCGAAGCCGATTCCGTGGTCACCAACGGCTCACACGGCGGAGGAGAAAACCGCCCATCCCAGCGGCCGTAATCTTACTTGGTTGAGCGTCGAGCTCGCCGAAACCCTATTTCGGGCTCGTTTGCTCCTCCGGAGGTGCCGCAGGCTTGACGAACTTTGAAGCGTCAACCGGAACGTTCTGCTTGAGTTCCTTCACCTGGATCGTGAACACTCCGCTGGGCCGAGCCAGGGTCCACCGGTAGGGCACTTCCACGCCGCCGGAATCCCGGTAATCCGCGTAGTCAATCCGCGTGGGCAGCAACCCGAGTGCTGTGTCGGCGTACCGCTCCATCCGGATCAACAATCCCGAATTCTTGTCGAAATAGAGATCGATCGGCGTATTCCCTTCGCGTTGGCCGATGACTTTGTAAGCTTCCTGACCGTCAATTTTTTCCGGCCCCTGAGCCTTCATCGAACTGAACATCTGTTTCAAGCGGGTAGGAAGATGAAGATCCGCATCGATTGCCGCCGCATCGAGATCGCTGCCGTGCATCTCGCGTGGGGGGCGGCCCGGAAAGCCAAGCCAGCCTTCGTGCCCGTTGAACGCGGTCACGCTGTCTCCCGCTTGCATGTGGGTGTAAGAAATGCGCTCGTCGGGAGCCTTGGAGTAAATGTCGATCGGCATTGACCTACCGCCGAAATCGATAGTGCCGCTCATAACACGGGTCGTTATCTTGTCGATTGCCGCCGCGCCGCCTGAGGCCTGGACGAACTTTTCTAGCAGTTCCTCCGCACTGGGACCGGCATAGGGTTTGGACTCCGTCGTCATCGCCTCGGCTGGAGCGTGCGGCTCTGTGACGGCCGTCGCGCTTTCGGCTGTCATGACGACCGGTATCGCAACGGGCCTTGTGCTGCCGCGATGGCAGGTGTAGCAGGTCACCTGGCGCTGCCGGTCGAAATTGTCCGCATTGATGGCGAACATCATCTCCATCATTTTGCGGGCGATCTGCTTGGGCTTTTTGTCATCTTTCTCAAAGGCTCCTTGGACGTGGCAAAAATCGCACTCCACGCCCAGCGACGCTGTAATGAATTGCATGGTGGGAAACAGTTCATCGGCTGGCACTCCTTTGAGCACCTGGATGTTCTTGAACTGCTGCTCGACCGTTTTCGGAGGTTGACCCGCCGTCGTCTGAGGTTCAGGAACATGCGCGGAGAGATTCGGCTGAGCTTTCAATGCCCCGATAAAGAATCCACTTGCGGCGATCAGGCACGCGCTGGACAGAAGTAGACCGGGCTTCCGATGCATCATTCATTTCCCCCAGATAGAAGAGGAAAGTGTAGCAGAATGACCGGGTGCCGGAACCATTGCGACGAGAACGTCGACGCTGAATGGCAGTTCACAACGACCGTCAAAGCGACTATTCTGTGCCGTTCTTTCAGGGCATCGAATATGAAACGCATCGTACCTGTAAAACCGACCGAAGTTGCCGCCCGAATTCGGAACATCCTTAAGGCCGGCGGCTCACGAAAGCATGCTGCGGGGGTGCAGTGGTTTTTCAAGGATGAGATCCAGTCGCACGGGTGGCGCGCGGCCGACCTGCGGCGAAAAGCTCGGGAACTGCGTAAAGAAATTCTAAAGGAACGGGATTTCGATTTTCTGGTGAAGGTCGCCGACAATCTGTTCTCTGGCGACGTTCTGGAGGAGAAGACAGGGGCGGTCCTGCTGCTGGAGTACCTAGATTCGCGATTTGCGGATCGCGAGTTTCGGCTTTTTGAAGCTTGGCTTGACCGCATCAGCAGCTGGGCCGATCACGATGCGCTGGTGCACTGTCTGGTCGCTCCGATGATGTTGGCGAAGCCCGCGCGAACGCGGAAAGTATTCCGCTGGGCGAAATCCCGCGACCGATGGCACCGCCGCGCTGCCTGCGTCGCGCTGATTCGGGGAGCGCGGGTGCGGATGTTTTTCCCCGAGATCGTTCGATTGTCGGAAAACCTTCTCGGCGATCAGGACGACATGGTCCAGAAGGGATTGGGCTGGCTCCTGCGCGAGACCGCGAAATTCGACGCGAAGCACACCGTTCCATACCTGATGAAGATTCGAGCGCGGGCTCCGCGGCTGGTGCTGCGGACCGCCTGCGAGACTCTGCCCGAGGCAACGAAGGCGAGAATATTGGCCAAGAACGCATAACCCCGTTCCCGCGATTCGCCCAAACTCCCCGGCCTTGTTTACAATAGACGTTTGCCCATGGAGATAGCTGCCATCCAGTCTGCCCTGCGCGAACGCAATATCGACGCGTGGCTTTTTTATGACCATCATCATCGCGATCCCATCGCTTATCGTGTCCTGGGTCTGCCCCAGAGTCTGATGGTAACGCGCCGCTGGTTTTACCTGATCCCCGCTGAGGGAGATCCTGTAAAACTCGTTCACAAGATCGAGGCAGGACATCTGGATTCGCTGCCGGGCAAGAAACATCAGTACTCGGGATGGCAGGAACTATTCGACCAGTTGAAGTCGATGCTGGCGAAGCATCGCGATCTGGCGATGCAGTATTCGCCCAACAACAGCGTGTTCACGATATCGCTGGTCGACGGAGGCACAATCGATCTGCTGCGGGGTCTGGGGAAAAATATCGTCAGTTCCGCCGATCTGGTGGCGCAGTTTGAATCTACCTGGACCGGCGAGCAGATTCAATCGCATTTCGCCGCCCGCGACAGCATCGATTCAATTGTCGCCGCCGCATTCAAAGAAATTGGACGCCGCGTCCGCAATGGCGGCACAACGGAACACGAGATTCAGAAGTGGTATATGGACGCGTTCGCGAGAGAGAATTTACTGACCGACGATCCACCGATCATCGCTGTCAACGCGAATGCCGGGAGTCCGCATTATGAACCGCACTCCAGCCGCCCCGTTCCGATTCGCGAGGGAGATCTCGTACTGATGGATGTCTGGGGCAAGAAGAACACGCCGGGGGCGGTTTACTATGACATCACATGGATGGGCTTCGTCGGCCAGGCGCCTTCGCAGCGAATTCAGGAAGTTTTCCATATCGTGCGCGACGCGCGGGATGCAGGCGTAATAACCGTCGTCGACGCCATCAATGCCGGACGCCGCATTGCCGGATGGGAGGTCGACCGCGCCACGCGTGGGCACATCCGCAAAGCTGGCTACGGAGAATACTTTATCCACCGCACCGGACATTCCATCGGCACCGATGTTCATTCCAATGGAGCAAATATGGACGATCTCGAGATTCACGATGAGCGGCAGATTCTCCCCAATTCCTGCTTCTCGATCGAGCCCGGCATCTACCTGCCGGAGTTTGGCGTGCGCAGCGAGGTGAATGTGCTGGTCGGCGCGAAATCGGCGGAAGTTACGGGGAAAATCCAACGCGAGATTGTGACCATCTGAATGGCGAATTCCACTGTAAGCAAGACGAAAGCTACATCGAGCGACACCATCAACGTCATGTCGGTGATCGCGCCCGCCATCGGGTGGCTGATTCCCGGCGCAGGGCACCTGATCCAGAAACGCTGGATTCGCGGACTGCTGCTGTTCGTCTCGATCGTGACGATGTTCCTGCTGGGGCTCGCGATGCAGGGCCGTATCTACAAGGCGAACGGCGGCGACATTCTAGACATTCTGGGCTTTGTCGGCGATGTGGGTTCCGGCGCGCTTTACATCTTGACTCTGGCCAACGATTGGGGACAGGGCGCGATCGCCATCGCAACAGCCGATTATGGAACGAAGTTCATGATCGTGGCCGGGCTGCTGAACTTTATCGCCATCGCCGACGCATATCATATTGCTATCGGGAAGAAGAAGTAGAAGGCTTTCAGATATCGGCAGAAAAGCATGAATTGGGGATTGTCGGCTTGAACATTACTCTCACACATTTCAGCGCAGCTCTCGTATTTGCTTTCTTTGCATCGATCGTTTTCGGCATCACGCACCGCGACAATGTGCGCGACATGGTCCGCTACGGTGCTTATTGTTTTGTGATGTTTCTCGGCGGAGTCTTCGCGGCTGGCTGGATTATGTGGCTGCTGAGGAGATAGCCTCGTGTAGGCGTCGCTGCTGCATCTCTGACCGCAGTTTCACTCACCCCTTCAACAGAGACTTTGCAAGCAATGTCCCTGCAATATCATCCTTCCCACACGAACGCATCAAACACTCTCTTGGAGTCGAAATTCAGGCGCTTGTAAAGTGCTACCGCTTTGCTGTTGGCTTCTGTCACCGTCAACGACAGAGAAGAGAAATTCCGTTTGCGCAGATTTCTTTCTGTTGCGCCCAGCAGCGATTCGCCGATTCCGCGCGCACGATATTCCGGCAGGACGCAGACTTGGGTGACGTGTCCGACATCGTGGCGGACGCGCGAGCAGAGAATCAGGCCGATCAGGCCTTTCGACTTACGGTCAGTGGCAACGAATGATGATTCAGCATCGAATACGCCGCACCCGGGAAATCGGACAATATTGTTCAGGAAGCGCAGCGAGCCGCTCAGCGTGTGGTACTGATCATTGATCTGCGCGTCGACGTGGCCTCGGTATGCAGCCGTAATCACCGCCGCCGAGGGTTGATAATCACTCTCGGTCCATTGCCGGATTTCGACATCAGGATGGACGGAAGCGGGCCGCGCCGCCGTTGCCCCGAACATCAGGACCATGAACAGCCGCGGATGCCGCTGAAATCCGGTTTCGAGGAATGGCCGCGAGACGACATTCGCCTCGTGCGCCAGCAACTGTGCCTCAACCCTGTGAATGCCGGGAGACTGTTGCAGAGTCTCAATCACGTGAGTGAGCAGCCTGATCTCGACTTCGCGAGCATTCGGCAGGCGGTTGCCGTTCGTGACGTACAAATCCCCGATCACGCCCTTGCTGCCTTCATAGACGAAAAACGAATATCCGAACACCCGGCCACGATCGACGGCAGCATAGCCCGGCAGGATCTTTGCGTCGATGTACCGCAGAATCATTTCCGCAGAGCCGGAGTAGTCCCACGACAGCAGGCGCGACCAAAGCTGGGTTTCGTCCTCAAGCAATGAACGCAGGTCGACGGAAGAGAAGTGCCTGAGGTCGAGAATCTCCAAAAGGGCTCCTGCAGCGGCGGCCGGAAGGCCAAAGTCGCGGCAAAATTTCGAGTGTAGATGGTTCGTTCTGCCGAGGCAAACCCGGCGTACACAGGGCGGCAACAGAGGAAGGCGAGACGACTTGGCAGCCGAAGAGACGATAGTGATTTCGATCACGCTTGCTGCTCGAACTAGCTGTAACTGAAAACACTTCCGAGAGAGCAAATAAACCGTAAATAATTGGAGGGTATATAGTTACACGGTTTGCTTGTTCGTCTCTTACGGTGCTTCCCCTCACCACGAACTGTGATCGCCGTCACACCAACACGCGACACTGCGACGCATAATCACATCCTGCGTAGTTGAACACCCGGAGTGATGGTTACTCCCAGCTGGGGGCTCGCGTGGCAAAAGGACGTGTTTCGATCGTCGTTGAGCGCTGCAAGGCTTGCGGCTTCTGCGTGGAGTTCTGTCCCACGCACGTGCTGGCGCTCTCTTCCGCATTCAATTCCAAGGGATACCACCCGCCGCATGTGGTCCATCCGGAGAAATGCAGCGGCTGCGACTTGTGTGGTATGTACTGTCCCGATTTTGCGATCTACGGCGCCAAGGTCGCCGAAGCGAAAGCTCAAAAGCCCACGGGAGGTGAGAAATGAAGGCCGATCCCCGTGGCGTTCTGACCGGGACACATTTTATCGATGGCGATCATGCCTGCTGTGAAGGCGCATTAGCTGCCGGCGCGCGGTTTGCCGCCGGATATCCAATCACTCCGTCGACCGAAGTCGTGGAGCGCTTCGCTTCCCGCGTTCCGACCGTTGGCGGCAGCTTCATCCAGATGGAAGATGAACTCGCCGCGTCAATCGCACTGCAAGGCGGTGTGTGGGGAGGAGCCAAGGCCTTCACCGTGACCTCGGGGCCGGGATTCTCCCTGATGATGGAGCATATAGGCTACGCCGCCATGACAGAGACGCCGTGCGTGTTTGTGGATGTGCAGCGCGGCGGACCATCCACCGGCCTGCCGACTCTGCCCGCCCAGGCCGACATGATGCAGGCGCGCTGGGGCTCGCACGGCGACTACGAGATCATCGCACTATGTCCAAATTCTCCCCAGGAATGTTTCGACCTGACTATTAAGGCTTTCAATCTGGCCGAAGAATTCCGCGTCCCCGTGATGTTCATGATGGACGAAGTTGTCGGGCACATGACCGAGAAGGTCGTCATTCCGGCCGCGGATCAGATCGAGGTCGTTCCGCGCAAGCATACGCATAAGTCGATCGAAGATTATCTTCCCTACGCCACGAACGGCGACATGGTGCCCGAGATGGCGCATGCCGGCGAAGGCTACAAGTTTCACGTAACCGGACTGACGCACGACGAGCGTGGCTATCCGAACATGACGCCGCAGATTCAGGACAAGCTGGTGAAGCGGCTGCAAAACAAAATTCGTAGTGCTGCTGACCGGATCTGCTTGTTTGAGGAAGACCGTCTCGACAGTGCGGAAGTGGTCGTCGTCTCTTACGGGATTACGTCTCGCGTTGCGCAGCGTGCGATCGACATGGCACGAGAGCACGGATTGCGCGTTGGCAAGCTGCGCCTCATCGCGGCCTGGCCATTCCCCGAGAAGAAAGTCGCCGAACTGGCTGCACGGGTAAAGGCGTTCGTCATGCCGGAACTCAATCTCGGGCAGATGGTGCGCGAGCTTGAGCGCGCTGCCAATGGACTGGCTAAAACCTTCGCAGTCCCTCATGCGGGTGGCGGAGTGCACAATCCTGACGAAATTCTGAAGGCCATCGTGGAGGCAAGCCGATGCTGAACGTTCTCACCGACGAAACTGTGAATCCCGTAGAACCGTTTCTGCGCACCGACCGCATGCCCCACATATGGTGCCCGGGATGCGGCATTGGCACGACTGTCAATTCGTTCGCCCGCGCTTTGATCGAGTCCAAGATCGATCTGGAATCACTGGCGCTGGTTTCCGGCATCGGATGCACAGGCCGAGTGGCGGGCTACGTGAAGCTCGATTCGTTTCACACGACACATGGCCGTGCCATTCCGTTCGCGACAGGATTGAAGCTGGCGAATCCGAAGCTGAACGTTGTGGTGTACTCCGGCGACGGCGATCTCTCAGCCATCGGCGGCAATCACCTCATTCACGCCGCGCGTCGCAATATCGACCTGAAAGTTATCTGCGTGAACAATCTAATTTATGCGATGACTGGCGGCCAGACAGCGCCGACAACGCCGGGGCACGCGACGACCTCGACGAATCCCTACGGGACGTTCGAGCCGGCATTCAATCTGCCGCATCTCGTGGAAGCCGCTGGAGCTGTTTACGTCGCCCGTTGGACGACATTCCACGTACGACAGCTGGCGAGGTCGATCAGCGAAGCGTTCCAGAAGAAAGGTTTCTCGTTCATCGAGGTGATCTCGCCCTGCCCAACGCTCTACCAGCGCCGCAACAAGATGGGCGACGGCCTCGACACCATGAAGTACTACAAGGAAAAGTCGAAAGTGAAAAATGGTGCGCCGACGAGTGAAGTCGGACTCACACTGAACGGAGAAATCGCGGTCGGCAAGTTCGTGGATCGCGACCGCCCCGACTATCAATCGATGATGCGCGCGCAGTATGTCGAGTCGCTCGGGGAAAAATATATAGACGAGCCCGCGGCGGAATGTTGTTGCGAGGAATGTTGATTGGCGCATGCTGAAAAAGTGCTCCATTCAACAATCACGAATTCATAGTTTCCAGAGGTGCGTATGCGGCTAACCGAAATTCGGATCGCGGGCTTTGGAGGACAGGGAGTGATTCTCTCAGCAATCGTTCTGGGCAAAGCGGCCTCCATCTACGAAAACGGCTTCGCCACCATGACGCAGAACTTCGGTCCAGAGGCGCGGGGCGGCGCGTGTAGCGCCCAGTTGGTGGTCTCTGATTCGCCGGTACTGTATCCGTATGTGACTCAACCCGACATTCTCGTGATCATGTCGCAGGAAGCATACAACCGCTTCGCACACGACCTGAAGCCCGGCGGACTGCTCATTGTGGAAGAAGATTTGGTTCGCGTTTCGAATCTCAATCGCGACAAGAAGGTCTACAGTATTCCGGCGACCCGCTTCGCCGAAGATCTGGGCAAGAGGATGGTCCTGAACTCGGTGATGGTCGGATTCTTCACGGCAGTCACGCAGCTTCTGAGTGCAGACGCCGTGAGAAAAGCAGTCGCTGATTCCGTGCCGGCCTCGTTCCGGGAACTGAACTTGAAGGCATTCGAAAAGGGCTTCGATTACGGAGTCTCCGCGTTGGCGGGAAGTCCTTCGCGGCCAGAGTTGGAGGAGCTGACGCTTTCAGAAGATTGAGAGAATTCCCCCCGGTCTGTATCTGCTCAGTGGGTCTGTGCAGCCGGGTGCGCACTGCGATCGAAGAACTGCCATTTGTCCATCGCGGCGGGCACAGCCACATCAAAGAATCCCACCATCATCTCGTCGGACGTCTGATCGCCCCAATAAACAGTCTTCGTCGGGTCGGGATTGTGCGGATTGTTCCTGGAATTGTCGTACCAGGCGATCGCGCGCAGCTTTGTTCCCGCCTTGAGCAACCTCGGTTGCGCCAGTCGATAGCTCAGTTGCCAGTGAAAGTGATAATTGACTCGCAGTAGGACCTCGACGCTGCCGTCGTCATGCACGATGTCATACTCAAAGCGCTTTCCTCGCAAATGCATGTGCGGGAACAGGCTCATGAGCGTTGCATCGTGGGGAAGAGTTCCTTGCACCTCGACGCGGAAATCGTCAGCGCCGGGCGGAATAATCAAAGCATGATCATTCAATTGCAACGTAATGATGCGCTGCTTGGGCCGGGTCTTCGCAAACACCATGCCGATGCTGGTCTGATCCTGATCGGCGGTACCGTTCGTGGTGTAGTGCATCTGGAAAACCAGATCCGATCCTGCGGGCACAAACTTCGCCATACCATCCGGCCACTGATCGGGAGAACTGCCGGGGGCATAGACGAGTAGCAGATCGCTTGTAGTTTCATGCGCCTCTCGCTGTTCAGTAGGATCGGTGAGCGTCGATGCCGTGAAAGGCTCTCCCACCGATGCATGCCGCAGCCACGGCGAATCCGGCGGCCGGATGTACACCACCGCATGGTGCACGTGGGACGGACTACCTGGTCGGAATTCCGACATCTGTACCCAACGGTCGTCCACGAAATGCGTCGGGACGATTTCGTACGTATATTCCAGAATGCCCCTCGCTGGAATCGGCACTGGCTTCGGCATCGTAACTACGAGATCGGGCTGAGGAATGTTCCAGCCGTGTGCCCATTTTCTCGGCGGCGGTGCATCGTGCGTATCGCCTGCGGGTGCGCCTGCCTGGGCCCAGGATGATATCGCAGCAATCTGCTGATCGGCGAGCGAAGGATCATTCGAAAAATGCCCATACCGCGGATCAGCAAACCACGGCGGCATCATCCTCATCCCGGTCTCGTGCGCGATGGCCTCAGCCCATGGGCGCGTCTGCTCGTACGTGACGAGCGGCATCGGGGCGACTTCGCCGGGCCGGTGACAGCTCTGACAATGATCCTGCAGGATTGGGAGGACGTCTTTATAGAAAGTCGGAGCGGTGGGTCCACTCGGCTCAGTGTTTCGACCTGTCTGCCACGCAGTTGAAACTAGTGTGAGGCAGACGACTCCGACGAGAATCCCTGCTGCTTTCACGACCGCAGAAACTCCAGCGTCAGCGCCCAGGATTGGCGAGCTGCGTTCGGCTCATAGGCGGAGCGCTCATCGCAGAAAAAGGCGTGCTCGGCGTTCGAAAATTCAACGTTAACGTAGGTCTTGTGCTGCGCGGCAAGCGCACCAATCACCGCTTTTCGATGTTCCGGTGTGATGTGCTTGTCCAGGCCGCCCCAGATCAGCAATGCCGGACCGTGCAACTTCGCCGCCCGGTCAAGCAGTCCTTGAGCGATTCCACCTCCATAAAACGAAACTGCAGCTTTCATTTGAACGACCGCATTAGCCAGGAATGCAATGCGCCCGCCCATGCAAAATCCCACGCAAGAGATTTCGTCCGCCTTGACCTTTGCATTCGCATGCAGCCAGTCGTAGGCGGCCTGAATATCGGCCTCGGCAGCCTCATTTGTGACTGCCTGATAGTGGGGCATCACGGAAGGAAAGTTTTTGTAATCGCCTTCATATCCTGGAGGGGCGGTGCGATGAAACAGCTCCGGCGCAATGGTTACGAATCCCTGCGCGGCAAAGCGGCGGGTAACGTCGCGGATATGTTCATTGACGCCGAACGCCTCCTGGAACACCAGCAGTCCGGGCAAT
>Ga0335081_10003066_pt1 | contig 26269 bp, 26 predicted proteins | sample Lox_Sample_35_FD_206713 | JGI IMG/M metagenome (GOLD analysis project Ga0335081, IMG submission 206713) | Soil microbial communities from Loxahatchee National Wildlife Refuge, Florida, United States - Lox_Sample_3.5 | ecosystem: Environmental > Terrestrial > Soil > Wetlands | place: USA...
TAAGTTATTGAAGCGAAAGGCTGGCTCCCCGGCATGGATTCGAACCACGATTCACGGCTCCAAAGGCCGCTGTCCTACCATTAGACGACCGGGGAACAGAGAGCGGGAACTACTCGTTCAGTGTAGCGTTTTGACCAGCGCCGGCGCAATTCTTCAGGCCGCCTGCGCTGCTTCCATGAAGCTGCGCAGATCGTCGGGGTTCACTTCCGGCAGTCCCGGCGCCACGTTGAACAATTTGCCGGCGCGCATCCAGCGCTCGAGTTCGTCCACCATGCTGAACAGGTGATCGAAGCCCTCCACGATGAACAACAGCGGCTGGTAATGGTCGATCTCCGCGCCCTGGTTAATCACCCATTCGAGTTGCAATGGATACCGCTGCACCTCGTCCGATTCGATGCAGTGCTCGATCTCGCCATAGGAACTGAGAAGACCGCTGCCGTAGGCGCAGATGCCTTGCCGCCCGCGCATCAGGCCGAATTCCACGGTGAACCAGAAGAACCGCGAGAGCGCCTTGATGATGTTCGTCAGCCGTCGCGCCCGCTCCGCCTCGTCACGGATGTCCGCCGTCATATGAGCCGCCGTGTGCGCGCAATCCCCAAAGCGCACCAGCGTGTCCGCGAATGCCTTCTCGGTGTGCATCGGGACATGGCCGGCGATGTCATGGAAGATATCCGGTTCCGGAAGGTAGTCCATGCGGTCCGCCGGCCGGATCGTAATAGTCGTCGGGAATTCCCGCCTCCGCAGGCAATCGAAAAACAAGAAGCCTGGCACGTAGCCGCTCACTGCTTTTGCTTGAAAGCCGGTGAGCGGTTGCAGCCGTTCGTTGATCTCCGACAACCGGGGGACGCGATCCGGGGGAAGGTTCAGGGCTTCGATACCACGCAGGAAGTGGTCGTTGGCATACCGCTCCCAACGGGGCCGAATCCGCGCGTAGAGCTTCCTCCAGGATTCATGGTTCTCCGGCGAATAGAGCTCGTAGGCCTGGCGAATGTAGAGTTCTCCGCGTGTGCGCGCTTCCTCTACAAATGGCGCATGGCCGGTGGTGAGCCCTGTAACCGAAACCGCTTGTGGCATGAATCCCTCCCTTGTGCCCAGTCCTAGCCCCACCCTACCAGATCAGAGACCCTCTTACAAGTGGTGCTATAAAATTTATCGCGAAATACTCGAGTTTCGTGCTCCGTCTAGAGGACAGCCAACCCTGGGAAGTCGCCGGCTTGCCGGAGTTGCAGGGAATTCTCCCGCCTGCTCTACTGGCCGGACGTCAGGTACTTTTCAGGGATGGGGCTCCCTTCGCGCTCGGAATCCCACAAGATGGTCATTACCTTCCACTGGCCGCCGTCCTTCACCAGTTGGAAACTGTTGATGCCGCGCGCAAACGGCTTCTCGCCCGGTGCGCGCCGCGATTCGTAGGTGCTGAACACGTGCGCGATGTTGCCAAACGCTTCCACGCGCCGCGCGGCTTCCGCTTCATAGAACGCATTGCGCTCGAAATTGGCCCCGGCGTTCTTGGCGTAATCGTCCACGGTCATTACCGCCGGCGTCGGCTTTCCCGCCGTCATGCGAATCGCGATGAGCCTCGCTCCGTCGGCGAACAGCGACCGGAAGCGCGCCCAATCGCGCGCTCCCGCCGGCCCGGAAATCACGTCGTAGACGGCTTTGGTGATGGTATCGATGGAATCCCCGTCGGCCGCCCGGACCAGGGGCGATGCCAGGGTCAAACCCAAAACAAGCGCGGTGAGTTTCATGCCAGCTCCTTACCGAAGCATGTTACCAGCTTCGGCGGAACGTGGACCCAGCTTCCGGCCGCCACCTGCTATCTTCGTCCGTATGGCAGACCAGACTTTCCGGGACGCCGAGCGCAAGCAGCTCAGCTTCCTCGCCGCCGCCGAGAAAAAGGCGCTCGTCTGGATGGCGCACCGCATGCCCGCCTGGGTCAATTCCGATCACCTCACCCTCCTGGGCTTCGCCGCCATGTTCGCCGCCGGCCTCTGCTATTGGGCCGCCAGCCGCGACCGGCGCGCTCTCCTCGGCGTCATCGCGGCGCTCACAGTGAACTGGTTCGGCGACAGCCTCGACGGCACGCTGGCCCGGGTCCGCAACCGCCTCCGCCCGCGCTACGGCTTCTATGTCGACCACGTCACGGATGCCATCGGCACGTTCTTCCTGATGGGCGGCCTGGCGCTCTCCAGCTACATGAACCCCTTTATCGCGCTCGGCCTGCTGATCGCCTATTTCCTGCTCTCCATCGAGGTCTACCTCACCACCTACACCATCGGCGCCTTCCACATGTCCTTCTGGAGTTTTGGCCCCACAGAATTGCGCCTGCTCCTGTGCATTGGCAACATCGCGCTGTTCTTCCGCCCCGTGGTGGGACTCTTCGGCCGCCGTTTCCTGCTGTTCGATGTAGGAGGGACGATCGGCATCCTGGGGATGTCGCTCATGTTGATCTGGGCCTCGATCCGCCACACGCGCCAGCTCTACAACGCCGAGCGGCTGCCGTGAATATCCTGGCGCTGCGCTGGCTGAAATTCAATTTCGTCGGTGGTCTTGGCATTGTGGTCCAGCTTGCTTGCCTGGCGTTGTTCCAGCGCTGGATGAACTACCTCCCGGCGACCGCGCTGGCCGTTGAAACCGCCGTCCTTCACAACTTCGCCTGGCACGAGCGCTTCACGTGGAAAGACCGGCCCGGCGGACCTCGCCAACGGCTGCTGCGCCTGCTGCGTTTCCACCTGGCCAACGGAGCCTTGTCCGTCTTCGGCAACCTGGCCTTCATGTGGCTACTGGTAGGCCAGTTACACATGCGCAATCACATCGTGGCCAACGCCATAGCCATCGCCATTCTATCGATCCTCAACTTCGTTCTCGGCGAGTGGTTTGTTTTTCGAAAATAGGCCGGGTTGGTGTAGAATGATTCTGGAGCGTGTCTGCGATGCAGGTGCTGGTCCACCTATTTTGATCCAACACCTCAAAATAGGGGGTCCTGCTCGATCATGCGCTGGTGAGCAAGCTCCTGGCGGCGTGCCGCAAGGGAGAAGCCTAAAGGCGCTCGGGGGACACCCACCCCGTTTACAAACGTGGGTCAATAACGGGGTCCGGCACGGCCAAGTGGTACGCTCCAATTCCCCTCCTAACGACCTCATAATGCGGCTTATAGTCAAGTTAGTAAGAGCCGGCTAATAACCTTGGTTAGTAGAAGACATCAGCCACATACTATCCTTGGTTTAGCGTTGCGCCTCAACCGCTGGAGAAAGGGTACCAAACCGGCTAGCTTACCTCTTGCAGAACGCTGGAGAGTCGGTTGTAATGATGAAGGGAGGACGCAATGGCGCAGCTCTTATACCAGTTCTGGAAGGACGACCAAGGTCAGGATCTCATTGAATATTCACTCCTGATTACGTTCATCGCCATCGCCTGCGCGGCCATTGTCGGCGCCGGGCGACCCGCTACCAACGCCATCTGGCAGTCGAGTAACAACACCATCACCAATGCCGCCACGTTTGCCAACGGCGGCTAGCCGCGATCGCGCCGCCTGATTCCGAATCTCCGCCGTTGCTTCCTTTTCGATTTCTCAGTTCTATAGCACGTCCGCAAACCCGCGCTTCATGTACCGGAAAAATAGCCCGCCGACCACGAAAGTCGCCGCGCCATACGCCGCCGCCACCGCCAGGTCGCGAAAGTCTGGCAGCGCGGAAGTAAGCAACAAAGACCGGTAAGCCCGCACCAGATAGTAGAGCGGGTTCACGCGCAACAGGAACCGCGCCTTTGCCGGATAGTGGTCTTCCGTGAAGAAAATGGGCGTAAGCCAGAACCAGAACTGCAGAACTACGTTCATCACCTGCGCCGTGTCCCGCTGAAACACGTGCAGGCTGGCGACCATCCATCCCACTCCCACCGCGAACGATCCCAGCACCAACACGTACAGCGGCAACAGCAACAGGAAAATGCTGATCTGGTTGAGCATCACGCCGGCGGCCGCAACCATAAGCGCCACTGCCAACCCGTGGCTCACGACCGCTGACAGGAACACCGAGACCGGCACGATTTCCGACGGAAATACAGTTCTGGTGATCAGGTTGGACTGGTCCAGCAGGCTGGTCGCGGAGCGCTGCACCGTGTCGCTGAACAGCAGCCAGGGCAGCATACCTGAAAACAGGAAGAGCGGATAGTTGGTGGTCACCGCTCCCTTCAGTTCGAGGTGCAGGCAGCCTACGAAAACGAACCACCAACTCGCCAATAGAACCAGAGGGTGAATCACGCCCCAGATCCAGCCCACTGCCGACCCCACAAACCTCTGCTCGAAATCCCGCCGCACCAATTGGAACAGCAGGCTGCGCCGTTCCACCAAATTCCGCAAAAATAGCGTGCCAGGAAGCCGCATGGCCGGGGTGAAATTGAACAATACCAATTTTATCAATCACTTGCAAGCGAAGTTTGGGGTTGACACCGGGCGGCGTTGCTGTTACAGTTTGAGATTCGCCGATTCGATATATGTAAATAGCCCCACCGGGCCCGGGAACTGCCAGTGTTCCCAATCTAAAAGGGTCCGGCCGGAGAAGACTATGAAGCAAGAATATTTTGTGGTGGTGCTGGCGCATTCGCTTCGTGGCCGGCTCAGGCGTATTCATATTCCTCATCAGGCCGTCTACGTCATCCTGGCATTGGCTCTGCTTGGTGGTGTCTCGCTGTTCGGCTTCGTGGCCAGCTATGCGCGGATGGTCTTGAAAGTAGCCAACTACAATGAGCTGAAACACCAGGCGGATGCCCTGCGCGTGCGTTACCAGAATCTGCAGAAGGTCGTCAGCCAGACCGATCAACAGCTTGCCAGCCTGGAAGTCTATGCCAGCGAGATCTCCATCGCATACGGCATCAAGCAGAAGCTGGAAGGCCCGACGGACATCACGGCCCAGGGCAAGCTGGTGCCGTCGTTCAGCGAAAGCCTCCAGGACTACGACTTTTTGCGCAGCGCGGAAGCGATGACGGTGATGAGCAGTCCTTCGCGACAATTGTTCCGTAGGCCGTCGATTCCCAACCTCTGGCCCGTGGAGGGCCGGTTGCTGGGAGGGTTCGGCTCGCGCTCCGATCCGTTCACCGGTGAGGGCGAGTTCCACAAGGGTGTAGATATCAGCGCGCCCACCGGTACGCCCGTACACGTGACGGCCGATGGCTTGGTGGTGTTCGCCGACATGCTGAGCGGCTACGGCCGCCTGGTTTGCGTTGACCACGGCGGCGGCATCCAAACCTGCTACGCGCATCTATCCAGGTTTTCCGTGCACACCGGTCAGGACCTGCGCCGCGGCGATCTGGTGGGCCTGGTCGGAACCTCGGGGCGCGTGACGGCGCCTCACCTGCACTACGAGGTCCATGTCAACGGAATTCCCCGGAATCCCTATAAGTACCTCTCGAATGCGGGCGTGTTCCAACAGGTCAGCCACCGAGATTTCCCGTTCTAACGCCGGATTGGGCTCCGATCTGCGGTACTCTGTACCTAAAGTATGCGCACTCTCCTCGTAGTGGCCGCCCTGGCGGTTTGTGCTTGCGGTCCCGCTTCGCAAGCCGGCGTTCCCGAATACGGCTACGATGTGGTCCACGTGTATCCGCATGACCGCGTAGCCTTCACGGAGGGGCTCTTCTACCTGGATGGCTACCTCTACGAGAGCACCGGGCCGCCTTCGTCGGTGCGCAAAGTGAAACTCGAGACCGGTGAAGTGGTCCAGAAGCACGATATCCCCGACTACTTCGGTGAAGGCATCGTGAAGTGGAAAGACAAGCTCTACCAGCTCACTTACCAGACCGAAGTCGGCTTCGTCTACGATTTCTCCACCTTCAAGCTCGAGCGCGAATTCAAATACCCGGGCGAGGGTTGGGCGTTCACCACCGATGGCAAGCAGATTTACATGGACGGCACGCGAACCATTGGCCTGGGTTACAGTTCACCGGAAATCCGCATCTGGGACCCGGAAACGCTCCAGGAAACCGGGCATATCACCGTGACCGATGAAGGCCAGCCGGTAAGGAATTTGAACGAGCTGGAGTGGGTCAAGGGCGAGATTTTCGCCAATATCTGGATGACCGACCGGATCGCGCGCATCGACCCCAAGACCGGCAAGGTCACCGGCTGGATCGACCTCACTGGACTGTTGAACCCCAATGACCGCATCGATAGCGGTCCGCTCGAAACCGACGTGTTGAACGGCGTCGCCTACGACGCCCAACACGACCGGCTGTTCGTCACCGGCAAGCGCTGGCCCAAGCTGTTCGAGATCAAGCTGGTGAAAAAAGGCTCGCGCTAGCCCGGGCCGAGAACGTGAGCGAGCGGAATTTGGCCGTGCGGGTCAGCCCGGCCCGGCCTCTGAAGTTTTCGCCGAACTTCGCCGATTCTTCTTTCATCAGCATGTTCGCGCTGCCACAACCCGCTCTAACCGCTCGCGGTCGTCGCCGCCTCCAACAGGCCCACGAAGACGGCTTTCTGGACGCTACCTGTTGCGACAATGCCGCCATTGTGAAAGCGCATGGCCTGTGGTGCTGGCGGCTGAAGATCCCCATGGTGTGGGTCGAACGCCGCAGCCGATATTCACGGTACGGCCGCATCCATCTCGATATGTTCACCACACCCAACCTGCTCAACAGCAGTGGACGCGCCGCGATGCAGGCGCTAGGCGCCGCGAAAGTCTCGGCGCATGACGCGCACTGGGACCTGGTCCCGCGCGGGAATCTGGCTGCCATCGGCCGCGCCACTTTGCGTGCTGCTCTCAGAACAGGCAACTGCGCCATGAACCGGGGGCAGCCTCTGGGTATCGATATCCACCCGCGCAGGCCGCTCCAATTGGTCACTCGCAAGGCAGCCTCGGCGTAGCGCCGGCTCTCGGGTGTTACGCCCTGTCACGCCACGTCTGGCACAACGAATTTCTGCGGTTTCCCGGCTGCCTGCGCCACCCACTCCGCCGCAATGTACCCGCTGCGCACCGCGCCTTCCATAGTCGCCGGCCAGCCGGTCCGCGTCCAGTCCCCGGCCAGGTAGACGTTCGACACGCCGGAATCCGCCGTGAGCCGCAACTGCTCGGTTTCCGGAGCCGCGGAGAACGTGGCGCGTTGCTCCTTGATCACGTGTGCTTTCACCAGCTTCGCGTCGTGTATCCGCGGGAAATACAGGCGCAGGTCTCCGATGGCGATATCGATGATCTCACTCCGCGAAAGCTGGGTGAGGTCGCGCGAGGCGCTCACTACCAGTTGCAGGTACTTGCCGCCGTTCTTGTTGAACATCCACTGCATGGTGCGGTCGAGCAGCGTGGCGTGCGGCAGCGTGGTTACTTCGCGGTCGAACCAAAGGTGCACGCCGGTGATCGGCGAGTGCTCCAATCGCGGCGCAGCCAGCCCCACCGCCTCAAGCCGCTCGAATGGCAGCGCGCATACGTAATAGTTGCCGCCGATCCGTTCTCCGCCCACCACGAAACCATCGGCGTCAATGCGATCCACGGTAGCGCGAAAGTGGAGGCGCACGTTGCCCTGCCGCTTCCAGGCATCGACGCCATAGAGCTGCGCCAGCGGCACCGCGGGAACTCCCATCTCATAGGAATCGGCGCGGGCCAGAAAGCCCTGCCAGAAAACTTGGAAACCGTGCACGGCCGCCATCCGCTCCAGGTCCTCGTTCACCGCGCTCACCAGGATCTGGCGCCAGAACCGGTCGATGGCGTGCGGTGTCTGGCGCTTCTGCAGCAGCCAGTCGAGCATGGAGATCCGGTCCAGGTCCTTGCGCCGGGTCCGCTCCCGGCGAATCGCCAGCAGGGCGCGTGCAATGCGCACCTTGTCGTGCCGGTTCAGGCAGTGCATGCGCAGAAACGAACCGGTGAAATGGAACGGAGCAGGCAGCCGCCCGCGCCGCAGAATTGATAGCCGCCCGCCCGGTTCCAGGAAGTAGAACTCGCGGTGGAACCGGATGCGGTCGCGCACGCCCAGCCGCGTGTAGAAATCCAGAAGGTTCACACAGCAGCGCAGCAGAATGTGCTGGCAGTTATCGATGTCCTCTGATTCTTCCTCTCCGGCCGGCACCGGGTAGGACGTCGCGCGACCGCCCAGGAACGGCCGAGCCTCGAACAGTTCGACCTCAAAACCGGCGCCGCCTAACGCCGCGGCCGCCGACAGACCGGCGAGCCCGCCTCCGGCAATGAGGACCTTGGCCATTCGGTGTCAGTATCCCATGACGTTCCGCGCGGACAAAAGTTAGGAGAATGCGGCACAGCCGGAGGCCGTTGTCGTCACAGGAATCGATGTGCTCCGGAAATTCTCGCGCCAAGGTGCGCCAAGAACGCAAAGGATTCATCTTCGCGCTCTTGGCGGCTCTGCGCGAGATGCCTGTCTCCTCAGTTCTCTGAGACCAGCCGCTGGGCCAACCCGCGGAACAGCCGGAGGCCTTAACCACCACAAGAACCGATGTGCTCAGGGAATTCTCGCGCCAAGGTACGCCAAGCACGCAAAGAACTCGTCTTCGCGCTCTTGGCGGCTTTGCGCGAGATGCCTCTCTTCATAGTTCTCTGAGACCGGCCGCTGGGCCAACCCGTCGCAACAACTTTCGGCCCGCGCCGCAAGTGGGCAGACGGTGCCGTCTGCCCTGAGCTACCCTCAAGAAAGCCGACCATGTCCGCCCCCGACCGCTCGCTCGTCACCATCCAACTCGGCCGCCACAAGCTCACCGGAATCCCCGCCTTGCTGGTATTGCTTGCAATCCTGCTGGTGATCGCGCTCCTGGTGATTAGAGCCCATCCGTCACTGAGCAACTGGCCAATGTGGGTCTCGGGCGCTGGATGGCTCCTGTTCATCATTTATTGGAGCTCTGCCGCCAGGAATTCCGCACCGGCCAGGAACAAGGAATCCGACGAATCGCGCCGCGTGCACCAGCTTTTGATGAATGGAGCGCTGCTGCTTCTCTTTGTCCCTGTCCCAGGGCTCCGGCAACGGCTCCTTCCTGCCTCGCCGCTTCTCATCCCAGCGGGCCTAGCGATTCAGGCTGGTTTCTGGTTCCTGGCAGTCTGGGCCCGGAAGTCTCTCGGCAGAAACTGGAGCGGCCAGATCGATCTCAAAGTCGACCATCAACTGATCCGCAACGGACCGTATCGGCTGGTACGCCATCCCATCTACTCCGCGATGCTCGGCATGTTTGCCGGCACAACCTTGGTATCGGGAACGGTTCACGCCCTGCTTGCTATGGCCCTGATCGCGTTCGCATATTGGCGCAAGATTCGTCTCGAAGAAACCTGGCTGCGCCGGGCTTTCGGCTCCGCCTACGTTGCCTATCAGAGTGACACGTGGGCCTTGTTCCCGCCACTGCTGTGAGACGACGTCGATCCGAGCGTCGGGTTGCGCTGCGAGCAACATCGATCCGCAGGTGCTCGTCTCGCTCGCGCCGTCACCGGCTGGCGGGCGGCACGATTCCGTTCATTCGCGCGTAGATCACCATCTGCCCGTAATGGTCGAACGAGTGCCACACCAGCAATCCGGCCAGGGTGCCGCGGGCCATTGTCCCTTGGCCGAACGGGCTTTTCACCAGGTCGGTCTGGTTCTTGGCGGTCAGTGATTGCGCGGCCTTATGGGCATGAGCGAACGCGTCCTTGAGGAATTGCACAATCTGCTCTTTGGTTTGGATGGAGTCCGGACCGTTCTCGGAGCCGATGTCCACGGGCGGCTTCTGTTCCATGGCGCCTGCCGAAACGATGTACAGCACGGCTGCAATGTGTTTGGCCTGCTGCGCAAACGTGCGAACGCCCTGGAAAGCCCCGTCCGATGGCGCAAAGCCGTACCTGTCCGCCGGCATGGCCTCCGCCAGTGGAACCAGTTCGCCTTCGATGCCGGCCAACTGGCCGTCGTAGAGTTGGGCTATGGTGGGTGGATCGGCGCTGAAAGCAGCGGGGGCTGACAGCAGTGCGCATGCAAGCACAGTTGTAAACTTCCGATTCATTCTCAGGAACTCCCCTCGTGGGGCCAGTATAACAGACCCACCTCAGCCTCCATCCACAACCGGTTGGTGTAACCCCCCAAATTGGCTCCTGACACCCAATACGAGTGGGTCTTAACACGCAGTTTCAGAGCCTAATCTCTCCAATAGCATGTCGAATTTATCCACAGAGCCCTAGCCGTTCCAACGGCTTACTCGCTTTGGTTAACGCCGTGCCTCTGTCCCCGACAATCTTGCTGTGTTTGGTCCCCTTTGCGGCAAGATTCCGCCCGAGGAGGTGGTCATGGGTCAATCGGAACGTCCGCCGTCTACCTACGACGTCCTTCGGTCCCACGGCATCGATCGAAGGGATTTCCTGAAATTCTGTACCGCAATCACCGCGGCCCTGGGACTGGAAGCCGCCATGGTTCCCAAAGTGGTGGCAGCCATGGAAACCAAACCCCGCATCCCGGTGATCTGGCTGCACGGGCTTGAGTGCACGTGCTGCAGCGAGTCCTTTATCCGTTCTTCGCACCCGGTCGCTCAAGACGTGGTGCTCAACCTGATCTCCCTGGATTACGACGACACGTTGCAGGCTGCCGCCGGATTCCAGGTGGAGGAAATCCGCAAGAAACTGGTCAAGGACCACCCCGGCGACTACATCCTGGCGGTGGAAGGCAACGCTCCCACCAAAGATGGCGGCGTCTATTGCACCGTGGGCGGCGACACGTTCCTGAACGTGCTGCTTGAGACCGCGGAGCATGCCAAGGCAGTCATTGCCTGGGGCTCCTGCGCCTCCTTCGGATGCGTGCAGGCGGCCAGGCCCAACCCGACCGGCGCCAAACCGGTCCACGAGCTAGTCTCCCACCGCAGCGTGATCAACGTGCCCGGGTGCCCGCCCATCGCCGAGGTGATGACCGGCGTGCTGGCCTACATCCTCACCTTCGGAACGCTGCCAGAACTCGACCGCTACGGCCGCCCCAAGATGTTCTACGGCCAACGGATTCACGATAAGTGCTACCGGCGCGCGTTCTTCGACGCCGGCCAGTTCGTGGAAGCCTGGGACGACGACGGCGCGCGCAAAGGCTGGTGCCTGTACAAAATGGGCTGCCGCGGCCCGATGACTTACAATTCTTGCTCCACGTTCAAGTGGAACAACGGCGTCTCTTTCCCCATCGGCTCCGGCCACGGCTGCATCGGCTGCAGCGAAATCAATTTCTGGGATAACGGCCCGTTCTACCAGAGGCTGCCCAACATTCCGGTGCCTGGAATCGAATCCAACGCCGACACCGTCGGCAAGACCCTCACCACCATCGCGGGCATCGGCGTGGGCGCGCACCTGGCTTCCTACCTGGTCCGTAAGGGCGCGCAGAAAATCAAGAGCCTGCCGCCGGCAAACGAAGAGGGAGAGTGATCCATGGCCAAGAGAGTTGTAGTCGACCCAATCACCCGCATCGAAGGCCATCTGCGCATCGAGGCGATGCTGGATGACCGCGGCGTGATTCACGACGCCATGTCGTCCGGCACCATGTGGCGCGGCCTCGAAATCATCCTGCAAGGCCGCGACCCCCGCGATGCCTGGGCTTTCTGCGAACGCATCTGCGGCGTCTGCACCACGGTGCACGCGCTGGCTTCGGTGCGATGCGTGGAAAACGCGCTCGCCATCCACGTTCCGCAAAACGCCGACATCATCCGCAACATCATGTTCCTGACCCAGATGGTGCAGGACCACGTGATTCACTTCTACCATCTGCACGCGCTCGACTGGGTGGACGTGGTTTCGGCGCTAAAGGCCGACCCCGCCGCCACGGCCACGCTGGCGCAAAAGGTGTCGCCGAGTTGGCCCACTTCCTCACCCGGTTACTTCCGCGACCTCCAGGCCACCGTCAAGAAGTTCGTGGAATCCGGCCAGTTGGGGATCTTCGCCAACGCCTACTGGGGCCACCCCGCCTACAAACTGCCGCCCGAAGCCAATCTGATGGCCGTGGCGCACTACTTGGAGGCGCTCCAGTGGCAAAAGGAAATCATCAAGATCCACACCATCTTCGGCGGTAAAAATCCCCACCCCAACTACCTGGTGGGCGGGACCGCCGCGGCCATCTCCATGCAGGGCGACAACGCCGTCAACATGGAGCGCCTCAACCTGGTGCGCGACCTCATCAACGAAGCCGTCCGCGTGGTGGAGGGCATGTACATCCCCGATCTGCTGGCCGTGGCTTCGTTCTATCCCGAATGGACCAAGATCGGCGGCGGCCTCGGCAACTACATGGTCTACGGCGATCTCCCGCAGAACGGCATCGACGATCCCAGCAAGTTCCGCTTCCCGCGCGGCGTCATTTTGAACAAGGATCTCTCCAAGGTCCTGCCCGTAGATCCCGCGGACATGAACCAGATCAAGGAAGAGATCGCCCACTCCTGGTACGACTACCCCGCCGGCAAGGACGCCCTGCATCCCTGGGACGGCGTCACCGAGCCGCACTACACCGGTCCCAAGCCACCCTTCCAGCAACTCGACGAAAACGGCAAGTACTCCTGGCTGAAATCGCCGCGGTGGCAGGGCCACCCCATGGAGGTCGGTCCGCTGGCTCGCGTGCTGGTGGGTTTTGCCAGTGGTCTGCCGGAATTCAAGGAAGTCGTAACAGAAGCGCTGGCCAAGCTCAACATCCCGGCGGCTGCGCTTTTCTCTACTCTTGGCAGGACGGCCGCGCGCGGTCTGGAGACGCGACTTGGCGCACGCTGGCTGCTGGCCGAATACGACCACCTGGTCGCCAACATCAAGGCCGGCGACACCGCTACCGCCAACAACACTCTCTGGAAGCCCGAGTCGTGGCCGGCGGAAGCCAAGGGCTTCGGCTTCACCGAAGCGCCGCGCGGTTCGCTCTGCCACTGGGTGCACATCAAGGATCAGAAGATCGCCAACTACCAGATCGTGGTGCCTTCCACCTGGAACGCATCCCCCAAAGACGGCAGAGGCCAGCATGGCGCATACGAAGCCGCCTTGCTGGATACTCCCATGGCCGATCCGCAGCGCCCTATCGAAATCCTGCGGACCATCCATTCCTTCGACCCCTGCCTGGCCTGTGCCTCGCACGTGCTGGGCCCTGACGGCCGGCAGTTGGCCGAGGTGGTGGTGCGCTAGGAGGACGTCATGGCGACTCCCGTCAAATCTCTCACCCGGCCCTGGCCTCGCGGCTTCTATCGCCGGCGCTATGTCTGGCAATGGCCGGTGCGGCTCTCGCACTGGATCAACGTCGTCTGCGTGATGATGCTGTTTCTGACCGGCGAGTACATCGCTCACCCGCAACTGGCGCCCTCCGGCGAGCCGGTCTACAACTTCGTCATGGGCCGCATCCGCGAGATCCACTTCACCTTCGCGTTCCTATTCCTGATCAGCTTCCTTTGGCGCATCTACTGGTTCTGGATGGGCAACAACTACGCGCGCTCCGGGTTCCCCTTCTTCTGGCGCACCGCCTGGTGGAAGGACCTGGTGACCCAGTTGCGCGCCTACCTCAAGCTGGAGCGCGGCCACGTGCATCTCGGCCACAACGCCCTGGCCGGCCTCACCTACACCATCGGCGTGATCGGACTGGGCTGGTGCCAGATCCTGACCGGCCTGGCGCTGTATTCCGAATCCAACCCTGGAGGCTTCTGGGATCACCTGGTTGGCTGGGTGCTTCCGCTTATGGGCGGCTCGTTCCGCACGCACATGTGGCACCATCTGTTCTCGTGGGGCTTCCTGGTTTTCGCCATCGTGCACCTTTACGTGGTCCTGTTCGATTCGCACCAGTACAAGAACGGCATCCTCTCGTCGATCGTCTCCGGCTTCAAGTTCTATGAGGAAGGCGACCTGGACCATGACACCTGGCTCAGCTGATCCGCCGATTCTCGTCCTCGGCGTCGGCAACGCTCTGCTCGGCGACGACGGCGCCGGTCTGCTTCTGCTCTCCGAACTGGCTTTGGACCACGAAGACTGGGGTGACGGCGTGGAATTCCTGGACGGGGGAACGCAGGGGTTGGCGCTGCTCGATCGCATCGCCGACCGCCGCGCTCTTCTCGTCCTGGATGCCGTAGCTCTGGGCGCGGAACCCGGCACGGTGCACGTGCTCAACCGCTGGAACCGTTCCGACGTGCGCGCCTCAACGGCCCACGAAAGCAACGTGGCCGAGCTGCTTCAGACCTCCACGCTGCTCGGCGAGTGTCCCCACCACGTGACGATCGTCGGCATTGAGCCCGAGCGAATCGCCACCGGCATAGGCATATCGGCACCGGTGGCTAGCGCCATGGGCTGCGCTTTGGCCGCCGCACGCCGGGAGCTTTCGCGGTTCACCTTACCGTCCCCGTTTTCAGGGGCAATTGACTCGCAGTGAACTCGTACGTCCCGGACGTCAACTTATAGACTGCCCGGCCCTGCTCGTAGCCAACGAAGACCACGCCTTTCGCCTGTCGCGCATCTTTTCCACCTTCTTGCACGGCGTCTGGCGCGGCAGCCAACAAATACAGGGTTGCGCTCGTGTTGGCCGGAACAGTAGCGCGGTAAGTAAGCGTCTTCCCGTCCACTCTCCAGGCGCTCCCGATTCTGCCGTACATCGAATCGTAGTAACCCTCCGCCGATGTCATCACTCCGGTAGGATCCGGTTCGGGCTGGAGAATGAACTTCTGGAACCCAGGCTCATCGCGCTGAATCCCGAGCGAATAGGCCATCATCCATTGACCTACGGCGCCAAAGGAATAGTGGTTGAACGAGTTCATGCTGTTATTGCCGCCAAACCCTTTCTCCACCGTGTATCCGTTGAGCCGTTCCCAGATCGAGGTAGCGCCCTGGTCGACGGCGTATAGCCAGGACGGATATTGATTGTTTTCCAGCAGGCGGTACGCTAATTCGTCAAGACCATGGTCGGAGAGCGCCTTGCTGATCCAGGAAGTGCCGATGAAGCCGGTCATCAGAGAATACTGCGGGCGCGCAATCCCGTCGTCGTCCGTATTCTCCCGCGTCACGGTTTCGGCAAGGTTCTTCACCATGTACGGAATGTTCCCAGTGCTGAACAGGTTCATACCGAGACCGACGGCGTAAGAGGTCTGGGTGTCGGCCACCCGGTATTCCGGAGCCGCCGCCGATGCGCCCCGGCCGCCCCCGAAGCCGCCGCGCCCGCCACCCGTCGCCAGCGTTTTCTTTTCGGCGTTGACGAAGGCGGAATTGAAGAATGCCTTGCGTTTTTCGTACATGCCGCGATACTTCGCCGCATCGTTGGGCCGGTCGAGTATCTCTGCCACCCTGGCCATGATGCCGAGGTCGTAGGCGTGATACGCGGTGACCAGTAAGGCCGTGCCCAGCGCGTTATTCTGCGGCCCCAGCCAATCCCCCAGTTGGCCGTCGGAACTCAACCCCGTCTTCGGGTCGATGGTGGTCTCCAGGTAGTCGATATAGGCAGCCATCGCGGGGTAGTGCCGCTCCAGCAGGCCGATATCTTTGTATTGCAAATACACCTCCCACGGAACCACGATCCCCGCGCTGCCCCACAGGACGCCCCCGAACCCTCCTCCCAGCGGCGCCACGTCCGTGAACTTCCCTGGCGGCGTCTGCACGTCGCGCATGGCATATATGTGTCGCGTGAGGAACTGGTCCGCATTCGACACATACGTGGCGGTCCGCGAGAACACGTTGATGTCCCCCGACCAACCCATGCGTTCGTTGCGCTGCGGACAATCCGTCGGGATGGTCAGGAAGTTGTCCACGTTCGACCAGACCAGGTTCGACCACAGCCGGTTGACCTTCTCGTTGGAGGTCTTGTAGTCGGCTGTCAACTCCCGTACTGAGCTGATGGCGACGCCCTGAACGGCTTCCAATGGCAGCGGTTTCTCGATCCCGGTAATCTCGATGTACTGAAATCCGTGCGAGGTAAATCGCGGCTGGAAAACCTGGCTGCCGGCTTTCATCGTGTAAACGTCCTGGCTCAGCGCGGCCCGATAGTTCTCGGTCATAATCATCCCCACGTTCGGGCCGTACTCGGTCAGGTCGGGATACAGCATTTCCGAATACCGCAGCGTGATCTTTCCGCCTGCGCGTCCGTTCGCGATGCTGATCCGGGGCACGCCCGTGATGTTCTGCCCGAGGTTATAGACATACACCCCCGGACGCACCTCCTTTACACTCTTTGCGGTCAGCACCCGGAAGATGCCGGCATTGTTGCCGATCTGCCCAATTAGGGAGAGCTTGTCGTAGTTGAACGCAGTTCCGGGCGTGCCTGCCCGTCCTGGTTCGACGCCTGTATAGGCGGTGCCTTCGAGCGGCACGTCCACCGCGCTCTTCCATTCGCGATCGTCGTAGGCAGCCGTGGTCCAGCCTTCCACGGCGTGTTCCTTGGTCGAGTCGTAGACTTCGCCGAAATCCAGGCTCCCGTAGACGATCGGACCGTCGCCATAGTATTTCCACGCTCGCGGATTCGTGGTGACAACATCCGTGGTGCCGTCCTTGTACGCGATCACCAGTTTCGCGAGCAGAGACTGCCGGTCGCCGAAATAATTCCAGCCATTGGCGAAGCTGACCAGGCCGCTCCACCAGCCCTCGCCCAGCATCGCGCCCATAGCGTTGTCGCCGGACTGGATCAGGCCGGTGACGTCATAGGTCTGGTACATGTGCGTGATGTTGTACTGGGTCAGCCCCGGATTGTAGTAGTCATCTCCGACGCGCTTGCCGTTCAGGAAGACCTCGTAAATGCCGCGCGATGTGACATAAAGGCGGGCCGCCTCGATCGCCTTGCCTGGCGTTTTGAAAGTAGTGCGGAGCATCGGTGTGGATTTCCGGCTGGGATTCCAGACCACAAACACGCCCTTCGCGCCGCCCGTCAGAACATAACGCCCGTCGGCAACTGAGAATCCGGAATCGGGGGCGATTGCACTGGCGAAGATTCCTTGATAGGGACTGGCCGCCAGGTTCTCCCGGAAGAGTACGTTGTTCGGGAGACGATCGTTCCGCACCGTCACCTCGCGGAACGTGGCACTCTGCCCTGAATCGACGGAGAACCCGATGTCGCACAGCATCCCGAACGGGAGGTAATCGCCGCCTCTGCCGGCAGGATTCAGGTTGACTGAGTTCGGCGCACCGCCGCGCCCTCCGAAGCCACCCTGTCCTCCGCCGGGTGGAGGCGCGCCGTTCGTGACCTCGGGTCCGCGTCCCCGCCTGCCTCCGTCGCTGGGCTGCACGGGAGCGCCGGCAAAAGTGGTGCTGCCGTCGATCAAAAGAACAATCTGGCCGAACGTGCTGCGGAAGTCGATAATGTGTTCCGCGTTTTTGTTGCTGTTGTTGATCACCTCGCTAGATATGTCGAACGTCTTCAGTGGCTGCGCCGGGTTATCGGTGCCCTTGTATCCGGCCCGGTAAACATTGAGTTTGGCTTTGCCATCCGGCGTTCCGTCCACACCCGAGATATCCAGTTCCAGCTTGATATAGCTCTGGTCCTTGGCGCTTTCCACCTGGTAGATGTTCTTGTACTTGTTCATCAGCCGCGAGTCGTTGGCGCCGTAGACAAAGCTCGCGCGCGTGCTGCCCGGAGCGATGGCAAGGGCGTACCTTACATCGAAGATCGCGAGATACGGGGAATAGAGCACCAGGTCGTCATTCCCTCCACCGATCCACCGGGCGCCGCCCCATGAGCTGGAATCCGGGGCGGGGTCCATCAAGCCGGTTTCGAACCAGGAGCTGGCGGCCAGTTTCGCGCCCGCCTGGTTCCACACACTGACCGTCCACGAGTAGCGGGTCGCGGCCTTCAGGGTGCTCCCGGCGTACTTTACCGCCAGCGAATTTGAGGTTTCAGTCCGCTTCGAATCCCAGACCACGGCGCCCTTGGGATCCCTCACCTCAATTTGATACGCGGCCTGCGCGTAGCCGCGCTCGCCCGCCGTCGTGGCCATCTGCCAGCTGAACCGCGGCTGGGCCACGTCGATACCGAGAGGGGTACTCCTGTACTCCACCTTCAGATTCTGGATCACGACAGCCGCGTTGACTTGCGCGAGGCTGACGAGCACCATCGATGCTGCAATCAGGATTCGTTTCATGATGCCGTTCCTTAGACGTTACGGGGCGACCGCGCCATCCCAGGCAGGGACGCGTTCGTTGGATCGCGTTCTCATGATATCGGCCATTGGGTCCGCGGCAAAGGGCTCGGGAGCCGGAGTATCGGCTCCCGATATTGGCGATGAACTTCCTGCCGCGCGCTCTACTTCACTTCGCCCGCTGGTTTTGCGAACTTGTCGTCGTCTATCGGAACGTTCGCCTTCACTTCCGCAAGCTGAATCGTGAATCGCCCGTTGGGCCGCGAGAGCGTCCACCGGAACGGAACCTTGACGCCGTCGACCGCGCGATAGTCGGCATAGTCGATTTGCGTCGGCATCCTACCCATGGGTGTGTCGGCATAGCGCACCATGCGCACCAGGAGCCCCGACTGCTTGTCGAAGTAGAGCCGTACCGGAGGATGGCCGGGAGCAGATGCGTTCAGCGTTTCACATTGAGCGCCGCCAACGTCTTCAGGACGGCCACGGCGCAGCTGCGGGAAGATCTCCTTCAACCGGAGTCCAAGATAGAACTCGGCATCCAACGAAGACGCCCAGGATTCAGCCGGCGACATCTCGCGCGCCGGCCTGCCAGTGCTTCCCAGCCAGCCCGCTGTTCCGTCGAACGCAGTGTAGCTCCCGCCTGCGCCCATGTGCGAGATGGAAACTCGTTTGCTGGGGGCTTTGGTAAGGAGTTCGATCGTGCTCTCGTTCCCAGCAACCAGAATCTTCCCGGTCATCGTGCGGCTGGTGATCTTCCGCATCGCGTCGGCGCCGCCGAGTGCGCTCACATACGCGTCAACGATCTGGTCGGCCGTTGGCGCCGTGCCGGCTGTGGAAGCGGTCGGCGCCGGTGCAGGCGGAGCATCGATTAACAGGACCGGCGGCGTATTCACCGGATGCGAAGAACCGCGGTGGCAGGAATAGCAGGTCACCTGGCGCTGGCCGCGGAAGCTGTCTTTGTTGATTGCCGCGGTCATGGCCATCATTTCGCGCGCAGTTTTCTTAGGAGCCTTGTCGTCGAGATCGAATTTGCCCTCCACATGGCAGAAGGTGCATTCAACGCCCAACGATACCGCGATGAATTGCATTGCCGGCCCCAACTGATCGGCGGCCGTCCCCTTGAGCTGCACAATATTCTTGTAGACCTGCTCCGCGGTTTTCACTTCAGGCGTCTGGGCACGCACCAACTGCGGCCGCAGCGCAACCGCCATCACGCAAACCGCCGTAAGCCCAATCAATAGTCTCGTCCACACGCGCATCTCCGAGATCCCCTTCCTTTATGTCTCTGGATTGTACCGTAAAGTCAATGTAGGGCAGGTTGACAACCTGCGGACCGATTGCCAATCGGTCCAAGTACGCACAAGCTTGAGCTTGTGCTAGGCGAGCGCAGCTCGCCGGGCAGGGCAGCCGATCTCACGCACCCTCGCGCACCAGCCGCGCCAGTTCCTCCAGCGGCAATCGCCCCGCATAGATCGCCATGCCGAGCGCCGCGTGAATTCCCATGGCCAGCAGCGCCCGGACATCGTCCATGGTAGTGAGACCGCCAGCCGCGGTCAGTTCGAGTTGCGTCGCCGCGCGCAAGCGGCGAAACCACTCCAGGTCCGTGCCCTGCAACATGCCTTCCTTATCCACGTACGTGCACAGAAAGCCCGAACAGTACGGTTCCAGTTCCCGAACAACATCCTCAGCCGCGAGCGCCGTCGACTCCCGCCAGCCCTTCACCACGATCCGCCCATCGCGTGAATCGACAGCGATCACCAGGCACTGCCGTCCGACCGCACTCGCGAGCGCCTCCAGGAACGTATGATTGATTCCGCCACCCTGCTGGCCCACATCGAACGCCGCTGTCCCCACGATCACGCGGTGCACCCCCAGCCCCGCCAATTCAAGAGCCCGCTCCACCGTCCGCACCCCGCCTCCAACCCGCGCCAGCGTTCGCGATGCCGCCAGCCGCACCAGGCTCTCATTCGACCCCCGGCCCATGGCCACATCCAGGTCGATCACCTGGATCTGAGGAAACGCAGCGAACCGCGCGAGGGTCTCTTCCATCGATCCGCCTTCGAGTGCCTTCTCGCGGCCCTGGACCAACTGCACAACCTTTCCGTCCATCAGATCAATGCACGGGAAAATCATCGCGCCACCCGCACCGCAACCCCGCGCTTGTCCAGTTCTTCCTTCAATTGGTTCACGGTGTACGTGCCGTAGTGGAAAATGGAAGCGGCCAGCGCCGCGTCGGCGCAGCCCTCGGTCAGCACGCGCACGAAATGCTCCGGCTTCCCCGCGCCGCCGCTTGCGATCACCGGCACGCGCGTGGCATGCGACACCGCAGCGGTCAGCGCGCAATCGAACCCGTCGTGCACGCCGTCGGTGTCCATCGAAGTGAGCAGAATCTCGCCCGCGCCCAGTTCCTCGCCGCGGGCCGCCCATTCCACCGCCTCGATCGCTTCTTCGTCGCGGCCGCCGCGGGTGTGGACGCGCCACCCGCCGGACGCGTGCCGCCGCGCATCGATGGCCAGCACCAGCGCCTGCGCCCCGAACTCCCGCGACAACTCCGCGATCAGCTCCGGCCGCCGCACCGCCGCCGTGTTCACCGACACCTTGTCGGCGCCCGACATGAGAATGCGCCGGGCGTCTGCCACCGAGCGGATACCGCCGCCGACCGCCAAAGGAATGAACACCCGCCGCGCGGTCCGCGCTACCACATCGGCCATGGTGTCGCGGCCATCGCTCGAGGCCGTGATATCCAGGAAGATCAGCTCGTCCGCGCCGTGGCGGTTATAGCGGTCCGCCAGTTCCACGGGGTCCCCGGCGTCGCGCAGGCCCGTGAAGTGAACGCCCTTGACGACGCGCCCGCCGGTCACATCCAGGCACGGAATGATCCGTTTGGCCAGCATCAGGCGAAGCTCCTCAGGATCTCCAGCCCCACGCTGCCCGATTTTTCCGGGTGAAACTGTACGCCCGACACATTGCCGGCCTCGATCGCAGCCGTGTACCGAACACCGTACGTGCAGGTTGCGGATGCCTGTTCGATCTCGGGAACGTAGTAGCTGTGCGCGAAATATACGTACGACCGCGCGCCCGCGCGTTTGAGCAGCCGCGAACCGCCGTTCACCGCAAGCTCGTTCCAGCCCATGTGCGGGATGCGCGCGCCCACCGGAAACCGCCGCACCGTACCCGGGAACAGGCCTAGGCCGCGGGCTCCCGGCGCCTCTTCGCTCCCCTCGAACAGGGCCTGCATCCCCAGGCAGATCCCCAGAAACGGCACGCCCGCGCGGATGCGCTCCACCAGCACTTCGCGCATCTCCAGCGCGTCCAGCGCGCGCATCATCTGTCCGAAGTGGCCCACGCCCGGCAGCAGAATCCGCGAAGCCTCGCGCAGCCCTTGCGCGTCGCGGACCACCATGTAGCGCCGGCCGATTTCTTCCAGGCTGTTCGCGACCGAGCGCAGGTTACCTGCTCCGTAATCCACAATCGCGATCACAACAGCCCCTTGGTGGACGGCAACTGCTCTTTCAGCCGCGCGTCTTTTGAACAGGCATATTTCATCGCCCGCGCAAAACATTTGAAAATGGCTTCGACTTTGTGGTGGCTCGATCGGCCGTAAAGCACCTTGGCATGCAAGTTCGCCTTGGCGTGGTTGACGAAGCCACCGAAGAAATCCTCCGCCAGCTCCGATGGCAGATCCCCCACCAGCCGAACCTTGACGCGATCCTGGTAAACCAGCGCGGGCCGCCCGCCCAGGTCTACCGCCACCACCGCCAGCGTCTCATCCATGGGCATCACGAAATATCCGGCGCGGTTGATGCCCTTGCGGTCGCCCAAGGCTCTCGAAAACAGCTCACCCAGCACGATGCCGGTGTCTTCCACGGTGTGGTGCTGGTCCACGTCCAGGTCGCCCACGGCGCGCAGCGTCAGGTCGAAACCGCCGTGCCTGGCAAACAGCTCCAGCATGTGGTCGAGGAAGCGGATGCCCGTGGAGATCTGGTATTTCCCGCGGCCTTCGATCTTCAAAACGCCGGCGATCTGCGTCTCCCTGGTATCGCGCCGCACACGAGCGATCCTCATGATGCCAGCACCTCGTCCAGGTGATTAATGTCGTCGATGATCGCCGGGGCGCCCTCGGCTTGGAACAGCCGCACCAGGTCGCCATGGCGAGGGTTCGACGGCGCCGCGATCCCGATGAACGGCACGCCGGCGGTGCGGGCCGCACGCGCATCGTCCACCGTGTCGCCAAGGTAGAACACCTGCGATGAGCCGTTCGCCCGCGTAATCTGTAGCAGGCCGTCGGGAGCCGGCTTCTGATGCTCCACATCGTGCATCGCCACGATCGGATCGAACACCAGGTTCCTCGCGAATCTCCGCAGCGTGAAATCCGCGTCTTCTCTGGGCCTGCCGGTGAAAATGGCGAAGCGGAACCCCCGGTTCAGCTTCTCCATCACGCCGGGACGCGCCAGCCATTTTTCGCGCAGCACCAGGCCGTCCGTACCATTGCCGAAAAAGACCTCCTGGAAGTGCGCCTTCACTGCTTCGAAAGCCACGTCGATTCCCGCCGTCTCGATCAAGTGATGCGACAGCTTCCAATCGTCGTTCCAACCGCCCTGGTTCTTGTAGTCCTGGATTTCGCCGCGCGAGATCTCGACGCCCGCGAAGTACCGCACCGTCCGAGCGATCGTCTCGCGGTACGATTCGGTCGCGTCCACCAGCACCCCGTCCATGTCGAACACTAGAATCGGTTGGCTCATCGCCGCCAGATCTCCTCGATCGCCGCCAGCAGCTTGCTGGTCTGCTCGCGCGTACCAACGGTGATGCGCACGCATCCGGGAGCTTCGTAGCTGCGGTCGCGCACCAGGATTCCCCCGCCGCGCAAGGCGTCGCGCACTTCTAGCGCGCGGACGCCAAAGTGCCCCAGCACGAAATTGGCGGAGCTGGGCACGTACGCGATCCCGAGCTTCTCCAAGCCTGCGCACAACAGTTCCCGCGCCGCCAGCACTTCCGCCACGTAGTCCCGCACCCAGCCGGTGTCTTCCACCGCCGCATGCGCCGCGGCCACCGCCAGCGCGTTCACGCTGTACGGCGATTGCGCCTTGTGCAGGAACGCGATATTCGCCTCGTGCGAGAACAGGCACCCCAGCCGCAGCGCCGCCATCCCAAACGCTTTTGAAAACGTGCGGCTCACGAACAGGTTCGGCAGGTGCTCGATTTCGCGCAGCACCGTCACGCCGGAGAACTCGTAGTAGGCCTCATCCACCAGCACCGCCGCTTTGCGCGCGCGCCGCAGAATTCGCTCGATCCCCGCCGGCGACACGCCGGTTCCCGTTGGGTTGTTGGGGTTCGCTACCAGCACCGCGCGCGTCTCCGGCGTGACGGCATCCAGCAGAGCTTGCAGCGGGAACTCCATCCCCGGTCGCGGATACTCCACCTCCCTGATCCGCGCCCCGGCCACTTCGGCATAGAACCGGTACATGGCATACGACGGTTTGAGCAGCACCACCTCTTGCCCGTCATCCACGTACGTATTCAAGAACACCTGGATGGCTTCATCCGTCCCGTTGGTGAAGAGGAACTGTTCCGGCTTCACCTGGAAATACCGCGCGATCGCCTCCTTCGCGCCGGCGTATTCCGGGTATACCGCCAGCGCGTCTCCTGCGACATACCGCTGAATCGCCGCAGTCACGCACGGCGAGCAACCCACGGTATTCTCGTTGAAATCCAGGCGCAGTTTTCCAGCGCGGCCCGCCGTCGGCGGCACATATGGAGCCATGCCGAGCACCGCAGCGCGCGGCCTGATCGCCCCTGGTGGAAGGGCCGAGCGTCTAGCTCCCAAGCCTCACCTCCACGGACCTCGCATGTGCTTCCAGTCCCTCCGACCTGGCCAAAGTCGTAACCGTAGGCGCCAAACGCCGCAGCGCCGCCGCACTCAGTTCCTGCGTTGAAATCACCTTCAAGAAATCCGTGACCGCCAGGCCGCCGCGGACGCGTGCCGCGCCGGCCGTGGGCAGCACGTGGTTCGGTCCCGAAGCGTAATCACCAGCCGCTTCGGGGCTGAACCGCCCCACGCACACGCTCCCCGCGTGTTTGACTCCGGCTAGAAGGCTCGCATCCGGGATGCTTAAATGCTCGGGCGCGAACCGATTGGCGATCTCGACCGCCCCCGCCAACGATCGCACCATCACTACAGCGGCGTTCCTGGCAATCGATCGCCGCGCCACCCCCGCGGTGGGCAGCGTGCGCAACTGGCGCTCCACTTCCTGTACCACCGCCGCCGCCAGCCGTTTCGACGTGGTCAGCAACACCGCCGATGCGTCCGCGTCGTGTTCGGCCTGCGCCAGCATATCAGCCGCGATGCATCGCGGGTCGCCTTCCGCGGCGATAATCAGGATCTCAGTAGGTCCCGCCACAAAGTCGATTCCCACTTCACCGGCGAGCAGCTTCTTCGCCGCCGCAACGTAGATATTTCCCGGCCCCACGATGCGGTCCGCCCGTGGCACCGTCCGCGTCCCGACGGCAAACGCCGCAATGGCTTGTGCGCCGCCCATCTGAAAAACCCGCCGCACGCCGAGTAGGGCCGCCGTTCCCAACACCTCCGGCACCGCCCGCGGAGAGGCCACGCAAATCGCCGGCACACCCGCCACCTGCGCCGGGACCACGGTCATAAGCAAGGTGGAAGGCAGGGGATACCGGCCTCCCGGTATGTATGCCGCCACGGTGTCGAGCGGACGTACGATCTGTCCCAACCGCAATCCCGGCCGCATCTGGCGCGTCCATTCGTGCGGCATCTGCCGCTGTGCATATGCCCGAATGTTCGCCGAGGCCACGGCCACCGCCCGGCAAAACCGGGGATCGAGGCGCCGCCGTGCCGCCGCCAGTTCCCTCTCGGGCACGCGCACGTTGTCTCGCGCCAGCCCGTCGAACCGCCGCGCGTACTCGACGAGCGCCCGGTCGCCGCGCTTCCGGACCGCGTCCAGAATCGGGCGAACGGCTGCTTCGGCCGCCGTCAATCGCGCAGCCCGCCGCGCCAGCAGGCGCCCGGCATCGCGGCTATCGATAATTCGCATCACAGCACAATCTTGTTGAGCGGGTACTCCACGATTCCTTGCCCGCCCGCCTGCTTCAGCCGCGGAATGATGTCCCGCACCGTGGTCTCGTCCAGTACCGTATTCACCGCCAGCCATTCCTCATCGCTCAAGTGCGAAATCGTCGGCCGCTTCAGCGCCGGCAGCACTTCGAGCACGGCCGCCAAGTCGTTCTTGTGCACGTTGAGCATCAGCCCCACCTTGCCCAGCGCGTTGATGGCGCCTTCGAGCAGCATGCGAATGTCCTCCAGCTTGCGCCGCTTGTCCGCGTCCTCCCACGCTTGTCTGTTGGCGATCAACTGCGTGTTCGATTCCATCACCGTATCGATGATCTTGAGCTTGTTGGCGCGCAGCGACGAACCCGTTTCGGTCACCTCCACGATGGCGTCGGCCAGCACCGGCGGCTTCACCTCCGTCGCGCCCCAACTGAACTCCACCTTCGCCGCCACGCCATGCGCCGCCAGGTAGCGCCGGGTGGTCGCCACCAGTTCGGTCGCGACGATTTTGCCCTGCAGGTCTTTCACCGTCCGCAGCTCCGACGCCTCCGGCACAGCCAGCACCCACCGCACTTTGCCGAAGCTCTGCTTGGCGTAAATCAGGTCGGCCACCGCGATCACCTCGGCATCATTCTCCTCGACCCAGTCGCGGCCGGTCAGGCCCGCGTCCAGGATGCCATCCTCCACGTACCGCGCCATTTCCTGCGCGCGGATCAGCATGCATTCGATCTCGGGATCGTCGATTCCCGGAAAGTAAGACCGGCTGCTGGTGGTGATGGCAAAGCCGGCGCGCCGGAACAGGTCGATGGTGGCGTTCTCCAGGCTGCCCTTGGGAATCCCCAGCTTGAGCTTCATGCCTGGCCTCCGTACACAGTCTTGGGGTCATAGGTCCGCTCTTCGGTGACCTGCCATTGGCCGTTTTCCAGGCGGCGGAAGAAGCAGCTCTCATATCCCTCGTGGCACACACCGGGCCCCAGCGGCTTCACTTCCAGCAGCAGCGCGTCGCCGTCGCAGTCCGTCGCAATCCGTTTCACGGCTAACCGGTGCCCCGAGCGCTCACCCTTGACCCACAGCTTCCGCCGCGACCGGCTATAGAATGTTGCGAAGCCAGTCTCCACGGTGCGGCGAAACGTCTCTTCGTTCATATAGCCCACCATCAGCACCCGCCCCGTGGCCTCATCCTGGACGACCGCCGTTATGAGGCCGTCCGATTTTTGAAAGTCCAG
>Ga0335081_10003068_pt1 | contig 26268 bp, 9 predicted proteins | sample Lox_Sample_35_FD_206713 | JGI IMG/M metagenome (GOLD analysis project Ga0335081, IMG submission 206713) | Soil microbial communities from Loxahatchee National Wildlife Refuge, Florida, United States - Lox_Sample_3.5 | ecosystem: Environmental > Terrestrial > Soil > Wetlands | place: USA: Florida...
AGGGGGACAATGAAAGCGATTTGCAGACCGTGAAGATTGCCGGCGGCAATAAGGTTGTCAGCGATTTTTCCCAGGAACCACGGCAACACCGCGCCGCCCACCACGGCCATCACCAGCAGCGACGAGACCTGGCTTTTCAAAACGCCCATGCCGTCGAGCGCGAGCGAAAAAATATTGGGCCAGCCGATGGACGTGAACAGACCGACGCCGACGACGCACCACATGGCCAGTTTGCCGCCGAAGATAATGGCGATGGCCAGCAGCGCGACGATGGTCGCCGAAAAAATCAGGAGCGTCCGGTCCGCGAGCGCTTTCCCGCATTGGAACAGCAGCCAGCACAGCGCCAGCAATGGCAGATAATTTCGCACAATCGCCCAACCGCCGGCAAAATCGAATTGCTGCTGGTCGGAACTCCAGCTCCGCAAAACCCAGAACAGCAGGAAGCCGAGAATGGGAACGGCGACGAGAAGCAATTGTTTGTTGGCCTTTTTCAGTTCGCTCAGTTCGACCGCGCCCATGAAACGGCCAATCAACATCCCGCCCCAGAACAACGCGACGTAGTTTTTGGCATCGATCTGGTTCATGGCGGCCACGTTCTTCATGCCCAGAAAACTGATGATGGCGCTGCCGATGGAAACTTCGCCGCCGACATACATGAAAATGGCGATGACGCCGAGGATGACATGCGGGAATCTCAACGCGCCAATGCCCGGCTCGACTTTGCCTTCGCCGACGTGGGGCAGGTGGATAAAGAAGAAAATGCCGGCGAGCACGAGGAACACGATGCAGAACGCCAGGTAGGGCACTTTCACCGACTCAGCGCCATGCGCGCCGGTTTTGGCGAAGTATTGAAGAATCAAATAGCCGCCGATGAGCGGGCCGGTGGTCGTGCCGACGGAGTTGAACGCCTGCGCCAGATTCAATCGCGATGACGCGGTTTTTTCCGGGCCAAGAATCGTGACGTAGGGGTTCGCGGCGATTTGCAGCATGGCAAATCCGATGCCGACGACAAACAATCCCGTGAGAAAGACCCAATAAGGCAACAAATTTTTTTCTATTTCCTGAGCGTAGGCGTCTTCCAACAAAGCCTGGTTCAAACGCGCCAACGCTTCGCCGCCTGGATTTTGCTCCAGCAATTGCTTTGTGGCCGGCTGCAAGGTGACGCTCGAAAAGCGTTGCGCGTCGTAAATGGGCGGACCATTGACGATTTTATTCAAGTCCGCCGCCAAATCCTGCCTCAATTTTTCGGACACCTCGCCTTGCCTGATTTCCTGCTGCGTCGGTGCGGATAAATTCTGGAAAACAAAAACCGATACCGGTTCAGTCTGGCGGCTCAGTTGTTGGACGAGCGCGGAAAAGTTTTTGAAACTTTCCGGAGAAATTATTGATGACCAGGGCGCGAGCCCGGCGGCCGGCCAGAAGAGCGCGCTGCCAGAAGCCGAAAGCAAAAGTCCAATGACGACGCCGTTCTTGTAGCCAATTTTTGCAATCGGATCACCCGCCGTCGCGGAAATCACAAAATACAAAAATGAACCGATGAAATAAGCGCCGAAGAACGCGAACTGCACGAGCATGGCGTGCGCGTAATCGAGCGTGAACGCGTCTTTGAACCGCGGAATGAGGATGTCGTTGAACACCGTCATGAATCCCCACATGAAAAACAGGATGGTCATGATCGCGAACGGGCCGCGATAAGTCCGGCCGTTCCCCCGGGGGGAGGCTTCGGATTTCGGTTCGGGCGATGCGCTGAGGTTAGCCATAAACTCGTGGGCTCAGTTTTGGATGGTGAATCGCATGGGATCGAAAGGATCGTTAGCTTTGACGGTCAGCAAGCCGTCGGCATACGACCAGCCTTTGGGTGATTGGGCAAGGTCGGCGGCGCTGAGTCGTGGCAAGGTTTCACTCTCGGTCGCCTCGTTGCCGATTTGTTCTGTCACGGCCTTGGGTTCATGATCCATCCATGTTTCCAGGAGCAGATCGCGTTTCGCCGGACGATACGGACCTGCCGGCGCGGACACAGCAATGACTAACGATTTGGCCTCATGGGTCTGACGGAAAGTGCGTTTCAGGAAATCACCTTTGCGGTAGGCGAGACTTTCGCCATCGTCTTCGTAAAGCGATGATTCAGATTCCGTCGCAGGCGCGACGAGCACGCGCAACGGGTTTCCGCGCATTTCACCGGTGTATTGCACCACCGGCTGGCGAAAAATGAAGCCCCCGCCGCGCACGAATATTGGAATTGCATCCAGCGTGACGGGCATGGAGATCGTTGCGTTGCCCGCGTACCGCTTGCCGGTCCAATAATCGAACCAGTCGCCGGCCGGCAAATAGACGCCGCGACTGTCGGCGCCTTCCCACAAAACCGGCGCCACCAACAAATCGGAGCCGAAGAGAAATTCGTCGTCCAAGTTGGCGGTGCGTTTATCGTCCGGGAAATCCAGGAACAGCGGGCGCAGGGCCGGCACGCCGGTTTCACTGGCCTGCTGCATCACGTTGTAAATGTAGGGCAGCAATTCATAGCGCAATTCGATGGCGCGTTTGTTGATGGCTTCGTATCGCCAGCCGAACGACCACGGTTCCTTGTCCGGTGTGGCGATTTCGGTGTGCATCCGCATGAACGGGTTGAAAACGCCGAGCTGCAGCCAGCGCGTGCATAATTCCGCCGACGGCATGCGGACAAAACCGCCGATGTCGCTGCCCACAAACGGAAAGCCGGAAACGCCCAGTCCGAGCAACATGGAAACGGATTGGCGCAATGCGGCCCAATCCGCCGGCGCGTCGCCAGTCCAGACCGCGGCATAACGCTGGCCGCCCGCAAAGCTGGAGCGGGTGAGAACGAACGCGCGTTTGTCCGGCTGCAACCGGCTCAGGCCTTCGAACGTGGACCGGCTCATGAGCTGGCCATAAACATTGTGCATTTCGCGGTGAGTGGCCGGCTGGCCGTCGTTGTCAAAGACCACGTCCGACGGCATCGTGCCGTTGGGCATGTCGAACACCGACGGCTCGTCCATGTCGTTCCAGATACCGGCGACGCCGACGTCGAGCAGGCTTTTATACAGATTGCCCCACCATTCGCGCGCGGATGGTTTGCTGAAATCCGGGAACACGCTGTTGGGATGTTCGCCGGCCTGCGACGGCCAGACCGGCCCTTCGAAAACCGAGCCATTAGGATTTTTCACGAAATAATTTCCGGCCATGCCCGAATCGTACGGCGCATAACCTTTCAGTGCCGGCGGGTGCCCGTCGAGAATCGTGACGAGGTGAAATCCCTGCGCGCGCAAATCCGAAATCATTTTCTTCGGGTCCGGAAATCGTTCGTGGTTCCAGGTGAACGGTTTGTAGTCCTGCATGTAATGGATATCGAGCCAGAGGCCGTCCGCCGGCACTTTCTTTTCGCGGAACGTGTCGGCCAGCAGGCGCACGCGGGATTCGGGATAATAACTCCAGCGACATTGGTGGTAGCCGAGCGACCAAAGCGGCGGCAACGGTGTCCGGCCGGTGAGCGCGGTGTAACGCTCGATGACTTTTTTGGGGTCCGGGCCGTTGATGAAATAATAGTCCAAATCGCCGCCGTCAGCGCCGAAGGTTAACAGATCCGGTTGTTCCCGGCCGATGTCAAAGAAACTGCGCCAGGTGGTATCGAGGAAAATTCCATGCGCCTGGCCCTGGCGAACGACCATGAAAAACGGGACCGAAACGTAAAGCGGGTCGGTACTGGAATCGTAGGCGGGCGTGTCCGAGTTCCACATGACGTAGTTATAGCCGCCGAGTTGCCAGCCGCGCTTGTCGAGCCGGCCGGTCTTTTCGCCCAGGCCGTAAACGTGCTCGTCGTCGTGGAGTTGTTTGGCGACGCGAAACTCAGTTCCCGCGACGGAAATCCCACGCACGAGATCGTCGGCATCCAGGATTTCAGCGGCGGCGTTGGCGAAAGAAATCCGCAAAGGCGAATATTGCACCGTCACTTTCAACGAAGCGGTTGTCAGCGTGGTGAAATCCGGGTTGATGTCCGCTTTCGTCAATGGCGCACCTAGATCATGGTTGATGACGGCGTAGGAATGGTCGCGGCCAAACGCCGCTTTGGTCGTGAATCGCACACGGACGACGTCATCCGAAAGCGGCGTAAGCGCGAGCGTGCCCTGCGCGCTGTGAAACAAAAGAGTTTTGCCATCCCAGGCCGGCGCGGGCATGGCGCCGAGGGTCGTCCAGCCGGCGGCGGTAACGTCGCCGGGACTTTGGGCGGACAGCGATGACAAATTGAACAACATGGGACAAACAATCAGTGCCAATCGGCAGATTTTCACGTGCCAATTCTTAACTGTTTGGATTGAATTCACAACCCCGGCGTGCTGGTAGTTTACCTACGGCAGATTGCGGGGAACAATGTTCCAGCCGGTCAAATCCACTTCCGGCTGTTCGGGCGCAATGGGTGTCTCGATCCGGATTTCCCGCGATTCCCCCGACAAAAGCGAGAAATAGTTGTCATCGTAATAAACCGGCAACACCCGCCTGCCGGTTTTGGCGTCGCGCAACGTCAGCCGGACCGCCAGGGCCGGTGTTTTACCCGGATTGGTCACCTTTCCAGTGATGACCAATTCCTTGTTCCGACGTTCACCTCTACATTTACCGAGGAGTTGCACCTGCGGCATCGAATTCAATTGCTGCAAATCCTTTTCATTGCGGGCATGCCAGTAGAAATTTTGCGAAAGCAATTTGCCGTGTTTGTCGCGCAGTTCCAGTTTCACGAAATGTACGCCGCCCGCCGGAAAGTCCAGGGTGAATGCATCGGTGCAGGCATTTGCACCCGCGCTGATGGGCGCTTGTTTGCTAGACTCCAGTCTGCCGGACAAATCACAAATCGCCGCCGTCGCCGTGGCGTTTTCGATCGGCTTGGTGAGATGATTAATGACGGCGATTTTGCACTCCGGCACGCTCATCTGGATGTGCACCGGCTCGGCGCCTTTCATCGCGCCAAACAGGCAGGCATCCGGATCGTAGTCCCAGGAATAGAAATCCCAGACCAGACTCGGCCAGGACGGCTGGCTCATCCAGACGATGACGCCGCTGCAATCGTTCCACATCCGGCTGTTGAAGCCTTCGTAAATGGCGCGGATGGTTTCGTAGTTGAGCATTTGCGCTTTGCGGCAAAGGTCGTCCAGGTCGCGCGGTGCGCCGTAGCGGCTGGTGATGCGCTCGAAAGTGGAAGCCTTGCTGCCGGCGCCCTGGCCGCTGTGCAAATCGTGATACGCCCAGACGTCATTGTAGGGCCATAAATCGGCCGCGGGAATGAACGTGCGCATGACTTCCTCGGATGGAATCGAGCTGGCGCCGATTTCCGTGCTGAAGCCCTGATTCAAATCGTGAAAATATTGGTCGAGCGGCAAATTCGACCACGGCCCGCTGTTGCGCATGTTGATCAGCCGCGAGTCCGGCTGGAAATAGCGTGTGCCGTCCAATGCGTAAATCAACTGGTTCAACTTTTCGTGCAGCGGCTCGGAACAAACACCTTCGTTGCCGGAGCACCAGAGCGCAATGGAAGGATGATTGCGGAAGCGCTTCAAACAATCAGCGACATTGCGCGCGAACAAATCGTAATCCACCGGCGCGTAATCATACGCCTCGGTGTTGCGCCAGAAATCGTTCCAGACCAGGATGCCGTATTCGTCGCACAAATCATAGAGCGCCTCGGACGTGCTTTGGCCGGCCCAGTTGAGAATCATGTTCATGTGCGCGTCGCGGGTCATGCGGACGTAAGGTTCGAGCCGCTCGCGCGAAACCCGTTTCATCGCGTCATCCATGCCCCAATCGCCGCCGAGACATTCGATTTCCTGGCCGTTCACCTTGATGACGAGATACTGTTTCATGTTCGGGTCGTTCACGACTTTCAAGGCCGGCGAGTTCTCGGCTCCCGGCCAGAGGCCGACGATCGTTTCCTGTTGCTGCCCCCACCAGAACGGCTTGTCCGAGGGCTTGCCGCCGGCGGCAATGACAGCGGCATCACGTTTTGCTTTGTTTTCCAGTCCCCAGACCATCGTGTCGCGGCGGTTATCAACGATTTTGTCATTGTCGCCCAGTGCCATCGAGGGCGTGAACTCGACACGCTCGCGCTTGCCGTCGGGCCGCTTGGCTTCAAAATCGTAACTCAACTCGCGGACGCCGAAGTGCACAGCAGCGTGGTCGGATTCCTTTTTGTCGTCCGTGACGAACCGGAGTTGCAAATGATAAAGCTCCGGCTTGCCGTAGCCGTTCGGCCACCATAGGCGCGGGTGCCGGACGGTGAGTTGTGGAAATTCTTCCGGAGTGAAGCTGACGGTTTTGGTTTCACCGGCGGCGAGCGTCACCGGCTGCTGGAATTTCACGCCCTCAAATTCGCCGCGCAAAACACCCTGTTGCGGCGTCATCGCAGCGTTCTGCAATTCCGTTTTCACCGTCACGTCCGCGCGGGAGGTGTCGGGGAGCGGCAGCTTCGTGATGACCTGTGAATCGCCGATGATGACCGGGCCGGTCGCGCGCAAAATCACGTCCTGCCAGATACCGCTATCCCGGTCACGGATGCCGGGAATCCAATCCCAGCCCTCCGCGCACTCAAAGCTCGGGCCGTCGAGACACATCTTGCCACCATTGTCGCCGGGACCGTATTTGATGGATTGCTCACTCGGAATCCCCGGGTCGGGTGGCGGCGCAATCATCACCGCGAGCACATTTTTTTCGCCGGGTTTCGCCAGTTTCGTCACATCGAATTTGCCGCGGATGAACGCGCCGGTGATGTGGCCGAGATATTCGCCATTGAACCAGACCTCGGCGTAATAATTGATGCCGTTGAACTGGAGCGTGAGTTCGCGACCGGCAAAGGCCGCCGGCATGGTGAACTCGGTGCGATACCAATAATCCTGGTTGTTCAGACTTTCGGGAATCAGCAGGTTATTCAGGCCGTAATACGGATCAGGATAAACGCCCTGGTCCACCAAAGTCGTCAGCACCGTGCCGGGCACCGTCGCGTCATACCAATCGCGTGTTTCCACGCCGGGTTGAGACAACTTCGCGCCATCGGCAGATTTGAGCCGCGGCGACTCGATCATTTCCCAGCCGGCGTTGAAGACGAGCTCATCACCCTGCAACTTCGGCTGGCCGGGATTGGCCAGTTTCGGTTTGCGTCGGGCGGCATTGACCAGCGGCGCATGCGAAACGGGATACGTGTTGAGCGGCTGAACATTCGTGCCGGTGGCACCGGCATGTTCCAGCGGATGCAACGTCGGTTTGGGTCGGAATTCGCCGGGCACGTCCGCTGACACGCGGCACACGCTGGCGAAAACGACCGCGCCGATACAAATGGTTTTTGGATTAATCATCATCGTCAACTTTTGCATGCCCGAATACAAAGGCGGCGTGGACCGGCGCGGGCATCGGGCTGTTGGCGCCGCGCACGGAATGCCAGACAATTTCATTGAGCTGTTGTTCGTCGGTGGCGTCTTCCTTGCTGAAGTCCATTTTCCCGGAAGTCGCGCTGCCCCAGGACGCCGGCGTGTTCCGCGCGTCCAAATCCACCTGCGCGGGAACGGCATCATAGGGTCGCAAGTCCGCTTTGGCCTGGAACGCGTTGAACATCGGCGTGGCCGCGGCGTCAAATTGTGTCATCGGCTGGAGGCCGAGAATCAATTCCAACGTTCGCAACATGCTGCTGGTGGAATACATTGTGGAGTCCACCGCGCCACGCCGCGTGTAAGGGCTGATGATGAACGCCGGGCTGCGATGGGCATCCACGTGATCCGGCCCGTCCTGCGCGTCGTCTTCGAGGATGAAGATCGCCATTTGCGGCCAGAACTTCGAATGGCTCACGGCGTCCACCAGCATACCCACGCCCTGGTCATTGTCAGCCACCATGGCCGTCGGCGTGAGCGCGCCCTTGACCGTGCCGGAGGTGTGATCGTTCGGCAGGCGCACGATTTGCAGACGCGGCATGTCGTCGTTGGTTTCGTAGCCTCTCAAGTCGGCGATGAATCGATCCGCTCGTTTCACGTCGGAGTACCCGGTGTCGAAACCGCGATACCACGGATCAAAATGTCCTTGTAGTGTGGCAACGCGCGTGTGGCTTGGGTCTTTCGGCGTCTTGCCGTTCTGGATGAATTCACCGTAGCTGCGGTAAGTCACATCGGACTCTTTTGCGCGGTCCCATAAATAACCGTTGGCGGGAAAGGCAATCGGAAAACTGCCCTCGGACGGGTAAGGATATTTGCCGAATTGATTGTGACCATAACTCAATGGCCAGTCCTTTTCCACGAAGTCGGAAGCATACGCGCCCATGGACCATTCGTGGCCGTCGGCGCTCACCTCGGCGTCCACGTAAAAATTATCAAGCAGCACAAATTCCCGCGCGATTTTGTGTTCGTTGGGCGTTACCTTGTCCGGAAAGAGACAGAGCTGCAGGTCGCCGTTGCCTTCCTTCAGATCGCCAAGAACCTGGTCGTAGGTCCGGTTTTCCTTGATGACGTAGATGCAATATTTGATCGGGGAGGGGAGGCCCGGCCGCGCCGGAACCGGGTTGTTCGCCGCCGGCAAAACCGGCGCGACGCTGTGTTGCGGCGTGCATTGATACGCCTGCGTCGTCCAGGCGGCGAGCTGTTGCTCGAACTTTTTGCCTTTGGGCAAACCAATCATGCTCAACGCGCCGGGAAACAGGCTGGCGATATACTGGGTGCCGACATAATTCGGCTTGCCCGGCTCCGGCCCGCCGAGGTCCGCTTTCGAAATCAATCCCTTGCCGTTTGCGACCAGCAGTTCCCGGCCATTTGGCGTCACGCGCACCGAGGTGGGATACCAGCCGACGGGAATGAAACCGAGCGCCCGGCTATGGCCGGGGGTGCTCACGTCGAAGACCGCGATGTTGTTATTGCAGGCATTGGCCACGAACAGTCTGGTTTGATCCGGCGACAACGCAAGGCTGTTGGGTGTCGAACCCGGCAAGGCCACCGGCCCAAGTGCAGAATCCAGAGTCTCAATGGTCCTGCCCGTGGTGGTGTCGAGCACCGTCGCCGTATTCACGTTGGCGTTGGCCACCAACAGATAGCGGCCCGATTTGGTCAGCAACATTTCATTCGGGTGTTCGCCGGTCGGCCAGCGGGCCGAAACCTGGTGCGTTTTCAAATCCACAACCGCCACGCACGATTGCGCCCACAGGCTGACGTAAAGCCGCTGACGCTTTTCATCCAGCACACAATCGTAAGGAAATGGCGCGTCCGGTCGGGTTGGGTCGAGCGCGGCTTGCGCGCGCTTGGTGACGGCGGCGAGGTCCGGGTTGATGGGACCACGATTTTTAAACTCGGCGGCGAAGTTCGTCGCATCCGGCGTAAAGGCAATTTCCACCGGTTTGTTTCCGCCCCGCAAATCAACCTCCGAAACGGTCTGGCCCCAGACATTTGCGACAAACAGTTGGCGTTCATTCCTGGAAAGCGCCAGGCCGCAAGGAACGCCGCGTTGGTGCACGTCGCGCAGGCGGATGTCCCGGTTCGGCGTCAGTTGGCCGTCTTTGAAATTGAAGACATGAACCACCTCTTCGCCGCCACCGCTGCAATAGAGATGGCGGCCGTTATACGAAAAGGCCAGGCCATAGAACGATTCGTGCAATGGCGTGCGCGAAACAACTTTCGCCGACGGCAAGTCCACCACGATGATTTCATGCCGACTGTAACCGGAATGCAAAATCGCGGCGTAGCGGCCGCGGGGATGGACGGCGATGTTGACCGGAAAGTCTCCCAATTCAACCTGCCGCCCGGCAGGGCGCAGCGACCATTGGTTCGGTAGCAGGACCGAGCCGTCCGGTCGCGAGCCGGGCAACTCGACTTGTGCCGCCGATTCGCCGAAGGCAGGCGCCATTTCCAGGAACAGGCAAACCAAAAGCAGTTTCCAGGTGACGATTCTTATTTTTGCAATCAATTTGAAATTTTGCCGCTTCATCTCCTCATCCCGCTCGCAGCCCGGATGGCTTGCCCGTTGATACTTCCCGATGATCTCCAGTTGGAATGCTTACCGTGACCGAACTGCTGGCGGGAATGTTCACTCTCACCAACACTGCGGTTTTCCTGCCATCGGCACAATTGTATTCAGAAAGGATGGCTCCGTTTTCAACCGTCCGGTAAGTTCCTCGTTCCAGGACAAAGCGCACCCGGCCGTCGTAAAAATCCTGCGGGAGGTCGTTGAGGATGGTCACAGAATTCGTCGCGATGTTCATGGTGTCGGGCCGGTTGGCGCGGACCTTTTTTGTCGCGCCGTTGGCGGTGAACAACGGCCAGACCGACTTGTTTTCGTCGCGCGGCTCCGCCGTCTGGTCACACGACCAGCCGTCAGCGGTGCGCTGGAAATTGAAAAATCCCGCCGTGCCAAAGAGGAACGCAGCCCGGTCTTCGTAAATGCAATATGGCGACGTTTGAATCGTGGCGGTCCGGTGGCCATGGCCAATCAGCATCAGATCGCACTTCGCCGGCATGAACGGTTCCTTGCAGTCCGAATTGGTGTAAAAATGCTGCCCGACCAGGCGAAATTTGACCGCCGGGTCCGCCACGGCGGCGGCATAGTCCCGGGCGGCCCAGGACTTGAGCCGGGCGCTGCTCCAATCGTGCAGCAACACGTAAAAATCACCCATCCGAAATGACCAGTCGCGTTGTCCGAATTGCTCGGCATAAACGCGCGCGGAAATCGGGTGCCAGTTAATGGTCGAACCCACCAGCCGTTTTCCCGGCGGCGTCACATCGTGATTGCCGGGCGTTTCGACATAGGCCACGCGATAACCTCTGTGGCAGTCCTTGTACATTTCACTCAACCGATTCTCCAGCTCCGTCGTTTCCTGCCGGCTAAAAACCTTCTTGCCATGCGGTTGATAGCCCCAGTTCGCCCAATTGTTCCAGCCGTCGAGCGCGCCATTAAAATCAATTTGATCCCCGGTGACGAGCACGAAGCGCGGATGGATGAGGTTTACCGGTTCCTGCATCCATTTCATTTCCTCCCAGGTCCCGACCATTTTGTAATACTGGCCCGACGGGTCGGTATGATACTGGTTTACAATCTGTTCGTCGGTGATGTGCAGGATGTAGAAATTCGTTTCGAACGCGGGGACGACGCTCACGCATTGATTTTGCCGGCTGACACCTTCGGACGATGAAATCGTGAGGTCGAACAGTTCCGGTGAAGTCTCGGGTGGGATGCTGATGTGAATTTGCCAGCCCGGTTCGGTGCCGTTGTCAATCGTGGCATAGGTGGCGGAGACAATCCGGCAGGGCCACGATTTCAAATCATTGGCGATGCTCGCGCGCCAACCGCTCGCCGACGGCGACGCTTTGGCTTCGGCGGTGAATTGCCGGTTGGCCGGGTTATCCAGGGCGACAATGGCCGGCGTGACAAATCGCGGACGCCACAGCGCTGCGTCGTTGGCCGACGCCGCCTGGGCCGGGCAATTCAACGTGAACCCAAGCAAAACCGCCACGAGAGTGGCCGGGAGCGCTTGCCAAGGAAGCGGGCAGAGTGGATTCACTTTTATTGCGATCTGAGACGGTAAAAGCGGACGCCGCTGTTGTCGGCCGGCAAATTGATTTGCCATTGGTTGTTCGTGAATATCGGCTGGTTGTTCGCGGGCGTCCAAGCGACCGGCGCCACCAGATTCGTGGCTGTGTAAAGCGCGAACCCGACGCCGTTGGCCGGCCAAAGCAGGTTGAGAGTTGAGGGCTGAGAGTTGAGGGTAAGTGTGAGCGCGGGCGATTGCTGGGTCACGGCGGAATAATTTTCAAAAGTGGAATTGGCCGCAATCGTGTTATAGCTGGCCCAAATCCAATTGGACGATTGGACACCGGACTGGATGCGCGCCTCGTCCAGCATCCCGGTAAAATAGTAAAAACTGTTCGTGAATCGGCCGAAATTCAAATCGGCGTCGTTGATGAAATCTGTGACAATGCTGCCACCACCGGCGGGCGCGCCGTCCACGTAAAACGCCGCCGTGCCGGCCGACCGGTTGAGAACGGCGGTCACCAGGTGCCACTGACCGAAGCTGACGGCGCCGGCCGGTGAGCCAATTTCCGAACCGTTGCTGCCATCGCCGGCGTCCAGCACCACGGCGCCGTTGGCAGTGTTGTAAGCGTTGACAAAGAGCGCAAAACCGGGTGATTGGAAGCCGCCCTTTTGATTGGCCCAAATCGTCTGGATGTTGTTGACGGTCGGCGACACGTTCACCCACGCCGAAAGGGTGAAGGCGTTGCCTAAGTTGTTGACGCTGCCCGCGTCGAGAAAGGTCGTGGAACCGTTAAACGCCTCGCCATGGCCGATGACGCCGTTCGTGAGCGCCGGTTTGACGCCGCTGTTGGCCGGGAATTGAAGTGTGCTGTCGGTGAACGGGAAACTGTTTTCCTTGAGGTGCCACACCAGATCGTAGCCCGGCCACGCCGCGCCGTTGGTGGTGTAGAATGGCGGGTCGGTGGCCGAAGGATTTCCCCAGTAGGCCCAGATAAAGTTGTTGGTTGAGGGTTGAGGGTTGAGGGTTGGGACACACACCCAGACATACGAAGTGCCGTTGGTGTTCCACTCGTCGATTTCATGTGGAATCGAGCGCCAGCCGCTGGCGTCGGCAATGCGCAGGTCGCCGCCGGCTGGCGACGCAAATTGTCCGTAGGAGAACCCGGGCAGGTTCGTGCTCAATTCCACCAGCATCGGGAAATTCGTCAGCGTTTCGCCCCGGTTGTAACCGGCGAACGAAATTTTCATGCTGGAGCCGAAATCGGAGGGATTGACCGTCACGGTACTGAACGGGGTGGAGGTCGGGGCCCAGGCATTGGTGGTGGCATTGGCGGCGAAGAATCGGAAGAAATAATTCGTTTCTGGAACGAGGTTGTTCAGCGTCACGGTGAACGTCCGGGGATTGAAATTGGTGTTCAAGCCGACAAACCGGCTGCCTTCCCACCCGGCCGGATTGGTGCCGCCATCCTGGCGCCCGTAAACGACCCACAGGTTCGCTTCGCTGTCGCCGTAAATTCCCTGCGTGACCGTGCCGGAGAGGGTCACGGCGTTGCTGCTGATCACATCGGCGCCAAGGTCGGCCACGGCAAGTGGCACCGGAGCGGGCAACGGCTGGCTCAGCAACGGCGATACCAACGAGACGAATTCGGTGTCGGTCGGCAATCGCCCGTTGGTTTCCAGGAACTGCGCGACCAGCAACCGAGCGTCATTGATGAAATAATTGAACAGGTACCAGGATGCCACTTTGGTGTCGGTGTAATCAATCAGACAGAAATTGGTGCCGCCGCCGGGATTGAAGTTGCTGTACATTTCCCAGTAGAGGATGAAAGGAATGACCTGTCCATGGTAATTCCAATTCAACAGCCGCTGGATGTAAGCGCGGTTCAGCGGCTCTTGGGCCTGGGTCGAGTCGCGGCCCCAGCCGTATTCGCCAATCCAGATGCGTTCACCGGGCACGACGAAGGCCTTGTTGGTCGGGAGCATGGATTGCATGTAATCGAGCGTGGCATACAGGTTGGCCGCGCTGAGGTCCTGTGCGTCGTAGGAGGAGTACGACAGGTAATCCAGGTTGGTGACGTAAGGAACGACCGCATCAATCACGCGAACGTTGTTGTTGGAATTGTTCAGCATGGCATCGCGCACCCGGTTGGCCTCGGCGTAATTGAAGACGTTGACGTTGGTGAAGGCCACGGCCTGCTTGGCATCATCCACGGCCTGCTGGCGGTTATTCAACCAGGCAATCATCGCGGTGACCACGGCCGGGCTCGGATTGGTCGTCCAGCCATTCACCTCCAGATAGCCGTCGCCTTCCCAGTGACCGAGATAGAAGGTCTTGCCCGAGTTGTTGTAATTCGTCAGCAGGTACGTCGTCAGGTCGTAGATTTCGCGATAATCGCGGGCCGCTTCGGTCGCGCTGTAATTCCCGTCGGTGAAGGGCGGTTCGGGGTTGGAAAGCGGATACGTCCAAAGGATATAATGCCGGAAGGGCATATCCATGACGCGGCGGTAGCTGGGTTCGTCGCGCACCAGCGTGAGCAGGTTGGTGATGTTGGCCGTGAGCGTGACGCCGCTCTGGAACGACGTGTCGTTGCCGAGATAACACTTGATGGTGTCGCTGCCGAAATTGGTGATGGCCTGGGCGGTTTCGACCAGCAACGTGTTGGCGGTGAATTTGTACATGCCGGCGAACGTTTCAGTGCCGACGCGGCAGTCAAAGGCGTCCACCTGCGGATTCGAAAGGTTGGCGGCCGGCAAGTGACTGCGGGTTGCCAGCAGCGTAAACACGATACAACTCCCTAGACCGAACGCGCGTGCGTTGAACCTGCGGGGAGCGGTCAGTCGGTGGTCAGACTGCATTGTTTCTTAATTGGAATTGAATTCTGGCGGGCTTTTAAGATGATCGAAATGGGTCGTCTTCTTTCACGTCAATAAGGCAAAGGCGTGCCATCGGAACGCGCAGTGGTGTGTTTGCTGACCCACAGAACGTCCGGATCACCTTGTTGCGTGGGAATGCCGCTTTTGGGCAGAGTTGAGTACGTAACGTCGGGAATGCTCCCGGGGTAAAGCCACTTGTGGATTTCCGAATGGCCATCCGCAAAGGTGAAGGCGCAGGCGTTATTATGCCATTTCGCCGGCACGTCAATCCACTTGGTGGATTTCGGACTGGCCGGCGGGACCATCGCGACCGCAAACTGGCCGTCATTGATGCTGTCAGGGTGTTCATCCAGAAAAACCCAGAGATCGGCGGGCGCCGGAAACCGGAAATCGCTTTCTTTGAGGAAAACGATGTAAGTAGGCCAGGGCAGCCAGCCGCCGGGCGGTGGCGGCTTGGTGTGCGGGTCCGGATAATCTCCGCCATTTCCGCCGAGTGCCAGGTTCATGGAGTAACTGCGCACGCGCTCATCACCCGAGAGACCGAAACTACGGCTCTGGTCAGCCGGGCATTTATACACCTTCGCGTTGGAGAGGTATGGTCCCAGTTTGGCATACTGCGGATTGATCAGGTAATCCAGGTTCGTGTCCGCCACGTTGCCGTTGTAGTCCTCCCATCCCGTCACCCAGGACTGGTAAATCGCGTTGGGGCTTGACCCGCCGTCGTTCAACACGAGCGTGCCGTCGTTGTCATCGGCATACATTTTCCAACCCAGCGTGAGCTGCCGCAGGTTGGCCATGCATTGAACACTCTGCGCCCGGACTTTGGCGGCGTTGAGCGCCGGCAAAAGCATGGCGGCCAGGATGGCGATGATGGCAATGACCACCAGCAGCTCAATCAGCGTAAAACCAGCAGGGTGACACGTGACAAGTGACACCTGACTTGACTCTAAGGCCCGGCTGGCCGGCTTCTTGTCCCCTGCCACTTGCCACTTGTTGCTTTTAGGGTTGGATCGGACACGAATCGTCTGAATCGTTTGCTTGGATTTCCTGGCGTTGTTTTGCTTTATCATTTTTCTTTCCTGCGGCGGGAACCCGGACAGGCATTCCCGCCGCATTGCACTGCATGGCTATTGGACCCTCACGCGATAAAATTGCCGCGTCCCGTTTATGGTGTTGGTGTATGGCGAAGTGGCGCCAAGGACATCGTTGTACTGGCCGTTGACCGCGTTGGCGGATTGCAACGTGCCTTGCGGCCAGGTCAGAATTACGCTCTGGCCGGAGACCTGGATCGTGATGCGCACCGGCTGCCCGACCAGGTTGGTGACGCTCGAGTAAGCCGAGAACACCGTATTGGACGCCACGGTCATATAGCTGGCCCAAACCCAGTTCGAGGATTCGTTGCCCGCGTGGATGCGCGCTTCATCCATGTCGCCGTTGAAATAGAGCGAATTGTTAGTGAAGCGGCCCAGGTTCAAATCGGCATTGGTGACGAAGGTTTGCACCAGCGGATTTCCGCTGACGATAGGCACGGCCGCGCCGTCCACGTAGAATACCGCCGTGTCGTTGGTGCGGTTTATCTCCGCGGTGACCAGATGCCACTGACCGTAAGTCACGGCGTTGGGGGCGGTGGACAATTCCGAGCCGTTCGAGCCATCACCGGTGTCCAGCAACAATGCCTGGTTGGTGCTCTGGTAGAAGTTGACGAACAGGGAGAAACCGGCCGCACCATAACCGCCGGTCTGGTTGGCCCAGATTGTCTGGATGCTGGTGGCACTCGGCGACACATTCACCCACGCTGAAAGCGTCACGGCGTCGTCGAGGTTCACCGTCCCGGAATCGAGGTACTCGGTGCCGTTGAAGTCTTCACTGTTGCCAATCAGGCCGGAGAGTGGCGCTGGTCCGGCACCGTTGGTTGACGCATGGTTGAGCGTGCTGTCGAAATACGGGAAGCCGCTTTCCTTCAGGTGATACACAATGTCGTATGCCGGCAAATCCAGGAACGAGGCCGGTACCCACACCGAGCCGTTGGTGGTGTAGGCCGGTGGCGTGGTGTCGCTCGCATTGCCCCAGTAGGCCCAGATGTAATCGTTCGTGGACGACAGGTGCGGCAATTGGACCCAGACACTGGAGACGCCGTTGCTGTCATTCCATTGGTCAATTTCATAAGGCAATTCGCGCGTGCCACTGGCATCGGCGAATCGCAGATCGCCGCCGGTGGGCGAGGCAAATTCCGAATACGAGAACCCGTTCAGGTTCGCGCTCAAACGAACCAGGACCGGGAAGGCGGACAGCGTCTCGTTTCGGTTGTAACCGGCGAAGGTGATCTTCAACTTGCTGTTGAAGTTGGTCGGATTGACTGTCGTCACCGCCACTCCAACCACCGTGCCTGTGCTGCTGAAGGTCGGTCCGCCGTTCTGCGGATAACTGAAAATGTTGGTGACCGCGCAATAATACGAGTTGGTGCCTTGCAACGCGGCAAACGAATAGCTCGCATTGGTCGCGTTCAGTATGCGCACGTTGTCCTGATACCATTGGTAATAGAGCGGCTGGCTGCCGGAGGCGACGATTGAGAAGTTCACCGGATCACCCGCATAAGCCGTCACGTTCGTCGGTTGGAGGTCCGCGGTGATTTGCGGTGCGCCCTGCACGACCGTCAACGAGGCGGAAGCGGTGGCCGAACCGTAGAAATTGGTGACGGTCACGCTGTAATTGCCGGACTGGCCTTGCGCCAGGTTCGTGAGCGTCAGCGTGGTGTTGGTCTGGCCCGAAATTCCGGTGCCGGTGCGATCATACCATTGATACCCCAGCGTCGCGCTGCCCTGCGCCGTCGCGGTAAACGTCACGGTTGCACCCTGATTGGTCGTCAGACTCGACGGCTGGATTTGCACGGTGGGCGCAATCCCCGCCGCATAGAAATGCGATTGCACCTGGGCAGCGCTCAAGGCCTTGTTGTAAATGGCCACGTCATCAATCGAACCAAGGAACTGGAAGTCGTAATTCGTCCCGCCGTTGTTGGCCGACTGGCGCGCGCCGATGCTCAACGGTGCGGTGACCGCGGGAAACAATCCGCTGCCGGCCGTGAGCGCGCCACTGGCGAGCTGCACGCCATCCTCGTAGAGATAGATGTGCCCGGCGGCTTCATCGCACACGCCGGTGATCAGGTGCCACATACCGTCGGCGACAATCGTGTTCGTGACGCTCGCGCCGATGGCGGTGCCGGCCGCATTGCGCACGAAGAAACGCAGACCGCCCGACGGACTTCCGCCGGTGTCGAGACAGAATTGTTCGCCGCCGTTGCCGTAGCCCAGAGCGACAATCGCGTCGCCGCTGCCGGAGTAGAGATTCTGGATAGCCCAGGCTTCGACCGTGAATTCCGCATTGCCGCCGTTGGGCGTGCCGAAATTGAGATAGCTCGGAACGTTGCCGACATAATCGTTGTTTGGATTAATCACCGGAATATCCCCGAACTCAGCTGCCGTCTCGGTCGGATCACTTTGCACAAGATGAGCCGAGGTGTAACCGGGCACGTCGAGGGTGACGTTGGTGTAGGTGCCGTTGTTGCCACCGACGTAATCAAACGCCGTCGGGCCGCTGGCTTCGTCCAGTCGGAAATAGGCCACCGCGCCGTCCGCCAGCACCTTCACCGGGAATGGCGCCGTCGGGTCGGACAGCACCGTCACGGAAATGGGGCTGATGGCGTTGGTGCCCAGAAAATTGGTGATGGCGCAGGAATAGGTTCCGCTGCTGGTGATATCAGTAAGTGTATAATCCGCATTTGTCGCGCCGTTAATGGGCACGCCGCCCAGGCTCCATTGATACGACAACGGCGACGCGCCGGACGCGGTCACGTGCAACGTCGGACTGGAGCCGGAGAAAATTTCGAGTTGCGTCAATGATTGCTGCGAAATAGTCGGCGGGCCGAAGACGGTGATATTGACAACGGAACTGGTCACGGCTCCGTACGAATTGGTGACAATGACGAAATACGTGCCGGCATTGTTGGTGGTAATCGGCGAGAAACTCAGGCTGGCGCCGGTCTGACCGGCAATGGCCAAACCGTTTTGATACCATTGATAAGCAAGCGCGCTTCCCCGGGCGCCGACCGGGATGGACACGTTCTGCCCGGCGTTGACCGCGAATGATGGCAACGGTTCCTGCCAGAGGTAAGGCGGCACATGCGCCGCGTCAAACAACGATTGAATTTGCGCGCCGGTCAGCGCATTGGTCCAAAAAGCCACCTGCGCAATCTGGCCGTCAAAATTCCGGATGGTGCCGGGCGTGTTCGTCTGGGCGAAGGTGTATTGCGGGTCGCCGCCCAGCAGCAGGTCGCGCGTAGTGCCGGTAATGTTAATGCCGGTGGCGTTGGCGTTGGTCTTGGCCAACGCGCCGTCGAGGTAAAGATATTCATTTGTGCCGTCGGAAACGCCTGCAATCATGTGCCATTGGCCGTCGTTGAAGGCAAAACCGTTTGTAGCTACATCCAGCGGACTGGTAAATTGCAACTCGGGACCCGGTCCCGGATTGAAATGCATGTCGCCGGCCGTCTGGCCCAACGACAAGCGATACGAACTATCGCTGTGCCCCACCATTTCCTGGAACCGACCGGGCGCGTCGGCGGGACCGGTCTGGAACCAGCTCGCTACCGTCATCGGCACCGCGCCGACCGGATTCAGCGAAGCCGGAATATTGCTGTTGCCCACATCCACCGCGCCGAGCCAGCCATTGATGGCCACGCTCTTGCTGCCGGCGCCGAAACCGGTGTAGGCAGGTCCGGCCACACCTGGCGTGGTGCCCGGCTGATACGCGCCGTTACCCGCCGCGCCGGCGCTGCCATAATTATTGGCCACCGGCAACGTCGTGCTGTCGTAGCCGGCATTGGTCTGGCTCTGCGGGTCATCCAGGCGATAATAAATGAGAGGATTATCAGCCAGCACGGCATTGGCGTAATTCGCGCCGTAAGTGGCGTTGGTGCCGCCGGCGGCCTCGTAGTGGGTCAGCATGCTCGCGGGTGAAAGCAGGTTCGTGTAAATCGCGGTCTCGTCTATCGTGCCGGTGAAGACGACGCCGTAAGTGAGCGGGGGCACGCCACCGGCGCCAATCATCAACGGCGAGGTGGTATCAGGCACGTAGCTCAAGCCGGCGCCGTTGACGGGAACCGTTTTGGTCGAGCACTGGACACCGTTGGTGTACATGGTTTCATGCGTGCCGTCGAAGGTGACCACGAGATAGACCCATTGGCCGACCGCGAGCGTATGGGGACTGTCCAATTCGCTGGCTTTGTAGTTGTAGGCATTGGTGTCGTAGCAACTGAAGAAGAAGAAGTTGGAAAATTGGCCCAATTCAAATCCCGCCCAGTTCGGTCCGCCGGGGCCGCCGTAAAATGGATTGTTGGTATTGGGCCCGCCGGCATTCACCTGCACCTGGCCCTGGCTGACGATATCGCCCAGCCGGCCAGCCGTCGTGCCGACCTGGATCCAGGTCTCAATCGAGAACGGCGCATTGATCGTCAGCGCCTTGTTCGCCACGCCATTGGTGTTGCGCGGCAAAATCACGTATTGGCCGGGGGCAAACTGGCAGTTCAATGCCTTGTCGCCGTCGGCAGTCGCACCGGCGGTCTGGACGATATCATTGGTGAGATACCATTGGTTGCCATCGGGTTGATACCACGCGCCGTAGAAACCATCGCCGACGGCGCCCAGGCTGCCGAGATTGGTTGCCGTGAGATTCAGCGGCATCGGCGGCTGCGTGGTTTCGTTCAAGGGCCAGTATCCGACCGGATTCAGGCTCATGACGGTGTTGGAATAGGTTTGCGCCCGGGTTATGGTTCCGGCGGCCAGAACCAAAAACCCGGCGACGACAGAGATAAAAACATTCTTTTGCATACTCCTTGGTAATTTGAAGATCGGCATGGCCGATAATTTTGAGGTCTAACTTTTCACTCGAACGTTTTCCCTCTGATTGAGACGGCGGACAATGGGGCGAAGGCCCCAAATGATTCCGAATGACACTCCATCCCTCCCGCTCGCGCGCGCGTGGCGGCGCGCCCTCGGCTCCCCCCAATGCTCCCGGACACCGCTCCAGCATCCCCGCCGCGGACTGCGGTGGTCCTCCGATGCGGGTCGGCTTCGTCGCCGCCCCGGTCGACCGGGTCCAACGACGATCCGTCGTTAACGCCGGATAATTTTTCACTTTGAAAATTCTTACACAGCGCGAGGGGCCCGCGTAATCCCCTTTTGGTGGGAGACCAGTGTGACAATCCGGCAACAATGCGGGAAATCATCCCCCGTTCGGGGGATTGCCTACTTGCGAAGATATTTTACGACTGCCTCGGTCCGCGAATGGACGTGCAGTTTGTCGTAAATGTTTTTCAGGTGGGAACGGACGGTCTCGAAGCTGATGGACAGCGCATCGGCGATTTCCTTGTAACGGTAGCCCTTGGCCAGCAGATTCAATATTTCCTCTTCGCGCCGGGAAAGATATTCCTGCTGGGGCGCCGTGCTCTGGAGTTTCTGGAAATATTCAACCACGGTGCGCGCAATCTTGCCTGACATGGGTGAGGCGCCGCTGTGGACCTCCTCGATGGCCTTGAGCAATTCGGCCGGTGAAGTGCGCTTGACGAGATAACCGCTGGCGCCGGCCACCAGCGATTGAAACACTTTTTCGTCGTCTTCATACATTGTCAGCATGAGGATTTGCAGCCGGGGCATCTCCGCCTTCAGTCTCCGCACGCATTCGATGCCGGACATGCCGGGCAGGTTGATGTCCATCAGCACCACATCCGGTTTTTTGCGGCTGATTTCCGCCAGCGCTTCCTCGCTGCTGGAGTGGGTGCCGACGCAACGAAGGTTTTCCGCGCCGTTGATCAGGATGGCCAGGCTTTCCCGGACGCGCCGGTCATCCTCGACGATGGAGACTGTGATGGGCATGGGCTGTAAATTGAGAATTGACGATTTACATTTTGTGACGGACCCGTTTAGTCGGTGTGCGCCCCGTCCTTTCCACCTTTGTCCATCACCAATTATCAATCATGAATCGGAATTTAACAACGCTTTATCGGAATCCGCAGGCGGATGCGGGTGCCATCGTTCGGCTGGCTGGTAACTTCGAAGGTACCGCCGATTTCCTCGATGCGCTCCTTCATGTTCGACAGGCCATTGCCGGAAGGTGACACGTGACTCGTGGCAGGTGACACGACAAACGGCTCAGGGTTCATGGCACTTGGCACTTGGCACTTGGCACGCGGCGCTTGAATTCCGATGCCGTTGTCCTCAAGGTCAATCGCCAGCGTCGAGTCTTCCAACGCCAGGCGGACGCGCACCTCCGACGCCTGCGAGTGTTTGACGATGTTGTTGAGGGCTTCCTTGACCGTCAAAAACAGGTTGTGCCGCAACTCGGCCGAAAGCGGCAACGATGGCAGGCCCGGCGGAATGTCCAACCGGCAACGAATCGGCGTCGCTTGAAAGAACTCCTCCACGTACGCCGCCAGGTAGAGGCCGAGCTTGTTGAGTGTGTCGTTCCGGGGATTGACCATCCAGACGATTTCATCCAGCGTCTGGGCCAGTTCACGGGCGGTGTCGCAAATGGAGTTAATGGTTGAAAGTTGAGAGTTCTGCGTTTGCCCTGCAACTTTCCCTACTGCGCGCCGGGCGAATTCGCCCAACAACCCGATCTGGGTCAGGCCCGCGCCGAGTTGGTCGTGCATGTCCTTGGCAATCCGCCCGCGCTCCTTTTCGACGGCCTGTTGTTGCTCCAGCAAGATCAGCTGGCGTTGCATCCGCCGGCGGGCCGCGTAGAGCACCGAGCCGCAGACGCCACCGATGATGGCGAATCCCAGCAGCCCGCGGAACCACAGCGTCTGCCAGTAATGCGGCTGAAGGATGATGACCAGAGACGCTTCGGCCTGGTTCCAGACACCATCTTTGTTGCACGCTTTGACTTCGAAACGGTAGCGGCCCGGGGCAAGGTTGTTGTAATACGCAACGCGCCGGGTGCCGGCGTTAATCCAACCCGCATCCACGCCCTCCAGGCGGTATTCGAAGTGTTCCTTTTCCGGCGCGGCGAAGTCCAGCGCCGCGTACTGAAATTCCAGTTCACTCCGGCCCGGCGGAATGCGCAGAGGTGACGTTCGGCGTTTCAGGACGGTCGTGGCTCCCGCCAGGTCGGTCCGGCCGGTTTCGATGGTTCTTTCGTCCGCCACGACCACCTCGATGAAAACCGACGGCGGTTCTTCATCCAGCTTGACGGTTTTGGGGTCCACGGTCACCAGACCTTTGCTGGTGGGAAACCAGAGCCGTCCGTCGCGGGATTTCCAGGCGGAGGGCTTGCCGCCGCCGTTGCATTGCGGGGTTTCCAGACCGTCGTTTTTGCCGTAAGCCAGGCTGGGAATCGTTTCGATTTTTCCGCGGTCGAAGGCGTCCAGGTCTTTTTTGCGCACGCGGAAAATTCCTTTGGAACAGCTCATCCACAACCAGGCCTGACTATCGTCGAGAATGCCAAAAATTTCGTCGCTGAACAATCCCTGCCGCGTGGTGTAAGCGGTGAACCGGCCGTTGCGATAGTGGTTCAAACCGCCGCCGGCTGTGCCGATCCAGAGGGTGTTTTCCGCGTCCACATAAAGCGCCGTCAGGGTGTTGCTCGAAAGCCCGTCGGCGGTCGTGAAGGCGGTGAATTGGTTGTTCTCCCAGCGGTCCAATCCGTTCCGGGTGGCGAACCAAAGCGCGCCTGAGCGGTCCTCGCAAATGTCCCGGACGCTGTCGCCCGCCAGGCGTTCGGTCATCGGGTTGGTGATGAATTTTCCGTCTTTGAAACAACTCGCGCCGCGGTCGGTTCCGATCCAGAGGTCTCCTGCCGCATCTTCGTGCAAGACGCGCAAACCGGCGTTGATCAGTCCATCGTGCCAGGTGTAATGGGTCGCGCGGCCATTTTTTAAACGGGTCAACCCGCCGTCGAAATCCGCCCCCACCCACAAGCTGCCGTCCGGGGCTGCGCACAAAGATAAAATCAAGTCCTGTGACACGCCGTTGGTGGGGGTAGGGGTGACCGCCGTGACCTTTTCATCCCGCAGCTCGTCCAATCCGCCGCCCCAGGTGCCAATCCACAGGCTCCCGTTCGTGTCCTGCAGCACTGACATGATGTTATTGTGCGTCAGCCCCTGCTGTTTGGTGTAGGTGAAAAACCTTTCCGGCGTCAGGCGGCTCAAGCCTTCCTTGGAACCCACCCACAAATCTCCCTCGCGATCCACAAACAAGGCGTTGACTTTGTCGAAGGGCTGGCCGTCGCTGTCCAGTTGGCTGTAAAACCGGCCGTCGCTGAAACGGTTCAAACCGCTGTACGTGCCCACCCAAAGATTATCTTCGTCGTCCTCGCAAATGGCGCTGACGAAGGTATCGGACAACCCGTATTTGGTGTTGTAAGCGTAAAAGTTATTTCCCCAAAACCAGTTGTACCAGAGCAGGCCGTTGTTCGACCCGATCCAGATCCGGCCGCCCCGGTCCTGGCAGATGGCACGGACCGACTCGTTCGGCAGGCCGTTGGGCATGGCAAAGGCGTCCATCGTGCCCGTTCGCCGTAACCGGTTCAAACCCTTGCCGGTTGCAATCCATAAATTTCCATCCCTGTCTTCATAAACACAACGCACCAGATCCGACAACAAACCGTCACGCTCCGTGTAATTGCGGAACTCGCCGTTCCGATAACAGCTCAGGCCGCTGGTGGTGCCGATCCACAGCGCCCCGTCCCGCGCCTCGTAAATGACCTGCACCTTGTCCCCGGCGAGTCCGTTGGTTTTGGCGAATTGCGAAAAAATTCCGTCCGCCAGCCGGATCAGGCCGCCACCGTCCGTGCCAATCCACAGCGACCCGTCCCGGTCGGCGCACAGGGCGGTGATGGAGGAATTTTTCAGAGCCGGTGTGTTCCGGGCGTCGTAGCAAACGAACCGGCTGCCGTCAAAGCGAGCCAATCCCTGGCTCGTGCCGACCCAGAGAAAACCGTCCGCGGTTTGCGTGATGGCCTGAACAAAATTATCGGGAAGGCCTTCGTCCACCTGCCACGAACGCGTCGCATGGGCGAAGACGGGTTGGTCCAGGCTCGACCAATCCAACCAGTCGCTGGCGGAACTGATTTGACGCCGGTGATGAATCGTTTCCGGATTGACCGGATCCACGGCAAAAATCTCCAGGTCGCCGTCTTCATTCCGCCCGACGGCCGGGCCAGGCTGGGATTTTTCACCCAGCCCCGCCCAGTCCGACCATTTGTCCGAGCCATTCACCAGCAGTTCCCAGCGGTGCAGCAGTGCCGAATTGACGGCGTTGACCGCAAATACTTCCAGCCGGCCATCGCCGCATTGGCCGACGGCCAGTCCTGCTTCCGCGTCGGCGCCGAAATTTTGCCAAGCCGTCCAGTTCGTGCTGTCATCGGGCGTTGACTGGCAAATCCGGTTCACTGCGCGGTTAGTGCGGTTGACGGCAAAAATTTCCAGGCGACCCACCGCATTTCGCCCCGCGGCGAAACCCGGCTGGATCGCCCCGCCGAGACTGGTCCAGTCAGACCACGCATTGGTTGCATCGGGATGAAGCTGCCAGCAATGGAGCAATGCACCGTCACCGGTGGCGATGCCAAAAATTTCCAGCCGGCCGTCCTTGTTTCGCGCCGCCACCAGTCCGGGCTCAAGCAAGCCGCCGAGGCTGGCCCAAGCTGACCAGCCGCCTTGCGCATCGGTCTGCCAAAGATGTTTGACTTCATGAGTGTCGGCATCCACCGCGAACACCTCGATCCGTCCGTCGGCATTTCTTTCCGCAACCGGCGGCGATTCGAACCGGCCGCCGAAGTTGGTCCAACCGGACCATGACAGACTGTTGGTCGTCAACTGCCGGATACCCTCGAGCGAGCCGGAGTCCCGATCCACACCGAAAATTTCCATCTCCCCGTTGGTATCGTTGACGATGCCAACACCGGGCAGAAGCGAGCCTCCCAGGCTGACCCACGCTGACCACGCGCCGTTGGCGGCTTTCCGCCACCGGTGACAAAGTCTGCCGGCGTCGTCCACCTTGAACGCCTCCAGTTGTCCGTCGCCATCTTTACCGACAAACAGTCCGGACAAGTCCGGGCTGCCGATGGCATTTGCGCCGGCGACCAGCAGGAAAGCAATCCCGACGCAAGCCGTGGCTACGCCGTTCCGGGAAAAGCCACGGAACTTTGTTTTAGAACAATAAATCATCCACCTAAATTCTACTAACCCTGTAATATGCGCCAAGTTAGAGGATGGTTCGAGTGAATATTCGCAGTTGCCGTCGGGAAACGCCATTGCCTCCGCTGTTTCTTTTGGGGGGTGGGGTTCACATTTCGATTTCCCGCCATCGTTTTCCACCTGCCTGAGCGTGAGCCTGTAACTTAGGCTGGCGTGAACTTGTCTGAATGAGGTATATGGTTTTGAACAGGGCTATGAGATTGATACAAACCTCGGGGCGCGTCCTCACACTGACTTTGGCGTTCTGCGCCGCCAGGGCGGTTCCTTTGTGGGAAATGCAGGCGTCCGCGGCTGCTGTCGGGCAACCCAGGGTCTATTGCATGGATCCGGTGGTGCTGGCCAGGACCAGAGCCGGGCTGGCCCACGGCGAGCAAACACTCCAACCGGCGTTTCACGCGCTGTTGGCCGAGGCGAATCGCGCGCTGGACGCCAGGCCGCCATCCGTGATGGACAAAACGAAGATCCCCCCCAGCGGCGACAGACATGATTTTATGAGCCAGGCGCCGTATTTCTGGCCCGATACCAATTCACCGGGGCGTTACGTCCACCGCGACGGCGAACGGAACCCGGAAGCGGGTCGCGATTTCGATGCCGGGCGTTTGGGGATGGTTTGCGCGAACGTACAGACGCTGGCACTGGCGTTCTATTTCACCGGTGAC